>Ga0181538_10000764_pt1 | contig 38215 bp, 41 predicted proteins | sample PEATcosm2014_Bin_40_FD_119773 | JGI IMG/M metagenome (GOLD analysis project Ga0181538, IMG submission 119773) | Peatland microbial communities from MTU Mesocosm Facility, Houghton, MI, USA - PEATcosm2014_Bin23_30_metaG | ecosystem: Environmental > Terrestrial > Soil > Wetlands > Peat | place... | reverse complement strand
TTCCTCTGATATGTAAATGTTCATCTTTTGGACTCTAGTTTTTATCCAATAAATTCTAGAGTCGGAAATCATATGTAAAATAACTTTTATAAGACTCTAGTTTTTTGGCAATATGTATATCCCTTTACCTAAATGCTCCCGTTGCAATTTGAACGTTTGCCACGGGCCCAATGGAGGATCACCTTACTATGAAGGTATTTAAATATGCTCTTCGATATTCTGTGAGGGGAGCATATAAGTTTTTCTGTTGTAGTGTATTCCTATGCCTGACGAAGCCCTAGCCATAGAGCCCAAAACAGACAGCCTTGAGGTAAAGGGAAAGCTCATCGGGAGCTTCGACGATATACTGAAAAGGCTCTCGAACCTGCAGCTCTTCATGACCGAGAAGATCCCCAATGGGATACGCATACTTAGGATTGAGAGCAGGGACATGCAGAAGAGGCCATTCGTATTCTTCATAATGGAGCTTGGCGCAGACAGGATACTGCTTAATTATACGATAGCTCCGGATTCAAGCCCGAAGATAAGGCGGCTCTTCGTGCTGAAGAACCTTGTGGGTGTTCTCTCGCTGGTATCAGACCTCTACCGTGTGGACAACACTGACATATTCCAGCACCTTGACTCATCTATAGATGATGTGCTCGGCTCCATCAGCCAGAGCTACAGCTCACTGTTCAACAACTACGACTCGCTCTTCAACGAGTACAGGGAACTGAAGAGGCTCAACATAGAGCTTGAGGCATCCAACAAGAACCTGACTGTGCAGGCTTTGCAATTGAGTGATGAGAACAAGAAAATAAGCGAGCAGCTGAAGTTTCTTGAATCATATCCGGACAATACGCTTATGGTGATGGTGCAGGAATGGCTTGAGGCGCATGATGACACCATAGACATAAACGATTTTGCCAAGAACTACAAGATGAACCCGACAAGGGTGGAGCAGATACTCAACAAGATGGTCACATTGGGATATATCGAATTGAAGGGTTAGGGAGATCCATGGGCGACATATACCAGATGAGGGTGAACAAGCGGCTTAGAAACATCAAGGTCTATCTTATCCGCAGGAAGATCGGAAAGATGGACAACTTCATGACAAAGCTCTTTATAAGGCTATTCAATCGGCAGGAGGTAAAGGGGCATGAGGCATCCCCAACTGAAAGGCTGAGATAATGGCCCTTTTCTCAACTGCCAAACCGGCAAGGAAGGGCCTAATAGACAGGAAGGTGGCAATTGCAGCAGTCATCATAGCCGCGATAGCCTTTGTCATACTGATCCTTTACTTCTATCTCAGCTTTGCAAATGCATTCAAGGTTGCCACCAACCCGAACATAAAGCTGCCAAATCCGCACCTGAATGCAAGCATAGCGGACCAGGATGTCCTGTTTTACACTAATGCGCAGCAGCTCATCCCGTTTGTCCTCATCTCCTATCAGGCGGCAAACATCACAGCCATAAATGCGAACATAAGCATTCTACAGTATCCGGCGCCAGGAAGGATATACATACTGAATGTTAGCAACGAGTGCTTCAACTGCGGCAGCACGGGCCAGATAGAAAAGGCGATATACTCCAGCCTCATCAGGTACAGGCTGATTGAGAATCCCAATAATGTATCCACAGTATCATTGAGCAATCTGAGGTCCATAGAGCCGAATTCCATACTTATAGTGATCAACGGCCTGCTGCCAAGCACCTTCCTGAATTCCACAAATGGCCTGAGCACACTGGCATACCTTCTCAACAGGCATACCAGCATAATCTATGTTGGCCAGGACTTCTCAAGGATACTGCTTCCCGGATCTGTTGTTACGCCAACCCCGCTGCCATTGCCCCAATACCTTGCCACGATCCAGCATCCGCCATTCAACGGCCTGCAAAGCACATACTATTTCAACAAAAGCGCATTCTCCTTCTTTGAGGGCGCGAATTACCAGTTTATGACATATGAGAATGTCTACAACGGCTCAATAATCGCATTTCCGAACACCCCTAATTCATGGGGCTCGCCGAACCAGACTGGCAGCGACATAGCAAAGGCAGTTTATCAGCTCTTCTGGCTGCCCAAGTACGCCTACGGCTCAAGGGGCGTGGCAACCCATTCTAGGAACTCATCAGGCCAGTTCGGGGTGCCACTCAATTCCATCTACATACCCTCAAACTCAACATTCGCAAGCCAGTCCATAACTGGCTCTGTAAGGGCTTTTCTCTCTGCAAATGCGGCATACCCTTCAGGAATATCAAACAGCACATACCAGTACGTCTATGCAAGGCCGAACATCCTCTCAAATGGCACAATAGGCATGCAGAATTCCATTGTGATTACGCAGAATGTCCCGATAAACTTTACAATCTATACCGGAGTCCCAAGATCAAGGGCTGTAAACATTACGCCTTATATCAATATTTATGACCTGAACATGACGCAGGTATACAGCGCTCCGACGCCCTTCCTGCACGGCGTATATGGGAATTTCACATTCCTGATATACAAGAACCTGCCAATATCCCCCGGAAGGGGATATATAGCTGAATTGCACAGCTTTTACGGCACAGAATATGCGGCTGCCTTCTTCAATGCCTATCCGATCAATCTAACCATACTGAGGCAGAACCTTACAACAGACAGCTTCCAGTTCTCAGTCACATCGGACAGGCAGCCGATATCAGGCCTCAACTATACCATATCCCTGAATAACATCTACCCCAAAAACGGCACAGTCCAGAACGGCCTGATAAATTACTCATTCCCATCAGGCACACCCGCAGTATTGGGATACCTGAATTTTACGCTTACGGTGCTCGGCAGCAAGAGCCATCTGAACGGGCAGTATTACCCTCCCGTGTTCAAGCTGAACCAGCAGTATGTTGCAGTGGCAGTAGTCGTGGTTGTGATGCTGCTCATGATAGTGCTGGTAAGGGCGCCAAACCGAGAGGACTTCTACATAGATGTTCCAAGCCTTCCGGAGGAGCAGAAGACAATAATAAAGATAAAGGCGAATGAGATAATAGGATCATTCGACAAGCTCAACATATCATACCACTGGAAGTTCATGCCGCTGTCAAAGCCGGAGATAAGGTCTGCCATATCAACATACATAAAATCCAACAACATGCCCGTATCACTCACATATTCAAATGTGGAGAGGATCCTGGACAAGCTCGCGGTTAACAAGTACCTTGTGGCAACCGACGACCTATATGCACCATCGCAATGGATAGAGCAGAGCAACCATGACATAGAGTACCTTGCAACCTTCAAGAAGCTGAGGATCTATCTCGTTACACACGCCTACATATTCACCGACCTGGATGTAAGCGCCAATGCGGACATAGTCGCGACGCTGCGCAACGAGAGGAAGTACATTGCAATATACTCAAAGACAAGCAGGTTCCAGAAGGTGCCCGTATACACAGGGTCAAAGACCTACATAGTATTCCTCAATTCCTACAGGCTTGAGGAATTCAAGAGCGAGCTCTACAGTTCGGAAAAGCCGGAAGCGGAGGAGCTGAAGATGTACATAAGCGCAGACATCATAAAGCTGGTTGATGCGGACAGCCCGGATGATCTGCTCAATTGATATATCTATAGGAGAATCAGCCCTAGCCATTTTTTAAATGGTTATTTAATAACATCCCTTCCACAATATATTGAGATTTATGGAAAAGACCGGCCTTCTTCTGGAGGGACTGCTGGGAAAGACCGTATTGATAAAGACGCAGGGCGGAATAGGCACCAAAGACGGCATGATGCTGGGGGACTACAAAGGCACCCTATTGGAATACGACGGGAAATTCATAAAACTGGAATATAACATCAGGAAGTTTGTCGAAGGCACAAGCGCACTGAGCAAAGCGACAATATTTATCAATGCCAATTATATCATAACGGTAGAGGAATACGAGGAAAAGCTCTAGCAAATTACCAGATTATACCAATAATTTAATTTTAATAACAGCTCTTGCTATCTTTTTCTGCATTTCCAAACCCTTTATTGCACATAACTATAACATAATTATAAATATTTTATTTTGCTCTCTTATCTGATCTTATGGAAATCAAAATAGGTACTATAAAGCAGAAAGTTGTCATAGCCGCAACCCCAGACGAGGTGTACAATGCCTACATGGATGCCAAGATACATTCAAAGTTTACTGGCGGAAAGGCAACAATCGTGCCAAAAGTGGGCGGCAGGATAACCGCCTGGGACAACTACATAACCGGGAAGAACCTTGAACTGGTCAAGGGCAAGAGGATAGTGCAGGAGTGGAGGACAACAGAATGGCCGGATGGCTATCCGCCCTCAATACTGACAATAACTCTCAAAAAAGTAGGAAACAAGACAGAGCTCACAATGGTGCATTCCAAGGTTCCAAAGGTGGGGATGAAGAGCTATGCGGATGGATGGAAGGAATATTACTGGAATCCGCTAAAGGAATACTTTGAAAGCAGGTGACAAAGCACTTTAGAAAATTATAGGAATAGTTGTCAATGGGAGCGAATGCTTATTCGTACCAGCAAAAAGAGCATGTCATGTGTAACAAAGGCCCTTTTAACGGGAATCGGTAGGTTTATATAAATATTCCCAGCATCCGATACAAATATATATTACATCCAAATGATTAACTTAAGGTGAAAATATGTTGCAAGCAACGAAACAAGCGCAAGCTTTTCCAAATATTAGCAAGATAGAGTATGAGGGTTCTGAATCCAAAAATCCATTGGCATTCCACCACTATAACCCCAAGGAGGTTATAGAAGGCAAAACAATGGAAGAGCACCTGCGTTTTTCAGTGGCGCTCTGGCATACCTTCCGCAACCCCCTAAGCGACCAGTTTGGCGCTGGTACTGCAGTAAGGCCCTGGGATGACGGAACAAACTCGATCGAAAATGCGCAAAGAGTGATCAGATCCGCATTTGAATTCATGGAGAAGCTGGGAGTTCCATTCTACGCCTTCCATGACAGAGATGTCGCTCCGGAAGGCAAAAACCTATCAGAGACAAACCGCAACCTTGACGCGGTTGTAAAAGTAATGAAGGAGGAACAGCAGCGCACAGGGATAAGGCTGCTGTGGGGCACAGCCAACCTATTCTCCCATCCGCGTTACGTTCACGGGGCATTCACAAGCTGCAATGCAGATGTGTTTGCCTTTGCCGCAGCCCAGGTGAAAAAAGCAATGGAGATCACCTACGAACTGGGCGGCTTAGGGTATGTTTTCTGGGGAGGGCGCGAAGGCTATGACACACTGCTGAATACCAATATGAAAAGGGAGCTTGATCATATGGCCTACGGCCTGGATTGCGCTGTTAATTATAAAAATGATATAAAATTCAAAGGCCAGTTCTATATAGAGCCAAAGCCCAAGGAGCCAACAAAGCACCAGTACGACTTTGACGCAGCCACATGCCTGAACTTCCTGCGTGAGCATATGCTTATCGAGCACTTCATGCTCAACCTGGAGACAAATCATGCCATACTCGCAGGCCATGATATGCAGCATGAGATGGAGGTTGCCATAGCGGCAGGCAAGCTGGGGTCGATTGATGCCAATTCCGGGGACAAACTTCTCGGATGGGACGTGGATATATTCCCAACAGACCGAAAGCTAACAACGCAGATCATGCAGGGCGTTCTGAAGATGGGCGGCTTCACAACAGGTGGGCTGAACTTCGATGCAAAGGTGCGCAGGGGCAGCTTCACTCCGGAAGACCTGTTCATCGCGCATATCGTAGGCATGGATGCGCTTGCACAGGGCCTTAAGGCAGCAGCGCTCATCCGCAAAGACGGGCGCATCGATGAATTCGTAAGGCATCGCTATGGGTCGTGGGACACAGGAATCGGCAAAGAGATAGAATATTCTGCACGCAGCGTCTCAGGCCTATCAGACTTTAACACGCTTGAAAAGTACATGCTGCGCAAGGGCGGCAATCCGGATCCAAACGAAAGCGGGCGCCAAGAGATGCTGGAAGGTATATTCTCCGATCTGGCATATAAAGTTTAATCAGGTAGCAGCATCGGGGCAGCCTCTGCCCCGTTATTTTTCTTAGTTATCCGAGCAGGCGATTTAAACCAGCCTGTTCTTGCGGTGCTGTATTCTTTTAGCATGGCTATAACACAAAATTCCTTAAAGCGCATATCTTTCTGTTGAGATCAAAATACTCTGTAATCTTATCATCCAATTCCCTTGATTTTTCCCCAGAGCAAGTAGCCCACGTTACACTTAGAATAAAACGGTCAACGTCGTAAGGGAAGCCACGCTCTGGCGTTGCAGGTATGCACATTGAACCTAGCTCTATCCGCGCCTCTATTCCCTCTCCACAATAGCGTGCTGCCAACGGATGTCTAAATGTGCGTGGCACTCTTTCTAATCCTGCCTCCTCCAGAACTAGCTTGACACCGCGCCTAAGGCGAAAATAGTCCGATATCGAATATAAATACTCGTACTTTTGGCCTGTTGTCATTTTTTCCATTTTTATCACATTGTAATTACTGCAGCATTCCAAATATAAATATCCTTCTCAGGGCGGCTCTTAGGATTTTTTGCCATTGCTAAAATACCGGCCGGTTATTATTCCTCTTCTGCCTCCTCATCTGCCTTTTCCCTTTTCCCCTTTTTGCTCTCCTTTGTTTTATCTTCCTGCCCTTCCTCTCCCTTTTCTGTTACCTTTGGATAGCTCTTTGCAACAAGCTCCTCTATGTTCTTTTCGAGTTTCTTTTTGTCCTTGCCCGTAATCTCGCTAAGATCCTGCGCAAGCTGCTTCGTGTAGCGCATTATCGTCTTGTACCTGTTCTCCTCGTTGTGCAATCTTTCCTTCCCGCTCACATATCTCTGCACTCCCCTTGCTGCCTCCATCACCGCAAGCTTTATCTCGTCTATTATCTCATCCTCCTGTGCAATGGATTCCTTCCCTACCCCCGAATAAGGTATGTGCACCGATGACACATTCACGAGTACGCTGACCGGCTGGCTGTCCAGATCAATGTTGTAGCGCTTCCACTGTATGTCGCGCACCCCAGTTGTTATGGCGCATGAGCCATTGTCAAAAAGCAGCGGCACCCTGTTCGCAAACCTCAATATCGCACCGGAATAGCCCTCATCAGTCTTCTTCCCGGATGCGCCGCCGAACGCCACTGCAGCCTCAACAATGAATGGTATGCCGCCCTTGAATACTGCCGGCTTGCGCTGCACTACGCTCATGAACTCAGGGTCGAGTATATTCCTCAACGCGACCTTTATCTGCTCCTCGCCTATCGGCTTTATCTGAGTGCCGTCAGGCGCCATCCATTTCACGCTGTTGAATGCCCTGATTAGCTCCTCAGTCTCAGTCCACGTGAGCTTTCTCGGGTCCATCTCAAAATCAATGCCCTTTGCGAATTCCTTCAATTCCATTATCTTGTTTGGCGTAACCCTTGAAAGGTTTTCAACAAGGAATGAACCAAGTTTTCTGCTGTCCGTTGAATGCGCAAGCTCAAGGATGTCATTTACCGCCAGTCCGAGCGGATGCGGCTTTGTGGGCCTCGGCCTTTCCGGCATGGCATCAACGGCGCGCAGAAATGCGCTCTCCTTCCCTTCAGGGTCTGTGAATTTTATCTCGACATGAGGATTGGAAAGCGCGGTCCTTTTCAGGTATTCATAAACGCCGCGATCGCTGTTCTCATATTTCACGTCTGCAAATTCTGCCTCTATGTGCAGCCCGGTGAAATCCCCGTCAACGTCCTGCATGTTGCTGACTATTGGCTTGTTGTTTATGGTATCAATCGATATGTTGCATGAATAGGCCTTCCCCTTTCCAGTAGAAGACTTTACAAATATCTGCTTGCCTGTTGTCACCTGCGAGAAAAGGGTGCACCCGGCAGCCCCGATCCCCTGCTGGCCCCTTGCCTGTATGTATCTATGGAATTTAGTTCCGGCAAGAACAGTCGCAAGCGCCTTCCCAACATAGTTTTTGGGTATTCCGGGCCCGTTATCTGTGACAGCAACGCCGTATTTGTCCTCGCTAATCTGCTTTATCCTTACCTCTATGTTCGGCAGCACGCCAGCGTCCTCGCATGCGTCAAGGTTGTTTGTGACATATTCATGGACTACTGTTGTCAATGAGCGCACCTTCCCGGAATAGCCGAGCATCTGCCTGTTCTTCTTGAAGAACTCAGCTATGGAATGCTCCTTGAACTCCTTGAATATCTCCTCCGCTTTCCTGGTCTCTGCCATCCTAACAACCTAGAAGCTTACCCTCTTTGCATCCTCCTTGTTTTTCCTGTGCGCAGCCTCCATCCTCGAATATGCCAGTCTATGGGTCCCTCCCTCTATAAGGGTGTTTACTGCGGTCTCTGCCTCATTTATTTCCCCTATCCTTCCTATAAAGCTTACTGTATCTCCATAGATGCTCATCTTCGCGCCGCTGACATTCTCTATGTAGGTTTTGGTGCGCCCCTCCTCCCCTATTACTCTTGCCTTTACCTGTTTGATCCTCTTGCTGCTCGGGATGATCTGCCCAAGGTCTATGGAACTGAAATAGTAATCCATGTCAAACAGCTTGCACGCTATGTCGATGTCAAAGCCGCGCCCGAATGCGTATATGATGTTTTTTGCAGAGTACTCCTCATATGCGCCTCCCGTTATCTCTATGAGGTCGTCATCATCCTCTATTTTTATCCTGCATTTGCAGAGCCTCTCCACCTTTCCTATCAATTCCTTCCTCTCCCTGAGCTTTTTCACCTTTTCATGGGGGATATAAAGATTTTGCATAATTATACACACGTCAGATAATATTTATGGATAATTATTTAAATACCAGTTACCAAATAGAATTATACAATATTAAGGTTTTGCGTCGATAAAAAGGTATCTGGCTGCAGACCGGCTTGATTTTGTATAGATGAAACTGTTTCTGGCAAAGTTCCGCAAATAAGAAAGCTTTAAATACTTACGCATTCACAATAAAATCGTGATTCATTCATGACTCTTATATGTGCGGTTCGTGAATGAGTGGGATTGGGATTCAAATGAGATCAAAAAAGGAAATGGAAACTGAGATCCAAAGCATGAAGAAGCAGATAGAGAATATAAAGGACACCACCGCAAAGAACCTGGATGTGGAGGCGATCCTTGAAGGCAAGTCCAGATCCGAGGAGGTGGGGTCAAACCTGCTTGCGCTTTTCAAATATGTAATGGATGAGAACAGGAAGACAAACATGATACTTAAGGATATGCACGGAAAGCTTGAAAGGCTGGAATCAGACCTTAATGCTGATTACTACGAGCAAGACGACCAAGCTCGCCTACAGGAGAACAAATTTGCAAAGGTACAGCCGGTATCTGGATTGGACGCCAAGATACTGCAGATAATCCAGATAAGCGGTATGGCCTGCGCAGATGACATCAAGAAGCAGATGAGCTACAGGGGAAGGAATGCTGCATCTGCAAGATTAAACAGGCTTCACAAGATCGGCCTGCTGGAAAGATACCAGCTGGGCCACAAGGTTTACTACAAATATGATGCTGGCAAGACGACCAATACGCTAATTGTTTCACCCCCACAGTAAAGTTCGGTCCTGCGCCTTTGTGCGCAGGCCAACTTTCAGATTAGCTTTTAAATTCACTATTTGCAAAGAATATTTAATATCTTCCTAACTGATTCTATATGATTAGATGGATAAAAAGGAATTAGAGGAGCTTAGCGCAATTATATCCGCTCTGCCCTATTCGTACAATGTCACTGCATTCTCAAAGGAGATAAGGAACAGCTATTCTACCTATGAAAAAAAGCCCGTATCTGTAGCTGGGCGCATAACCGCGATAAGGAAATCGGGCAAGCTGATCTTCCTGGACATTCTCGACGGCAAAGGAAGAATACAGGCATGCTTTGATTATGCACTGGTCGGCGAGGAGAAATTCGCAAATGCTAAGAGGCTGAATGCTGGTGACATCATAGGTGTAAAGGGAGATGTATTCAAGACAACAGCTGGCGAGATAAGCGTAAAGGCGGATGAGTACACAATGCTTGCAAAGGCGATACGCACACTGCCTGACAAATGGCACGGCATACAGGATGTCGAGACAAGGTACAGGAAGAGGCATCTGGACCTAATCATGAACGAGCAGGTGCGCGATATATTCATCAAGAGGAGCAGGACAATATCCCTGATAAGGAGATTCTTTGACGAAAGGGGCTTTCTGGAATTCGAGACTCCCACGATACAGCCATTATACGGCGGTGCGGATGCAGAGCCATTCAAAACGCACGTGAATACCTTAAGCGAGGAGCACTACCTCCGCATATCAGACGAGCTCTATCTCAAGAGGCTGATCATAGGCGGATTCGACAAGGTCTATGAGATATGCAGGGATTTCAGGAATGAGGACCTTGACACAACACACAGCCCGGAATTCACGATGATAGAATGGTACCAGGCCTACGCTGATTACAACGAGATCATGAAGTTTACCGAACAGCTGCTTAATTATATTGCAAAGGAGCTGAATGGAAGCCACGAGATAACCTACCAAGGCAAGACCATAAGCCTAAAGGCGCCATTCAAAAGGGTTAGTTTCGTTGATAGCATAAAGGAAAAGACTGGTAAGGACATACTAAAGCTGAGCGATAACGAGCTGTTTGCACTTGCAGAATCCCACAAGATAAGATTTGAAAAGGGAAAGAGGAATCGCGCACATGCATACAACAAGCTACTTGAGGTTCTGGTGCAGCCGGAGCTTGTCCAGCCGACATTCGTGGTTGATTTTCCAAAGGAGACATCTCCACTTACAAGGTCAAAGAGGGGCAACCCCTCCCTTGTTGAGAGGTTTGAATTGTACATTGATGCCGTTGAATTGGCAAATGCCTATTCAGAATTGCAGAATCCCTTCATACAAAGGCAGAATTTTGAGGATGAGGCAAAGAAGGCGCAGGCAGGGGACAAGGATGCAGAGCCCATGGACATGGATTTTGTAGAGGCAATGGAGCATGGAATGCCGCCAACAGGAGGGATAGGCCTTGGAATAGACAGGCTGGTAATGCTGCTCACAAACAAGAATTCAATAAAGGAGGTAATCCTATTTCCGATGGAGAAAAGGGAAAAATAGCAGCTAATGCCGCAGGATCAGCTTCTTTTCCACTATGATGTTTTTCAGGTTCCTGAAATCCTTTTCCACGAGCGGCATCCTACTTCTTATCCTTACTGCGGCTGCAGGATGCATGCTGATGAAATAGGTTCTTCCATGCCTTTCCACAATGTTCCCCCTTATCTTTGATATACCCTCCATGCCCAAAACCGTTTTGCATGCAACCGAGCCGAGCAGGATTATGAGCTTAGGATTCACTATCCTGATCTGCCTGAAAAGAAAGGGCTTGCAGAACTCTATCTCATCCTTCGTCGGGATCCTGTTATCTGGAGGGAAAAACTGCACAACACTGCAGATATACAGCATCTTGCGGTCAAGGCCTGCCAAAAGTATGAGCTTGTCGAGAAACTTGCCGCTTGCGCCTATAAAAGGCCTTTTCTGCATATCCTCATTCCTTCCCGGCGCCTGCCCTATTATCATGACCTTTGCATCCAGCGGCCCCTCTCCCTTTACAAAGCTTCTGCTAAGCCGCCATTCCCTGCCTTCTGATGGCAACCTGCCATATTCCAGGTTAAGCCTTTCCATCCCTGCCCTTTTGCTCATTTATTACCGCCCAATGCAATGGAATAGCTCTCGCAAATTATACCCCCGTTAGACAGATTCCCTGGAAATATGAAATTATAAAGATAGGATTCAAAATAGCCTGAAGCACTTCCCGGAGCGGAGGTTTTGCAGCTTGAATCCCCGTTGAATTTTTTGAATACCAGATAATTTACCGAAACCCAGCTCCCGCTTACATTGTAGGGAACAGAGAAGTAATTGACAACCAGGGTATTATTACCAGATTCGGCCATCTGTGCTGTTATTGTTATCCCGTTTCTAAGCAGATAGGAATGGGTTTCCTCTTCCGGATTGTAGGCAACATTTACCCTTCCCGGAAGCGCCTTGGCTGTGGCATTTGCAATTATAAATATTGAATTATTCAGATCAGAGGCATTCCTTATTGAAAAGAGATCGCCATTTGGAGTAATGCCCAGGCTCACCACATTGCCTGCCGAACCAGCAAGATCCAAAAATATCTGCTGATGGGTTGCCGGACTAATTCTATTGCCGCTGAACAGCAGGGGCGGGGCGTATACCGCATTAAGATAATCGTAACTTAAAAATAATGTTGCTGATACCATTATTATGCACAGAATGGCAATGAGATGCCAGTTCCTGTCCAGTTTTTGCTCTCTTTTCTTCCTGTCTGTTTTTTTTGTTTTTGTCCTTCTTCCAAGCCAAAGCCCGAATCTTCCTGTAATGAGGATCATTGCCACTATTGCCGCATAAAAAATCAACTGCCCTGCAAAAAGATGGAAGGTATTTACCGCACTCCCGATCCCGTAATATGCCCAGATAAATGTTACCAGTAGCATGCGGAAAAGATTCAGCACCAGGATCAGCAAAACCCCGATGAGAACCCAGTAAAGCTTATTTGCAGCTTTCCCATCATAAAGGTATGCCAACGGGATCAAGAACAGAATGAACGCAATGAATGTTCCTATGGATACGCAGGTAGTGGAAATGGTGATGCTTGAGCCGGCAGCCGAAGATATGGTCAGGCCAGCCTTTGATGCAGATACCCCAGCAAGCTTGACAAACCAGTACACCAATGCAGCGTTAAGATTCGCAAATGCGCCATTCAGGCTCAATATGGGCATTAAGATAAGGGGCGAGGCAAAGGCAGCATAGACAAGAATTGGCCAGAGCTTCCTTATGCCCTCAAATCCGTATATAAGGAGAATAAATGATGCAATCAGTACCGGGAAGATCAATCCATCCAATCTGTAGGAGATGAATGCATAGGAGAGCGAAACCCTGAGAACAGATAAAATAACCACATAAAGGAGAAATACTAGAAGAGCCCAAAGAATGTTCCTTTTCGAATACTTAAACTCCAGCCTCTCCTTATAGGAAAAGACTATGAAAAGGAGCAGCATCAGCATTACGACTATTATGTATGTGCTTGGGTCTGTGTCCAATATGCTCGGATTTGTTATCCAGAAGGAGAATAGCGATGCGACCGCAAAGGAGGCAAGCAGCAACAGAGTGCCAAAAAGCCTTGCCTTTTTATTCTCCATATGATGCACATCAAAAAGTCCTCAGCCGAGATGGGCTTCATCACAGTTCAGTAGTTACTCTTTTCTTCATCGGACCAATAAATGTTAATATAAGCAATTATATAAGGTTAATATAAGCAATTATATAAGGTTAATATAAGCAATAGTTTTATCGTTTTTAGTGCTTCAAATGAGATCAGGATTCAAGTTTACAGACCATACCGCAGATGTCGAATTCATTGCGCAGGGCAGCTCTATCGAGGATACATTCAAAAATGCATTCATGGCCCTGTTTGACACACTCTCCTATACAAAAAAGGTGGCGGTGCAAAAATCCAAGACTGAAAAATTCATGATAAGGGAAAAGGCCCAGGATCTGGAGAGGCTTTTATGGTATGTGCTGCAGGATGCGGTATCAATAATGGACTCAAAGGCGCTTTACGGGTATAAAATAAACAGAATAAAGATAAGCGGAAAGGGGAATCTTTATCATTTCTCTGGAGAGATCTCTGCAAAAGGCCAGAACCGCAAAAACGCAAAGCTGGACGTCAAGGGCGTCTCCCTTTACAACCTAAAGATAAGCAAAAAGGGCAGCAATTTTGCCGCCAATGTGGTTATGGATGTGTAAACCTGCCAAAACCTGCGCATCATTTATAAAGCTTTCGCTTTTTATACGAAACGCATATATATCAGGACCAATTGAGGTTTATTCAATAACTGTGGGGGTGTTCTGAGCAGCGATTACCATTTGGGTCAGAAATGGCTAAATTGGGATTGAAGCCACCAGCGTGATATGATGTGTCTGGGGAAAGCTGCCAGAATACCACTAGTTATTGCCTACTTATAACTGACAGCGCAACCAACCATAATGTAATAAACCTTTCTTGAGAAGCTATTATTGGTGCCTCAGTGCCGAAGAAAGCCTCTGGAAATGATACGCAAAGCCAGGATAAGGGCAGGGATGAGAAGGCCCTCTTCATAATCGCCTATTTCCTTGAGATAATTACTGGCATAATAATCCTATTTTTGAAAGGGGGACAGGACAAGCGGCTCGGTTTTCATTCCATGCAGTCAATCTTCTTGGGGGCATTTTCAGTTGTGATCGCAATACTCTTCGGCATCTTCATGCTACAGTATGTAGCTACTGCCATAAATCTGCTGATATGGCTGTACGGGATGTACGTCGGCCTTGAGGCCTACGGCGGGAGGGACATAAAGATACCGATAATCTCTGGTTATGCCGAGCGCTATTCCGGTTATGCCATCAAGAATTAAATTTATTGCCCTCTTAGCAGATTCAGGCGCGTAGTACCGAGCTTACCTTTTTGCTTTTTGTAAATCATAAAATCCTTCTTACCGTCCTCTAGCAAATTCTTTATACTTTTTCTCGTTTTCTTATCATATTTTAAATTTGTATACTTGGAAATATACAGAACTAATACATTTGTTTTATTATAAAACAAATAATGTACTTATTTGTTTTCTTAAAAAACGAAAAGCTCATATATTTGTTCTATTAAAAAACAAATACGGAGTTCAGGAGACTACCTTTTTGCTTTTTTTCATAAGACCCCTCTATTATAATTTTTAAGCCATTTCTTTTTAATAATGCAGCCGTAACGCCATCACCGTTTTTCAAGGTGTGTGAAAATGTTCCATCGTATATTTTTCCAGATCCGCAAGAAGGGCTTCTAACCGTCAGAATCGCTTCTGTGGCGTTAACTTTCTCTGCTATCTTAAGTACCTCAAAAGCCCCCTTTACACACTCTTTTGTTATGTCCTTGTCCTCACAGGTAATTACCTTTGACTTTCCCGCCAAAACATCAGAACCGGTTCCTTTATTTATTTCTGCTGGTGGTCTAGGTGTTGGCAATCCGCCCAATTGTTCGGGGCAAATCGTAATTGCTTTTCCGGCCTTTACTAGGTCTATTAATTTTTTAATAGGCTTAGATTTACCCTTATAATTGCAATTAATTCCGCATAAGCAAGCGCTTACTAGTTTCATATTAGCACCCGATTTATCATAGAAATTAAATATTTCAGCCAGGAGGGGAAGTTTCGCCGCTTGGTGTCGAATCCCCTTATGCCGCTCTGCAGGCGGCCGCATAGCCGATCTGCCATCCTGGCCTCTAGGAGCTTTGTAACTGCACATTATTATATATTTTCTGAGCTATAGATAGCACGTTGTGATTGCATGGAAAGGATACAAAACATACCAAGGGAGCTGATCTCCAGCGCATTAAATATCGATTACAAAATGCCAATATCAAGGGCGATTTCAAGCCTGAAGAAGTACCCTGCGATTATAGTCTACAAGAACAAGGAGTATCACGGGATTGTAGACTCCAGGGCGATATACCGCGCAAAAAGCGACCTGAAGTTTTCCAGCAATGAAAGGATAGAAAAATTCAGCAGAAAGGTCCCGAAGATATCCAACAGCACATCCATCTACGACCTTATATACTATTTCTACAAGTCCGGGGTGAAGGCATTGCCATATTCCAGCGGCAACAAGATCACCGGCGTACTTGAGAGGAAGACACTACTGAAGGTGCTGCTATCGCTCAATCTGCTTAAGGACATGCAGGTCAACCAGGCAATGACAACCCCTGTGCTTGCAATAGACTCAAGGGCGAGCCTTGCACAGGCAACCGCAACAATGCGCAACAAGAATGTGAACAGGCTGGTTGTGCTGGAGAACAGCAGGTTTGCGGGCCTGATAACCAATTATGACATATCGAAGAGATATGCAAGGGTTGATGTGGAGCGCCTTCCGGAAATGAAGAGCGAGATGTACAAGCCTGCCAATGTTGCAATAAGCAGCATCATGGAAAGGAATGCCAAGGGCATAGAGTACAACAGGCCTGTTGCCGAGGCGGTAAGGGACATGGTGGAAAACAACATATCATCGCTGATAGTATTGAAGGGCGGCAGGCCGATCGGAATAGTGACTGTGACTGACGTGTTTGAAAGTGTTCTTGCAAGGCAGAGGACAGAGCCGAGCAAGATATTCATGTCAGGGTTCGATGAGAAGACCTACCAGTACGAGGACGATGCAAGGGAGGCGCTGAAGTCATTCTCGGACAGCGTGGAAAGGCTTTCGGGCATCGACGTAGATTACATAACGCTCAAGGTCAAGAGCACAAAGACAAAGCTCTACGAGATGCAGGTCAGGGTTTCTCTAGGCAGGCACGGCATGATAAACATGCATACGACCAAATATCTTTTTGATGATGCATTAAACGATCTTATGATAAAGCTAAAGCACAAGATAATCAAGGAGAAGGAGAGCATACTGACGCACAAGAGGGAAATTCTAAGGGAGGAATGAGATGGAGCTAAGGCCGCTGCTTGAAAAAAGGACTAAGGCGCAATCGAGCCTTGAGCTTCTGATCACGCTCTCATTCGGCCTGATAATACTGCTACCGATAGTGGTCCTCGCATTCATACAGATATCAAACTCCACATCCACGCTTTCAACAACAGAGGCGCAGGCTGCAGCCTCAAAGATGGCTGATATCGCGACCGCTGTCGGGTCACAGGGCTATCCGGCAAAGCAGCTGGTTCTCATAGAGGTGCCGCCTAACGTTCAGAATATATTTGTGGGCAACCAGACAAACGGGGTCGGGCATGCAATAATATTCATAGTGGATACGAATGCGGGGCCAAGCTATGTGACAGCCTATACGCCGGTGAATGTGAGCGGCTCCATCTCCCAATTGGCGCAGACAGGCACATACCTGATAAACATAAGCGCCCAGAACGTATGCCCCTCAAACCCCACAGTGCAGTGCGTTTATATAAAATCAACCTAAAAATAAATGCTCCGCTGCCTTATGCTTTACTGCGTCCCCACCTGGCTTAGTGAAAGGTAAAGCCCATCAGAACGCCTTAATAGGAAATCATCATTCCCGTCTCTGAATTTCCCTACGAGCATAGCGGAAGCCAACCGCGCATTGTCCCATCCCTTCAGATCCGTATAGGAATAGGACAGAATGCGGTTCCAGTGGAATACCAGCTTACCATTTACGTTGCCTAATTCGGAAAAGCCTATGCCGTCCTTCTGCCCAATCACGATTCCTGTTTTGCCGTTGATGTTTACTGCGGCGAAGCTCTTGTACTGGGAGGGATTGTAGGCGCCTTTTACATAGCTGAATTCTCCACCCAATGGGGTCATAACCGTAAATGGCCCAAACGTTCCATCCTTCTGATTTAACGCATAATATACGGCATCATATCCCCTAACAACAATATCGGGAAATCCATCACCGTTGATATCAACCATTTGTACCGTGGCGGCATATGCCTCCTCCCACAAACGATTTACTCCAGCCGGCAATGTGTGTACCACCGGTATCCCAAAACTGCCATCACCATTGTTGTATGCAATGACTATCCCCTTAGAGGTTATTGCAAATAGGTCCGGATAGCCGTCACCGTTTATGTCCGCAAATTTAATCGAGGATAGACCTTCCCCCCCCATCCAGGCCTACGGCAGCAAGCTGCTTAATCGGCAATACGAGGGATAGCGGCCCATATGCGCCCTTGCCTCTCTTTCCTCTGCCGTAATTGTGCGGGGCAAACTTCAGGCCTTCGGAGGTCGGCACAACAAAGCCGCTAACACCCTCATTCCTAAGGTCCGCAAGCCAGAATTTCCTATTATATTTCTCTGACCACTCTCTGTTCCTGATCCTTATTTCTGGGGCGGACGGCAATAGTCTTACCGGCCTGGCCGCATCCTCAGTGCTAGCGGCATCCGAGCACCACACAGTATAGTCATCCCTTGCGCTGCAGACGCTTGCTTTTCCATTTCCATTCATGTAGCCAACCACAAGCTCTCCGCCGTCAGAATCTCCAAATTCGCCGGATATCCTTATAGGGTCAAGGGCCCCAATCCCGAGGACGCCAGGCATTGAATAATAAGGTACAAATTCATACTTGCCGCTCTGAACCCAGTACTGCACTGCATATCGTATGTAATAAAACGGGAATGGGTCCGTATCACTGATGTACGGCTGTTTATCATGGATTGTTACGGATACTGCATCATTAGTTTCAAAATAGCCAGCTGCCTCTGCAATTAGGATTTGCTCGCAGAGCTGCGGGTCGTCAAAAATTTGTGCACAGTTAAAATCCGCGGCAACTACCACCCCATTCGGGGCTTTGCCATAGCCTATTGCCTGGTGCTTATTGCTCACGGTAATTCCCCGCGTCTCCTTATTAGAGCTAAGGACCCCGGCCTCCACAGAGGTATATCCATAACCAGGGGCCTGTGCAAGCACGGGGTTGTCGTTCTCCTTTTGGACCTTATCTAAATAATCTGCCTGGGGCTCGTACAGCTCATTTGTCAAATCCACCCCGCCAGGTGGCGTTGTTGGCATCAATGCGGTGCCGCTTAGCAGCTTCCAGGATGCATGGCTTGCACCATGATTGCAAACCAAATGATTATAAGTGGTTGTCAAGGTCTCAAGTATGCCAGGATCCTGGATTGCCTTCTTGACTGTGCCTCTGGGGTCTGGTGCCGGAGAACCAAAATAATTATCAGTATTCTGGCAAAAAGTCCCCCTAATGCCATTCGCATATAAAAACTGTGCTATGCTTATTGTATTATTTCCGGGCCCATCATCAGCTACGATGGCAATCTTTTTCAAGGGCGGCTCCTCGTTCGGAATCGGCACGGTTCTCAGGGGCGGCCATTCTTTCTGGATTCTTAGCACATCTGGTGCAGCTGCCGCGGATTGCTGTGACTGCTGAACACCTGTGCTATTATTTGACTGAGCAATGGCCGAAACTGCAATAAATGCAGCAACAGCAAGCCTTTTCATTATACCATCAATTTGCACTTATCACTTAAATGTATATATTATATCTTGCACTGCCCTTATAAGCGTTTGCTAGGCATACGGCAATCGGCAGTCAACGCCCGGAATAATTAAAATACACCAGCATCAGAGGTGCAGCGAGTAGGTGTTCCTGTAAAGCTTCCTTCCCTTCTTCATCCCATAAAGCCTGAATGATCTCTTTGGCCTCAGTTCATAATCCTTGAAGAACTCATTCATGATCATCTTGTCGCTCACATAGACATCCTTTCCGTTCTCTACAATCTCTACCTTTGTTATAAAGCCTTCTCTTTTCTCGACATATCTTGTTATCCTTTTTATTAGGCTGTTTATCCTTTCGCCGCTCCCCCTGAGCTGGGCTATCGCCTCATAGTACCCGCCGCTTATCCTCTCGCAGCGCTGGCAGGTTTGTTTTGCGATCTTGTATTTCAGCTCCTTGTTGAACCCCACCTTCTCATTCTCGTAATTTGATATGAAGACCGCATTGATTGTATCATCGCTGTAACCGCTCACCCTTACCTTCCAATTGCTGTTCAGCTTCATCTCAAATTCAACTGCCTTTGCAAGGGAGCTGTTTTTCAGCTCGGTGAAAAGATTGCCTTCCTTTATCCTTCCGCAGAACCTGCAGCGGTAGATTACAACGCTATCCGGTATGTTCTTCTCTATTTTCTTGATTATGCAGAACTCGCAGAAATTGCCTATGAATCGCGTCTCGTCGCTTGATCTGTTGCATGTTGGGCAGTATATTGTTATTATCAACACCTTTTTATCAAATTTTAAATTACAGAATAATATCAACATTGATTTACAATTGGAGTAATCTCCTCACATCTGCTACATACTTTTTTAAGAAGCCACGAAAAATTAGGGTCAAGATAATAGTTTTCTACTTTTTTACCACTTTCATTAACTATCATAACAGCAGGATAAAAATCACCATCACCAGTTATCAGAATTGCCGTATCATATGTATTAGTATATGCAAATTTAACCATATGTGAAGCTAAATATATATCGTCGCCTTTTGCAATATAATTCATTCTATTTTTGAATTTATCAAATTTTTTATTTCTTTTAACGATAAAAACATTTTGAGTTATTGTTTTAATATATGCTATCCAACTTCTTTGCTGTGCGTATTTAGTCGGGTTTATGTGTTGTATATAATAAGCATCATAATAATAAACCCCAACTAGGTCTCTGCCTTTGCTAATTAAACCTATAAATTTTTTAAAGTCTATTGCTTGTTTTCCCCTTTCTAAAAGTCTGCTATAAAAATTCTCACCGTCTACAAATATTACTATCCGTTCTTTTTCTGCCATAAAATCAGCATCCAAACTACCATGACTCCCCTTTCGGAGAGTGAGGGTAGTGATGTAGTAATATAACACAGTAAGAGTTTAATAAACTTACGGTAAGCGGAGGCAATTCTGACCTTGATCTATGAGTAGTGCCTGCTCAGGATTGCGCTGTATGCAGGCCTTGTTATTAGGACGCCAAGCAGTGCGCCTATTATTGTAGACTCGGAGAAGCCAACAACAGTTACAAGAGAGGTGGAGAAGAACAACGGTAGCATGGCGATGATGAGCAGCGCCGCATCTGTCCATATTATGTAGAATGCATCCCCGAGAACGATCTTTGCCGATGTGCTCTCTCCCTTTCTTCCAAGCATCTCGTCCGTTATTATTATTTGCGAGTCAACCCCGGTTCCGACCACTGCTATCATTCCTGCCACTGCTGCAAGGTCTATTGTTCCCACAAGGCCTATTATCGATAATATGATGAAAAGCTCCATAAGGGTCGTGATTAGGATCGGCGCAATGAGGAACATCTTCCTGTACCTTATCACTATAAAGAGGGATACAAGCGCAATCGCTATTATGCCGGTAAGCCCGCTTACATACAGGAATTCCTGGCCCAGAGTTGGCGGTATCGTCGTGGGCGTCCCTGCAATTATGGCAACAGGCAGTGCGCCGCCATTCAGTATGCTTGCAATGGTCTTTGTCTGGTTCTGCGCGTAGAGCAGCTGCTGCTGCTTCGGGAGGGTTGTTGGAGCAGAGCCGGAGATCTCGTAGCTCTGGCTTGCGCTGCCGTTGGTTATCGATGGATTAAGCACCGGCGATGACAGAAGCCCGACAACTGGCCAGGAGTCCAGCACCGTCTGGTTTACCGAGAGTCTTGTGTATGTCGGCGTCATGTTCTTTCTGCTCTCCAGCTTTACAGTGTAGTTGTTGGCCTGCAGGAAGCTTATGAGAGATTGGTTGATGTTCGAGCTTGCAATTACCTGGCCGTATCTTCCCCTGTTCGTTGTAAAGTATTTCTCTGCGCTGGCTATGCTCCCATTGGAATTTGATACTGTGATTACAGGTATTGTCTGGTTGCCGTTCAGTCTAAGTGCGCTCTGCATTGCCGCAGCCGCCAGGCTTGGTGTGATGCCAAGGCTTGTGTTGCTAAGTATTGAGGAATTGATAAGTATTGCGGCAGATGATGGCCGGTCAAGGAACATGTAGAGCGGCTGGTTTGCCTGGCCGAAGACCACCTTTGCAAAATGGTTTGATGCATCCTCGGTTATGAAGAATGTTACCTGCCATTCAGTAGTCCCGTTTGTCTGCACCGGCTGGAGCTGCCCTATGCTGCCTTTCAGTATCTGGCTTCCGTTTATCGCCTCTCTGCCGTCCACAACCCCGTCAAATTTCCCCTGGCTCTGTATGATATTTATTGTCTGGTTGATCTCTGTGGATGATACTGATGGTATTGTAAGATATACATGCGAATCGCCAACGCCCTCAACAGTTATCTGCTTTAATCCGAATGTTGATACTCTCTGCTGCAATGCCGATATCAAGGCGCTCATTGCGGTCACATTGACCGGATGCTCAAGCGTTATCGGGATCTGGGTTCCGCCCACGAACTCTATTCCAAAATGTATGCCGTAGTGGAGGTCAAGTATTGCTAGCGCTACCACTATGACTATGAGCGGCCATATCCTCCTGTCCTTTATATAGCCCTTTATGCTGTGCTGGTTTTCACTCATCTGCCATGCGCCTCTTTTCTCTGCTTATACCACAGAACCATCGGAACGTCCGCAAGCCATGTTGTTATCACGTCAGCCAGAAGCCCGACCATGACAACCCCGGATATCTCAAGATATGTGGGTATGAATGCGAAATATGATGCAGCCAATAATACAGAGAAGGATATCAATGCTGTCGCTGTCATGGTTGTTCCTGTCTTAAAGGATGAAAATGCCCTTTCCACTGCAGTTTCCCCAGACCTTTTCAGTATCCTTATTGCGGCAAGTATGTCAGTGTCTATGGAGAACCCTATGAGCATCAGAAGGCCGCCAATGGATGCAACACCGAGGGGTATTCCAAAAAGGCCCATCGCCCCAAGCGCGACTATAAGATCGTTTACAGCCCCGAAAACTACAGCGAATGCCGGCACCGGGGTCCTGAATATCACAAACACGACAATGGCCACAATAACAAATGCCGCTATTATGATGTTTATCATCTGCTGGAGGAAGAATGCGCCAAGGGTTGGCGTTACCTCGTTGTATGAATAGGATGTGAACGGCAATACCCCTCTCAATTTGGATAGCACCTGATTCTGGTATATGAGCGAGGCATTGGAATAGCTGTCCTTCGCAATGTTCGGCCATGCTGCTATGCTGGCATTGCTGTTGGTCATGTTGGCCTTTGCCAGGCTGCCAGTGAATGGCTGCAGGTTTGACAATTCTGTGGTCAATTCCGTGCGGGCGGCAGCCAATGATCTCTGCTGCTGCCCTCTTGAACTGTTTAGCAGGCCCCGAACAGTTGCATTGTTCGGCTGTGCGCTCAGCTGGCTTTCATACTCTGTTATATTCAGGGTCAACTGGGTGTAATTGCCGTATGCGCTGTAGAATGCAAGCAGGTCTGTCTCGGCTGCCGCAAGGCTTGAATTTGCAGCCATTGTTATCGAAATGCCGCCCGGCGATCTGGAAACGCTTGCCTGCGCATTCGGTATTTTCGAGTCTACCAGTGAGGTAAGGGTCCTCGGGTTTACTGTCGAGTTTGTCTGCACCTGCACGCTCACCCCTCCCTTAAGTGAGGAGTCAAGCTGTATCTTCGGTATGAAATATAAGCTTATTAACAGCAATGCTACCGGTATTATTATATAGAATCGGTAATGCTTGTTGGCGTATATGTTTCCAAATATCATCAAAACCAGTATGCAAGTTTATTCTTTGAACAAATAAGGGCAATTCACTCCCAATGCTACCCCTATATATTTAATTACAACTAATATTATGAAAGGAAAGATTAAAAAGGCGCTAGTGAATGGCAAGAAGGCTTGGCAGAAGGAAGAGGCCCTCCAGGGAGAAGCACATGCTCAGGGAGCAGAACAAGATAGAAGAGGGCGTATTCGACAACAAGACAATGATGCTGCTTAGCAAGTTCTTCAGCAAGGGAATAATAGAGCGGCTCCTGCACATAATCGCAAGGGGGAAGGAGGCGGATCTGTACATAGCAAATGCTGGCAGCTCCAGGGAGCTTAAGGGCGTAAAGTACGTAGTCGTCAAGTTCTTCAGGGTCGAGACAACATCATTCCTGAAAATGGCCGATTACGTGGTCGGCGATACAAGGTTTGACAGGACGAAGATAATAAAGGGCAACATCATAAGCACCTGGTGCAGGAAGGAGATGGGGAATCTCAAGATCGCCAACGCGGCTGGCATATTTGCGCCAAGGCCCTACATGTCAAATGGCAGCATACTCGCAATGCAGTTCCTGGGGAACAGCGAGGGTGTTCCAGCCCCGCAGCTCAGGTTCGTGAAGCTGGAAGAGCCGGAGAAGATGCTTGACACCATAATAGAGCAGATGCGTGCCCTTTACAAAAGCAAGCTCGTGCATGCAGACCTGAGCGAATACAACATACTCTACCACAACAGAAGGCCCTACTTCATAGATTTAGGCCAGGCTGTAGTCACAAAGCATCCAAATGCAAGGATCTTCATGGAGAGGGATGTCGAGAACATACTAAGCTACTTCTCAAAGCGTTACGGTGTCAAAAGGGATTACGAGAAAACCTTTGCTAAGATAATAGGTTAAGGCAATTGCCGCTTATTCAATTGTTACGCAGTCCATCCTCTTAAGAGTTGACTTAACTGCAGAATCCATTGAGGCGGCCTTCCAGAACTTGTTTATCTCCTTGTAGCTGCTTCCGGTTGCCGGGTTCTTTGCAGCTATTGAACAGACATCCCTGTACTTTCTTATGGAAATGTCGAATGTCCCTATCTGCCTTGCAATATCGATGATCTCCTGCTTGTCAAAGCCGATCAGCGGCCTCATTATGAATGGCTTTATCCCGTGCTGCGATGTTATCAGGTTGCTCATAGTCTGGGAGGCAACCTGCCCAAGGCTTTCGCCGCTGACTATGCAGTCCGCCCTTTCAGTCTTTGCGACCTTTTCTGCAAGCCTGTACATAAAGAGCTTGAATAGCACAAGCTCATACTTCCTCGGGGCCTTCAATGCGCCTGACTGGAATACATGCCCCGGCGCAAAGTATATCCTTGAGCTGCAGGAATATCCGGAAAGGAGCCTCACCAGATCAGCGATTTTTGAGAGCTTTTCACTGTTATTGTCGGAAAATGCATGGACGTGAATGTATGTCAGGCGCAGCCCGCGCTTCATGGCATAGTATGATGCAACCGGCGAATCTATCCCGCCGGAAAGAAGAACAACGGCATTTCCAGACGAGCCAACAGGGAGGCCCTTTGCCCCCTGGATTTTCTTATCGTACATTATCGCAAATTCCTTTGTCACGTCTATGTGGAGGTCCTTTTCAGCATCCTTGTCTATCTTGAAGTTCAGCCTTTCTGAATTCTTTATGAAGTGGCTCACTATCTGGTCGGAATTCAGGTTAAATCCCTTGAATGCCCTGTGCGGCACTATCCTTACTGTATCTTTTCTGGCCAGAAGCTTATTCGCAGCCGCAAATATCTCATCAATCTTATTCTCGGAAGTTATCACAGGTGCAAACCAGCTTATGCCAAAGACCTTTGCCAATTTTCCGCAGATTGATTCCACATCAGACTTTTCGTCAAGGAGCAGGAAGAACCTGTCCCTCCTGTTCTCCAACTTTGAGTAATTTTCTCCCTCAAGCGCCGATTGTATGTTGGAATAAAGCCTGCCCACAAAGGTGCCCCTGTTGTTGCCCTTAAGCCATATCTCCCCAAAATGTATTACTATTCCTTTATAAACCATAAAAACACAAGATTACTTTTTACAAACAAGAGGCCAATTTTCAAGGATTTATCTAAGATTCCCTGCCATAATTAGGATTTGAAATATCTGTTTAAATATCTTCTTGTGCCAACTTATATGTTCAAGAACGGGAATTGATGCCGCTATGAAGATAACCGAGAAGCTAGGCAAGTTCATAACCAACGCAAGGCATGTGCTCAGCATAAGCTACAAGCCCACAAAGCAGGAGTTCAACAAGGCTGCAAGGCTCATAATATTCGGAATACTGCTAATCGGTTCGATAGGTTTCGTGATGGCAATAGTGATATCCCTGATTATAACCGGCTCTTTATCATTGATCTGAAATGGAGATCGAAATAGATTTCACGAAATCTGCGCAGGATAACGCAAACGATTATTTCAAAAAGTCAAAGAAGCTCATTCTAAAGAAAGAAGGTGCGGAGAAGGCGATAAAGGATCTTAGGAAAAGGCTTTTGGAGATTCAGTCCAGCACCAAAAAAACCGAAAGAAGGATTGTCAAGGTAGAGAAGAGAGAATGGTATGAGAAATTCCACTGGTTCTACACAAGCAACAACATGCTTACGATCGGTGGCAGGGACGCCCACCAGAACGAGCTGCTGAATTCGAGGCATTTCGAGGAAAATGACCTCTTTTTCCATGCTGACATATTCGGCGCGCCGGTTGTCATACTTAAAAACGGGCTGAATGTTGATAAACCGATAAGGGAGGAGGTTGCTCAGTTCGCCGCAAGCTATTCAAGGGCATGGGGCGAGGGCCTGCACAGTGTTGACGTCTATGCAATGCGCAGGAACCAAGTTAGCAAGTCAAGCAGCAAGGGATCGCTCGGCACTGGAAGCTTCCTGCTGAGCGGGGAGCGCGACTGGTACAGGAGCACGCAGCTTGGCCTGGTAATGCTCGTGAAGGATGAGAAGCTGCAGACAATCCCTGCTGTGATGTTTGGCAAGCTGGACGCCTCCAATTTAAAATATGCAAGGATAAAGCAGGGGAGCTTCAAGAAGTCCGATGCCGCCAAGAAGATCGCGGAAAAGCTTGATTACAATGATCTGGACAATATCATGAGGCAGCTCCCGCCTGCAGGAACCTTCAAGATAGAATAGCTGCTCAATGCGAGATAGCCCCTAATCCAGGAATCTCTGCCTGATTAATCTTGCAAGTACTCCCTTATCTGCATTAGAACTTGCATCCTCAATATCCGCCACAATACCCTCTACATAGTGGCGCAACATGGCATCATGTTTTGTAATGCCATTTTCGCCCATTAATTTTTCTGCGTAGTCATGCGTTCCAAGATTGATGTTATATACACAGGCATTTATTGCTGCAAAATGCTCCTCTGACTGTTCTATTTTGAAAATTCGCTTAATATTCTGGCCGCTTTTCTCCAGGCCGACACTCAAGCAGTGCGTAAATACCATGACTGCCATTGAATGCATTTCATTGGGGTCTACCATATACCTTTCTCTTACCTTTTCTTCCCCCTGTTCAAATACGCCAACTATTTCTTTGGAATCCCTGCTGATCCACTCCAATTTATCCTTTAATGTGCCTAAAGTAAGCACAGCCCTGTTTTGCTTTAATATGGTTTTTCCATTTGCCATAATATCATCCATAAAACATCTATCACACTATTTTATTCCATATTCAAGTATAAATAACCCAATGTCAAATTTTTAACCCATCAGAACCCTACTTTGTCGTCTGTGCTTGGAAATGCAGGGAGGGAGATTTGAACTCCCGAACCCGCTAAGGGACTGAGCCCTGAACCCAGCGCATTTGGCCATGCTTTGCTATCCCTGCATAAGCTTATAATACTCTTTTATGGATTTATAATCTTTGTTGTAGCTAATATTATGATGCATGACAATGGCGGATAAGAACAAGATAAGCGTGCTGCTTGCAGCTGCCATAGGGTTGGGTGCGATCATCGGCGCAGGAATATTTGTGCTTAGCGGCACAGCCATAGCGCTTGCCGGCAGGAATGCGCTCATCGCATTTGCGCTTGTTGGGGTTGTTGCGCTTATTGTGGGCTTTGAGCTCTCGGAACTGGGATCGCTGATGCCGCGGCTTGACGGCGGCTCCTATTCCTATACATACAAGGCATTCGGCAGTGAGTTGGGCTTTATAACAGGCATACTTCTCTATTTCAGCTATGCAACTGCAATATCTGTTGTCTCGCTCGGCTTTGGCTCATATCTTGCAAGCCTGCTTGGCATCAGCATAGCCGGCTATCCCATAGCCTTTGCCATCATACTCATATTCATACTCTCGGCAGTAAACATGCTCGGGATAAGGAAGGCAGCAAAGGCCGATCTTGGCCTTGTGCTGATAAAGATATGCATACTCGCGGTCTTCATAGCGTTTGCATTCATCATGGCATTCTCAACAGCGCATCCCCTCATAAACCTTGGTTTGGCGCAGCAACCGTCAGGCGCAGGCGGAATAGCTGCGATATTTGCCGCAAGCGTAGTGATATTCTTTGCATATTCGGGCTTCCAGTCCATATCAACCATCACAAAAAAGATATCCGGAACCTATGCCGGTGCGGCAAAGGCGATAACCGCATCCATACTGATCAGCATAGTGCTTTATGTGCTTGTGGCATTCGGCCTCATGCTGCTCGCACCGGCAAAATCATTCACAATATCAGCAGACCCCTTATCGTTTGCTCTTAAGGCAGCCAGCGCCCCAGGCTGGCTCTTCATACTTGTTGGCGTAGGTGCACTGATTGCAACCGCATCGGCAGCAATTGCATTCATCCTTACCTCCTCAAGGACGCTTAGGCAGATAAGCTCAGACAGGCTGCTTCCAAGGGCTGCAGGCGCATACGACAAAAGGCGGGATGTTGCAACCAACGGTGTTGTAATCTCTGCAGTGATCGGGGTGGTGATGCTCTTCTCCGGAAACATATATGTAATTGCGGCCATAAGCAACTTCGGCCTTCTTTTCTCCTACCTCATGACCAGCTTTGCTGTGCTGCACTTCAGGAGAAAGAGGTTCAAGGCCCCAATTCATACCCCGCTTTACCCATACCTCCCAATAATCTCGATAGTCGCGCTTATGGCATTCATGATAGGCCTGCCAAAGGAGGCGCTCTTGATAGGCATGGTGCTCATAATCAGCCTTATAATAGTTTACTATTTCCTTAGGGAATTTGAAGACAAGAAGGTAATAAGGATAAAGCTCTTCAAGTGATGATAGATGCTGATAGGAATAATAGGCGCCCCGAACAAGGGAAAAAGCACACTCTTCTCGGCGCTTACGCTGAATGATGTTGCGATTGCCGATTACCCCTTCACAACAATAAACCCGAACATGGGGATAACCTATGCAACAAGGGAATGCGTGGAGAGGGAGCTGGGTGTCAGGTGCAATGCAAGGAACTCCCTGTGCATTAACGGCATTAGGAAGATACCCGTCAACATAGTTGATGTTGCCGGGCTTGTGGAGGGCGCACATGAGGGGAAGGGTATGGGCAACCAGTTCCTGAACGACCTTGCCTCTGCTGATATACTTCTTCTGGTGGTTGATGCAAGTGGAAGGACGGACCCGAATGGGAATCCATGCAGCTCCTCCGATCCCTCAATGGAGGTGAGTACTGTAGAGAACGAGCTCATTGAATGGATATCCTCAATAATAAAGAAGCACATGGGTATGCTCTCAAAACGCATGGACGGCTCAACCGCACTGGCAGAGGTGCTTACAGGGCTCAAGATATCAAAGGAGCAGATAAAGGCCGCGCTCGAAAAGACAATGCTGCCTCAGGTCAAGATAAACTGGCCGGATAAGGACACGAATAGTTTTTCCAGCGAGATACTGAAGCAAAGCAAGCCATTCATCATAGTCGCAAATAAGATTGACGTTAAGGGTTCAGCCGAGAACCTAAGGTTGCTCCAGTCAAAATTCGGCAAAACGGTAATCGGCTGCTCCGCGGCAATCGAACTGGGCATCAAGAGGGCGGAGAGGAAGGGGATTATAGAATTCACTGGCCTCAACGATTTCAGAATAAACGAGGCAATTGCAACAAAGGAGCAGATTGCAGGGCTGGATTATGCGCTGAAATTCCTAAGGAATAACGGCAGCAATGTGCAGGAGATAATAAACACCGCGGTATTCGGCGTGCTCAACAACATAGTAGTGTACCCTGTAGAAGACGAGAACAGGTACAAAGACCATTTCGGCAATGTGCTTCCCGATGCCATACTTATAAGGCAGGGATCAACAGCGCTTGATCTTGCGGCCGTGATACATACAGACATCGCAAAGAACATGCTATATGCGATTGACGCAAGGACGAAAAAGAGGCTTGCAAAGGACTACGTGCTCAAGGACAACGATGTGATAAGGATAGTGAGCGCGGCGAAATAGCTTAACTGTAATGCCTTGCCGCGGAAAGCAGTGCAAACAATGGTATTATTACCATGCTGATAACGAAGGGTACTGCAATCATGTATTCGACAAAACTTAAGGGGTCCATGCCTGCCAGAACCCCAGCATTCAAAAACCTCATGACTATGTAGATTATGAATATTGTAACTGCATAGACCAGTATTGAATAAAGGGCATTTATGAGGCTTTTTGATACAAGGATTCCTTTCTTCTTGTCACCAAAGCTGCCGCTTACGCGCTCGCCTATCCAGACCGATGCTATGAGGGGCAGGACAATCACGCCCGGCATATAGATCGCATATTCTGCAAAGGAATTAAGGTAGGGATTGAAGGTTGCGCTGTTGTAGGCGATTGCAATGGGTATGAAGACAAGCTGTATGAGCGTTGCTATAAGAAGTATGCCTATCCAGAACCCGAGGGGGCCTGCAAGATTAACAGAGATGTTCACCTTCTCCTGCTCTTTTGCATCTTTATATTCGGCCTCCCTTTTGTAAAAGCTGTCATTAGCCAAAGAACCACAAAGATAATAGAGTTACCAAGCAAAGATATTAAAGTCTAACATTTCATATTATTAGCGATAGACATGGCAGGACTATTCACGCCACAGAGCAGTGCGGGCGTAACAAGCTTCTATGATGCACCATCAAAGGGCCCAAAGCTCAACCCGAAAGTTATACTTATAGCAATAGTGGTATTCACGCTGGTAATACTGGTGGCAGACCACTTCCTCTACTGAATGCAAAAGCAGTATGGGATCTATGCAACCCTGAAGATGTCCTTCCTTACCTCAGTGACATCCCCGCTTTCTGACAGAACGTAAAGCACAGTCCTGACGCCGTCCTCATCGATGCCGGTATCCTTTGAGATGTCGGATATTCCCATGCTCTTCTGGTCTATGAGCTTTAATATCTTCAGCGCATTCTTGTTTATGTAGCCCCTCAATCCTATATAGAATTTCTTGTTGAATGCCCTTGTGCCAAGCACCAGCCCCCTTCTTATGCTGTCCTCAAGGGATGAGGATACCATTGCAGCCTCGGCCTCATTTGAGAGAACCAGATAGCCCCTGTTTTCCAGCAAGTCCATGTAGGAGTCGCCTGCATTTAGGTCCCTCTCCCAGCCCCTCTGGACTGCCGGCTGTGCCGCCTGCTGCCTTGCAGGAATCCTTCTGCCTGCCGGTGCGGCTGCAGCTGCCATTTCTGCCTGCTGCCTGCCCTTCCTGTAGAGAAATGCATCATACACCTCCTTCTGGATCCCGTAATGCATCTCCTTCTCCCCCTCCTTTTTGAATGGATTGACTATCCTTCTTTTTATCAGCGATTGCAGGATCTCCTTCTCATCACCGTTAAGCACCGAATTTACCTTGGCTCCGGTCCTGTCGCTGTAGCGCAGCGTGTCAAGCTTTTTGAGCACATCAATCTCCCTCTGCCCTAGCGATGGCGTGCCCCTGCTGAATGCAGCCTTGCTGCTCTGCTGCACCGGAGCGTCATCCCTGCTCTTTGCCAGAAGCTTGACTATGTCGTTCTTCTTTGCAAGGATATAGGTGTTGTTTACATACTCAAGAAAATCAAGGTCATCCCCCTCCTTCAGCCCGAGGGCGCTTATTACATCATTGGGCACAACCACAATGAGCTTGTTGTTTGATTTGTAAACCTTTGCCATTAGACCACCACAATAAAACTAATAAGTATTAGCTCATTATATTATGATATATAAAGCTTAAAAGACGTGGTGTTATCAATGGAAATTAGCCCTACCCGCAGAAGAATAGTACCAGATACGGAAGAGACCAAGGCTGCGCAAGCAGCGCCATTTCAGGTTAATCGCATCTATAGCGCGATAATTACAAGAACAGATATCAGAAGGAACATGCTGCGTGTTGATGATCTCGTGGTTGTCCGAAATCAGGATGGCGTTTATGATTTGGCAAGAATAAAATCTTTTGAATACTCACGCGACACCGGATTCAAGGAGCCAGAATGCGTGATAATTTATTTGACCGGGGCATATAAAGGGACTACAGAGGCGTTGGGGAAAAATGCAGTCTCGCGTACCCCATTTGAAAAGATGGACATTACAGATTCAGTAGGTGCAGAATTAATAAACGGCCGGGATGCCAAAAGGGCCTTCGTAGACGGCAAGTTTAGCCAAGTAGAGGGAAGATTTGTAGTATTTTATATGGATGGTGCATATATGCTCGGGGAGATAAAGAGCTTTCACGGAAAATGGAGAGAGGGCAGATCCGTATCAGAGAACCTAGTGGTAAAAGTACTGGCCGCCAGCAATTCCTCAAAAATCCCAACAGGCAAGTCTGTTGATGTCCCTATAAGCGCAGTTGAGGAGGATCCGAGCTACACACTTCTAAAGTGAGATTTCATGGAAAAATCTGCATATTCAATGCTGGTATCAATACTTTCCAAGTCTGTAAGGGCGGCTATCGAAAAGTCCGGCTTCAAAGCAGACAACATAGAAGGTACAATAGATTTTTCAAATTCTTTTGGGGACATGTCCTGCTCCGTTGCATTCAGGATCGCAAAGGAGCAGAAGAAGAATCCTAATATTGTGGCAGATGCAATACTCTCCAAATTGGAAAAGCCGGATTATGTGGAAAAGGCAACAGTTGAGAATGGGTTCATAAACTTCCATCTCGACAGGGGCAAATTTTCAAGTCTGCTGCTGGAGTCGAAGACCGAGCCAAAAAGGCAAAAAGGTAGGATAATCGTTGAATATCCAAGCGTAAACCCGAACAAGCCCTGGCATGTGGGCCATCTGCGCAATGCCCTGCTAGGAGACTGCATATCCAACCTGCACGAAAAGCTCGGCTATGAGGTTCAGCGCCAGGATTACATAGATGATCTGGGTCTTCAGATGGCTGAGATCCTATGGTGGTACATCAACAAGAATGGCAAACCAGACAAGAAATTCGACCACTGGCTTGGGGAGGAGTATGTAAAAGTCAATGAGCATATGGAAGATCCTGGTGTAAAGGAGGGCATATCAAACATGCTCTCCCTTATGGGCCAGGACGGTACATATGAATCGAATCTTCTCAGGACGCTTGTAACCGAGTGCATCAAGGCGCAATACCAGACGGCCTTTGATTATTCAATCTTCCATGAGCTGCTGGTCTGGGAGAGCGACATAGTAAAGGCAAGGCTGTTTGAGCACGGGATGGAGATTCTTAAGCGATCGGGCTTTATCGAAACCCCGAAAACCGGGGACTATGCAGGCTGCACAGTAATAAACCTTGAGAGGATGCAGAATCTACCAGAGGAATTCAAGGGCCTTAAGGAAACGGCAAAGGTACTGATAAGGAGCGACGGCACAGCTACATATCTGGCAAAGGACATAGCATTCCATATGTGGAAGCTCGGTATAATTGAGAACACCTTACAGTACTCCGTATTCATGGAAAAGCAGCCGAACGGCGACAGGCTCTACACAACATCCCAAGAAGGCCGCAATCTCGATCTTGCCGGTGCAGCTTCCTCCATAAATATAATAGACGCAAGGCAGAGCCATCCCCAGTCGATACTCAGGCTTGTGTTTGAGAACCTGGGCCATTCCCACGCAGCAAATAACATAAGGCACCTCTCCTATGGCGTTGTGGAGCTGGAAGGCGGCACACTATCAGGGAGGAAAAAACAATGGATCGGCTACACTGCAGATGACCTTCTCCGCGAGACAAGGGCAAAGACAGAGGAGCTGATCACCAAAAGGTTCAATATGGACAAAAAAGAAGAAGCACGGATAGCAAACATTGTCGCGCTATCGGCAATCAAGTTTGAATTCCTGAAGTTCGGGACTGAGAAGAACATAGTGTTCTCCTGGGAGAAGGCGCTGAACTTTGAGGGCAACTCGGGACCGTATGTCCAATACATGCACGCAAGGGCATCCCGTATAATTGAGGATTCAAAAGCGCCAATAGGCAGGCGTTCAAAAATGCCGGAGATCAGCGACAGTGAATTTGCGCTTGTAAAGCTCATATCAAAGGCAGATTCAATGATCGAGAAGGCGGCCAATGAGCTGCGGCCAAATGTCATTACTGATTATGTGCTCGAGCTTTCATACGCATTCTCAAGCTTTTACGACAATTCCCCGATACTCAAGGCGGCAACCGATGATGAGAGGGCATTCAGGCTAAGGCTGACATCGGCATTCAGAAGCACGGCAAAGGAAATGCTGGAATTGCTCGGCATAGAAGCTCTTGAAAGGATGTAATGATAAACAATTAACTTTAAGGAAAGCAGGTGAGTCTTGGGTATGGTCGCTCAATTCCAGGATAAAAGCCGCGCAAATGTGATTAGGATATCTCATTTATCCTGTTCTTATACTCCTTTCTCCTCGCTGCGTACTCTTTCCCGTCTATGCCGATGTATTCAAGCAGTGTTTCTCCTTTGTCTAAATATTCAAGCAGGACATCGGTGCTCCGCCTTTTTTCCACACCACAACTCTTTACTAAATTTTTGAATCTGTATAGATCAACATCGCCATAAAACAGCAAACTTATCACGTCTATTATGTCCTTCCTTACCTTTACCTCATCATTTCTGAAATAGCCCCAGAGCTTCAACAGGAGGAGCATCTCTTTTTCAACAACCTTTACTCCATCAATTTTTATGTAATTTTTCAGGATTTTGCTAACCGGAATGGGCAGTTCCTTATCTGAAAATTCCGTCAAAAACATATCCACATAGATATTATCTATAATCGAATATTTTATTTTCATGCTCTCGTACTGGCTGACACCAAACCTCTTGAAATAATCGATTTTGTCATACCGTATCGCGATGTCGACATCAAGGCTTTCCTGCTGCCTTACATAGAAATACACCGCCCAACCTCCGATAAGAACGAAGTCTACCTCCTTTGCAAGTTTGTGCAGCAGGTCAAAGCTGCCCCTCGTCTTCTCCTTATTCCAGAATAATTTCTCCATACTTATCATCTATTTTTTTCCCCAATCTTTTTAGGAACTCATAGGAATACCATTCGCTGGTGTTCCATAGGTCGACATAAAGCTGCGACAGCTGTACTGAAGAGTGTTCCAGTTTGCCTGAAAGAATCATAGATTCCAGTATGCTGTCCGGCGACAGTACAAAAAGGTTGCTGCCCTCAACCTTGGCCGATAGCCTTCTTTCCGGAAATCTCCTCTTTATCTCAATCAAGGCGCTTTCAGCTGCATAAACATAAACCTTGCCGTAATCAGACACATCATTGCCGAATATGTTCTTATAGCCGGAGCAGCAGGTATATGCGATCTCGCTTGGCATCCGCTTTTCTATTTCGTCAACATTTTTTACCGCAACATATGTTTTGTACACTATATCCTTTTCCAATTGCCTGTTTACTGCCCAATAGGCCAGCGTTTTTTCAAGATTTGTAACCTCAAAATATCTTTTATGAACGTCTGCAGCGCCGCTCCTTTTTAGCGGGGCGATCGCATTGCTGATCGTATTGGGCGAAATCCCCAATTCTCTGGCGATCTCTCTTCCAACAAATTTTGTTTTTTTATCCGCCAGAATCCTTTCTATCAGGTACCTATACACAATCTCTATCTTCCTCATGATTGTCCCTTTAAATTATTAAGTTATTTATATATTGTCCTTAATATATAGGACAATATAAATATATATATCTTTGTATTTAGGACAATGCTTAATGCCCGAAAATGCAGGAATTAGGAAAATCTGCCGGGAAAGCGTGGCAGGAATAAAAGCTATTAATACTTATCGAGCACAATATTGTTGTACTCAGGGCCCGTAGCTCAGCTTGGATAGAGCGGCATCCTCCTAAGGTGAAGGTCGCGGGTTCAAAATCAAGATTTTTGTAAAGGGTATTGAAAGTTTTTATGAAAATCCCGCCGGGCCCGCTAAATGGTGTAAAAATGGTTAAGAATAAAAAGGATGCGAAGATAAACGGCAAGGAGCCTGTCTTTATCATCAGGCCCGCGCTCAAGAACTTTGGGCTTGACTACCTGCATATAATGCTTATCGCGCTTGTGGTCATTCTTGTTGCGCTTGCATTTGCACTCACGACATTCAAGACCGCTAGCATGGTAAGCGGCTGCATAGGCAATTGCAGCACCAGCAACGCAATCCACAACAGCTCAGAAGTTCTGGCCTCGGCAGAGCACATCCTTGCATTGTACTCAAATTTCAACACCTCGCTCTCCTTACTACCATATTATTCCCTTGTAAACCAGTCAAAGGTGGATTATCTTGCAGGCCAGAAGGAATGGCTTGTTGTAATACCTTACATCAATCCCCTTTCGAATGGCGCGATATTCAATGTCTCATTGGTGCTCTATGATTCAAATCTCAGCCTCGCCGGCTCATTCCTTGAAAGTGTAAAGCCTCCCGGTGAGACCAACAACAGCGTAGTCGGGCTCGGGACAGTAAGCCTATATGGCAGGGCGGCATGCGCAACATCAAAGCCATTGCCGGTATATGTTGTAACTGACCCTTATGCCCCCGGAGCGCTAAAAGCGCTGCAGACCTCGATAAATGCAAGCAGGCAGTACAGGGGAAGCATAAATGTCAGCTACTTCTTCATATTCAGCGGCTACTCCCAGCAGTTCTACAGCGGCTACGGGCTAACATACGCGCAGCAGACGGGCCAGTACATGTACTGCGCTGCGCAGCAGAGGAACTTCTCGAGCTTCATCTCCAACCTGAGCATACCTTATGAAGGTAAACCCTTGACAAACCTAACCCTATACCAGGTTGCCCTGGGCTCAAAGCTGAACATAACCCAATTCAATGCATGCATGCAGAATGTGTCGAGGTCTTTGGATTACCAGGCCGAGTTCGCAAACCTCTATAATATACAGTCAACTCCGACGATACTGGTGAACTGCAAGTACTCTACAATACCGCAAACGCTCAATTATTCAATAGCATACGCGCTAAACCATCTTCAAGGTTGATTGATGTACATAATAGTTGGGATAGACCCCGGAAAGAGCGTGGGCATTGCCTGCCTGGACCTTAACGGGAATCTCATCATGGCCTCGCACATGTCAAATGTCGGGATGGGCTGGGTCACAAATGCAATAAACGGCGTCGGCACGCCTGCAATAATAGCGGGGGACAAGCCGGAGGCAAGCGCGCTTGTAAGGAAGATAAATGCCCACTTCAATTCAAGGCTCTTCCTGCCAGCAAGGGAATTCAAGATCGAGGAGAAAAGGATGGCGGCAAAGAGGGCTGGCATAAAAAACCCCCACGAAAGGGATGCCTACGTTGCGGCCATTTCCGCATATCACGCATTTGCTAACAAGTTCAAGCAGATAGAGCGCAAAGCAGCGCTGGAAAGGTATGCAAACCCGGAGCAGATAAAGGCAAAGGTAATATCAAAATACTCTGTAAAGGAGGCAGCCGAAGGGAAAAAGGCAAACAGGAAATAAAACAGATCCTCCTGCCATTTTCTCTTGATACTTTGAAACCCTATTCTTTTGAAAATAGGGCCCGGCAATAGCTATTTATACTTAACTAGCTTATTCTCTTCTAATCCACCATAAAATTGTAGTTAGCTACATGAATATCTATCTTAGTAGTGATCCTATTGGAGAGAACCAAAACCGCAAGGCCTAGACTTAAGAGCAAGGGCAAAGGGCTTGAGATACGGTGCAGGGCAAACCTTCTGCCATTCAGGGCAATGCACTATGTAATGGCCCACGCAAAGCAGAGAGCCTGCAAACCCAGGAATTCCAATGCGGCATTGCACATGCCGAGGCTAACGGCACAGATGCGCGACCTGAATGCCGTCATGGAGGAGCTTGATTCCTACGGAAGGCCGGCAACGCGGCTGGCGCAGTCGGAGCCGAATATGGGAATTGCAGAGGACCCGGAAATGCGCGCCGATGCTATCCATTCGGCAGTGAAGGCCTATGTTGATCTCTTCTACATGATAAAAACAGCGGAAAGGAAGGCATATCTGGATAGTATACAGAGGGAGAACACATTCAGGATAAACCCGGGCAGGAACCTGCTGCTGATACCCGCACTAATGGCTGAGCTGAACCAGCCAAAGGATGAACTGTGCAATGGAATATTCTATTCCCTCTACAAAATGCCATTCAATGTCCTCTACGACTGCAGCAAATCAGCATTGCATGTGGAGAATCTTCTCAGGAATATGGCCATAAGGGACATACAGGATGACGTTACGGCGCGTTTCTCCAGGTCATTGGCAAAGGTGGAATCAAGGATAGGGGCCATAGGAAAAGGAATAATAAAGCCGGAAGAGGATGAGAGGATAAAGGCGGACTTTATAGAAAACCTGCTTGATTTCTCAAAAACAACCCAGATAAATATAGCTGATTTGGTGGAACAGCGGGTATTGACGCAGGCAGCAATGTACGCCAGGCTGTACAGGATAGTCAGAAGGGCAAACTACTAATTCTAATGCAGAGGGCGGCAGCAAACCGCATTACATACAAACTTAATATATATCCGATAAATAATATAATTAAAATGTGCTCCTATCGTCTAGTCCGGTCAAGGACACGGCCCTCTCAAGGCCGAGGCTCGGGTTCAAATCCCGATGGGAGCAAATACGTTTAGGG
>Ga0181538_10000762_pt1 | contig 38252 bp, 40 predicted proteins | sample PEATcosm2014_Bin_40_FD_119773 | JGI IMG/M metagenome (GOLD analysis project Ga0181538, IMG submission 119773) | Peatland microbial communities from MTU Mesocosm Facility, Houghton, MI, USA - PEATcosm2014_Bin23_30_metaG | ecosystem: Environmental > Terrestrial > Soil > Wetlands > Peat | place... | reverse complement strand
GGCGACATCTCGCGCTCGACGCGAATGATCTCCTCGAGATATTCGCGCGTAAGCGGCTCGATGTACGTGCGGTCCGCCGACTCGGGATCGGTCATGATAGTGGCGGGATTCGAGTTGGCCAGCACAACTTCAAACCCCTCCGACTGGAGCGCCTTGCAGGCCTGCGTGCCGGAGTAGTCGAACTCGGCGGATTGCCCGATGACGATGGGCCCGGAGCCGAGGATCAGGATCTTCGAGATATCAGTTCGTTTAGGCATTAGAAATCAGTCGTCCGTGGCCAGTGGCCAGTTATCTATTCTCTGGTGAATCCTGGTTCAGCGGTGTAATGCTCGCTTCGTTCCCGGGCCGCCGTCTTCCGCAACTGCCGGCCAACCCCAGCCCCACTTGCATTCCGCGCCAGCCGTCAGTACCAACCGTAACAACCACCTTCTGAACGTCGAATCCACACGCTTTGAAGATCACAAGGTATTTTCCGGGCGCGAGTTCCGAGTCAAAGCGTCCGGCGTCGTCGGTTGTCAGATGAACGATGACTCGCTTGCTTTCTTCATTTTGGTAAACATCAATTATTGCCTTGGAAATAATAGCTCCCACCGGATCCACCACCACACCGCGTAGGGCCCGCAGTTCACCTTGAAGGGTCTTGTCGCCAACAGCGGAACATGACGCGCAGCATGACTCGCTGTCCTCAACCGGCTCCAGCGGCGTCGCTAAGAGCTCGACATTCCCCTCGATGGCGTGCAGTTCCCTTTCAAGCGGAGCATCCAGCGTGAAGTCGGCGATTTGATGATCGCGAGACAGAACCCGAATATAAAAAATTGCCACCGACAACTCTGACGTGACGGTGATGCCGCCCGAACCAGTGACTCCTGTCTCGTAGGGTAGGTCGTTCATTGGGCTTGGCTTTCCAAAATAGAGTTCGACATTCGCCCCTACCAATGGCTTGCCCTGTAGAGTGAAGCGTAGCTGAACGCGCGGATGAAGGAGCGGAAAGGGGTCTTTAAATCCGCATACCGGGAGACCGTTCGCTACCTGAAGGAGTAGAAGCACTACTGCCGAGCATCTGGCAAATCGCGAAATTGGCTCACTGGCCACTATTTCTTGCACTCCTCCATCATCCGCACAAAATCCTTAAACAAGTAGTGCGAATCGTGCGGCCCCGGCGCCGCTTCCGGATGGTACTGCACCGTGAACAGCGGCAGATTCCGGTGGCGCATGCCTTCGAGCGTATTGTCGTTCAGATCCATGTGCGTCAGTTCAACTTCACTTTGCGGCAGCGAATCGGGATCCACAGCGAAATTATGATTATGCGCGGTGATCTCAATCTTGCCGCTGGCCAGTTGCTTTACTGGATGATTTCCGCCGTGGTGGCCGAATTTCAACTTGAAGGTCTTGCCTCCGAGGGCGATCCCCGCGATTTGATGTCCCAGACAAATCCCGAAAATCGGCTGCCGTCCCATCAGCCGCCGAATGTTATCGACCGCATAAGTGCAGGGCTCCGGATCGCCCGGCCCATTCGACAGGAACACGCCGTCGGGCTTCAGCGCCAGCACATCCTCCGCCGCAGTCTGCGCCGGCACTACCGTTACCTTGCAGCCTTCTCCGCGCAGCTTGCGCAGGATGTTCTGCTTGATGCCGAAGTCGTAGGCGACCACGTGGAAGCGCGCGGGATCGTCTTTTACTCCGACCACTTCGTCGGGCAAATGCGAACGCTCGCCCGTCTCCCACACATAGGTGTGGTTGGTGGAAACGACTTTGGCGAGATCCTGGCCATCCATCTTGGGGATGGCCCGCGCCTTGGCGACGAGTTTGTCGGTATCGTCTTCGAGGGTCGAGATCACGCCCCGCATCACGCCGTTGGTGCGCAGGTGGCGCACCAGCGCGCGCGTGTCAATGTCGGCGAGCACAGGGATTCTGAACTGCTCCATGAACTCGTCCGTCACCTGCTGCGAGCGCCAGTTGGAGCTGACTTTCGAGAACTCGCGCACGATCAGCCCCTCGATATACGGACGCACGGCTTCGTTGTCTTCGGGATTCGTGCCGTAATTTCCAATTTCAGGGTTGGTCAGGACGACGATCTGCCCCGCGTACGAAGGGTCGGTGAAAATTTCCTGGTAGCCGGTAATGGATGTATTAAAAACGACTTCGCCGGAGCACTCGCCTTTAGCGCCGTAGCCTTTGCCTCGGAAGACCCTGCCGTCTTCGAGCGCAAGGATCGCTTGCATTGTGACTCCTGGGAGTGGATTTTATAGAGTGTAGCAGAAGCAGGTCACGGGTGGCAGCGGAACATTGGGAGATCCGGCCGATCTCTGTGTATTGCCTATTTATCTTCAGCGACCGAATAGTTGTAAGGCTTATATCCTCCTTCGCGTCCGACATTCATCGTGAGACGAAGCCCGCGCCAGCTATCGACTGGATTGTCGGAGGTAACGACTAACGTTAGCCTAGTCAGAGCAAACCCGGGCGCCGTGAAGGTCACCTCATATTGGCCGTCGGGGACCTGAAACGAATATTCACCGCGTGCGTCCGTCCTAGTTCGCCCTATAAATTGGGGCGGCTCTATGCCAACGCGAGTCACTTCCAGACCAGCGTTTGAGATTCGCGCACCCGTCTCATCGACAACCGTTCCTCTGAGAGAACTGAGCGGCTGGACGTGCGGCTGCTCAGGCACTTCCAATGTGAATTCAGAGATTCCCGGATGTCCAACCTCAGCAATTTGCAGGTACAACCAAACCAGGTCCCTAGCCCGCTCATCTGACACATAGATTCTGTACGGGCCTCCTATCTTCAAATTCTTCAGCCGCACAAAACCCCGGCCATCAGTCGTTCGGTTGAAGCTCTCAACAACGGTCATCTCGTGTGGAAGAAGCCGCTTGACGACAACTTTGGTGCCAACGCTTGGAACGCCACCGTAAAGGAACGTCACCCGCACATTTGCGCTCGATTTCTCAAATACGGGAACCGTCTCGCAGACTCCAGACCGTGCGCTGAGGAAGACAGAAAGAAGCGCGACAAGGATAACAGCATGCGCGGCGAGACGGCATTTCGGCATCGTTGAGGCTCCGAAGTTTGCAATCTGAATCATCGCAGCCTTCCCATCTTCTCCATCGGCCAATATCCGAAGACGGCTTTGCCGTAGATGTAGCGTTCGTTCACCGTCCCGAAGTCGCGGCTGTCGTTCGACATGGTGCGATGGTCGCCGAGGACAAAGAAGCTATTCGACGGAACCACGACCTCGCCGTAAGAGCGGGCATCCGCATAATCGCTGGGAACGTAGTCTTCGTCGAGCGCCACGCTGTTCACGTAGACTTGTCCGTTTTCGATGCGCACCCGGTCGCCGGCAACTCCAATGACGCGCTTGATGTAGCTCTTCGAAGTGTCGCGCGGATAACGGAACACAACAATGTCGCCGCGCTGGATGGGCTCCCAGCGATAAACAAATTTATTAACGAAGATGCGCTCCTGGTCTTCGAGTCCGGGCATCATGCTGGTACCCTCGACCTTCACCGGCTGGTACAGAAAGATAATGATGAAAGCCGAGATGGCGAGCGAGACCAGCAGATCGCGCGCCCACACCGCCATCACCGGCAGCGCATGCGCGCCGGAGTCTTTTGTAGCCACCGGGGCCGGCGGCTGAGGGTTCCCCACGTCAGACATCGTTTTTATATTCTATCCGACCTTTTGCAGTTGCCAAACCCTTGCCCTTCCCCGTACAAACAATGCAACCCATTGCAAAGACCGATCGCAAGAACAAGAATATGACCGACTACTCCATCTTCCCCAAGATCAACGCGACCCTCAACGGATGCAGCGCGCTACTGCTGGTCACCGGACGTGTGCTGATCGCGCGCGGCAAGATCGCTGCGCATCGCGCCGTGATGATAACCGCGTTCGTAACCTCTGCCCTCTTCCTGGTGTCGTACCTGTACTATCACTGGCCGCATCACGGAGGCATTGTGTATTTTCGCGGCACCGGATGGGCGCGCATTCTCTACTTCACCATCCTGATCTCGCATACGATCCTGGCCATCGTCATTGTGCCCATGGTGCTGATTACGCTGACCCGTGGGTTGCGTGGACAGTTTGACCGGCATCGGGCCATCGCCCGCTGGACGTTTCCACTTTGGCTCTACGTGTCGGTCACGGGCGTGATTGTCTACCTGATGCTGTTTCAATTTTTCGGATAGAGAAGTCCTTCGCCTGCCGATTCATCACATTTTCTTTGTACGAGTGACACTGCCTCCGGACCCTCCGATTCTGCTATAGTGAGCGTCAAGGTTAGCGTCTTGAAGGTCAGTGTCTCGAAGCTCAGCGTCCCGGAAGGAGCCCGCACCGATGAAAAGCGTAAACAAAGTCATCCTGATTGGAAACCTTGGCAAGGATCCCGAAGTAAAGTTCACGCCGCAGGGCACGCCGGTCGCGAAGATCACCGTGGCCACCAACGAGCGCTTCAAGGGCAAAGACGGCCAGTGGCAGGACCGCACCGAGTGGCACAACGTCGTGCTCTGGCAGCGCCTGGCGGAGATTGCCGGTGAGTACCTGAAAAAAGGCGGCAAGGTCTACATCGAAGGCCGTCTGCAGACCCGCTCCTGGGACGACAAGCAGACCGGCCAAAAGAAATACATGACCGAAATTGTGGCCAGCGATCTGGTGTTGCTAGGCGGTCGCGGCGAAGGCGGCGGCGCTGGCGAGTACGCTGGCAGCTCGCGCGGCGCCTCGGCTGGGGCCTCCGCGGGCGGCAACAACTTCGACCAGAGTGCGCCCGAACCCGAGCACGCCCCGGCCGGCAGCTCTCCGATTACGGATGAAGACATTCCGTTCTAATCGTCAACTTGGCTGCCGAAAAAGCGAAGGCTTCGATCATGGGCATCGTTTAGCGATGCCACCGAGCCCCTTCGCTCTCCTAAACGAAATCCCCTTCTGCGATGTAAAATAGTGGCTTAGGACAATGTTCCCGCGCTTTCCCGCGCGCCGAAAACGTCAAGCTCCGGAAAAGAGTCAAATATGTCGCAAAACAACGGACACCCCACCAGCCTTCGCCTCAAGACCGGCCTAGCCGAAATGCTAAAGGGCGGCGTCATCATGGACGTAACCGACGCCAAGCAAGCCGAAATCGCCGAGCGCGCCGGAGCCGTAGCCGTAATGGCGCTAGAGCGAGTCCCGGCCCAGATAAGAGCCGAAGGCGGAGTAGCCCGCATGGCCTCGCCCAAAAAGATCCGCGAGATCATGGCCGTAGTCGATATCCCCGTAATGGCAAAGTGCCGCATAGGCCATTTCGCCGAAGCGCAAATCCTGCAAGAACTAGGCGTAGACTACATCGACGAATCCGAAGTCCTAACCCCCGCCGACGAAGCCCACCACGTCGACAAGCATGCCTTCACCGTCCCCTTCGTCTGCGGAGCCCGCAACCTGGGCGAAGCTCTGCGCCGCATAGCCGAAGGCGCCGCCATGATCCGCACCAAGGGCGAAGCCGGCACCGGAGACGTAGTCCACGCCGTCCGCCACATTCGCCAGATCGTGCTGGAGATGAAAATTCTAACCGTGCTAGGCGAAGAAGAGCTCTACGCCAAAGCCAAAGAGCACGGCGCGCCCTACGAACTGGTAAAGATGGTAGCCAGAGATGGCAAGCTCCCCGTCCCCAATTTCTCCGCCGGAGGAATCGCGACTCCGGCGGATGCATCGCTCGTAATGCAACTGGGAGCCGAGGCGGTATTCGTCGGCTCCGGCATCTTCATGAAGAACTCGACCGAATTCGCCGACGCTGCGGAAGCCGAGAAGCGCGCCAAGGCGATTGTGCAGGCGGCGACGCACTACAAAGACCCTAAAGTATTACTTGAAGTCAGCGAGAATCTGGCAGGAGCCATGAAGGGGCTGGCTGTGTCCACGCTGGATGAAGCGCAGATGCTGCAAACGCGGGGGTGGTGAGACAATGCCGTCAAAAGTCCGCGGAAGCTGTTCCGGATATCAAAAAACCGTGCCCCGGTCGTAACGTTCAAGAAGGCTGTCATGCAGGGAAGTGAAATCTATACTGTACTTAAGCAGATCGGAGTAACCGCTCTTCATCACGCTAACTCTGTGACTACCAGCTGTACCTTCCTGGAATGTGGAGGATTGTTGTCACGCGGATTCGTCGAAGATGCGGGTCTGACCCAAACGGCTCAGTCCTCCGATCAAATCGATAAGGAATACGGCATCTGGCACTGTGTTTTCCTTGATCACGTCGACATCCACGAGCGAGCGGGTCGGAAGAAGGGCCCAAACCAATATGGCCCCGTTCTATTTGTCCTTGAGCCCGATGTTCTTTTAAGGCTACCCGAGGGGAGCGACATTCGCGTAGCTCGTGAAAATCCCATCTACTGGCGTGGCAAGCCCGATGGGCAGAGGTGGTTTGAAAATCTCGAAGACCTAGCCAACAACATTCATTTTGGGGATTTCGGCAAGATGCTGATGATCCAGACGCCCTCGGGAGCTTTGGATTTCCCCGGGGACCGAGCGCGAATTATTCTCGACTGCCCAGGAAGGAAGCTCCAGAACGGCAAGGATGCATTTAGCTTCGCTGAGGGCCGACTTAGAGCCGCTGCAGAAACTGGGGGGACTGCTATATCAATTGAGAAGCGAAATTGCCAGAGCGGCTGCATTTGCGTCGACAAATACGCTGCCTACAGTGCTCCCACGCTCGAATTTTGGTTTGGCTGAAGTTCAATGTTCCTGAAACCTCCCAAAGCATCTACTGATGCCAGAGTTCGGTCTCTCTTACAAAAAGCATCTCGTCGTGGATACGTGGAGATAGTGAAGCTTGCAGTGTCGCGCCTCGACCGGAGCGGAGATAAAACTTGGCTTCGGTCGCGAGCTATCGTCATTACGTTCGAGGAGTGCTGGCCGTTGGCAAGCCATCTCTCCATTGATCGAGACCTCTCCAGTAAACAAACGGCCTTGCTTCGCGTAACGCGGGGAACAAAACAAAAGGACGCAGCATCGCTAGGGGCGCTGGCTTACTGCTACTCAGAAGGCGATGAGTCGATGCTCAACTTCGTCCCCGACAGGCACCTTCTTAGGCTCGTTTCTGAAGCGCTCCAGCGGCCAACTGCGTTCTTCGATTGGATTGGCACTCAGACTAGGACTCCACAGAGCAGAGAGATTGTCCTCCGCGCGAGACTGTACCTGGCCGCGGCCACTTGGCCTTGGGACAAGGCGTGCATCCTAGCGGCTGCCCTGCTGTCCACAGCGTGTGATATTCCTGCCATAGAGTCGGCGGAACCGCCACTAGAAGCGTTCCCCTACTGGGTCGCATTAGATAAGCACACGCCTCAGGGGAAGGCTGTGCTGACCGAGGTCGCCAAGCAGATAAATTCTTCGTACCGGAAGCTCATTTGGGCGAATTTTTATTTTGAGAGTGCGCGAGTAAATCAGCTATTGCCCTCCCCATGGTGGGACGCCGAAAAGGCGTGGCGCACACAACGGGCGGGACTTTCGTTGGAACAGGCGGACGAGCTGTGGACGCACGCTCGGCCTCTTGTTAAAGAGCGCCTCGATAGCGCGGCCCGTTCCCTCCGCGCTTTTGTGGAAACAGCGCCGCCCACTGCCGCTCAAGACGAACTCTACGACGCCCCCCCAGTGTAGTTGGGACGGGCGGGTGGCCCGCCCTAAATCCCATCCCCGCTCCCGAGGGTGGCCCGTTCAAGCTCCGCTTGAGCGGGGCCTTTCTGCGGCGAGCGTACCTTCACTGTGGGGAAAACCCCAGCCCACTCCCGCTTCCGCGCCGTCCATTGCGATTCGATCTCTACGACGCCCGCCTCACCCAATGCATAGTGACGAAAGTTGCTCCACCGCCAGTCTTTGGGATGCGCAACCAATCCGCGCTTCACTGGATTCCGATGAATGTAGCGCAGCTTCTCCACAAACTTCTTCTCGGCGGGTGGGCCCGATCTGCGGGGGAGACTGTTTTGGTAGTCTCTGACGTCAATTCACTGGGGGTGCGCCACTTCTCACGCCTTTTGAGAAGTGGCCCGCCCGACAATCCGCAGCTTAGGATTTCCCAGGCGCGGGAATTTTTCAGCAATCCTCTGTAGAAAATCAAAAGCCCCGCTAGTCAGGCGGGGCTCGGCAAAATTGCCAGCGGGACGCTACCTGTCAAGCACCTCAATTCTAGCGCGTGAAATTTGATTAGCAGTCGTCTTAATTGCACCCTGCTATCAAACGCATCCCAATTTGGAACACAGTCCCAAAAAATTTGTCGCTGCCACTCTTGCCATATCCTCCGACGCCCCAGACACTCCCTGTAGGGCCCGTGGTGTAGGGGGAACACGGCACTCTGTCACAGTCGCAGATGCGGGTTCGAATCTCGCCGGGTCCATTCTCCCAGTGGTAGAGGAGAAGTTCCATTTGAGGAGAGAAAGCAGAGATATCTCCTCAAGTAACTTGACTCTAGCGTGCCGTTCAATCGATGCTGACTTTGACAGAGTGCCTTACGCTACGGTTGTTTCTCAATGGTCCCGCCTCAGCGGGGCCATTCGTGTTTTGGGATGGTGCGAGTCAATCTCCGAGCGGTTCTGCGGGCGGGTGGCCCAGTCAATGGGTGCCCCACTCCTTCGCGCACTTTGCGAATGAGTGGGCTCTCGACTTCGGCAAAGCCCTCGACCGGACGACGCTTGATTTCCAGCGCCCACTCCTGTGACTTCACCCGCACCCGACAATTGACCTGTTCTTAGGGTAGAGGTTGTCCGCCCCGGCACAGTCCCCCCCTCTCTTGGCCTCGGTTTTGTCAAGCTTGACTTTTTGACCGGGACGAAATGGGGGTCCAACGCCGGAGGGCGGGTGCGCCCGATCTGTGGGGGAGATTGTTTGGGTTGTCTTTGGCGTCAATTCACTGGGGGTGCGCCACTTCTCACGCCTTTTGAGAAGTGGCCCGCCGCACAATCCGCAGCTTAGGATTTCCCGGGCGCGGGAATTTTTCAGCAATCCTCAGTAGAAATTCAAAAGCCCCGCTAGTCAGGCGGGGCTCGGCAAAATTGCCAGTAGGTACGCTATCTGCGAAACACGTCTATTATAGCATCGGTGCCCCAGGATGACGACTGTTACTAATGTCGAGTGCCGTGCGGAGGACGACGGAGTCGAACCGTGTGGCTGACTAGGCCACTCGACTATTTCGCAAATAGCGTCCAGTACCCACTGGCAACATCCTCCAGGCGCAATCTGCCTAACTTCAATATTCGCTTTGCCTTCGGCATTCGCAATCCTACGAAAGTAGCCGCTCCAAAAGACGAACCCGGGCGGGTGGACCGGCCAAATTCGGCCAGAAAAAGCAGAAGCCCCGCTAGTCAGACGGGGCTCGGCAAATTGCCAGTCGGTACGCTGCCTATCAAACGCCCCAATTGTAGCGCATGAAATTTGGTTCACACTCGTGCTAAATGCACCGTGCCTATCAAAAGCTTCCCAAATTGGGACGCGCTCTGAAATATTTCACCGTAGGAAATCCCCCAGCCCCACTCCCACTTGCGCGCCGTCCCTACCTGACTGGGTCTGCCGTTCCGTCCGACCATCTGCCCGCGGGAATCATGAATACGTCGATTGGTTCCGGAGCGCCTCCGAACTGTGGATTCAGCATGACGGGAGAGTGCGGCTGATCTGCACCCCAAACGGCACCGTCCATAAGCGGAGTGTAGAACATCAGGTGAGCTATCCAGTGGTGTTGGCCGCTGTCGGTAAGGTACTGGTCCTTGGACATCATGTAGCTCATGGCTCCAGGCTCCAGGGCCGGCAGCTTTTGCTTCATGAATATCTTGATGCCTTCGATGATCTGAGCTTTGGATTGACCGGCCAATATCATCTCCGTTCTTTTATACGTCAGCGGCAGGATGGAGCGGGCAGCCGGCGGATTGTAGCAGACCGGGCCCCGAACTTTAGGGTTCCAAAAATTAGCGGCATCCTCGCCGTTGAATGGGCCCATCCACCCTCGCTCCACGAGGCATACGAAACCATTCTTGCCTTTGACCGCGGTTTCATAGCCATGCCTTCCAAGGACGAGGATATCGGCATCGCGTGAGATGGCCTCCGGGGCCGCGCTTCGCGCCAGAGCAATCTCAGCGTTTCGATCCGCCATTAGATATTGATCAAGCGGAGCCATGCTCGCATACGGTGCCTTTGGGTCCTGTGCCTGCGCTGTCCAGCACTCGCCGAGCACGATAACCAGCGCAAAAGCTCTCAATGCGACCATTTTGACTATCTTTTGGTTCATTGATTCCTCCTTGTAATTAAGACGCTCGTTCGCTGGCTACGGATGTTAAAGCACCCGTTCGCTGCATTTCAATTGACATGAGCCGCCACGTGATCGATCCTTAAATCAAACACAAACTAACATTCGGAAAGTAAGGACGTGGGCCTAAGTCTCATGCATCCAAGACTTTGCCTCTAAAGTACTTGGAATGAAGACTTTACGGAGGTGTAGTCAGCTAAAGTATTTATTATCAATACTTTAGTAAAATGGGAGGGTACCCTCCTCAACCAAGGGAACTCAACGAGTGTCTCCCTTCGTCCCCGAACTGTCGCTGGCCATGAAAATCGGAGTTCTAGCCCTGCAAGGCGATTTCGATGCGCATCGCCGCCGTCTGGAAGAACTCGGCGCGGAAGTTGTCCTGGTGAAAAAGCCGGAGCAGCTGAATCACATCGACGGCCTCATCATTCCCGGAGGCGAATCGGGGACATTTCTCAAACTGCTCGGCGAAGCCGGATTCGCGAAGCTGAAAGATTTCGCGTGCGTAAAGCCGACCTTTGGCACCTGCGCGGGATGCATCCTTCTGGCAACCGAAGTAGAGAATCCCAAACAAGCCGGCTTGGGCGCGCTCGACATCACCGTGCGCCGCAATGCATACGGACGCCAGATCGACAGCTCGATTCGCGAAGGCCGATTTCTCAACGATCCCATCGAAATGGTATTCATCCGCGCTCCGAAGATTGAACGCGTCGGCGAGGGCGTGGAAGTGATCGCGACTGAGGGTAAAGATCCAGTGCTGGTGCGGAAGGGCAAGACGCTGGCCGCAACCTTCCATCCTGAATTGAGCGACGACCGCCGCATTCACCGATACTTTCTGGACTTGGTGGCGACCGGGACGCATTCGCGGTAGTCACGCCCGATCCGGTATGCTGTGAAATTCTGATCTCCTTCTGATCTCACTCTGCATGGAACCTGCTCCCGAAATAGAAGTCAGACGCGTGTCGTTTGCGTCGTACGCGCGCCTGCTCAGCGGCAACCGCAATTTTCGCCGCTTGTGGAGCGCCCAGATCGTAAGCGAAATCGGCGATTGGTTTTACACGCTGGCAATCTACAACCTGCTGTTGCAGCTCACCGGACGCGCCGGATCGGTGGCCTTGGCCCTGATATTGCAAGTGTTGCCGATGACATTCATCGGGCCGACGGCAGGCGTGGTAAACGATCGGTTGCGGCGCAAGCAGGTCATGATCGCGTCGGATATCGGACGCACGTTGATCGTGCTCTGCATGCTGCTGGTTCGCTCGAAAGAGATGGTGTGGCTGGTTTATCCGCTGCTAGTGGCGGAAACCTTGCTGGTCGCTTTCTTTGAGCCGGCGCGCAATGCCGTGATTCCGAATATCGTCGCCCGCGAAGACGTAGTGGTGGCGAACACGCTCTCCTCGACCACGTGGAGCGTCAATCTGATGGTGGGCGCGACTCTGGGAGGCGTGGTCGCGGCGCTGCTGGGCCGCGATGCCGTCTTCCTGCTGAATGCGCTGTCATTTGTCGCTTCAGCCACGTTGATTTGGCGGATGCGTTTCGCCGAGCCCCACGCCGAGGGCGACCATCGTTTCCGAGCACGAGAATTGGTGGATTTTTCGCCAATCCTCGCCGGCATCCGCTACGTGCGGGCACACGCTCGGTTACGGTCGACGATTTTTGTGAAGGCCGGAAACCTGATCATCGGACCGGGCTGGGTGTTGTTCACGGTGATGGGACAAAACGAATTCGCGGTCCGCTGGCATGGTATGGCTCCCGAACGCGGCGCCTTTCTTGGGATGAGTCTGCTGCTCGGTGCCCGCGGACTGGGCGCGCTGCTCGGCCCGCTCATGGGCGCTTCGTGGGCGGGGCACTGGAAACATCGCTTGGAAGTTGCGATCTTCTGGGGATACCTGGGCGCGGCCGCCGGGTACACGATGCTGGGCGTATCCGGACATCTCTGGCAGGCGTGTTTGTGTGTGGCGCTGGCACACTTTGGAAGTTCAATCGTGTGGGTATTCTCGACGACGCTGTTGCAGATGCAAAGCGACGACAAGTTTCGCGGGCGCGTGTTCGCCGCCGACCTTGGGCTCTCCATGTTCACGATAGCCGCGGGAGCGTATCTTGCCGGGCGCTTCGTGGATTGGGGCTTCGCCGCGCGGAACGTCGCCAGCGTCGCCGGCATGTTGATGCTGGTTCCGGCGGGGCTGTGGAGTTTGGCGATCCGAGGCAAAAATCGGGTGCCCTAAAGGCATGCGGTTCCAGATGACCGATTCAGAGGAGTTGGTCGATCTTCGCTGCCAGGATGAAGTCCGATTCGGTTAGCCCATCTATCGCGTGCGTCCACGTCGTGATTTCGACTTTGCCCCATCCTAGTAGAATATCGGGATGATGGCCCTGCTCCTCGGCCAGTGCGCCAACCCGGTTCACGAAGGCCAAGGCAGACCGGAAATCGGGGAACTTGAAGATGCGCGCGATGTGATGCTCGTTGACAACACTCCACTGCCCGGGTTCCGCCAACTGCCGATGAATTTCTGCCAGTTTGTTCCCCTTCAGAGGTGGTATACCGCCGCGGCAAGGGACGCAATTTCGGTCTGCAAGCATAAGCCCTCCATTCTGAGCTACGAAATTTACCGCTCCACAAATCGGGCGAACATGCGGTGCGGATCGATGGCGATGAACAAGCCTTGGCTGCGTGCCAGCACTTCCCCTTTTTCGTTCAGGATCTCAGCCATATTAATGTGCTTCCGGCCCTTCACCTTAATCTCGCGCGATTCCACGCGCAGCGGCTGCTTCAGCGGCACCGGCTTCAGGTAGTTCACGGTCATCTCGGAAGTCACCGCCACCACGTGACGCAGTTTGTTCACCTTTCCCATAGCTTCATCGAGGATGGTTGCGATAATGCCGCCGTGGCAGTGTCCGGGCGGTCCGGTGTAGCGCTTGCCCAGGCGGAACCGGCACACGAAACAGTCGCGCTCCTCATCATAAGTAAAGCGCAACCGCATGCTGTCAGGATTGTCCTTGCCGCAGACGAAGCAGTGGTTCTTCGGCAGCTTTATGTCGCGCGTGTCGTGTCCAGCTTCGGAGCCTCCAGCTCCCGACCGTACACGTTTTGATTCTTTCGCAGCCATTGAAAGATTCTATCGCGAGCGCTCACCTAGATTGGGTATCATGGCAGACCGAAAGGAGTCGCAATGTCAGCCGCAACCAAGACACTAGGTCCCTATAGCGTTCATCCCGGTGTCGCCATGGTTCAGAAGTGGATCGAGGAACTGCGGCAGAAGACGGGGCGGTCGCTCGAGGAATGGGTCGCGCTCACCAGGAAGACCGGTCCGCCGACCGAGAAAGAGCGTCGCGAGTGGCTAAAGAGAGAGCATAAGCTGGGCACAAATTCCGCAGCGTGGATCGCCGAGCGCCTCGAAGGCAAAGGCACGGAGGAAGATTCGCCCGAAGCATACCTGAAAACCGCCGCCGACTGGTTGGAGGCGCAGTACGCAGGCCGACGCGCCGCGCTACGTCCACTGTATGAGCAGTTGCTGAAGCTCGGGTTCTCCCTGGGCAAAGATGTGAAGGCTTGCCCCTGCAAGACGATGGTTCCGCTCTATCGCAATCATGTGTTCGCGCAGATCAAGCCGTCGACGAATACGCGAATCGATCTCGGATTTGCACTGGGAAATATGAAGACGCCCAAGCGCCTGAATGATACCGGCGGCTACGCGAAGAAAGACCGCATCACGCGGCGGATAGAGATTAGGTCTAAGGCAGATATTGACGACGAGGTGAGGCGCTGGTTGAAGAAAGCATACGAAATGGATGAATAACTGCTGCAAGTCCCAGGCGAATGTGGCGAAAATGCCTTTGCTCTCAAGGTGCGTGTTTAGTAGTATAGTGGTAGTATGAAAGAGAAGACTTCTATCACACTCTCACGCGAGACTCTCGCCGACATCGACCGCCTCGCCGGAGATCGAAGTTCACGCTCAGCATTCATTGAGCGCGTGTTGCGGCGGTATCTGCGGGAGCAGATGCGAGCGCAGGCTAATGCGCGTGACTTGGAGCGAATCAATCAGGCAGCCAAGCGGCTGAACTCGGAGGCGGCCGACGTGCTCGACTATCAGGCTGCGGAAGACTGAACGCCTGAGGACTAACCGTCCCAAGGAGCGAATCTGAAACGCGGAGACCTATATCGGGTGCACAAGCCGCACGGCGATCCGAAGTCTCATCGGATCTTCGTTATAGTGAGCCGCCAAGTACTCATTGAGTCCCGCTTCTCCACCGTGATCTGCGCCCCCGTTTTCAGCACCGGTGAGGGTCTCTCGACTCAGGTCCCAGTAGGACCGGCCGAAGGGCTTAAACATCCCAGTTGGATTATGTGTGACAATCTGGTCAGTCTACGAAAACCCGACCTCACGCAATACATCGGTTCAATCCCCAGAACCAAGATTGCGGAACTCAATGTTGCCCTGAAGATGGCTTTGGACTTGGCCTAGCCCTCTGTGCAAGCAAAGCACGGGCGAGACGCGCCGTCCCCCACAAGCAGTTCTCTCAGTCGTAGTATTCCAGCCCCAGATGCGTAATCAACTCTTCGCCCTTCAAATGCCGCAAAGTGTTCTTAAGCTTCATCAGCTGAATAAACAGATCGTGCTCCGGATACAAACCCGGCGCGGTCATCGGCGATTTGAAGTAGAAGCTCAGCCATTCCTGAATTCCCAGGCGGCGCAGCTCCGGCGTGCGCTGCGCCAGGTCGAGGAAGAGCACCAGATCGAGCACGATCGGCGCTGCCAGAATCGAGTCGCGGCACAGGAAATCCACCTTGATCTGCATCGGATAGCCGAGCCATCCGAAGATATCGATGTTGTCCCATCCCTCTTTGTTGTCGCCGCGCGGCGGGTAATAGTTGATGCGAACTTTGTGGAAAATATTGCCGTAAAGCTCGGGATACAACGCCGGCTGCAGAATGTGCTCCAGCGCTCCGAGCTTTGATTCTTCCTTGGTCTTGAACGACCCCGGATCGTCCAGCACTTCGCCGTCGCGGTTGCCCAGGATGTTGGTCGAATACCATCCGCTCAGCCCGAGCAGCCGCGCCTTGAAGGCCGGGGCTAGCACCGTCTTCAGCAACGTCTGCCCAGTCTTGTAATCTTTGCCGCAAATGGGAGCTTCGCGCTCGCGCGAGAGTTCGAGCATCGCCGGGATATCAACCGTCAGATTCGGTGCGCCGTTGGCGAAGGGCACGCCCTCCATGAGCGAGGCGTAGGCATATACCATCGAGGGCGCGATATTTTCGTCGTTCTCTTTCATCCCTTTTTCGAGCGCCTTCACGCTCTGGTGAGCGGCGCTCGGCTCAATGAAGGTCTCCGTCGAAGCGCACCAGATCGTGATCAGGCGGCTTGCGCCACTCGATTTCCTGAAGTCGCGGATGTCCTGCCGCAGTTGCTCGGCCAGGTCCAGCTTGTTTTTCCCTTTCTTCACATTCGGCCCGTCGATCTTCTTGACGTAGTTGTGATCGAATACCGCCTTCAGCGGCTGGATGGCGCTGAGCCGTGCCTTCACCTTATCGAGCAGGTCGCGGTCCAGCACGCCGGCGTTGCGCGCCGCCGCGTACATGTTGTCTTCGAAAATGTCCCAGCCCGTGAACACGAGATCGCCAAGCCCGGCGAGCGGGACGAACTCCTTGATTTTGGGAGACCGGCCATCGGTCCGCTTCCCCAAACGGATGGTTCCCATCTGCGTGAGGGAGCCGATGGGATGCGCAATTCCCTTGCGCACCGCTTCCACGCCCGCGACAAATGTCGTCGCGACCGCGCCCATGCCCGGGATCATCACGCCCAGCTTGCCCTTGGCTGGCTCGATCGCGCCGTCGTTTCCGGCTCCGCTGTGTGCTTTATCGGAAGACTTCACCTCGACCGTCGCATTGCTCGCTGTTCTGCTCGCTGCTTTCTTCACTACTTCTGCGGGAGACTTTTTCACCTTCGCCATATTTTGGCTGCTTCCTTGTAGGAACTGTGGGATGTATGCAAACCAAGTATGTTCTCGTATCCGGCGAGCTTTTTGCAAACCCACATGCCTGAACTCGCAGGAAAACCAATTCAATGGGGTCGATGAAGCATTGGGTGGTATTCGCGAGGGCGCTGGCGGGTCTCAGAGAGAACTCTTGTCCGTCGGTGTGACCTTGATGGAATGAATTCCCGCAGCAAAGCCGTCGAGGAGAAGGTTGTGATGCGCAATGATCTGCGCGGCTGTTATGACCGGAGTGTCGCGCGTGAGGTGCGCATCGGCTACAAGCGTCACATCGTAGCCAAGCGTAACCGCGCGGCGGCACGTCGTATCGACACAGTATTCGGTCATGCCACCCACAATGATGAGATGACTGATTTCATCCTTCCGAAGCTCTTCCGCGAGCCGCGTCTCGAAGAAAGAATCGGACGCCTTCTTTCTAATGACGCGCTCTTCCTTCGTCGGGAGAATCGAAGGATGTATCGCCCACGCCGCGCTCCTTGCTTCGAGAGGATGTCCCTTGGGACCGTCGTGCTGGATGAACAAGACATTCATTCCAGAGGAGCGCGCCTTGCTCAGCAGAACCGCGATATTCGATAACACACGATCCTGCAGTTCCGGCGGCATAAGCCTCACCAGACCAACCTGGACGTCGATTATCACCAGCGCGGATTTCACTCAATCCTCCAGTCCCCGCAATGGCCAAAAAGAAACCAATTGTACTGCGGAGATCCTCTTGCAAGCTGTGGGCCAGCGTCTGAATCCGCTGGAAAACCAATTCAATGGCGTCTAGCAGACATTGGGTGGGTGTTCGCAATTACCGCTGTCACCGCTCTGCGCAAATTCAGCGGATCGATTTGTTTCGTTGGACGCCAGCGCTGAATTCCTTCATAGTGAGCCTAGTTCGGAACCTGCTGTTTGCGTTCAGCGTTGTTCGCTGCGGTGCAAATTTGCTGACCTCGTTGTTCTCCAACTTAATCTAGGCCCACGTCTCCTGCTGCGCTCTTGGCCGTGAGCTTTCTAGACCAAGAATAGGAGATTGTATGAGATCGATTCGCAAATTGGTATATGCCGCCGCTTTGGGCTTAAGTCTGGTTGCCGTTCAGCCGACCTTGGCTGCCGCCGAGGAGGCACGCGGCAGCTTCACTCTCTCTCACGAAGTACGCTGTGAAAAGATCGTTCTTCGCCCAGGGAGACTACACCCTCTCCGTGAAAGCCATGGGTTCGGCCGAATTCCTCACGTTTCGAAGCCTTGACAGTGGTACGAGCGCGATGCTGCTGGTAAATAATGTGGGAACGTCCAAGCCGGACGAAACCAGCCGCCTCGTCCTCGTGTCGCGAGACGGGCAAAGGCTCGTGAGTTCCATGGCTCTTCCCGCGTAGGACATGACCCTGCGCTTCGCTGTCCCGCCGGAGAGCGCATCCAAGTAGATCGCCATTCAGTTGCCGTAGGGCCACATCCCTTCGCAGCTGACCTGCCGGGAGCAGATCTCATCGCGATCTGTTCCCGGTTTTTTGTTTGGAACGATTCGGGCGGGAATGATTCGGCTCGGAATGATTGGGGGGTAACAGGGTACGGACATCCCCAGCCGGGCTTTGTCCACAATCTGTCAGTCCACTGCGGGCTCACGCGTATGCTCTTTTACTTCGTCGCTCAGAATAATCGCCTCGGCAATTTCTCTCATTGCCTTGCGCTTCTGCCGGCTCTGCCGCTGCAGCGCGAGATAGGCTTGTTCTTCGCTCAATCCCAGCTCGCGTTGCAAAATCCCTTTGGCGCGTTCCACAACTTTTCGTGTCTGTAACTGGTCGGTAAGGTTCGAATTGACTTCCTCCACCCGCGCCAATTCAATTTCCGCGCCCACCAGAAATCCAATCGCTGAAATCCATCGGATCTCCTTAAGCTTGTAAATGTGCGGATGGCGATGCTGCAGATTGATGGCTCCCACGACTCGCCCGCGGCACATCAGCGGTACGGAGAGAAACGCTTCGTAACTATCCTCGGGCAATTCATGGAAGAACTGGAATCGCGGGTCGCTGGCCGCGTTTTCGGAAATCGCGACGGGTTCGTGATGTTCCGCCACCCAGCCCGTAATACCCTGCCCGACGCGCAGTTTGAGCCGGTCCACAACGTCGGGATGCGCGTTCTTCGAAGCCCGCAAGACCAGATCCTCGCCCTCGAGCACGTAGATCAGGCAGGAATCGCATTTCACCAGCGCCGAGGCGAACTCTACTACCCGGTCCAGCACTTCGTGAAATCCGCCAGCCTTCGCCAGCCGGACGCCAATCTCATGCAGCACATCGACAGGCGAATCTTCCACCCAGACTAAGTTGTCCATGACTTAACTTAATCGGCAACCCCGAACGGTGTCTAACTCCAAATTTCGATGCCAACGATAGAGGATTTTCTTCGGGCCATTCACCAAGCTTTTACATCTTTTTCGACCCTCGCGCATCGCTTCGAGACTACTTTCCGTCCAGATCCACGTTCTTGACCGGCAAGTCCCAATGTCCGGCGAGGATTTCAAACCGCCGCTGTTCTTCCTTCGCATACGTGGCCTGATCGGGCCAGAGTTGCTTCTTCAGGGTATCTTCGTCGAACGGCTCATCCGCGGCCACCGAGTTCTTGAAGACGATGGTCACACGATAATCCCAGCGCCCGTCTTCGGTTGTGTGATAGCGCGGCTGGTCCATCCAGACCTTGAGCATACGGCCCATATCCACCTGCTTCTGCAGCAGCGGGTAGTGGTTCTTCTTGAACAACCGCAGAAACTCGTCCGCGTAGCCCCACTTGGCCTTGTAATAGTATTCGACGACGAATGGCTTACCCGTTTCCGGCGGCGGTTGAGCGGGCAGAGATACTGGGAGCAAGGTAAGGCACAACAGAAGAAATCTCAATTTCATGGGTAGTCTCCGTGGGGAGCGATTGTCGCATATAGGCAGGAAATATGAGAAGAAATCCCATGCCTACGCATGCCAATGCTAAAATTGTTTGTGCCCGCCGATTCTCTCCGCCTAATTGCCATCGACATTGACGGAACCCTGCTCAACCCGGAATTTCAGATTTCCGCAACCGATCTCGCGACCCTCCGGCGCGCGCATGACCAGGGCCTCGAGATCATCCTGGTCACCGGACGCCGCCACACTTTTGCCCTACCCATCGCGCAGCAACTGGGCTTCGATCTCTGGCTGATCAGTTCCAACGGCGCCGTCACCCGCTCTATCGCTGGAGAAACTTTCCACCGCGACTTGCTCCCCGAGCCGACCTGCCGCGAACTTGTTCGCGTGATGCAGGAGTTTCGCGGTCAGACGGTTCTTACTTTTGACAGCAATGATCTTCACGGCGATGCTTCGGGCACCATCGTGATCGAGCGTCTGGACCACCTGGAAGCCAGTATCCAGCGCTGGCTGGAGAAGAACATGCAGTACATCCGGTTCGTGGTTCCGATCGAGAATGCGCTCACCACCGATCCCGTGCAGGCCATGTTCTGCGGCCCGGTTGCGCACATGCAGCGGGTATTGCAAGTCCTCGGAAGCTGCGGCTTGCCCATCACGGTTTTGCGCACCGAGTACCCCGGCCGCGATCTTTCGATTGTCGATGTACTCAACGCTGGCTGCTCCAAGGGACACGCGCTCGAGCGTTGGGCCAATCACCGGCAGATTAGCCGCGAGCAGGTCATGGCCGTTGGTGACAACTATAATGACATTGAAATGCTTGCCTTTGCCGGCCATCCCTTTATCATGGGGAATGCATCGGAAGAGTTGCGTTCCCGCGGCTGGAAGCTGACCCGCTCGAACGCCGAAAGCGGCGTATCCGCCGCCATCGAGCATCTGGCGTACGGAAAGGCGCTCGAGACGCTGGACGCTGACCAGGTTGACGGACCGGTGATCGGTGTGAGTCTATGAGCATGCAGAGAAGATGATTCGAAAAAGTCCATCAGCGACGGATTCGGCAACGATAGATCGGCCAGCGATAGATCGGGCCGCGAGAATGGCGGTCAAAACCGCCGTAGTTTTCTGCGCCCTCGCCGTGGCGCTGCTCGCTCGTCCCGCGACCGCCGCCGAGTTGGCGATCCTCCGCAACGGCTTCAGCATCCGCCATGAGCATCGCCTGGTGATGGGAACGACGACTCGCCTCTATCTCACGGAGGATGAGTCCAGCTTCACCGACGTGCCCACGGAAGAAATCACCGGCTACGAAAAGGATCTCTCCTTACCAGTGCCAGTGCCGCCACAACCGCCCGCCTCCATCCCCGCCCCGTCAGAGTCTTCAAAATCCGGATCGGCGAAAGCCGCGCCCCCGCTGAATCAAGTCGTGAACATCGCCAGCGCGGAATATCATCTCGATCCCGACCTCGTGAACAGCGTCATTCACGCTGAAAGCGGATTCAACTCGCACGCCGTCTCCCCGAAAGGCGCCCGCGGACTTATGCAATTGATGCCCGGCACCGCCAGCCACCTTGGCGTGAACGATGTTTTCGATCCACAATCGAATGTCACCGGTGGAAGCCGCTATCTGCGCGAACTTCTGGAGCGCTACAATTTCGACCTCGTCAAGGCGCTGGCCGCTTATAACGCAGGCCCCGAGCGCGTCGAGCAGTATCGAGGAGTGCCGCCATTTCGCGAAACCCGTGCCTACGTCGCCCGCATCGTGCACGAGTACAACACCAAGAAGATCGCCCAGGAAAAAGAAGCCAAACAAAAACAGGGCTCCGCCGAAGTTCCGAAGAAAGTCGCAAGTAAAGTCCCGAAGAAAGCCGCGAGTCCCGCCCATCCCGCTCCAAAACCTGCAGCCACCGCCATCGCCGCCGAATCAACGCGTTGATCGTCCTACGTTGATCGTCCTAGCGTTGACCCTGCCTTCTTCCTCATTTACCTTCAAGTGGGGCCGTGCTCGCCACGAATGTGCCTCTCTGCGACTTCGCAGCGCATGAACAACAAAAAAAACGTAGCGTACGCGGTTGTTTTCGTTGTACTGGCCGTGCTGGTTTATCTGCAGTTCCGCACCTGGCGGAACTTCGACTGGGCCCGGCTCTTTCAATTCGGACTGAATTGGCGCCACATCCTGCATGGCGTTGCGTACATCTATCTCGCCTATTTCTTGCGCGCGGTGCGATGGAAAATCTTTCTTCGGCCTGTAAGGAAGGAAGCGTCTGTCCTCGGACTAGTCCCACCGACCATGATCGGATTCACCGGGCTGGCTCTGCTCGGTCGTGCCGGCGAACTGATTCGCCCCTACCTGATCGCACGCCGCCAGAACCTGCCTTTCGCCTCGCAAGTGGCGGTCTGGGCCGTGGAGCGAATTTTTGACATCGGCGGTTTCACCGTCCTGATGGTGGCAGCCATTTTTCTGCCCTCAAAACTGCGCGCGTTCACGCTCGCCGCTCCGCCCGAAGTCAGACACTGGATTCATCTCACGGGATATGCGCTGATCGCGCTCGTACTGGGATTGCTTTCGGGAGCTGTGCTGATTTCCTACCGGGGAAGTCGGATTGCCCAGTGGGTCGAGGACCGTTTTTCCCATCTTGCCGAGAATCTGGGCCATCGCATCGCTCAAAAACTTCGCGAGTTTACCATCGGACTCAACACTATTCACGGCCCCGTCGCATTCCTCCAATTGTCGGCCGTGTCGGTCTTGATGTGGTGGGTCATCGCCCTGGCTTATAAAGAAGTGACGCATGCCTACGGCTCACCCATGGCCGCCCTGAGCACCACCAAGTGTCTACTTCTCATGGGCTCCAGCATGATCGGTTCCCTGGTGCAGTTGCCTGGCGTGGGCGGCGGCTCCCAACTGGCGACTATCAGCGCGCTCGACCACGTCTTCGACATCGTCCCCAAGGAACTCACGGTCAGTTGCGGCATCATGCTCTGGCTGGTAACGTTTGTCGCCGTCGTCCCCGTCGGATTGTTGCTCTCCCATCATGAACGTCTGTCGCTGCGCAAGCTTTCCGCCGAGAGCGCGCAGGCCGAAGAAGCCGCAGTGGCTGAGGAAGCAACGTAAACCGCGAAAGATCGTCTTCCCTCAGTCCCATTCCGTAAACCGTAATCAAGCGTGCTATCCTTCGTCGGCGTGCCTCACGAGCCTTACGTTGTTTCCGGCGAACTTTCTCGTCCCAGCCTGCTGACCGTCGCTTCCATAGGAGCCATAGCGTGCGTGGCCGCAGACATGGTCCACGAAGCGCTCGGCCACGGGACTGCCTCTTGGCTCACAGGCGACCGGATCCTGTCACTGTCCACGGTTGCAATTCAAAACGCTACCGTCAACCGCTTCGTTTCCGCCGCCGGTACCTCCGCAAATTGCATCGTCGGCGGCATCTCTCTCCTCGTGCTGCGTCGCATACGGCAGTTCACCTCATTGACCTACTTTCTCTGGATCTTCGGCGCTTACAATTTATTGAACTCCGGCTACCTGGTTGTCTCGGCAATACTGCGCAGCGGCGATTGGGCAAATGTGATTGCCGGTCTTTCTCCGCCGTGGATGTGGCGGTGCATTCTTGGACTCGCGGGAGCAACTCTGTATCTCCTGGCCATCCGCTGGACGACAAGTTCCATGAGCGACCTGGTGAACCGCGGCGAAGTCGCCTTGGCGGATCTACAACGTCTGATTTTGCCGGCGTATCTTGCCGGGGGCGCAGTGATGACCATAGCAGCAGTCTTCAATCCGATTAGCCCGAGTCTCATACTTCTTTCAGGGGCCGGCGCTTCTTTCGGCTTGAATTCCGGCCTGCTATTTCTCCCCGGCATTGTCGCCGCCAATGCTCGCGGTCGGGCGCCTGTTACGCGTCCTATGCTGCTTAGTTTCTTATGGCTCACTTGGGGAACGTCTCTGGACTTTTCATTGGTGTGCTCGGTCCTGGCATACATTTTTCCAACTGAGAACTGAACCGCTCTCGCTCAGGTGCTTAACCTTTCCCGATTTCGGTCTCCGGTTTCGATCTGACTACCGGGAACCATCATCATCGCCATCGCTCACCGCACCGCCTGCTACAATCGTCTTTAATTCTCGAGTGCAGCCAAGCGCATGAAATGCCCCTTTTGCGGGTTTGAAAATGACAAAGTCGTGGATTCGCGCGAAAGCAAGGAAGCCGATTCCATCCGCCGTCGCCGCGAATGTCTCAAGTGCGAGAAGCGCTTCACCACCTACGAGCGCATCGACGAAATCCCCTACATGGTGGTGAAAAAAGACGGACGCCGCGAACGTTTTGACCGCCAGAAAGTGCTCAATGGCCTCATGCGCGCCTGCGAGAAACGGCCGGTGCCGATAAGCAAGCTTGAGCAGATCGTCAATGAAGCCGAGACCTTCGTCATCGAATCTGCCGAGCGCGAACGCAAAACCAGCGAAATCGGCGAGCTGATCATGAATCGCCTGCGCCGCCACGACAAAGTCGCCTATGTAAGGTTCGCCTCCGTCTATCTCGATTTCAAAGACGTCCAGGAATTCATGACCGAACTGAAAGACCTGCTCAGGACCAAAGACGCGCCCGAATCGAAGGGCAAAACTGCGGCAAAGACCTAATCACCTTGGACGGCCCCCTTGGTCATCCAACGGAGCAAGGCTCGCAGGACATTCATATTTATGACACATAAAGTAACTCTCATCCCCGGCGACGGAATCGGCCCCGAAGTCATCCAGGCCACGGTTCGCATGGTCGAAGCCACCGGCGTCAAATTCGAATGGGAAAGCTTCGCCGCCGGTGCCGAAGCTTTTGAGAAGTACCAGGAATACATTCCCAAGGAACTCTCCGAATCCATCGAGCGCACGCGCGTCGGACTCAAGGGCCCCGTGACCACGCCGATCGGCGGCGGCTTCTCCAGCATAAACGTCGAGCTCCGCAAGCGCTTCGAACTCTTCGCCAACTTTCGCCCGATCCGCAACCTTCCGCATATTCCCACTCGTTATCCGGGCGTGGATCTGATCGTCGTCCGCGAAAACACCGAAGGACTCTACTCGGGCATCGAGCACGAGGTCATCCCCGGAGTGGTCGAGAGCATCAAGGTCATCACCGAGAAGGCTTCCACCCGCATCTCGCGTTTTGCCTTCGAGCATGCCCGCAAGAACAAGCGAAAGAAGATTCATTGCATCCACAAAGCCAACATCATGAAGTTGTCCGATGGATTATTTCTGCGCTGTTCGCGCGCGGTCTCGAAAGAGTATCCCGAGATCACCTACGGCGAACACATCGTCGACAACACCTGCATGCAGCTGGTGATGAACCCCTACCAATACGACATGCTGCTGCTGGAGAATTTCTACGGCGACATTATCTCCGATCTGTGCGCGGGACTGGTCGGCGGCCTCGGCCTTGTCCCCGGCGCGAATTTCGGCCATGAGTGCGCCATCTTTGAAGCCGTCCATGGCTCCGCGCCCGACATCGCGGGAAGGAACATCGCCAATCCCACGGCGGTGCTGCGATCCGCTCTGCTCATGCTGCGCCATCTCGGCGAGTCCGACGCCGCCTGGAAGATCCGCAACGCCATCGACGAGGTCTACCGCGACCGCAGCAAACTTACCCGGGACGTAGGTGGCACCGCCGGCACCTCGGAATTCGCCGACGCCATCATACAAGCCATGGAAACGCAGAGTGCCACCGCGGCGGCACAATCGCTCCCGTAGAGACGCGGCTCGCCGCGTCTCGGGCGGATCTTCTCCGATAATCGCCTCCCCGCTCAGTCACTCCTCTGTTAAACTGATGCGTTTCCCGGAAACGTGTCGAGCGTCGCTGATCGCCGTTTCCTAGGGGGCTATCCTGAAAGGCATAGAAATTCCGTACCATCGCGGGCTGCATCGCTTCGCCATCTTCACCGCCTGCGCCACGCTCGTTCTGGTCGTCGCCGGGGCGCTGGTCACCAGCAATGACGCCGGCTTGTCTGTCCCCGACTGGCCAACCTCCTTCGGCTCCTTCTACAAAATGCCGCAGATGGTTGGAGGCGTGCGGTACGAACATGGCCATCGCATGGTTGCCGAATTCGTAGGACTGCTCACCATCATCCTGGCAGTCTGGATCTGGCGAGTCGACAAACGCCGCTGGCTGCGTCTTCTGGGTCTGGCGGCCCTCGCGACCGTGATCGCGCAGGGCGTCCTCGGCGGACTGACGGTCTTATTCCTTCTGCCGCCGTTCATCTCCAGCGCACACGCCGCTGTCGCGCAGACCTTCTTCTGCATCGCCGTCTCGATCGTCCTCTTCACCGGCCGCCGCTGGGTCGAGGAGCAACCGCGCGCCGAACTCGACCAGCGCCGCCCCGCTCTTTTCACGTTGACTCTGCTCTCGATTTGTGTGCTTTATGTGCAACTTCTCCTCGGAGCCATGTTCCGCCACCATGGCCTGAGTTGGTGGCCGCACGTCATCAACGCTGGCGTTGTCGCCATCGTCCTCTCCTGGACGGCCGTTCGCGCCATCTCCGTTTACCCGGAAGTAGATGCCGTCCGCCGTCCGGCCATCGCCATGCTCGGCCTGATGGTCGCACAACTCTGCCTCGGCTTTCTCGCCTTCATCACCCGCGTCATGTGGGGACGAGACGCCGCCCAACCCGAACTGCCCATGGTGATCGCAACCGTGGTTCACGTCGCCGTTGGGGCGTTGCTTCTTGCGACTACCGTGGTGCTGGCCATCCAGGTCTGGCGCCACGTCCCGGTCGCGTTCGAGGAACGTGTCCCCGGCCACGATCAGAACCCCGTCGCCGCGTGAGTGTTTCCTATCAGATTGCCGATACACATAAGAGGCGGACTGTCCGGGCTGCGAACTCGGATTTCCCTGGACTATTCCACGCTATCCTCAGGCTCTAGTGAGTGGCGATCAATGAAACAGGCTTGCAAGAGGTATCACGATGTTGCTTAGATTGTGGCCGAACACAGATGGCCAGACACTATCTGTGCGTTCGCGTATCCATCCTGAAACCAAGCTCATCAGAAATGGGGCGATAGCCGCGTAGAGAACGATGCGAGCATGATGCTGCGGGTCCACGTCGACAAGGCCGTTGAACCCCGCAAAGAGGATGGCAGTCACGATGAGCCCCCAACCGAACTCCGCGCCAGCCAGTCGCCACGGCTTCCCGAATACACGGTTCAACAAGGACTGATATACGCCCCGGAATACCAATTCTTCGGCGAGGCCGGGCATGATTAGTAGGAAGATCCAGCCCTCGGCGTCTAGTTTCTTGCGAACCCCAAGCATAAAGAAGACCGCAGGCACTGCCAGAGCCAGCAGCCCAGCAATGATCGACGGCTTCAACCAACCTGGCCGAAAGCGCGATGTCACGCCGACTGAGGCTAGGGAGACTCCCCGAACCACGGCGATCAACAAGAATGGCCATGCCGTCGAGAGGATGCACTCCTGCCAACTCCAGTGCAGGTGCTGGAAAACATGGACCCGGGGTATTTCTCCGAGGGCAAGATTCAGGACGACTAAGCACACCACGAATAGCAACAAACTCCAACGCCGCGTGCCGGAGTGCCATGTGGCAATTAGCACAAAGGGGAGGACGCACGCCAGGATGAGCCCCGCCTCCAGGGCGACACGGCAGAGATAATCGCCAAGCTGCACGCCGCATTATATTCCTTGGTCCCGGCTTTTCTGTAAAACCCGAGCGGCCGCCACAGTTTCTTTCAACCTGCTGGGGCTGGGCCGCCAGCCGCACACCCACCGATTCGGCGTAGAATAGCCTGTGACTTCGAACTCAACCGCCATCGACTTAGCTCCCCCCGCCCAGCCTGTCAAACCGCCAGGCCAGCCAATAATTGCCGTTCGCGACCTCGTCCATCGCTATCAGAACCGCACCGCACTTAACGGTGTCTCCTTCGACGTTCGTCCTGCGGAACTCTTCGGCCTCCTCGGCCCGAACGGCAGCGGAAAAACCACTCTCTTTCGCATTCTTTCCACCCTCATGGTCCCTACTTCAGGCAGTGCCACAATCGCCGGCCTCGATGCCGTTCGCCAGCCCGGAGCCCTGCGCCGCCACATCGGCGTCGTTTTCCAGGCGCAGAGCGTCGATCTCAAGCTCACCGCCTACGAAAACCTCTGGCATCAGGGACACCTTTACGGCCTGAGCGGCCCAGAACTCAAAAAGCGAATCACCGAAATCCTAACCCGCGTAGGATTGCTCGACCGCTCCGCCGATCGCGTAGAAACTTTTTCCGGAGGTATGCAACGCCGCATCGAGCTCGCCAAGGGACTGCTCCATCATCCCGAGGTTCTGCTCCTCGACGAGCCCACCACCGGCCTTGATCCCGGCGCGCGGCGCGACCTCTGGCAATATCTCCAAATCCTCCGCGATCAGGAACACGTCTCCGTCATAGTCACTACTCACCTGATGGAGGAAGCCGAACGCTGCGACCGCCTTGCCATCCTGAATGAAGGCAACCTGGTAGCGCTGGGCACGCCCGAGGCTCTCACGCGCGAGATCGGCGGCGACGTAATTCTCCTGGAAGCGCGCGACCCTCAAACCTTAGCCGACCGCATTCGCAGCAAGTTTCAAGTCGATGCCACCGTCATGGATAACCAGGTCCGCCTCGAAATTGAAAATGGACATCGCTTCGTCCCCGACGTAGTGGAAGCCTTTCCCGGCGAAATTCAGTCGCTAAGCGTAAGCAAGCCGACTCTTGAAGACGTGTTCATCCACCGCACCGGCCACCGCTTCTGGAGCGAAGACACCGAACCTGCTCCAAAAACCGGCAAGAAGAAAGCGACTAACAAGCCTTCCAAAGGAAACTAGGGGGGAAGATGGGCTAGTGTAGGGACGAGCCCTCGGCCGTCAATGCCGAGCGCAGCCTGGTTACCGCTCCGGCGATGGGGCCATCAAGGTTAAGGCGTCCCGGCTTCAAATCACATGCCGGGGGCCCCAAACGGCGTAAAATGCCTCCGGCTTTCAAGGCCAAGGAGGAAACCTCGGTGAAAACTCCAATTAGCAGTTTGATGCTCTTGCTGTTGTCCATTTCACTGTCAGCCGCAGGACAAGTGAGAGGCGTACTTGTTGCCGGCCCGACCTCGTTCCAATTGAGCAGCACCACCTTCGCGAACGAAACGACCCTGCCCATCAGCATGATCGATAACATTATCGTGAACGGCTCCAACGCCTGCTCAATCGATGGAAGCCCCGGTGGAAATCAGTCTCCCGAGCTATCGTGGACCAATGTCCCGCCGCATACGGCTAGTTTCGTCGTTACCGTGTACGACACCACCGCCTCGTTCACGCACTGGGGGATGTACAACATCCCTGCTACCGCGACCGGGCTTCTCGAAAATGCCGGCGTTGCAGGAAGCGCGGACGGCAGTCAGATCGTCAATGACTTCGGGCTTCCTGAATATGACGGTCCGTGCCCGCCGGCGAACGTGCGGCCTTTTGTCCACGATTACGTTTTCACGGTCTATGCGCTCAATACAACGCTTAAACTGACCGGGACGGCGAATTTCCCGAACAATGCCGAGACTCTGTATCAGGCATTGCTTCACGCGGCCAAGAACGGCAACATTGTGGGAAGTGCGAGCATGACCGGCTTGTACTCAACCACACCGTAATGACGTAATAAGACGACGCTCCGACGCTGGGCGACCCAGGTTTCGCGATTCTCGGAACCTGATTCCTTGAGACCTAATTCGCGAGACCTGGGCGCTGTTAGACTAGTAGCAATGGCAACTCAAAGCGCGACCTTTCCCGCAACCGCACCCGCATCTGCCGGACTGTTGCTGCCCGCCTTCACCCTCTGGTGGCGCGAAGTCGTGCGCTTCTATCGGCAGCGCGCGCGGGTAGTCGGCGTGATCCTTTCTCCACTACTGTTCTGGGTCGTCCTCGGATCCGGTTTCGGAACCTCATTTCGTTCCGGACAGGCGGCCGGCCAGCAGAACTATCTGGATTATTTCTATCCCGGCACGCTGGTGATGATCGTGCTTTTCACCGCGATTTTCACCATGATGTCGGTGATCGAAGACCGCAACGAAGGCTTCCTGCTTTCGGTGCTGGTGGCGCCGGTGCCGCGCGCCGCCATTGTTTTGGGAAAAGTCTTGGGCGGCACAACGCTCGCCGCCGCCCAGGGATTGATTTTCCTGGTCTTCTCGCCGCTGGTTGGCGTGCACATGACGCTCGCTTCGTTCGGACTCATCGTCCTCACCGTGTTTTTGGTCTCGTTCGCGCTGACCGCGCTCGGCTTCGCCATTGCCTGGCCCATGGATTCGACGCAAGCTTTTCACGCCATCATCAATTTATTCCTGATTCCGCTATGGCTGCTTTCCGGAGCGCTGTTCCCTCTGTCCAAGGCTTCCGGATGGATTCGCTGGCTCATGTACGCCAATCCTTTGACCTATGGCGTCGAGGCGCTGCGCACGCTCATGTATCCCGAGGCCCCCCGCGCGTTCTCGTTGACGGCATCGATTTTGACCTTGGTCCTGTTTGCGCTATTCATGTTCGGCCTAGCCTTCGCGCTAGCGAATCGGCGCTCGACGAAGCCAGCAGCATAGGAACAGTCGTTGGCATTCTAGAATTCCGGTGAGTCGTACCGAATCCGCAATGGGCAACAACGCGCGAACGACCAACGACTAGCGACCAACGACGCGTTTATGCCCCTCGATATTCTCGCCCTAGCCGCGCACCGCGACGATGTAGAACAAACCTGCGGCGGCACTCTGCTCAAAATGGCCGAACGCGGATACCGAACCGGCATCCTCGATCTCACTCAGGGAGAAATGGGAACGCGCGGCAACATGGAAGACCGGGCCCACGAAGCGGCTGAGGCCGCCCGCATCCTGAAAGTTTCCTGGCGCCACGCGCTCGGTATTCCCGACGGCCGCGTCGAAAATACCTGGGAGAACCGTCTGAAGGTCGTCCGCGTACTCCGCGAACAGCGTCCGCGGGTGCTGATTCTTCCCTACTGGGAGGGACGCCATCCGGACCACTACACGGCCTCGATTCTCGGCTACGAAGCGGCGTTTCTATCGGGACTTGCCAAGTTGCCGCTGGAGGGTTCCGCTCATCGTCCTTTCAAAATTATTTACGCCAGCCTGTACCGCGACGTGCGGCCTACGTTTGTCGTGGACATCACCGACCAATTTGACACGCGATTCGCGGCGCTGATGGCGTATAAGTCGCAGTTCACGGACCAGCAGGCTGGCAGCGGAATTTTCCCCGCGCAAAAAGAGATTCGGGCGCGGATAGAATCCATGGCCCGCTATTACGGCCTGCTCGGAGGCATCACCTACGCCGAGCCATTCGTCCAGAAAGAAGTCGGACTGGTGGATGATGTGATGGCGATTCCGGTGAAGTCGATCTGAGGCGGTCGTAATTGTATGTATATATGTTTACGCCCGTTATTGTACTTGTTTATTTGTACGTGCTTATTTGCACGTATGGGTGCTGTCCTTCCGAAGAGATTTTGAAGCCGGGGCCTGGGACTGCGCGCTGGCCGGCAAGACGAGACATGCGCAGAGCATGAGACTCGCGAGGATACCCCCCCTATTTTTTCCTAAAGTATTCACAAGTAAGGACTTAACTTCTAATGGTCCCGTTGCCGTTGGCCCGCCCGCCTGAAAAAAGTCATACATCCGTCTTTTAGAATCATGGGGTTAGACAACAAATCCCACCAAAATCTTGGGGCTGAAATGACTTATATGCAAAATATCCCGGAATAAGGACTTAGCTCCAAAAACAGGGCTGAAATGACCTTGGGGCAGCTTTGAGGTTCGTCTTGGTTGACGAACGCACCTCAAAGCTGCCCCAATCGAATCTCTATCATCGCACTCGGCGGACTGGAGAGCAATATCTAAATAAAGATATCGGTTCCCGGTGAAGGCGCGAGGCTCCCGGTGCGATCAGATGACCTCCCACCGCTGGAGTTTGTGGAGAGGTGCACACACCCGCCCAAGCTGAGCTTGGACGGGGCACCCTCCGGAGTTTGAAAGGGTAGGGTGGGCCACCCGCCTCCCGCTCGCCCGCGTAACGGATGGGGCAAGAGTGTTCAGTGTTCAATGCCCCATCGCCGAGGTCTGCCGAGCCCACCCATCGCAGAGTGCGCGACGAGTGGGGGCGGCACGCGAGCACTTCCCCACTCAGGCGAGAGGCGAACCTGAGTCGGGCACACGGGGTTCTGACGAAGCTGGGGTCGGCTGAGTTGCAGGAGCCGGGGCAGTTGAACGGAAGTCGCCGACACTGCGGAGCGGCAGGATGAACTTCGCGGCGGCCACGCCAAGTGCTCCACCAATCAATGTTTCCCACGCCCGCGCCGCCAAGACGGAGATAGAAGTCTCTCCGCTGATGGCCAATGTGACCATCAGCGTGAATGCGTAGGCCCCGCAGGCGATGTCATAACGGTCGGGCAAGGCCATGGCATACATGATCATGGCCACGGCAGCGAGCAACCATGCCAGCGGGGGCAAATGCAGCGCGATGGGGAGACAGAGGATGCCGAGCGGCACGCCGACTAAAGTTCCAAAGATACGCCGGCGAACGCGATCTGCAGTTCCGGAGGCAGATCCGGCGATCACATAGGTGCTCGCGGTGATGGCCCAGGCGGACTGTTGCAGATGGATCACACCGCTCAGTAAAACGATGACCAGGGCAGAGACCGCCGATTGCAGTCCCATCCGCGTTTCTCGCGAGGTGAGACCTGCCGGCACAGGAGGCTCCGGCTTCGCCAGTATGGGATGCTCGGCCGGTCCGCTGAGCACACGAGGAACGATGGAAGCAACGGCGGCAACTAATCCGGCGAGCGCCACCATTGGCAGATCGTGCCGCGTGATTCCGGTGGTGTAGGCAAGGAGCTGCCCGATATAGATTTGAGAGCCGACCCCGCCGCCGAGGATTCCGAATCGTTTGATGTAGCCGACGAAAAACGCGCCGGTGATGAGAATCCACTCCGGACCCGCCCAGCGAGAGATCAGTGAAATGGATGCGAGGCCGACGAACGACAGTGCGCCCGCGACCGCGGCGGCATTCAGAAGAATAAGATCGCGAGCCGACTGCCAACGGGTCGCCTTACCCTCGGAAACGCTTGCCCAGAGTGCGAAACCGGCGGCGAGGTAGCTGAGGCAGGAACTGCCTGCGAACTGATAGGACCGTTGGAGCACGATGCCCAGCATGGCCGCGACGCCGTAGGCAGTGACCAGCCGTAGCCCCTTGATGCGGCGGTGGGCGCCGGGATCGATTTGCTCCAGCCAGGAGGTGCCTTCTTGAATCGCCGTGGGAAGGATCGCGGATGGCTGTTGCTTGGGAGCAGAATCCATAACTTCGCGCGAGTCCCAAGTATTTTAGCCCGGTAGACGGGCCGGGACCAGCTGGCTGGGCTGATGCGAGCGCCGCGCCGTATAATGTTCGGTTCATCATCGGCGCGACCGCACGGGCTTTTTCTGCTTCTCATCATCGGTCGCATATACAAGGAGATCTTATGATGGCCGCTCTTACGGAACCAATTACTCCAACTCACGTGAAGACGCGCACCGAATCCGACAGCATGGGGAAGATCGAAGTTCCCTCCAATGTTTATTGGGGAGCGCAAACGCAGCGCTCGCTGCTGCATTTCAACATTGGACGCGACACCATGCCTCCGGAGCTGATTCGGGCTTTTGGCATCCTTAAGAAGGCTTGCGCGCTGGTGAATCAGGATCTGGGCAAGCTTCCTTCTGACATCGCCAAGCTTATCGTGCAGGCGGCTGACGAAGTGATTGCCGGCAAGCTGAATGACCAGTTCCCTTTGCGCATTTGGCAGACGGGCTCGGGCACGCAGACCAATATGAATGTGAATGAGGTCATCTCGAATCGGGCGATCCAAATCTCGGGTGGAGAAATGGGATCGAAGAAGCCGGTGCATCCGAACGATCACGTCAACATGTCGCAGTCGTCGAATGATACGTTTCCGGCGGCGATGCATATTGCGGCGGCGGAGCGAGTCAAGAACTTCTTGATTCCGGCGATCAAGACGGTGCGCGATGCGATTGCGGCCAAGGCTCGGGAATTTGACTCCGTGGTGAAGATTGGGCGCACGCATCTGCAGGATGCTGTGCCTTTGACGATTGGACAGGAATTTGGCGGCTGGGCTAGTTTGCTGGAACGCGACATTCATCGCCTGGAGCAAGTGCTGGATGGGCTTTACGATCTGGCGATTGGCGGGACGGCGGTGGGCACGGGGCTGAACACGCATCCGGAGTTTGCGGAGCGCGCGGCCAGGAAGATTGCCGAGCTTACGGGACTTCCCTTCCGCTCGCATGGCAACAAGTTTGCCGCGCTTTCGGCGCATGATGAGATTGTGTTTGCTCAGGGTGCGATGGAAACTTTGGCCGCTTCGCTGATGAAGATCTCGAACGATATTCGCTGGCTGGCTTCCGGTCCGCGGTGCGGGCTGGGCGAGCTGGTGATTCCGGAGAATGAGCCGGGATCGTCCATCATGCCGGGAAAGGTGAATCCCACGCAATGCGAAGCGATGACTATGGTCTGCGTGCAGGTTCATGGAGCGACGGCGGCGGTGGGATTCGCCGGATCGCAGGGCAACTTTGAGCTTAACGTGTTTAAGCCGGTGATCATCTACAACTTTCTTCACTCGGTCACACTGGTCACCGACGCTTGCCACGGCTACGTCGAGTACATGGTCAAGGGCATTGAAGTCGATCGCGCCAAGGTGGATTTCTACGTCAAGAATTCGCTGATGCTGGTGACGGCGCTTGCTCCGAAAGTCGGGTACGACAAGGCGGCGCAGATTGCGCACACGGCGCACGTTGAGCACTCGAGCCTGCGCGAGGCGGCGGTGAAGCTGGGACATCTTACGGGTGAGGAATTCGATTCGCTGGTCAAGCCGGAGAAGATGACGCATCCGTAATCGCTTTTCAATCAGATCTTTTTCAATCAGGCCTTCGCCGCCCGCGTCCACTCGCCACTTGACGACATGATCCAGTGGTCGCCGCGCATATCCAGCCATTCGCCGACTGGCTGCTCAGACTTCGGCTCGGAGCCAAGCCGAAGAATGTTTCCGTCCAAGTCCTCGACCTGCATTTCATAGGCCCATGAGTAGTTTGTTGGAGGATGTCGCACATGTGCACCCTTCATGCGGTATTCATTGAACAAAGCTTCGGCATCTTCCACGCCAATCCACACCCATGAACCGGGATTGCCTTGATCGCCTTCACTGAGAAAGATGTGGCACTTTCCGCGCGAGACCGATGCGAAAAACGGCGCCTGCCAGTCGATCTTGAAACCCAGTTTGGCAACGTAATAGTCGATGCTGGCGGAAACACTGTTCACGCGCAGGATCGGACTCACTCCCTCAAAGCCTACCACGGTCTGTTTCCAGGGCGCCCAGGCGATCCGCAGCGATATTTGAGCAGGAGGCATGAGAATTCCTCAGGGCTTCTTCAGGAATCGGCGGCGATTAGGGAGCCAACCGCCTACCCTCAGGGGCTAAAGCCCTCGTCGTTATTGGTTCTGGACGGCACGGCTAAAGCCGTGCCCTACCCAAAACGGTTTATGAAGATGGGTTCCAGTTGCTACTGCGGCGTAGCGGTGATCGGCACCGGCGCGTTCTTGGGCGTGCTCAGGTAGCCGGTGATCTTGTTCTTATCCACCGTCCAAACTACGAGCTCATAGAGCATGTGATCGCGTCCGGTGTAGAACTGCACCGGTTCGTTCTGGTTCTTGTCTTTTTTCTCGATGGTTTTGTCGTCGGCGGTGACATCGAGCGAATACTTGCCATGTTTGGGATCGGTCTTCTTGAGTTGCAAGGCCACGGTTGAGAACGCCTGCGGTTTGGCCCCCCTCAGCAAAGTGAACTCGTAGTATTGCCGGTCGCCCTTGTGCTTGAGGGCTTCAAGATCGCCGCGGGTGTTGGCGATCAGGCCGCTCTGCACGCCGAGATCGCCGATAGTGTTCTGTAGTTTCGCGATGGTCGCCTCGAGCGACGCCTTGGTGGCGGCCACATCGGTTTTTACGCCGCCGACGTCGGTCTTCACGGAGCCTACTTCTCCGGAAACAGCGCTGACATCTTTCTTCTCTTGTTCCGCCTGGGCCGCAATGCTGGCGGCTGCGGCTTGTTGCTGACGCTGCAACTCGGCGGCGCGCGTGGCCAATTCTTTCTTGGTCATGCCCAACTGGTGGGCCAGAGTCTCAGAGTCGGCTTCGGCGGACTGCATGCGCTTGGTCAGATCGCCAATTTGTTTTTGGCTGGCGGCTTGATCTTGAGTGACCTTATCGAGCTTGGCGTGGTGGTCGTAAATGAAAAACGACGATGCGCCGGCATAGGCAACGGCCAGCACGATGATTATCCATTTGCCGACGTTGCTTTGCGGCTCGGGATGATAGACGGTCGGTTGCTCACCTTCGGACATAAGGAGGTCTCCGGTTGAAGTGGACTGTAGGGATTATTGTTTGTGAGATGCGGGCTGCTGTCAATTGCGTTGCAGGTTCTTGGGCGCACCTTGCTTTGCCGATCGAGTGCGCCGGGCTAGCCTCCAGCGCAGGGCGTCTGCCCGAATTCAGGTATATACTGAAGCGTTTTCAGCGATCATTTTTTTGAATATGCGTTCTTAAATGTGCGCGCCCAGCGCGCCAGAAAGGCAGCAGACTATGGCTTCCCCCGCAGTCGATTTTGCCCGTAATAATCAGCCGCGTTTTCTCGAAGAGCTGAAGACTCTTCTCCGTATCCCCAGCATCAGCACACTCGATGAACATAAGAGTGACGTGCACAAGGCGGCAGAATTTGTGGCCGCCGAGCTGCGCCGCATCGGCATGGACAATGTCGAAATCATCCCCACCAAGGGACATCCGCTGCTCTACGCTGACTGGCTGCACGCGCATGGCAAGCCGACGGTGCTGATGTATGCGCATTATGATGTGCAGCCGCCAGATCCTTTGGACGAGTGGCACACGCCGCCGTTTGAGCCGACCGAGCGCAACAGCAACATTTACGCGCGCGGTGCGGTCGACGACAAAGGCCAGCTCTGGATGGAAGTGAAGGCGCTCGAATCCCTGATGCAGGCCCACGGGGGCAAGCTGCCGATCAACGTCAAGATTATTTTTGAGGGCGAAGAAGAAGTGGGCGGCGAATCGATTGCGGAGTACGTCCGGAAGCAGAAGGCAAAGTTGAAGGCGGATTTCGCGCTGGTTTGCGATACGGAATTGTTCGCGCCCGACCTTCCTACCCTGTGCGTCGGCCTGCGTGGCCTGGTGTACACGGAGATTGAAGCGGTCGGGGCGAAGACCGATCTGCACTCCGGCATCTATGGCGGCGCGGCGCCGAATCCGTTTTTTGCGCTGATTGAGATCATCAGCAAGCTGAAGGATTCGAAGGGCAAGGTTTTGATCCCGGGCTTTTACAAGAATGTCAAAGCGCCCAGCAAAGATGAACTGAAGGCTTGGAAGCGGCTGCCGTTCAATGAAGAGCATTATCGCAAGACCGAAGTCGGATCCAAGGTGCTGACCGGTGAGCCGGGATATTCGGTGCTTTACCGGACGTGGGCGCGTCCGACGCTTGAGGTGCACGGCATGCCGGGCGGGTTTGTCGCTCCGGGAGCGAAGACGGTGATTCCGGCGAAGGCGGCAGCCAAGGTTTCCATGCGGATGGTTCCGAACCAGGATCCGGACGACATCCTGAAGCGCTACACGGCGTTCGTCAAAAAACTCACGCCTAAGGGGATCGAAACGAAAATCAAAGTCTGGAGCAAAGGGCCTGCCTGCGTGGTCGGTACCGACAACCGCTTCATCAAGGCGGCGACTGAGGCGCTGCATGACACGTTCAAAAAAGAGACCGTGTTTATTCGCTCCGGCGGGTCGATTCCGATCGTGACCGACTTCCAGGACGTGTTGAAGATTCCATCGGTCATGATGGGCTTCGGGCTTCCCGACGACAATTTGCATGCTCCGAACGAGAAGTTTCACATCCCGAATTTCCACCACGGGATTGAAACGATTTGCTTGTTCTTTGAGAAGCTGGGATAAAGCAAGTCGGGACTCTAAGGAACACGAAGTCTGAGTCCCTTGTGATTTTCCTGCTTCTTTCGCGGTCGATGAATTTGCGACCTATCTGGAAGCTAGGTAGTGTCTCCGTGCGAAAACCAGAAATCGCCAAAGCTCCGCACGGAGTGTTAGGTAGATAGTGCAGATTAGTCTTCGCCCAGCTCGCACCCAAGATTTTGACTATTGCGCGAGCCTCTATTTCGCCGAGATGGAGGAAATTATTCGGGAATTGAACCTGGATATGGCCGCCCAAATCATCAGCTTCCGCGAACAGTGGGAGTTGACGCAGGTTCGAATAATCACTTTCGATGGTACCGATGTCGGGTGGTTGCAGAGCGCAGCACGAGGCGATGCGCTCTTTCTTGCGCAGCTGTTTGTGGACAGATCTTTCCAGGGGCGCGGCATTGGCACCCACGTGATGAATTACTTAATTGGTGAGGCCACACGCGCTCGCCAACCAGTGACGCTAGGCGTAGTAAAAATTAACCCTGCCGTACGGCTCTATAAGCGGCTCGGATTCTGCGTCACACATGAGGATGATCGCAAGTTCTACATGAGGCGCGATCCTGACAGCTAAGCGCCAATTTCAAACTGGGATACACCGGAATCCACGTGGCTACTCGCCAATTCTGCCCCTTCAGGTAAAATGTAGTGTTTGAGGTCGAGGGGCATGCGAACACGGGTTTTCGCGTCGGTGGTGCTGTTTTTGATGGTCACGATGGTGTCGGCGCCCTGGCTGCAATCCCAGTCTGAACAGGGGGTTCCGCATTTCAACGCGGCTCCTCCGGCTGCGGGCACCGAGCTTCCACCGATCCTGACTAAGGACCAGCTCTGGGGCAACAATGCGCGGTTTCCGTATCAGACCCATGCCTATGAACTGGCGGCGAAGATTCCGAATGTGATTTACCAGCAGCCGTGTTATTGCTACTGCGACCGCGGCATGGGACACAACAGCCTGCACAGTTGCTTCTCGGGCACGCACGGTGCGCAGTGCGGAACCTGCCTGCAAGAGCTTTATTACACTTACACCATGTACAAGCAGCACAAGACGGCGCGGGAGATTCGCGCAGGCATTGTCAAGGGCGACTGGAAGGCGGTCGATCTGAGCACAGCGGCCAGCATT
>Ga0181538_10000760_pt1 | contig 38317 bp, 19 predicted proteins | sample PEATcosm2014_Bin_40_FD_119773 | JGI IMG/M metagenome (GOLD analysis project Ga0181538, IMG submission 119773) | Peatland microbial communities from MTU Mesocosm Facility, Houghton, MI, USA - PEATcosm2014_Bin23_30_metaG | ecosystem: Environmental > Terrestrial > Soil > Wetlands > Peat | place... | reverse complement strand
TCGGTTGCGCGTTCGGCAAGTCGGCTGCCCCGTAATGCGCGATCTCGGCTGCCGCTTCGAACGCTTCGTCGCTCGTGTAGGTCCGTTTCGGCATCCGCAACAACGGCACCGTCGGTCCGCAGTACTGCCGGAATGCTGCCGGCGTGATGAATCCTTTGGAATCCCAAAACGGATCGAGCGGCCCGACCAGCGCGGTGCCCTGCGTCGGGTAATCGTGCAGGTCGAGCAGTGAAAATCCCGCGTAGCCCGGCGTGCGCAGCAGCACCTCCATCTCCTCCTTATAGAGCAGCGTGGCGAACTTGCCGCTCGCTGCCACATACTGGGGCGCGAGGGCGAGCAGATGTTTCTGTTCCAGGTCGTCGCGGATCATCTCGAAATTCTTCACCGCCATCACGCCGGTGTATTTCTTCATCTCGTTGAAGTCCGGGAAGTACATCCACTGGCCGATTTCGTGGCCGATGATCGGACGCCCATCACTGGCCACGACGTCGCGCAAGTCGCGCTCCGTGCCTGCGCCATAGATGCCGCGGCCGCGCCAATCCTCGGTCCATTGGCGGTTGGCGGTCGTCTGCGCCGCTGAGGCCGACGAGTAGAGGTGGCGCGGGTCGCGCTGAATCAGCATGTCCACCCAGCTCGCCAGCAACTGGTCCTTGCCGCCGTATTCGTTGCCAAGCGTCATCAGGCAGAACGATGGATGGTTGCCGTAAGTGTCCACCATCCGTTTGAACTCCGCCTCGATGAACGCATCGCGTCGTGGCTCGCTGCCGGCTTCGACGTTTGCCTGCGGCCCTTCCGCCTGAATCATGATCCCTTCGATGTCCGCCGCCGCGAATGCCGCGTCGGGCGGGCACCACGAGTGAAACCGGATGAAATTCAAGCCATAGGATTTCAGGATGCGGAAGATCCGCTGCCACGCAGGCACGTCCGTCGGCGGATAGCCGGTCAGCGGGAACACCGAACACTCCAGCGTCCCGCGCAGGAACACCGGCCGGTCGTTAAGCGTGAATTGGGTCCCGCGCGCCGCGAATTTGCGCATGCCAAACCGGACCGTGCGCGCATCAGCACCGAGCTTAACCGTCACTTCGCTCAAGTTCGGCGCGAACTCGTCCCACAACTTCGCGCCGCTCATGTCCACCTCGACTTCAGCCCGCCCGCCATTCACGTCCCACACCGCCTCCACGCTCTTTGCCCCCACGCTCAGCGGGCCACGACCGGCCTTGCCGGTGGCGTTGCCGATACTCACGACAACGCGCGCCATCCTCTTGTCCAAGTCCGGGTAAACCTGCACGCCGTCAATCCACACCGGCGGCGTGGCCGCCAGCTCAATACGTCCGATAATGCCGTTCATATTGCCCCAGGTGCCACCGAACAATGCCGAGACGAATTGGCCCAGGTTGATCTTGACCGTGTTGTCCACACAGATAGTCAACCGGTGCTTGCCGGGTGCGACGCGGGAGCCGAAATCATAGACGTGCGGCGCGATCAGACTGTCCTGCGAACCGACGCGTATGTCATCGAGCCAGACGGTGGTGGCCCAGCGGCAGCGTTCCAGGAATAACGTCACCCGTTTCCCTTGCCACGCGGCGGGGATGTCGATGTCGCGCTGATACCAGGCCGGTCCGGCGTAGTCGTAAAGCCGGTACGGCCCTTCGAGAGTCGGCCTCTTTGTGTTCTTCGGTCCCAACCCCGCATCGTCCATCGTGCCGGGCAGCCGGATCTTTCCGGGCAACTGGCGGGCGTAGGCCAGCTCATTTGTCCCGGCGATCTCAAACCGCCACTCGCCGGCAAGAGGGATCGTGTCGTCGCCTCGCGCCAGGCTCAAGCCCGCGACCATCGCGCATGCAATCAGATTAAATCGTCTCATCGGGGTTACAGCACAGCCATCATGTCGGTGAAGTTAAGCAACGCCGCTTGAGGAGAGCAACGCCGAATGAAAGACCGGGAATACCCAACATATTCGAGAAGCCGCGTAAGCAGGGCCTTTCTGGGTTCGGCTGGGTTTCTTGGTAAGCCGATGGGGTTCGAGCCCCGCCACCGCTGCCATCCTCCCGGTCAAACGCTGCTTGGCAAGAAATCTGCGGCAAGCCAACGAATGAGATGGATCAGTGCTCGAGGGATGCGCTTTGGCCAATAGACGCAAATCCTGCGTAGGTCGCCTCTCGCCGACTGACTCATTTCGAGACATAGAAGCCAAATATGAAACAGATTTGCCGCTTGATGCAGAAGGTCTGGGGCAATCTGCCATGCCGCATGGCGATCGCAGCAGCCTTCGCTGTCGTGCTGGGCGTAGGCGCTGGCCATGCATTCATTGGTTCAGTGTACGTGGTGGAGGGAACGAGCATGGAACCCACTTATTCGGAAGGAATGCGCCTTTACGGGACGCCAATAACGACGCCGGTTGAGCGGGGCGATGTTGTCCTCCTCGATGACGGCAATAAGGATTATGCGGTCAAGCGCATCATCGGATTGCCGGGTGAAACCATCCAACTGTGGCGTGGCTGCGTCTTCATCAACAAGCAACTGCTGATTGAGCCATATCTCCCCAAACATACCTACACCTGCCCCATGGAGCCGGTACATCGCGGGGCTACGTTCATCTTGGGAGAGGGCGAGTACTTCGTGCTCGGCGATAATCGGTCCTGCAGCGCTGACAGCCGCGCGTACGGTCCCGTGCAACGGAAACAAATCAAGCGGCGCGTCCCTTTGCCCAACGACTTCGTCTGCGCGTACTGCGGTCGTTACACACTGCCCCTCCCCGGAACGACTGTCATGCGGCCAGCACCGATCACCAGGGCGACTGCAAAGGCCATCCTCTGACTGGGAAGGCGATCGAGAAAGGTCAAATGGGAGGTCGGCAGCTTATTGCGAGGCCGACGTACCAAGGTGCGCGCCTCAGGTTCATCGGCTCGAGACCTTTTCCGGCGGCGCATTTGTCGCCGCCGGTGGCGCGATGGTTTCCGGCGGCTCACCCAGTTTGGTGCGCAACACCGCACGCACTTCCGGTGGCTCGCCCTCTTTTGAATCGAGCATGCGCTTCCGCACTTCCCGATCCATGTCTTCAAAGGGGTTTAACCCAATGGCCGAGAGGCGTTCTTTGGGTATCCCGCTTTGGTAAGCGCTCCAAACGCGCTGCGCCAGCAGCCGGAAGCCAGCGGCTGGCCCATCCTCACCAAGCGCCATGCTCCGGTACGAGTTGACCAGCAACCCCTCGACGATTCCCTTGGTGCGATCGTGCCCCCCGCTGTCGCTCACATCCCCCTGCACGCGCGCCACGGCGTATTGATCGAGCGTCAGATTGGCTGGCAGCGAATTGGTCTTTCCGTCGAGCAGCATTTTGTCCGGATACTTGGTCGCAAGGTGCTTATACCACTGAGCCGCATCGGCCAGGCGGTTATATTCGTAGAGGACATAAACGGCGTCGCGCAGGAAATTACGATGTGCCTTCAAAATATGGTCGCGATTCTTCTCGTCCTCTTGGGCGGCCTGCTCGTAGGCGAAGTTCACCTTGGGAATAATGTCCAGGTTGGGTCCGAACTCGAACGCCTCCGCAAAGGGGTTCGATACCAACCGCCCGCGCTGGAAACTCAGCAGCATCGATTGGTAAATCACCCGGCGCAGGGTGATTAAGTCGTCCTCCTTGATCTTCGTTGGGTTCTCCTTCGCCTTCTCCAATCCCAACGCTGCCCAGTAAATCGCGTGCGCCTCCGGCAACCGCCACTCCAGCGGGCCGTATTCCTTGTCCACCTCTTTCATGAACCGCGGGTCCATCTTGTACGTCTCGCGCAGAAGCCGGGCGCGCTCCATTTGATCCGCAGTCTGAGGATGGATCAGCTCATCCAGGTTCGGCTTCTTCTTGGCGAACACCTTTGCCATGTCGTTGGCCCACTGCTGTTTGTAGTACATGCTCGCGTCGTCGAGGTTCTGGCCGATCTTGTGCTGGAAGAACCACGCCAACTCGCGGTAAATGAGCGTCTCGTTGGGATTGTAGCGCAGGCCATCATCGCGCAGCAGCTCGACGCCGGCCTTCACCCAGCGCCAGCGGTCAGGAAATTGCCCGGGACTGGATTCCTTGAACTTGACCGAGATATTGTATGCCATGTTCCAGGCCTGCACGAGCCACACCTGGACGAAATGCGGCTCGAGTTTTGTGATCCAATCCGCCAGTTGGGCCATCTCAAAGAACTTGTCCTCGTCCTGCAGGTCGGTGGCGCGCATCCACAGCGCGTTGGAAATGAGCCCGCGAAAGCCGCCCAGCGCAACCGTGGTGAAGGCGAGCACGGGCGGGGCATTTTCCAACGGCCGCACCCGCGTTAGGCCAAGCTGGTCCCGGTCGCGGTTGAGCGACTGCTGAACCAGCCCGGCGCCGGCCAGCAATGCGACGATGAGCGAAAGAGGGAGAATGCTTTTCGGTGTGACGCTCATTGGACCTGGGCGGTCGCCAATTCACGGCGGTTGAAAATGATGATTCCTATCAGCCCGATGCCGCCGCCGAGCAGCAACACGATCTGCCCGAACGCCCGGCCAAGCTCTCCCCAGGTGACACACCGGCCGGTGCTGAGCGCGTCAATGGGTGAGAAGTCCTTAGCCAGGTTGATCACCTCGAGCACTGCGCGAAAGACCGGAATGGCGACAATATCGACCACCGAGTGCCCCGACCGGCCGGTCTCAGAATTGAAGCCCATCAACGTCCCCTCCGACACCGCATTTGAGATTGTTCCGCTGGAGAGCGCCAGCGTCAGGACGCCCAACGACAAGAACGCCGCCACTGGAAACGAGAGAAAGCTAGCCGCGGCCAGCCCGAGGGTGGCCAACAGCGCCATCCAGCAGAAGATAATGCCGAGCCCGCGCACGAAATTGAGTCCGAAGCCTCCCTGGCGATACAACATCTCCAGGCCGTCCTCCAGCGGGAACAGCAGCGCGGTGTTGTTTGCGTTCAGGAAGGCCACCGTTAGCACGCCCTTGTCGTCGTAATTCGCCGGGACTTCAAACTCGTGAAAAGTGTCGGGCGCCAGGCTCATCACTTCGCTGTGCCACAACGGCGTCTCGCGCGGCACGCCCACCCGTAATCGTCCGTCGAATGTGCCGGAACTGCTCTTGTCCGCGGCATTGAATTTCAAGCGCAAATAGAGCGGCTGACCGCGCGCAATCTGCTTAGCCGCTCCCAACTCGACTTGCCATATATGCATGTATCCCGGCGGGACTACCTGGTACTCGGCCTTGATTTGTTCCAGGATTTGCTTTCGGGCCTCGGCAATATCGGCCCTGCTGTCCGGGTTCTTTTGCAGGCGTTCCCGCAACAACCGATCTGTCTCTTCCTGGATTTCCTTGTCAAAGCTCGCCGGTTTTACCGAGCCGCGCGCCACGAGCACCTCGTTGCGCAAGACCTTCTGCTGGTCGGCGGGCAGCCGGGTCGCGCGCCACTGCAGCAAGCCATAAACACTGGCGCCGGACAGGGCCAGCAGTGCGGCGTTCAGGGACATGATTCCCAGCCATTTCCCCAGCCAGATTTGCCAACGGGCGATCGGTTTGATGGCGACCACCTGCACGGTGCAATCCTCGATGTCTCGCGCCAGGGTGCCGCAGGCCAGCCAGAGTGTGGACAGCCCCAGCAGGGCGCTGATCGTGCCAAGCGTATAAGTCAGCAGGATTTGGGTGAAGCCGCGCGCGGTCCCGTCATCCTTGATCAGCAAGGGCAGTCCCACCACGGAGCCCAGTAATAAAACCGCCACCACCAGGAAAAGCCGGAACCGAAAGGCGGCCTTCCAGGTCAACCAGGCGATGGCAAGCAAAGGTTGCATGAATCAAACGCGCTCGAAGAGCGGCCAAAGATCACCCGTTGGGTTTCCTAACGAACGAGGCCAGCTTCTCGTCGGCCTTGCGCAGTTCCTCTTCGCCCACCGGCTTCGCCGCCGCGGGCGCTGCCGCTGCGCCCGGCGACACCGACTCCGGGGATTTGGTCAGGGCTTCTAGCTTTTGCTGGCTAAGGGTTTCAAGCGGCGGCGACGCTAGCGTCGGTGTTGGCGCTGGGGCCTGCGGTGCCGCGAGTCGCTCCAGGATCTTGTCGGAGGCCGGTTTGGCTTCCCCCTCGCCGCGCAGGTAAGCGGCGACGCGAGCACCGGACATGGCGCCGGAAGTTTCCGCCTCGGCCCGCCGTGCGGTCTGCACCACGCCGAGGAAGTAGCTCTCCAGGTTCTGGGTCGGCGTGTCGATCTTGACCTTATCCTCCGCCACGTCCTTGCGAATCATCGCCAGCACCCGCTCCATGGTTTCGCGGGGGAGTGCCGGAGTGGTGATGCGAATCGCGTCGGGTGTCGCCAGCAGTTCCTTCAACGTGCCCATCGCCTGGACCTTGCCGCCGTAATAAATAACCACGCGGTCGCACACATCTTCCACGTCTGCGAGCAAATGGCTGCTCAAAATCACCGTCTTGCCCCTGCGCGCTAACGCCAGGATCAGATCCTTCACCTCGCGGCAGCCAATGGGATCAAGGCCGGAAGTCGGCTCGTCAAGGATCACCAGGTCGGGGTCGTTGATTAACGCCTGCGCCAGGCCGATGCGGCGCTGCATGCCTTTCGAGAACTCGCCCACCGCCCGCATCCGTGTCTGGCTCAGGCCAACCATTTCGAGCAACTGCTCCGCCCGGTCATTGCGTTCATTCCGGGGCAGCCGGAAGAGGTTGCCGAAGAAATCCAGCGTCTCACGGGAATTGAGGTAGCGGTAAAGGTAAGACTCCTCAGGCAGGTAGCCGATGCGCGACTTGGTCGCCACGTGGCGGGCTGAATGACCGAAGACCTCGATGTGCCCTTTTGTTGGGTGCAGCAACCCCAGGATCAACTTCACGGTGGTGGACTTGCCGGAACCGTTCGGGCCGAGCAGCCCAAACACTTCCCCGCGCAGCACCTCGAAATCGGCGTTGTCCACTGCGCGCGCCTTGGGCCGGCCCCAGAAATCCTTGAAGACCTTAGTCAGGCCGCGAACGGAAACGACCACTTCGCCGCTGGTGCGCGGGGGGATGTCACCTGTAGTCATGCTCATTCAAATTGATTCGACCATCGGACCGCGGGTTCCGGTAATGGGCAGGCGTCTCGCCTGCCGCCCACCATCGAAATAGCCGCGCTCAAACTGTCACTCACGCTAACTTTGGCGCCAGCTCGGCCTTCGGCCCCGGCGCGGCTGGACGTTCCGGACCGGGCGCGACCGGCACCGGCTGATAATGCTCGAGTTCCTCGCCTTTGCGCACGAGGCGGGCGCTGTTGAAGACCACGATCAGCGAGCCGCCAGTGTGCATCGCCGCCGCCATGATCGGCGGCACGTAACTCAGGGCGGACAATGTCATGCCCCCGATGATGAAGGCCACGCCAAACAGGAAGTTCTGGTTGATGACCAGGCGCGTGCTGCGGGATAGTTTGACGAGGAAGGGCAGCCGCCGGAGGTCGTTGTTCATCAACGCTATGGTTGCGCTGTGAATCGCCACCTCGCTGCCGGCCGCGCCCATGGCAATACCAATGTCGCCGGCCGCCAGCGCGGGCGCGTCGTTCACGCCGTCGCCCACCACGGCCACCGTGTAGCCCTTGGCCTTGACGGCGCGCACAAACTCAACCTTGTTCTGCGGCAGGCACTCGCCCTTGGCTTCCTCGCAGCCGATCTCACGAGCCACACGGGTGGCCACGGGCTGGCGGTCGCCGGAAACCATCGCGATGCGGCGCACGCCGCTGGCTTTCAATTCCAGCAGCGACTCCCGCGCTTCAGCACGGGTTTGATCCTGCAGACCGACCCAGCCGATGCACCGGCCATCACGCGCCACGAAGATCAGGCTCCAGCCCTCGGTTTCGTTCAGATCGACAGATTTCAGGAAGTCCTCCTGCACGCCGTTATCGTGCAGCCATTGCGCCCGGCCCACCAGCACTTTGCTGCCGCTCACCTCAGCCTTTACGCCACGTCCTGCCGTTTCGGTAAAATCCTTCGGTTCCGCCAGCGGCACGCCGGCTTCACCGGCCAGTTGCGCCAGGGCCTTGGCGGTGGGATGGTTGCTGTATCGCTCCGCCGACGCCGCGACGCGCAGCAGGTCGGCAGGCGTGACGCCGTTGAGGGGTGCCAGGCGGCTGACCGCCAATTCCCCCGTCGTGAGTGTGCCCGTCTTATCAAAAACGAAGGCATTAATCTTTGCCGCCAACTCGATGTCGGCCACGTTCTTGATGAGGATGCCCAGGCGCGCGGCCGCCGACAGCGCGGCCACCATCGCCGTCGGCGTGGCAAGAATGAAAGCGCAGGGGCAACTGAAGATGATCACCGAGATAACATTGTCCAGCCTCCTCGTGAAGGCCCAGACCAGCGCGGCGATGACCAGCACCAGCGGCGTGTAGAAACTCATATATTGGTCCACGATCTTCATGATCGGGAGTTTGGTCTTTTCCGCCGCCAGAATCAGTTCGCGCACGCGGCCCAACGTGGTGTCTGTGCCCGCCCGGCTCACCTTGATCTCCAACACCCCGGTCAGGTTCTGTGTGCCGGCGAAGACCTCGTCGCCCGGCCGCTTGTCCACTGGCAATGATTCGCCGGTGATCGTGGCCTGGTTAAACGATCCCTGGCCGCTGAGAATGACGCCGTCCGCGGCCACGTTGTCGCCGGGGCGGATGCGGATCACGTCGCCAATCGCCAGGTCACTCGCGGCGACCTCCTCCTCGCCTTGCGGCATGAGGCGGCGGGCTTTAGTGGGTGTGAGCTTGATGAGGTGCTCGATGGAGGCGCGCGCCCCTTCGGCTGTGCGGGTCTCGATGATCTCGCCCATTAGCATGAAAAAAGCGACCACGCCAGCCGTCTTGTATTCGCCGGTTGCAAACGCGGCAAGCACGGCGATGGCGACCAACTCGTTGATGCTCAGCACTCCAGTGCGGATATCCTTGATGGCGGTCCAGACAATCGGATACCCGAGGATAACGGCGCCGATCAAGCCGCTGGCGCTGGCAACCGTGTGGCCCTGGTCAAACAGCCAGTCCACGATAAAAGCATTGAGCACGAAAACGACGCCGACGAGTGTCTGTCGCAACCGCACCGGCGCGTGCTCGTGGTCATGGCCGCACGTCGCGCACGTCTCATCGTGCTCATGTCTGCTCAAAAGAGAGGTAACTTGCATAGTCTTATAAATGCTTGCCCGCTGTAGTGGGGCAGGCGTCTCGCCTGCCATGAGAACGTCTCGCCTTCGGTCTCAATAACGCGGTCGAGACGCCCGCCCCACTACCCGGGCGGATGCGCAATTTCAAGTGTTGCCTTTCAGTGCCCATCACGGCTTGGCCTCTTCCGGCTTCGGTTTCTGGACTTCACGATTCAACAATAGCCGCAGTTCCTTTGGTTTTCCATCGGGGCTCTCGGCCAGAAAGATCTTGTCCTGCACATTGGTCAGCACGCGGCTCAGCGTCTCCGTGAGGCTTTGCTGTTTGAACAGCTCAGGGTAATCGCGGTATTGGGGCAGGATCTTCAGGAATTTCTCCGCCTGGGCGGCCATGTCGCTCACGTGGCGGACGCGTTCCGACTGCGCCAGGCTGATGAGCGAATTCGCATCGGCACTCGCCTTGTTGGTAACCTGGTTCTCATAGGTGCGTGCGCCGTTAAGCAGCTTGCCTCGTTCCTGCTCAGCCGTAGAGACCTGATCAAACGCGTCCTTTAATTGGCGCGGCCGAACGCTTTGGACGGCGCATTGCTCGACCCATATGCCCAGATCCTGCTTCTCGACCGCTTGCGTTACCCGCCGGCGCACCTCTTCCTGGAAACCGGCGATGTCGCGCGTCAGGATGTCATCCACCTTGAAGTGGGAGGCCGAGTAAAGCAGCGCGTTGTCCAGCGCGTTCTGGGCGGCATTGGAGGCATTCACGAAGCCGAACACGTAGCGAATAGGCTCCTTGATGCGGTAAACCAAAGTGCCCTTCGTATGGATGATGTTCGCGTCGGCGGTCAGGGCGTAGCCATCTACGATCGGGTTGAGCGTGGGGCCTGCCAGCGGCTCGATGCCCGCCAGCATCTGCTCGGGCGTCACCGCGTACCAGCCCACAGTCGAGTTGACCTGCTGCAGACCCGAGATGGAGACCTTGATGCTCTCATCAATGGGATAGGGCAGCGACCAGTGCAGCCCCGGCAGGAGCAAGGCTTTTTCGCCTTCGCCCACCGGCCGGCCAAAGCGCAAGAGGATCGCTCGTTCCTGGGGACCGACCGTGAAGAAGCCGGAGGCCAGGAACAGCAGCACCAGCAATACCATCACGACTTTGACAATGGCAAAGCTGCTGCGCAAGGCCTCGGCCAGCGCCTGCGAGCCAGCATCCACTGGCGTCTCGGGCGGCAGGGCGGGCGCTGGCGGCTCGTCGTGCGAATGCGGATGGTCGTTCATGGTCAGTTCACTTGTTCAGCAGGTTGGTCGAGCCGGCCCCGAACAAGTTAAACGGGGAGGTGTGCTGGTCGAAGATGAGAGTCGAGCGCTCCTTGAGCGCTCCTTCTAGCGCATTCAGGCGGAACAGGAAGCTGGCCAGCTCGGGGTTCTGTTGGAAAACAGCAAGCGACTTGGCCGCTTCGGCCACGCCAGTTCCCTTGATCTGAGTAGCCTTGGATTCGGCGTCGGCCAGGGTTTCCGCCGCTCGTCGCTCGGCATCGGCCCGGATTCGTTGTGCCTCCGCTTCGCCTTCGGATTGGAACCGCTCGGCAAGCCGCTTGCGCTCGGACGTCATGCGATCAAAGACCGACTGGCTGACGCTCTCCGGGAGCTGCAACCGCTTGAGGCCCAGGAATTCGACCTGCAACCCGAGGTTGTTGGTCTGAATCTGGGATTGGATGGCCGACAGGATTTCCTTCTCAATGCCCAAAAAGGCCGCCCCGTTATCGCTCGTTGACAGGAAGTCGGCCAGCGCATGCTTGCCCACGACGGCTTTCTTGGCGGTGTCCAGCCATTGATCCAAGCGCGCTTCCGCGGCCGCGATCGGGTCAGCGCTGCCGGCGAAGCGAGGAAAGAACGCCGTCGGGTCGGACACCTTCCAACCGACATATACCGAGGTCAGCAGCGCGAAGCCGTCGGGGGTCAGCCCTTCGCTGAGCCGGTCTTCGAAGTTCTGCACTCGCCGGTCGAAGGTCCACACCTTCTGGATGGGCCAGGGCCACTTGAAATATAGGTTCGGCTCGGTGATGGGCCGGGTCGGCTTGCCAAAGGTGGTGACCACGGCGACTTCGGTCGTGCGTACCTGAAAGGTGAACAGGAGCAGCCCGAAGATAACGATCAGCAACAGGCCGATAACAAGCGTCAAGGGATTACGTCTCATAGCATTTACTTGGATTTGGGCGCCGGCACGGTCACATCGAGCAGGCTTCGCGCGATGGATTCCTGCAGGTCGAACGTGATGACATCATGTGTGTTCGTGGTCAGCAAAACGTATTTGCGTGCGTTCGAAGTAGCGCGGACAAACGTGTCCAGGTAGGCCCGCTCCGCATAGACCAACGGCGCCCCTTGAAAGGCGGGAATCTGGTTCGTAAAGAGGGCCGCTTGGGCCAGCGCGCCCACTTGCCGCGTCACCTGTTCGGCGTAGGCCCTGTCCACAAGGGTAACGGCCTGCGCCCCCGCCAGGGCATTGGTGCGGATATCGTCCGCGCGCGCGGCCAGGATCTTGGCCTCCTTCGTCTGGGTCGCCGCAATGACCTTTTCGTATTCCGGCGCGACCTTCACGGGCGGGTGCAGATCCCCCAGGCCGACGGAAATGATCTGCGCGCCCAGGCCGTACGCGTTGGCCGCCGCCTGGATACGGCTTTTGAGCGCTTGCGCAGCCTCTTCCAGGCCTGAGGATAGGAGTTGGCTCATATCCGCTCCCACTAAATAGCGCACCACTTCGCGCGTTCCGAGGTCCTCAAGGAGCCCGGGCGCGTCCTCGTTGTTATAGGCCCAGTCCACCAGGCTGGTGATCTGAAATTGCACGGGCACGCTCACCGTCAGCAGGCTAACGGGCGGCGTCCGCCGGCCCGCAACCTCGTTGGTGGCCTCCTGCGAACTCTGCAAATTATTGGCTACCAGGAAGTTCGTCTCATTTCGGTGGCCTTGGTTCCACAGCACGTATCGCTCCCGCTCCTTGCCGGATTCCTCGGCGAAACCCACATAAAACGTCTGAATCTGCTCCGTGCGAAAGCGATAGACCTTATCGATAGGCCAAGGCCATTTCAGGTGTGCCCCGGGACCGAGCGGCGAGCGGCTCTCGACGCGCTGGCCGAAATGCTCGAGCAACCCCTGCTCGCCAGCTTCGATGAACACCACGCAGGTCGATAAAACCACCGCACCGAGTTGCAGTAGCAGCAGCCACCCGAGCGCCTTCTCGAAGAACCGATAAAACCAGGTCTCGGACACCTTGAAGCCGAACTGGTAATCCAATGCCTGCGCCGCCGTTGTGATCAGGCCTTCCGGCTGTCCCAGCAGGCCGACCAGCCGGCTCTCATACAACGGGCGCTCGATCTTGCCCTTGACCCGCGGACGATATATCTCCAGCACCAGTTGGATCAAGGTCTCGAGCGAGACCAGGCCCAGCAAGCCGCACAGGACATGCGCGACGACAAAGTCCGTCTTCGGGAAGCCGGACCAAACACCGACCAGGCCCAGTGCCACCACCAGGGACAAGAAAGCATTAAAGAGCAAGTAACTCGCGCCGGGGCGGAGCAAACGCTGGCGTTCCAGCCGCGCGATGGTGGCGGAGAATCTGCCGATCAGGAACAGCAGCAGGGCGAACACGCCGAACAAGGCCAACCCGGCAATGGGCTGCTTGACCTCGGTCGCCGTCGTGCTCTGCGACAGCCAGTGCCACAGGAACCAGGCCCCGCCTGCTTGCAGCACGAACAGGATCACCGTGAAGGCCGGGACGAAAAACCGCTCGAACTGCTCCCGCGAGCGTTGCGCCGGAAACACTTCCGCATCCCGCGCTTCGAATAGCGCCGAGCCGCTATGAGTCTTGGCCAACTCGTCGAATTCCAGCTTCTCCAACCGCTCCCGGTCCTCGAGGCGCATCTGGAACCAGCTCACGGCTGCCACCAGCACGCCGAGGCCAAGGAACAGAATGTTTACGTGGCCCGCCAGCGAGTTGGCATAGCGCGCCACGGCCAGGCCCGCCACGCCGACGGCGAGCAGAACCAGCAGGTTGATCAGCCCGTGCTTTTGTATGCTTCTTTCCATGACAAAATCAGCTCAGTTCCCGTTCTTGAAACAGCAGGATAGCCGCGGTCAATACCGCCCCGACATATGCCACCATATAGACAAACGCCTTGCTCACATAGCCCCAGTGGAAAGTGCTCTTGCCTTCGGCCACGGCATCTGCAAGCCAAAAAAGCTGCCAATTCGGCGTCACGGTGTAAAGCGCCGACGCCCACCAGGCCCCACCCATGCCGGCCTGCGCCAGACGCCGTCGGTCCTCCGCGCTTATGCTTTCCCGTTCGGCGGATTCCACCTTGCCGTTGCGGTCCTTGTCGTATTTGCCGACCATTTCTCTCAGCAGCGACTTCTGGCTCTCTGACCAGCGGGAGCTGCTGACTTCCTCCGTCAGATCATGCCGCCAGACCGGCTCGGCTTGCCGGCCAAACAGGTAATCCGACATGATGCCGAGCAGAAACAGCGCCGAGCAGATCACCAGGGTGGGAATCATATCCAACCGCGTCGAGCACGCCAGCGCCAGCCCCGCCAGGATCCAGAGGGCGAACAAGATCAACACCGCCGCCGGAATCATCCGCCAATCAACGCCCGTGCCAAACTCCCGCGGCTTGCCGTGCTGGTCGTAGAAGCTGATCACCACGAACGCGACCGTCACCATTACCAGCACGCCGAACACCGCATCGGACACAAAGGGCCGGCGGAGGAAGAAGTTGCTGAACCCGCCCAGCAGGTAGGCCACCACCAGCGACAGGAGAAAAAGCCCCAGCGCGAACAGGTCCGTCGAGCCGTAGGCGTCGAACGCCATGCGGCTGGCCAGCAGCGCGGCGACCAGGTTTACATAGGTCAGCAACGCCAGCGCGACGACCAGCCCGGCATACTTGGCCAGCAGGAATTGCGCGCGGCCGACCGGTTTCGATAGCACCGCCAGGGCCGTCCCCGAACGGATCTCGCGCGCCAGGGAAGCCGAGGCGCTCAAAACCGCCCCCAGCAAGCCCGCCAGCAGCATCACCGCCAGCGTGCTGTTCTTGACCAGCTTGGGCTCGTCCCCGAACGCGAAGTAATAGGGCGTCGCCAGGAAGATCTCAAACACGGCGGAGGTGGTCATCAGCAGCAGGAACACCGGCTGCCGCACCAGTTCCATGAACGCGTTAGTGGCAATTGTAACGAATTGTCGCATCTACGTAGTCAAACGGTTCATTCTATGGATCGCGCGCATTAATGCAAATCGTTATTCGGTATTCGACTCTGCGGCGCATCCTGCCGCACCTGCTTTCCCTTGAAAACTGTGCGTTTGAGCGCACACCCGGGCGATTGCGAAGCACAGGGCCAAGTTCCGAAATTGGCTGATTCCCCCCGAATCCCTTCGAAACCCCTTCGAACTCCCGTCGAGACTCCTTCGAGACTCCATCGAAGCATCACGCTCGCAATAGGGGAACATCCCGTTAGCAGCGCCCATGCAATAGGCCTGCCAGAGGCCCTGCCATCAACCCCGAGAGTAGCTACGCCCAACCTCCCCAATTCCTTGTCCCGATTGCCGGCCCCTAGCCTCCGGCGATAGCCCCCACCACCAGAAAAGGCTCCGCCCCCGTCGCAACCGCCTCGGGCAGCAGGGTGTCCGGCAGTTCGTTGGAGAAATCCTCCCCGCACGCAAAGAACCTTACGAAGGCCCGGCGCTTCTTCGTGGCATGATCGCGCAGTGTCCCCCGCAGCATCGGATAGCGGGCCTCGAGCGCGTCGAGCACCGAACGCTGCGTAACCGGGCCGTCAACGCCCAGCGTCACCTCGCCGTCCAGGCGCGCGAGGATCCGCAGATGCGCCGGCAGCACCACTCGGATCATGGCAGTGTCTGCGCTTCGACCGACAGCACCGCCGGCAGATCCCGGACGATGGGCTTCCACTTGTCGCCGGCATCCGCCGAGCCATAGACCTGCCCGCCCGTGGTCCCGAAATACACGCCGCACGGCTCGAGCGAATCAACGGTCATCGCCCCGCGCAACACGTTGACGTAACAGTCGCTTTGCGGCAGCCCGTTGGTCAGCGCTTCCCATTCGTTCCCGCCCGTCCGGCTGCGGTAAACGCGCAGCTTTCCCTCGGGCGGGAAGTGCTCCGAGTCGCTCTTGATGGGAACCACGTAAATGGTCTCCGGCTCGTGCGCGTGCACGTGGACCGGGAACCCAAAGTCCGTCGGCAAGTTGCCGCTGACCTCCTTCCAAGATTCCCCCGCGTCGTCGCTGCGCATCACATCCCAGTGCTTCTGCATGAACAGCACGCCCGGACGCGAGCGGTGCATGGCGATGCGGTGAACACAGTGGCCTACCTCAGCCGTCGGATCGGGCATGAAATCGGACCGCAGCCCGCGGTTCATTGGCCGCCACGTTTCACCGGCGTCGTCCGTGCGGAACACACCCGCAGCCGAAATAGCGATGAACATCCGTTTGGCGTCGCTGGGATCAAGCACGATGGTGTGCAGGCACATCCCGCCCGCGCCCGGCTGCCATTTCGGCCCGGACGGGTGGCCGCGCAGCCCGGGAAGCTCCTGCCACGTGCGGCCGCTGTCCGCCGAGCGGAATATTGCCGCGTCCTCGACGCCGGCATACACCGTGTCGGCATCTGTTAGGGACGGTTCCAGATGCCACACTCGTTTGAATTCCCAGGGATGCGGCGTGCCATCATACCAAAGGTGCGTGCCCGCGGTGCCGGCATAGTTGAATTCGTTGCCACCCGCTTCCCACGTCTTCCCAGCGTCCTTCGAGACCTGCATAACCTGCCCGAACCAGCCGCTGGTCTGCGACGCATAGAGCCGGTTCGGGTCAACCGGCGACCCCTTGAGGTGATAAATCTCCCAGCCCGCAAAGTGGGGCCCGCTGACCTCCCACTTCTTGCGCTTGCCGTCCGAAGTTAAGATAAACGCACCCTTCCGGGTGCCAACCAGTAGTCGTATTGCGCTCATAATTCTCCACGGTAAACTAAATCAATCAGGCTGGGTAATCTGTCAAGTGCGGCAGCCTTCGTCTTGAATCGAGCGGATGCCACCCCCTTTTGGGCGAAGGCTCCCCCGCCTCGTAACGCTATCCATCAAAGTCCGCGCAACCTGTGCAAATTTCTTGGCCGCCCGCAAGGGCCTCCTGCTCAAAGACAAACGTTCTTCGCTTAGCCACCACTTCCCAATCCACGCATCTTCACCTCACCCTCTATAGGTGTACAGAATCTGTCACCTATACCGCTTCCTACGTGTTTGCAATGAGTTACGCATATTCCACACTCCTGGCTCCGCTGCGGTTCGCGGATTCCCAGGTGCCCAAGGCGCTTGCGCAAGGCAGATCGCGGCTGAACTTGTGTGCGCGCCCACTATCCCGAGACACCAGACGCGCGGAAACGGACGCGGAAGGTTGCCATCACCATTCCCGGGTGGAAGTGGACGTCCCTGGCGGAGGCGGTCCCCCGAGCGGAGTTCGCGTTCGTTAATGCCTATCTGGTCCTCTTTGCTGCCGGCCGAGAACGCGCGAGAGCGTACTCCATCTTGGTTCTAATCTCCGGTTTGCTGCCAATCTCCATGCCACGCCGGATGGTCAGCAATCCTTCAATCGCCTCCCCGCCGGAAGGTGGATTCCGGTAACTCATGCAATTCCGACGCCGGAAAGCCGTGGTGGCTGGCTTTCACTGGCTCGTGCGCTGCTTAATGAAAGACTTAGCCTGTTCGAGGGTGGCCGCGAGGTCCCGCTCTACCAAGAGGGTTTTGGTGAAGGATTCTCCTTTCCAGCGGCCCAGGATACGTACCTCTCCAGCAGCCCGGTCGAAAACAACCTTCACAACCGGCCCTTTATTCTGGGCTGGCCAATTCTCTTCCCAGGTGTGCAAAGCCTCTGCGCCGGTAAAGGAATCAACAGCCGCCTTTCCCCAGGCTTGGCGCAACAGTGACATCTCTTTCGTGTCAGAACCACGAGTTGCCCCTGCCGTGTCCAACATCGCCACCTGGATCACGGGCGGTGCGGACCTGATGAGAACAGGCAGAAGGAACAGCACCACAACTGCCACTGAGGCAGCCAGGCCCAGCATCCAGCGCCACTTCCACAACGTCCCCAAGGCGTCTTCCTCTGGTGCTCCGCCGGGCACTTGCGGCCGCCCGAGCGTTTCCCGGACCTTGGTTTGCAGCCGCCCCCGCGCGTAAGCGGGCAGTTCGGGCGCCGTTGCCTCAGTCGCGCTGACCAGCGGGAGGACTTCGCGGGCATCCTTAGCGCCATCGGAGCCTCACGGGAGCCTCACCGGAGACTCGCCGTAGTACCCTGCTCAAAAAGCAGGGTACTACGGCGAGTCTCCGGTGAGGCTCCCGTGAGGCCCGCGCGACGGTCGGGTGCATGGTTGGAGAAACCGGTGGCCGGCGGCCCGGCTGTTTGAGCTGCCATGCCAGGGTCGGATGTGTCGCAGAGACGCGGGAGACGGGTAAAGGGCCAGCCGGAGCACCGCTTGGCGCGTGATCCTTATGGCAAACTCAGTAATTACTCCACTGGAAACAGCGGAGAATGTGCACATCAGGTACTCGGCGGGGCCGCGTCGTCAAAGGGCGTTTTAGCCCGACTTGGCGGATTCGAGGGGGGTGGGATACACAAGCCTTTCCCAATCAACGATGCCAGTTTCGCCTCGCCGTGTAGAATCCTCACGCTAGCGCCGTCAGTTTTCTGCCAATCCAGGCCTAATTCCCGGAAATGCGCCCTCAGTTCAGCAAGGTCCCACACCTGCACGTGCTGGTCGTCCACACTCACGGCCAGTTGACGTCCATCAGAACTCAAGGCGAGCGGAATGACGTTGGAAGGCAAAGGCAGGATGGGTCCCAGAGTTTTCCGGTTGCAAAGCGCTGTGTCACGAAAGCTGGTCAGCCGCCAGATGCAACCGCCGTCCGGAGTGTAGAGGACGTAGGAGTCCGAAACCGGAAAGCCCGGTTGGCGCCGCCGGAGCCGCCAGGTCGTCGTGTCCCACTGTTCCAATCCGCCCCGATTGATCACCGCCAACTCATCGCCTGCCGGTGCAAACCAGACGCCCGCCACGAGATTGCTCGTTTCAAGGCGCGAGGCCAGTTCCACCTCGGGCAAGCGATACACCGTCACCGAGGGGGAAAAGCTGTACGTCATCGCCAACCACCGTCCGTCCGGTGACACGGTCCCCCATCCTGCGGGGATCTTCACGAGCCGTCCCTCGCCCGAGTCGAGGTTGGTCCGCGCGACTAACCGCACGCCTTCCGCAGTGGTAAGCACCATCTTATCCCCAGCCAGGCCGGCTCCGGTCAGACCCGGCTGCGGCGCGATGTGTAACGGACTGAGTTGTGGGGGCTTGGCCGGACTTGTGGCGGCGCTGATATGCCAGCCTCCGAGCCGCGCGTCCTCACTCTGCCCGATGACGGCAAACAACTGCGTTCCATCGGGTGAAAAGAACGGCGGGTGCAGCACTTTCACCGCGACCAGCGCCGGCGGCGAATTGGAAGCCAAATCCCATACGCAGAGATTCTGACTGTCTGGCAACGCGAGCCATCGCCCATCGGGTGAAAAGGCGCCCGGGCGCAGCCACTCTCCGCGATTGCCGGTCAATTCGATGCAAGGCGGCCGCTCAAAACGATAGGACTGGAGTCGAGGTCCTCTCGGAACCATGGCGCATCGGGTCCCATCAAGGCTCCAGTCTAAATGGTAACCCGCATCGGAAACCGTAAACGCGCGCTGGTGGGTCCGCAAATCCCAGCAGAACAACTCCCGTTCCCAACCGCTGCTCAGCAAATACTCGCCATCGGGACTGAAGGAGGTCCCGGCCGTCTTGATCTTGTGCCGCCCCAGCAACGTCATCGCGCCACTCCTCACTTCGATCAGCCACACTCCCCGATTCCACTCGTTGGCCTCCTCGCCCGTGATGCTGACATAGTCTCCGCCCGGATGCCACGTGATCAAAGACGCCGGCTCTCGGGTTTCGGTCGCGCCGAGCACCGTGCCAGTGGTTGCGTCATGAAACGCCACGACCCAGTTTGAGCCGCGCTGGTACGACGCAGCCACCCGCTCGCCGTCCGGCGAGTAGGCCAGCGCACTCGGCGTATTGGGCAGACGGAATGAACGCGCCTCCCTGGCCTGCCGCAGGTCCCAAACGCTCACCGCGCCACCCACGTGTCCTACCATGAGCAGCGCACGCCGCGGGTGAAAGCTGAATGAGTCATCGGCGACGTCCTGGCGCGCCGTGAATAGAAGTTGAGTCCGGCCGACGCTCCAGACCTCCAAATCGGAGTGGCTGCCCTCAGCGTCAGATTGGCGTCTCACCGCGACGAAGCGCCCGTCCGTACTCCAACGTGCCTCGAAGGTGCTGTTAGTCGTCGTGCCAGGTAGCGTTGCGAGAATCCGCAGATCCGGAACTGAGCGGATGGTCATGGGTCCCGGTCCGGCGCCAGTCGCAACTCGCTCTAGAAGCGGATCCAGCCGTGCGAACTTCACCTCAGCCGGCAGGGGGATCTCGCGCTCCAGCCGGAGGTCGGGCAGGCCAAGCGCCGCAAAGGCGACCCGGCGCAGTGCAGGGATATTGGTCGAGCCGGCGGCGAGGTGAATCGCCTCAAGGGCTCGCGCCCGGTGTCCTAGTTCCTTGGTCAACACCAGTGCCCTGGCGGTCTCGTACAGCGTCGCTTGGAGTTGCCGGCGCGCCTCATGTTCCGCCAGTTCCGCCCGGGCCTGAGATTCCTGGGCCTGCTGTCGAAGCCGGGCTTCTCGCGCCTGGCTCTCCTTGGCCAGACGCTCTCGGTAATTAGCGAGCAAGGCGGCCAGCAGAGCTAGAACCAGAACGGTCGTGCCCACGATGCCGGACAATCGCAGGCGGGCATATCGGCGCTGCAAAGCCCGCGCATGACGGACGCTTTGGCCGCTTTGCAGCAGCGCGAGGTCGGCCTGAAGCGCATCGGCATTGGGGTAACGCCGATCCCGCTGGCCTTCGCAAGCTTTGAGGATGACTTCGTGCAGTTCGAGAGCTGGGTCGCCCGCGGGACTGGTGAACCACTCCGCGGGCACATCCGGCAATCGCTCCGGCGGGAAGCCAGTGCTGGCCTCGTAGAGTACCACGCCCAGCGCGTAGAGGTCGGCCGCCGGCGAGCCGGGGCCTTCGGGCGGAATGTAACCTTCCGTGCCAACGAACGTCCGTCCCTCACCATCCGCCGTGACCAGCCCGATGTCCGCGAGCTTCGCCCGGCCGTTGACGTAGATGATGTTGCCCGGCTTTACGTCGCGGTGGATCAAGCCGCGCCGGTGGAGCTGGGCGAGGCCACTGGCCACATCGATCGCCAACCGCAGGCAATCGGCGGTCGAGAGTCGGCCATGTCGCTTCAGGTCGGAGCGGACGGTGCGGGGGCTATATCGAACCGGGTCCTGCAGCGTGGGAGTGCCGGCGGTTTCCGGCCGGGCTGGGGGGGCATCGCTTTCACCGCGGCCCGCTGTTTCAGGCAGTGCGGCGGCATCGTCCGCCAGCTCCATTACGTAATAGAAGTACCCCTCAGCATCGTTCCTTCCGACGTGCAACACGTGGACCAGGCCGCCAGAACTGCGCGAAACCGGCTCGTAGCGTTGTATGCCGGCAAACTCACGCTCGAAGGGCCGCGCGCTTTGGAACTGCCGGCGCCAGATCACCTTCACCGCGCGGGCGGTGCCCATCACATTCCGCGCCAGCCACACCTCGCCGTAGGCCCCGCTCCCGATAGACCGGAGCAACAGATGGTCAGGAATGACCGGTGGACGCATGGTAATGGGGGCAACGTAGTTCAATTGTTACCAGCCTGCAAACCCTGGGCGGTCCCCTGGGTGGTCCCCCTGACCGACGACGTTCCGGGAGGCGACGGCGAGCCTCGCGAATCCTTCCTCCTGCTTGTTTCTAACTTAGGTGATCTTTCCCGCCGCCCTCAATCTGTCTCCCGGCGCAATCGCTGCACCTCGGCGTTGAACAATTTGCCCACACGATGCCGTGTCAGGTAAACCTGCGCCACGTTGACGCCGAGTTTCTTGGCCACCTGGCTCAGAGGCAAGTCACCAAGCATGGCCGTCCGGAAGATGAGCAGTTGCTGCGAGCTGACTTTCGAGCGCAAGCGGCGAAACGCCGTGCTCAGCAGGTTCTCCTCCCATTCGTGTTGCCACACCGTGTCGAGCGCATCCTCCGCCGGATCAGGCAGGGCCTCCACCGCCTCGGTCCCGTCGCCCGCCTCGTTCTGGAAGGGCTCGCGAATAAACCTTTCGTCCGCCTTTTCCGTTCGATAATAAGCGCTGATCCGCGAGCGCGTCACCACCCGCAGCCACGACTTGAACGAACCACAGGCCCGGTCATACTGAAACTTCGGCATCCGGCGAGAGAGATAGATAAAGGTCTCCTGGACCACATCTTGCGCCTGGACCTCGTTGAGCCCCGCTTTGCGAGCGACGTTGTAGATGAGTCGCCAATAGGTGTCGAAGAACTCCTGCCATCCCTCCTGGTCCTGCCAGTCCCGCAGTCGGGACAGGAGGGTTTGTCGCGTCAGCGGCACCGAGTCCGTGCCGGGATCAGCCAGGTCGTGCTTCATGCCCAACTAGAGTAAGCCCCCCGGCAGGAGATTCTTGCAAGAATTTCCGTCTTCGTGACTTTAGTTTCGCCATTCGCTCCTGCACACCTCGGTGTGCGTCGGTGTTGAGCCAAGGCACCGGTTCCGCTGGAGGAAAGCCGCTTTGCGGCCTGATCTGGCAGGCAGGTGTGACCGGTTTGTCCCTGCCGTTCTGGCGGAACTTGAAGCGTCTTCCGGCTTGGGTGTCTTTATACCTGGACTTTTCCAAACCACCCCGCGCCAAAGTTTTTGCATTTTGTTGAAAGATGGGTCCATGCCAGTGGCTTACTATAGGCATGAGAGAAGCTGTTCAACCGCAGAGGGCCCGCGCCGACTCAAGCCGCAGATTTTGGTTTCGAGGCCGAACTTGGCGGACGAACGCAACCTGAAGGGACCGGAACCTATGCGCAATGGCATCTTCTATTCGGTCGATGGCCCGGTCAGCCCCGGGGTCAAGGCCATAAGTCCGATAACGCGCCCTAATGGCCATCCGCTGGTGTCTGCGGTCCTATGGCTGTGCGTGCTGACCTTCCTCTGGCTGCGGGCCGCCCATGTGTCGGCTCAGGGTATTCCGGAACCGAGCCTGGTGCTTTACGGTACCGTACTGATCGGCAACACCAGCCAGCCGCTGAACGCGGGGCAAGTGACCTGGCAAATCACGAACCTGACCGATTCCGTTTCTGTTTCCGCCTCCATTATCGGGGTCAACACCCAGTTCTTTTACATCGCCTACATCCCTTTGGAGACACGAACGGCCGGAGGCCAGGTGTTTCCGGCCTCAACGAATACACTCGGCTTGTCGACGAGCCCGGTGGCTTGCACCCGCACCGCCACCGTGGCTGGCACCAACGCGACGATCGTCTTCTCTTCGCTCGGGCTGTCCAACAGCTTCACGCTTGGCCCTGGCAGTCGTGGCTTGGTCGAACGCGTGGACTTGGCCATCGGGGCGGGCCCGGCGCAGACCTTCGCCCAATGGCTGGCTTCGTGGGGCTTGCCCGCTAACACCAATCCGAACGCTGACCCGCTCGGCAAGGGCATGACCTATTACCAGCAATTCATCGCCGGGACCGATCCCACGGACAAGAACTCGGTGTTCGAGGTAGTGGATATCACGCCTGCTGCGCAAGGGCTGGGCATTGTTTGGACCAGTTTTGCCGGTCGGGTGTACACTTTGGAATTCTCCCCAGCATTGAACGGCAGTTTCACGCCGCTGCAGCAGCACATCGCCGCCGCCCCGCCGCTTAACACCTACACGGATACCGCTGCCACCGGCCCAGGCCCAAGATTCTACCGCGTGCTCGTGGAACAGCCATGAAAGGACCTCCCTTGCCGATGGATTACGCCGATGAAAAGCCGGCTGCCAAGACGACAAATAGACAACGCAGACCTATGAGAAAGCTCCATGCACTAATCGCAATCGTGTTGCTCGCCACGGTTTCCGCCGCCCAGGCCCAAAACGTGCCCGCCCTGATCAATTATCAGGGCCAGCTTGTGGATGGCACCGGGACGCCTCTGCCCAACGGCAACTACGCTCTGACCTTCAGAGTTTACTCTGCCGACCCCGGAGGCAACCTCCTGTGGGGACCACAGGTCCTGCCCAGCGTTGCTTTGGTGGGCGGCAGATTTAACGTCGTTCTCGGGCCAACGGATGCCGGAGGCCAGGCGGTGTCCACCGCTTTTTCTAATGCGGTGACCTACCTGGAGATTCAAGTTGGCGCCAACACCCCGATTTCGCCCCGCCAGCAGGTCCTCAGCGCCCCCTACGCCCTCCAGGCGGAAAACTCGGAACTCTTGGCCGGCTATGGCTGGGATGCGGTCTTCACGGACACGGGCCGGCCAGACACGGGCCACCTGCCTGGCTCCAAAATCGCCGCTGCGAGCGTCACCTCCAGCCAGATCAGCCCCGGGGCGATAACCACCTCCCAGTTGGCCAATGAGGCGGTCGCGGCAGCCAACATCGCGCCTGGGGCGGTGGGGACAGCGCAACTCGCGAGTAACGCGGTGACTTCAGTGCAGATCGCGGACGGGGCGGTCGGCACGACGCAGATCGCCGACGGCGCGGTGGGGACAGACCAAATCGCGACTAACGCGGTGGGGACAGACCAGATCGCGACTAACGCAGTGGGGACAGACCAAATCGCGCCCGGTTCCATCAACGGTTCGCTGATCGGTTGGCCGCTGTACGTTTCGGGCGTTTACAGCCATCATGTCCTTGTTGGCCAGGCTCCGGGGGTCCTGGAGATTAACAATTCCGCCGTCAGTAGCTACCCGATCTATGCGGATTCTGTTATCAGCGTGGAAGGGGAAAACGCCATTTATGCGGACAGCCACGCTGGATATTCCGCGTACATAGCCGATGCCAGCTATGCGGCGGAATTTTACGGACCTGTTGATGTGAGCGGGGCCCTCACCAAGCCCGGAGGCTCGTTCAAGATTGATCATCCGCTGGACCCGGCCAACAAGTATCTGTCCCACTCGTTCGTCGAATCCCCGGACATGAAGAACGTTTATGACGGCGTGGTCACGCTCGATGCCAGCGGAGAAGCGACGGTGAGCCTGCCGGAGTGGTTCGAGGCCCTGAACAAGGATTTCCGGTATCAACTGACGGCGATGGGCGCTCCCCAACCGAATCTCTACATCGCCGCTGAAGTCTCCGGCAACAGCTTCAAGATCGCGGGCGGCGCTGGGGGCGGAAAGGTTTCGTGGCAGGTTACGGGGACTCGGCACGATGCGTGGGCTAACGCCCACCGGATTCCGGTGGAGGAGATGAAGCCCAAGGCGGAGCGCGGCTTCTATATGGCGCCCGAGTTGTTCGGGCAGTCGCAGGATAAGAACGTTCGCCTGGCGCGGCACCCGGCCGCCCAACCCGCGCGACAATGACCCGGGCGCTTGCGTCCGCTCGATGGAGGTGGTTATGACTGCTTCAAGAACGACTAAGATTGCCGCCGGATTGCTCGGAAGTTGGCTCCTCCCGGCCAGTCTGTTCGCCCAGTGGGCTACCCAGACCATTACCCTTCAGCCGGGTTGGAATGCGGTGTTTTTGGAAATCCAGCCGACGCCGCGGGATTGTGACACCCTGTTTTCGGGCATTCCGGTGGAGAGTGTCTGGAGCTGGAACCGCCAGTTCTCCACTGTCCAGTACCTTACGAATGCGACCTCACTCCTGCCCGGCCAGCCGGATTGGCTCACTTACCTGCCACCCGGGAGCACGAATCGGGCAATCAGCAGCCTCTTTACGCTCTTGGCGGAGCATGCGTACTTGATCAAGCTCGCCACCAACGCTTCCCCGGTTAATTGGACAATCCTAGGGCAGCCGGCGCCACGCGCGCCGGCCTGGCTGCCTGACTCATTCAATCTGGTCGGCCTTCACGTTGACCCGAGCGCCCCGCCCACGTTTCAGGACTTTTTCGCCAGTTCGCCCGCCCAGATTGGTCAGACAATGCTTCGGCTGGATCCCACTGGCACGTGGGTGACGGTTAATCCGGCTTCGGACCACATTAGCCCGGGCGTGGCCTACTGGATCCAATCCAGCGGTTTTTCAGCTTATCCCGGACCGCTGGGAGTCGTCTTCGCGCTGGGCCGCTCTCTCGATTACGGGCTCTCGCTTACGGAGCAAACGCTCACCATCCAAAACACGAGCGCCAACGCCAGAACTGTCACGATTACCCCGTTGCCCTCGCTGACGCCGCCAAAGGGCGTCGCGCCCCTGGCCGGGTCCGTCCCGCTTTCTTACTACTTGCAGACCCTTGTACCGCCCAGTTTCGGCTTCCAGCCGTTGACCGCCCCACTGACCAAAACCGTCCCCGCCGGGGGGAGCTGGGCTGTCCTGCTGGCGGTGCGGCGCCCGGACATGGCCGCGCCACCTGCCAACCCCGGCCCGATTGAGCCAATGTATGAAAGCCTGCTGCAAGTCAGCGACGGCGCCGGCACCGTCTGGCTGTTGCCGGTGACCTCGCAGGGCCTGCAATCGGCGGCCAACTCGGCCGCCCTGCGGCGCAAAAGTCGGCAAGGTTCGCTGCCAAAAGATGGGGGACAGAACACCGGCACCGACCCGCACGCGGGCCTGTGGGTCGGCAGCGCGGTCATCAATGCCGTGAGCGAACCCGCCAACCTCGTCAACAACACCAATCCTACTCCGACCGCCCAGGGGTTTCCGCTCCGGCTGCTGCTGCACGTGGATAACAGCGGCCAGGTGCGCCTCCTGCAGAAGGTGCTCGAGATGTGGCAAAATGGCACCTACACCAATGCCCCGAGTGGCGCGCAAGTGACCGATCAGCCGGGAACTTATGTGCTGGTGACGGATGACTCGCTCATCCCGCAGTTCTCCGGGGCGGCCCTGCGCGACGGCCAGCCAGTGGCCCGCCGCTTCAGCAGCGGCAGTTTCGCCTTCGCTGCCCCCATCCCGTTGACGGGCGCGGGTGCCTTTGGCGGCAGCAACAGCGTCTTTGTCTGCACCAATATTCTCTCGTACACTAACGTCCTCAACCCCTTCGTCCACCAATACCACCCGGACCACGACAATTATGATGACTCCCACACCACCTTGCTGGCCGACGGTGTGGAATGCCCGACGATCACGCGCCAGATTACTTGTCAGTTCACAGCGAGTGATCCCAACGGGCTGCCGCTGTCGGGTTGGGGCGACAACCAGGTGGGCGGGATCTACACCGAAACGATCATCGGTCTCTACCGCATACCGTTGTACGTGCAAGGCACCTTCCGCCTCTCCCTGGCCTGCAACGTGGGCGTCCTCAATGGCGGACTCTAACTGGATTCATTCCATAATCAACAGAACGGAGCTGCGGAATGAAAATCGACGATCCTATAAACAACCGATGGATGAACGGTCGCCGCCTGGCGGCGCTGTTGGGCTGCGCGTTGGCGCTCGCCGCCCCTCAGGCCCTGCGCGCTCAAGGCAACCAGGTTTACCTGGGCACGGCCGACTACGTGAACCTTACGGCCACGAATGGCTACGTCACGTCGCTTGCCACCAACGGGACCACCGTAGTGACCAATGCGGTGGCTACGAACGGACCCGCCGCCTTCTTCAGCGGCAGCATCAGCGCGAACACCGGTGCGCCCAACGACGGAGCGAATTACCTCATTGCCTCGGGTTTCGGCCAGCCGGTGCAAACGCTCATTCTGCGCAACCCGGATTTCCACATCGGCGATTTGATCACCAATCAAGCCTTCGTCTGGTGCAGCGATAGCAACAAGGTGTTTATCGTGGACGGCAGCGAGGTGTTCGCCGGCGAAGCAGGCTTCGTTGAGATTGTCTGGACCGATGGCGGTCCCACGAACACGTACCTTATTTCCGGTCTGCCCGCCGCCAGCACGCCCCAGGTTTCCATGTATTTGACTGACACGAACGGCGTTCCCACGGGCGCGCCAGCGGTCAGCGTGGTGAGTGGGGTAAGCCTGGTTCCGCACCCCAACAGCACGATCCTGGCATCCAATCTCGTTCTCGTCAACAATGCCTGGCGAGCGAACAACAACGTCGGCAGCATTGTGCTCGAGGTCCGGACCGATGGTGAGTTTACTGGCGTGGAGGTGCTCGAGGTGAGGCCGCCGAATGCCGACCATGAACCCGGCGTGGACGTGGGGACTTTCCTGGCGCCCGTGCAGACCTTTGCCGGCCACATCGCCCCATTCGTCGCCGCCGGGCTGGGCTCAACCGGCCCCAGCAACACCTATTACGCGGTTCAGTATAAGGGCTACCCACTCGATCTGCACCGCGGTGATGTCTTTGCCTCCCAGCCGACCGTCACGCCCGGCCGACTGGTACTGTTCTGGTATCAACTGGGTTTGCTTGACGGAATGGCCTGGCCCGCCGAGATGGACGATTATTCGGCGGATTGGCCGGCGGACGTCGAGCAAGTGGCCAGCAAGATTTACTGGACCTGGCAGGCGGATGGCACCGACCTGGGCCAATGGGGACCGCCAGTGTCAGTGACCAACCTCAACGCCGGAACCGATGTCACGATCGACTGGAGCGGGGAGGTGCCTCCGTTGGAAATCGACCCTATCTCGGGGATAATTACCAACACCCTCGAGCTGGACAAGGCGCTCGGGGAATTACACGCCCGCATTGCTACAGGACGGGTCCTTCTCCATTACACCGATAGCAAGAACCTGACCAACTCATTTCTCAGGGTCGAGTATGTGAGGGTCGTTCCTTATTCCCCCGACGTGGTGGACGATTGGATGGCCGGAAGCCCGACGAGCTGGTACGTTGGCGACCAGCTCCTGGCGGCCACCAACCGGCCCGATATGACCGACTTTCCTCTCGTCCGGAAAGGCCTCGGGTCCAATAACAGCGGTTACGCCTATCAGCAAACGGACAGCACGAGTCCGATGAATGGCGACGTGTTTGCCATCAAGCCCACGGTCGGGAATGATAACGTGGAGGTCTTCTGGGAGCGAACCAACTTCCTGGGCATGGTCTGGCCGTATGAAATGCACCAATACACCGCCCGCTGGCCGACCAACCTTCCCGCCAAGTACCAGCTTTTTGCCCGCGGCTCGTTGGGAAACCCCGGCGAGAGTGTCTCCCTGCCCGCTGCCCTCAACCCCAGTTTGATGCCCTATGAGGATCCCATTGGACACGCAAGTCTGAGTGGCACCACGTTTATCAGCCGCCAGCCGACGATGCCAGGTGGATCCGCGTGGTCTTTGATCCAGTATGCCCCCAGCAACACCGTGGCGTTCCAGGTCGTGCGTTCGGTGGCGCATAACGACCCGGCCTTCTTTGACTTGTCACTCAATCCGTGGGCCATCGGCAGCGAAATCGTGGATAATACCGACGTCGGCGCGTCCCGGTTCGGTTATATTTACGCCCCGCCCCCGCCGGCCAACCCGCACGACTGGGACCGATATGACGCTGACACTTATGATGGAACCAATGCTCCCACGGGCCAGATTTTCGCCGTGAATCGAGGAAAGCTGGAGGTCTGGTGGTCCACCGCGGACGCTAACGGTACGCCCTGGCCTACGATTGTCCTGCTCTACACGAACTGGTGGCCGGCCAACGCGCCGAACATCGTGATTGCCAGTCGGAACGGCACACCTCTCTTCACTAGTGGCCAGGCCTATGCCTATTACCAGAACGATCCCACTCAACCCGGGTTCAATCCGAATGAGGAGCACGTCTGGCCGTCAACCGGAACCCGGTTCTATGCGCTGCGCAACGACCTCAACCGGACCAATAGCGACGACTACACCTCCGCCCCTTACGTGCTAGTCAAGTCTCCAATTCCGGCTAACCCTTCCTACTGGCAATACAGCGTATTCGGCGTTTTGGCCGAAGGCACCGATTGGAGCGGCACCAATTTCACTTTCAGCTACCCGGCTCAAGCCGGCCTGGCGATTGTCGAACCGACTCCACTCGACAGCCTTGACTCGCCGGTCGCTCCCGGAACCAAAGGCGTGTCGGGTCCGTGGTGGCAGAGCCTTAATACGAATTTCTTTGCCAAGGCGGCCGGCGATGACGGCCATTCGACCGCTAACCTTGTCATGCAGTATTACTACCGGATTCAGAACGGTTTCTACTTCCCCAATGATTACCTGACGAATCAGTTCGTGACCAACCTGCTCTGGGCGGCGGGGGTCCTGCCGACGAATACGCCACCGGTCAACATACCTTTCCCCTGGTTGGATCTCTATGCGAAAACTCCCGGCACGCCGCAGGATATTACATTCGTTGTTTCCTGGCCTGCGAGTGTGCCGCTATTGAGTGCCGCCGAGACGCTCTTCGCCGCGAAGCCGGCCCAAACCGGCGGCGGCTACTTGCCGGCCATCGCCGGGAACGGAACGAACGTGGCCGTGATTTATGAGCAAGCCCTGGCAACGGGCGGAGTGCACAGCGTCCAACTCATTCTCCCCACCAACGCCGTCGCGGTGCCCCTGAACGACTTGCCCACCTTTAACATCCCGGCCATCACGAACCTCGATTTCCTAGTCACCTTCCCGGGTCTGCCGCCCGATTTGCGCCAGCAGGTCTGGTGGGACGGCAACCAGGCCAAGCTCGTGTTCACAGGGGTGTGGGTGACCGGCAGTCTAGAGAAACATTATGAGCCGGTGGGTTACCTGCTCCTGAACGTGCTCACCCCGCGGGACAAAAATGAACTGCAGGCCCTTTCCACGAACAGCACGCCAGCGGATACCGATTTTCTCAACGCAGTTAATGCGCTGGCTAGCAGCGCTGGACAGGTCATGTTGCCGGGCGGGACAAATGCGACGCCGTACGACAGCCTGGCTCTGACTGCCGGCAACGCGCGCGCCGGCGGTTATGTGACGCTGGCCTTTGATAACAGCCCGGCGACGGTGCCATACCTTTACTTGATCCAGGTCGGCTGCCCCACCTACCAGGGGGACGTCGAACCCATTACGTCTTCGAATCCGTTCGACGTGAAACAGACGCTCCAATACAGCGGCGATTTCGGCGGCAATGCGGCCAACTACAACTTTGAATGGCAACGGACGCTGGCCGTGGGGGGAGCACCGGATACCAACAACTGGACCGACGTAGCCACGGGTGCTGGGTTAGTCAATTTCACTATCGAAGGCTCGGGACCGGACGTGCTGGCGGACCACTTCTTCCGCTGCCGCTATCAGCCTCTCACTAACGGCCTCTGCGGCCCCGGCTGGAGCGCCTGGTCGGACGGCGACACGGAGGTGGAGGGTTGGATCAACAATGTTCTGAACAACATCGGCCTGTTCAATACGCGATTCAATGACTATGGCAATAACCAGGTCGACACGATCGTCAGCGCGCTGACTCAAGCCGGCCCGCGCTGGATCGGCAATGTGCCCCTCACCTCGGATGCCTCCGACCTGGGCTTGATCCAAATTTATGAAACCATCCTGAAGGTTGGCGAGCAATTGAGCATTGACGACCCAACTTACAATCCTTCCGCCCCAATCTCAACGGGGGTGGACCAAGCCTTGATGAACGCGGCGGGCTGCCTGGCCGATTTGTACATGTTGTTCGGCAACGAGGCCTACGCCGAGTCCACCGATCCGACCGTCTCCTTCGGGGACCAAACCACCACCTATGCCACGGCGGCCTCCTCGATCTTTTGCTTTGAAGGGGACCTCAACGCGCCGACGCTCCTTTACCAGGAGCTGGCCTTGCTGCGCGGGCGTGACGACAGCAACCTGCCACCGGTGGAAACGTATCCGGTTTACAACCGGCTATGGTGGAACACCAGTGGCGCCAACGAGGATGGCACGGTGGCCTACGTGAATACCTTCTGCGGCGGCGAGCCGACCAATGGGCCGGTCTATTATCCCCAAGGCCATGGTGATGCCTGGGGCCATTATCTGACGGCGCTGACCGAGTATTACGGGCTGTTCCGCAACTCGAATTTCACGATGATCCCCACCCTCGACATCGAGGCCGTCCAGGTGGGCGGCGTCACGGTGGACGTGGGCTTGATGCACGAACGCAAGTTCGCGACCGCCGCGGCCGCCCGGGCCCAGACGGGCCTGAACATCATCAACCTCACCTACCGCAGCCTTTACCAGGAGCAAGCCGCCAACCAATGGCAAGGCTACTACGACTCGAATACGAACCGGGCTTGGGGCGTCTCGGAATGGGGCATCAAGGCAGGGCTGGCCAGCTATTTCGATTGGGTGACCGCCAATGCCATCCTCCCGCACGCCGATACCAATGCCGCTGACCTCGGCACCATCGCCCAGGTGGACCGGACCACAGTAACCGAGTTGGGCCAGATAGCCTCCACCGCCGGTCAGATCCAGTCCCAATTGGATAATGCCGATCAAGGCCTCAATCCGTTGGGCGTGCCCAAGGACATCATGCCCATGGATATCGATCCCACCCAGGTCGGCCCGGGGGGTCAGGCAAGCGTGTTCATGCAGGCCTATACCAAGGCGGTCGCGGCCATGAACAATCTGCTGGCCGTCTTCAATTACGCCGAGGCGTCCACCGAGGCCCTGCGCCAGCAGGCCGACACCGTGCAGCAATTCCAGAATTCAGTCGTCAACCAGGAAGCCTCCTATAACAACCAACTCATCACGATCTTCGGCACGCCGTATCCGCAAGACCCCAACTACCCCCCCGGTTACAACGGCCCGGACATCAACGGCCTCGATTTCAACTACATTGATTATACACCCATTACCGGCGTGGCGTCTCCGACGGCGGGCAGCGTCACGAACGCCTTCGTCACCCTTTCCACCCTCCCGAACGGCGGGGTGACTCTCCTCACCAACACCGTGACCCTGACCCTGGCCGATAACGGCCTGCAATTTGTGAAACCCGCCTCCTGGACCCAGCCTCGCGTGGCGCCGGGGACCATTCAACAGGCGCTGGCCAACCTCCTCCAGGCGCACCAGAAGTTCAATACCGCCCTCTTGCAGTACGACGCTCTCCTCACCCAAATCCAGGACCAATCGGACCTCCTGGAATCGGAGTATAACGTGAATGCCAGCCAGATCACTATTCTCAACCACGGGCTCGGCACCCAGACGACGCTCGATCAACAGATCTATCAGGACCAGCAAGACGTGCTGAACTTCAGCACCGCGGCCAGCGTGGTGTCGGCGATAGGGAATGCAGAGGCCACCATGCTGCCCACAGTCGAGGGCTTGTCTGATGACGTCACCGCCCCGATGCGCGGCGCAATCCAGTTAGAGGCCTCACTGGAGGCGTCTGAATTGGGCTACGCGGGCAACCAATCAAGCCTGGCGGAACTACAGGCCCAACAGGATTTAGCGCTCAGCCAGGCCGCCAACAACATTGCGGTCACGGTGGACCAGCAGGTCCAGGGGATCACCAACCAGATCCTCCAGCTCCAGCAGTTAATCCAGCAGGAACCGATCCAGCGTTCGCAACTGGACAACCTGCAAGAGGCCATCACCGAAGCGGCGCAAAGCTACCTCAGCACCCTCGAGCAGGGCGTGCAGGTGCTGGACACGCAGGCGCGTTTTAACGCCCAGACCGCGCAGCAGGTCCAGGAATACCGCTACAAAGATATGGCTTTCCGCATCTTTCGCAACGACGCTCTGTCCAAGTTCGACGCCCAATACGACATGGCCGCGCTCTATGTCTATCTGGCGGCCAAAGCCTATGACTTCGAGACCTGCCTCCCGCCCGGCGCCCCGAACAGTCCCGCCGACAGCTTCATGCAGCAGATCATCCAAACCCGCGCCATCGGGCTGATCAACAACGGCCAACCGCTGCAAGGGGAAGGGGATGGGGACCCCGGCCTGGCTGACGCTTTGTACTCGATGTCCGCCAGCTATGACGCCCTCGGTGGACAAGAGGGCATTAACAACTCGGAGCACGACACCGAGCGCTTCTCCTTACGAAGCGAGTTATTCCGGGTGACAACCAACCAGAACAGTGCTGTCGCCAGCAAGCTCTGGCGCCAGATTCTTACCCAGGCCGTGGTGCCCGATATCTATGCGATACCGGAGTTCCAACGCTACTGCAACCCGCCTTTCGGGGTCGGCTCTCCCCAGCCAGGCATCGTCCTGTTCTTTGGCACTACGATCAACGCCCACGAAAACTTCTTTGGCTGGCCCCTGGGTGGCGGCGACAGTTATTTCAATCCTTCAGCTTACGCCACCAAGATTGCACAGACGGGGATCTGGTTCGACAATTACGACACCGTTAACCTGCCTAACACGCCCTACGTCTATCTCGTCCCCGTGGGCGATGACCTCTTTTACGCTGCTGGCGGCAACGGCGCGACTCGCCAATTCACGGTCCTGGATGAGGCCCTGCCCCCCCCCCCACGAGTCTGAGCTCCAGTGACTTGAGCACGAACAACTTGGGCTGGATTCCGACCAGCGGTTTGTCCGAGGACGGTTTGCCCACGCCCCTGGGCAACTTGCGGCTTTTTGACGAAATCCCGGCTTATCCCGACTCGGGCCAATGGACCATCGCCCAAGCCACCAGCAGCACCCGCTTGGTTGGCCGGTCGGTCTGGAATACGCGCTGGATGCTCGTCATCCCGGCCTTCAGCCTGGGAAGCGGGGACACCAACGCTCTGGAGGGCGTTCTCCAAACGTTCATCAACGGGGTGAACCGCGACGGCAACGGCATCAGCGACATCAAACTCCTCTTTCAATCCTACACCTATACCGGCCAGTGAGCGGCGAAGGGTGAATGATGAAGGCAGAATGATGAATACAGAAGCCACGCTTTGCCGCCCGGGGCCCCTTTCTGCATTCATCATTCATCATTCACCATTCATCTTTCGCAGTGCGTTTCTCCTGGCGGTGACGCTCGGCATGTCTGCCGGTTGGGCGGATGATAAGAGCGGCGTCACGCCGAACACCATTTCCGTGCCCAAAGGCCCGGGGACCATCGAAGGCTTGGGTGAGTCCTTCCAGCCCACCCTCAACACGGGCACAGCCAGCTATGGTATTACGCTCAAAGTCCCGCCGGGGACCGCCGGCCACGCGCCGGCACTCAGGCTCGCATACGAAGGCGGGGGCGGTAATGGTCCGTTGGGATTCGGCTGGAGTCTGCCCGTTCCATGCGTTCAGCGCCGCTCGGACCTGGGTATTCCCCGCTACCTGGATTCGCTGCCGCCGGGCGACCCCATCGGCCGGGTTGATCTGTATATTGATGGCAGCAAAGAGCAACTGGTTCCGCAAGCCGACGGCGATTGGTTTCACATGGATGAAGGCGCTTTTATCCGCTATCGCCAGGTCAACGGCCACTGGGAAGGCACTCTGCCCAATGGCACGCAGATGGATTTTGGGCTGACGGATGGCGGGCGCATTGAAGACCCCGCCTTTACCAATCACGTCTTTGCCTGGCTGCTGGAGCAGGAAACGGATACCCACGGCAATGTCATCACCTACACCTACACCAACTTCCCGGACAGCAACAACCTGAACCAAAAATACCTGGCCGCCATCGCCTATGGCCCCGGCGCGCCGCCCTGGAACAATTTCCACTTCATCACCTTCACCTACGAAGACCGGCCGGACTGGTTTGAGGATTGCCGGTCCGGTTTCATCGTGCGCACCGGCAAGCGACTCACGCAGATCCTCGTCGGCACACAAGGTCCCACCTTGGCCAACCATTTGGCCGGCGATTTCAATGGCGATGGTATCACCGATTACCTGGACCGTGAATACGTGCTCGGCTATTTGGACTACGCTGCCACTAACTCGTATTGGTCTCTGCTGGCCAGCGTCACCCTCCTGGGCGCCGACGGGACCAGCAGCCTGCCGCCGGCGAGCTTTGGTTACACCGTCTGCAATCCGCCCGATACCTTGTCCGCTGCGGGATACGAAATGGATGGTACCAACGAACCGCTGTTCGTCATGGACAACCCGTTGGTCGAGTTGGTGGACCTCAACGGCGACAGCCTGCCGGACATCCTCAAGACCGAGGCCGGCGGGGGCCAGCACATCGCCTACCTCAACCAAGGGGAACTGGACACCGCCGGCGGGCGCTTCATCGTCTGGAGCGCCCCGACCAATGTGGCCAGCGCGGATGGCCTGGCGTACAACGTGGATCTCCAAAACACGAATGATATCGCCCACCTGGCGGACATGACCGGCGACGGCGCGGCGGACCTGGTCTATACGACCGGCGATGGCAATGTGTACTACTTCGAGAACCTGAACAGCGTGGCCTGGGGCCCTCGAGAACCAATGTCGGTGCAGGACTTCCCTCCCATCCCGAGCCCCTTCGGCAGTGATCCCTACGTCCGCACCGCCGACGTGGACTTTGACAAGCGCATCGACATCATCCAAAGCATTGGCTTCGGGGCTGGCAGCGGCGAATACCGGATCTGGTTCAACCTGGGCAACCAAACCTATTCACCCAGCATCACGGTGCCCCAGAATTTCGGGTTTGACTTTTCCGATCCCGCGGTGCAGATCGCTGATTTCAATGGCGACCGGGTCCCCGACATCGCCCAAATCCGGCCCACCGGCGTGATTGTCACCGCCGGCCTTGGCTACGGGAATTTTGCCGCCCCGGTAACCGTGAACATTCCGGACTATGTGCTGACGGACACCCAAATCGCGCAGGCCAAGCTCATGGACATCACGGGCGACGGTTTAGCGGACCTGGTCATCGAGCAAGCCGCTCCGGGGGAGCTTTGGTACTGGGTGAACCTGGGCAATTACACTTTCAGCACCCGCAAGGTGATCACGGACATGCCGACCGGCATCGGGGCCAATGCCGTCGTGCGCTGGGCGGACATCAACGGCAACGGGACCACCGACCTGATCTATGCCGATTCCCAATCCACGCACCATATCCGGGCCGTGGACCTGGGTCAATTGATCAATGGCAACCTGGGACCCAACCTGCTCACGGCCATTTCCAATGGCATCGGGCGCGCGACGCTCGTCAGCTATGCCTCTTCCACCAGCTTCCGGCTTCAGGACCTCGCCGCCGGCAATCCCTGGCCCGACCCCTTGCCCTTCCCGGTGCAGGTGGTCGCAGCGGTCACGAACCTGGATTCTCTCGGACACCAGTATGTCACCCAGTTTAGCTACCACAACGGCTATTACGATCCGGCCGAAAAGGAATTCCGAGGCTTTGGCGGCGCCGATCAAACGGACCTCGGCGACCCGACCGCGCCGACCCTCGTCAGCCGCTCCGTCTTCGACACCGGCCAGACCTACGAAGCGATGAAAGGCAAACTGCTGAGCATTACCACCGAACAGGAGGATGGCAGCGTCTTTTCGACCGAAACCAATTCCTGGACCGTACCGCCCATCACGCTCTACGTCGGCACCGACGGGACGAACGTATCTTATGCCTATCCCACGGCCAAGTTCACGACGATCACCGAACTCGGCCAGGGCACACCCAGACTCCTGGAATCCGACTTCGCCTACGACAATTACGGCAATGAGACCACGAACGCGGATTATGGGATAGTGGTGAATGGGGATCGCTCGGCTTTCAATGACGAGCGCATCACGGTCACGGAATACGCCCTGAACACCAATGCCTGGATCCTCCACCGCCCCGCCCGGCAGGAAGTCCAGAACTTGAACGGGGCGGTGATTTCGCAGATGGAATATTACTATGATGACGAGAGTTTCAGCGGGAACAATCTCGGGCAGGTAACCATCGGCAACCTCACCCTGACGCGGGCCTGGATTGATCCGGCCAACGCGGCGGCTTATGTCCAGGCCTCCCGCGCCCAGTACGATGCTTATGGCAATGCGGTGACGTTGCTGGACCCCTTGGCCGCGGCGTCTGCCGGGGCGGCGGACTTCACCCAGGGCCATGCGCGGCAGATCGCCTACGACGCTCAGTTCCACAGCTACCCGGTTCAGGAAACCATCCACGTGGGCAACGGGAGCGCGGACCTCGTCTTCCAGGCCGGTTACGACCAGGGCTTCGGCTCGACAACCAGCACAGTGGATTTTAATCAGAACCAGACGAGCTACGCGTACGACGCATTTGCGCGCCTGGTAAGCGTCGTCAAGCCGTATGACACGGCGGCTTATCCGACGGCGCAGTACGGTTACTTCCTGGCCGTGCCGTTCGGAGCCAATGGCCTGGTCAACTACGTCGAGACCCTCCAACTGGACAAAACCCCCGGTTCGGCCGGAGCGAACCAGCGGGATTATTACCTGATCAGCCGCACGTTCAGCGATGGGCTGGGACGAACGCTCATGACCAAACAGGAGGCCGAACCGGCGCCAGGCAGCGCAACTCCGCGGGTGGTGGTCAGTGGCGCGGTCTTGTTCAATGCGCGGCAGAAGCCCGTCCGCACGCTCAATCCCTGTTTTACGCTCCAGCCGGGAACAGCTCTGGATGATTTCCTGAGCTACGAGAGCATCGAGGCCCCCGGCTGGCAGGGCGCCTTTCACCTGAACGGCCAATTGGTGGACTTGGACCTCGCCTCAGCACACCAGACGACAATGAGCTACGACGCGACTCTCCGCACGACGCAGGTGACCAATGCCGACGGCACGTTCCGGAGCACGCTTTATGAGCCGCTGGTCACGCAGTCCTTTGATGAAAATGACACCGATCCGACCTCACCTGACTACAACACACCGACGGTCCAGTATTCCGATGGCCTGGGCCGCGTGATTCGCACCGACGAAACCACGCGCTTGAACAATGACGGCACTCCGGGAAGCGAGGTGAATACCTGGAGCACCCTGTACGAATATGATGTCAACGATCGGCCGACCAGCATCACTGACTCTCAGGGCAACGTCAAAACGTTGGCCTACGATGGGCTGAAGCGGAAAACTTTCATGAATGATCTCGACCGTGGCATTATGACCTACACTTGCGACGATGCCTCGAATTTAGGATCCACGATGGACGCCAAGGGCCAGCAGATTACCTACACCTACGACGGCGCCAACCGGATCCTGACGGAGGATTATCACGATGAGGGCCTGCCCTTCTCGGCCAATTTCGACTATGACCCTACTCAGCCGATCAGCCCCGACAACCGTCCGGATGTGGCGTATTTCTACGATGCGCCTGTATCTGGTTTGCCGATGGGCGACGGCACGACCGCGACAGCCCAAAACACCAAAGGCGCACTGGCTTACGTCTGGGACCTTTCCGGCGAGGAACATACCTCCTATGATGCGCGTGGCCGCATCGCGTG
>Ga0181538_10000758_pt1 | contig 38426 bp, 30 predicted proteins | sample PEATcosm2014_Bin_40_FD_119773 | JGI IMG/M metagenome (GOLD analysis project Ga0181538, IMG submission 119773) | Peatland microbial communities from MTU Mesocosm Facility, Houghton, MI, USA - PEATcosm2014_Bin23_30_metaG | ecosystem: Environmental > Terrestrial > Soil > Wetlands > Peat | place... | reverse complement strand
GGATTGGGTGGAAGCCGTCGCCCTCGGCAACGTCGCCGCCGGCTTGGAAGTCCAGCGCTTCGGCACCGTCCCGATCAAGCCGAGCGAGATCGTCGCCGAAATCCAGGCCGAGGCCCACGATCGTCCCGGCAAAGTGCGCGCGATCGAAACGTTGCTGCCCGAGCTGGCCGCCCATCGCGCCAGCGGCAAACGCATCGTCTTCACCAACGGATGCTTCGACTTGATCCATCTTGGCCACGTCAAATATTTCCAGTTCGCGCGGAAGCAGGGCGATCTGCTGGTCGTCGGGGTCAACACCGACGAGGGCATTCGCCGGCTCAAAGGCCCCAAGCGGCCGATCCTCAACCAGGCCGACCGCCTGGGAATCCTCGAGGAGCTGGAAAGCATCGACTACCTGGTCTGTTTCGACGAGGACACGCCGCAGCGCCTCGTCGAGCAAATCCGTCCCGACGTTCTTGTGAAGGGCGCGGACTATCCAAAAGAAAAAGTCGTCGGCTGGGACGTCGTCGAATCCTACGGCGGGCGCGTCGAACTGGCGCCGCTGGTTGACGGCAAGAGCACCACCGCCGTAATCCAGCGAATCCTGGAAAATTACCGCTGACGCCGGCGTAACGGCTACCGGAATGACCGAATTGCCTACTTCAAAACCCAGTTTGTGCAGAGTGCGTGACAATTTCTGCGGGGGATTTCCCCCTCCCCATGTACTCAGGGGGAGGGTTGGGGTGGGGGTCGAACGTCGATTGGCCCACGAAACCCCCACCCTGGCCCTCCCCCTGAGTACAAGGGGAGGGGAAGAAGATGGCTCGCAAAGTGTCACACACCAGTTTGTGCGTTGTCAGCCGATCTGGTCCGGGATATGAATGAATCGAGGTACTATGATTAACAAAGGAGAATCATCATGCCACGAATGCACGAAACGGCAACGGAAGAGTTGAGAGACAAAGCCGTCCAAGTCGGCAAGGACGTGCTGGAGATGGGCGGAGCGGTTCGGGACGTGGCCGAGGAGCAGTTTGATCACATGCGGGACCGCGCCTCGGGTTACGTCAAACAGGGCCGCGAAAAGGTTGAGGAATGGGAAAACGGGCTGGAAAGCTATATCCAGGACAACCCGATCCGTTCCCTTCTGCTGGCCGCCGGCGCTGGGCTGCTGGTCGGCTTGCTATGGCGCCGGCGCTGATTCGCCGGGGCTAGAGCATGTTCAGTTCACCTGTAGCGTCTGCGTCGCCGCCATTTGAGCCACAGGCTAGGCGCGACGACGAGTCGTATCTCACAATCGATACGGCGAGGAGGAGCAACGACGCATGGGGCTCAAATGGCGGCGACCCGAAGGGTTGCATCCAAACGGGCCGTTCGCGTCGTCATCGCTCCTCAACGGGTCCATTGAGAACCCGCTTCGTCGCTCTTCCTAGCGCCCGGCCCGTTTGGACGCAACGCAGACGCTACAGGTGAACTGAACATGCTCTGAATGTCAGTCGGTGGATATGGAGTCGGATCGCGCAAATCCCGCGCCGCCAGAAAATGATCCGGCGGAATCCCCCTCGCAATCCCCCGCCGAATCTCCCGAGCCGGACGCCTCTACGGAAGAGACGTTCACGTCGCTGCGCAGTCGGCTGCAAGAGTTGGCCGACTATTTCGCCTATTACCTGACCAGCCGGATCGACGCGCTGAAACTCGCGGTCAAACGGCGAATCATCTTTGGCGTAATGGTTGCCGTGGCGGCGCTTGCGTTGGCCGGCGCGATTGTGACGGCGGTCGTGCTGCTGTGCGAAGGAATTTGCGATGGCCTTTCCCTGATTCTTGGCCATCGGTGGGCGGGGGAATTGGCCACCGGCGTTTTGCTTCTGGGCGCGCTGGCGCTGGTGGGGTATCTGATCCTGAGCCGGCTGATCCGGCTGTCGCATCGCCGGACGATCGGGAAATACGAGGCCTTTCGCGCCCGCCAACGAGAGCGTTACGGGCGCGACGTAACCGGAAAAGGCGGCGATGGTGATGCCCATGGATGAGGCTGAATATCTTGAGCAGCAATCGGAGCTTGCCAAGGCGGCGATGCGCGCCACGCTGGATGAGATACGGAGCGAAGCGATCCGAGCCGTCGATCCGCGACGCTTGACGCGGGCTCATCCGTGGACGTCAGTGGCCGTGGCGGCGGCGGCAGGGTTCGCCGCCAGTGGTTTGGCCGGCCCCTCGCGCCGGCCGGAATCCGGCCAACCCCCAAAAACCCGCCGCCCGGACATCGCCAGGTTCCTCTCCATCGCCCGTCAGGTCACTTCGTTCGCCATGCCGATAGCCCAGAGCCTGTGGGCGGCCCATTTGGCAAAGTCGGAAGGCCGGTCCAACGGCGAGAATCCTTCCCAAACCCCCACGTCCGGGGCCTCCGCCCCACCGTCCCGGTCCTGAATGACGCTATCCCTTGCCCCTCTTTCCAGGGGTAACGCAACGCTTGTTGTTGCGCAGCCATTTTTTTGTTGGAGTATTTTCACTCCCGGGTTACGCTGGATTTGCCGGGAAAATCGTCCGCCGCGCTTTGGGCAGCCGTTATCGCTCGTTTGACTCTGGACAAAACATGATTCGCGGAATTCATCGATTCATTTCGCTTGGGTTTTTAGCCTGCGCGATGGCGGCAACGGTTGGTCTTTCCAGCGACAATGCGAGTACACCGGCCCGGAAAAACCCGGCGATATCCGCACCGCAGGTTGCGTCGAGATTGATGGAAGTTCGCATCCGCCGGTTGCATCTGGTGCGGCCCGACCTGATCCCATACCCAATCGCCTACGAAACGATCTGCTGAACGTCTTTGCCATGCGCCGGCCGGCTTTGCTGCCGGATCGTCATTGCAACGTCCGCCAGTGCATCGGCGGCAAATTGGACGTCCTGCCCGCTGAGAAATGGCCCGAAACTCAACCGCGTCGCGCCGCCGGCCGCCGCCGTTCCGATCGCCAGATGCGCCAATGGGGCGCAATGAATCCCCGATCTGGTGAGGATTCCATAATTGGATTCCAGCACCGCGGCCAATTCGTGCGGTTCCAGTCCTTCAACCGCGACGGAAAACACGCCGAGCCGATTCTTTATTCCGTGCGGGCCGAAATACGACAAACCCTCGACGTCGCTGATCCCGTCGATAAACGTTCCGCACAGTTCCGTCCCATGGCGAGCGAGTTTTTCGACGCCTTGGTCCAATATCCAATTTACGCCTTCGGACAGTCCGATGATCCCAATGGCGTTGTGGCTGCCCGGTTCGTACTTGTCGGGAAGGAAATCCGGCTGCCGGTCGCTTTCGCTGACGGAGCCCGTGCCGCCTTCCTTGATCGGCCGGAGGACCTTTTCCATGCCGGGGCGGACGTAGAGAAAACCGGTGCCAAGCGGCCCGAGCAAACCCTTGTGTCCCGGAGCGGCCAGGAGATCGATGAAATCGGCCTGAACGTCGATCGGCCAATGCCCCGCCGACTGGGCCGCATCGACCAACAACGGAATGCCGTGCCGGCGGGCGATCTTTCCGATTTCCCGGATGGGCTGAATGGTGCCGGTCACGTTGCTGGCGTGGGTCACGGCGATCAGGCGCGTATCGGGCCGAATCGCCTTTGCGATCGTCTGGGGATCGAGCAGTCCGCTCGATGGATCGATCGCCACGCGGGTCTGCTCAACCCATCCGAGGTCCGCCAGCGCGTTCAGCGGGCGAAGGATCGAATTGTGATCGATCTGTGAACAGATGACGTGCCCCGCGCGTCCGGGGCCGAACAGTCCCTTGATGGCCAGGTTTAGCGCATCGGAGCAATTCAGCGTGAAGATGAAATGGTCGCTGTTCTCGCCATGGAAGAGCCGGTTGAGACGCCGGCGGCATTCGGAGAGCATCCCGCCGGCTTCGACGGCTTCACGATAAGCGCCGCGGCCGGCGCTGGCGCCGATCCCGGCGGAGTATCGCACCATCGCTTCCAGCACTTGTCTCGGCTTGGGAAAGCTGGTGGCGGCGTTATCCATGTAAAGCCGGCGCGGCGATGCCGGCGACGGCGATGCGGAAGAAGATTTTGCTTCATCGGACATAACAAATGGCTCGCGAACCCCAAATGATAGCGGAAAAACCGCGCGAATGTCATCACCAGAATGCCCAATCATGCGTGTAGAGCACGTAAACGCCCAGCAGCAAATTGGTAACGGCATGCGCGATGATGCACGCCCCCAGGCTTCGCGTCCGCACCAGCAGCACGGCAATCATCAGGCCCCACACGAGCGCGGTGAGCCACATTTGCATGTGGACGCTGGCAAACACGATCGTGACAACGATAAAGGCTTTCGGGTCCCATTCGCCCACTTCGGCAAGCTTGAAATCGTTAGGGGCAATGATGGTTCGCCACAGAACGTCGCGCCAGAAAAGCTCTTCCATGAAAGGGACAACCAGAGCCGGACCGAGCAGGCGGAAGGTCACGAACGTCCAGAGCATCAACGGCGAGGAGAATTTCGTGAACGGATCGAACGATTCGAGGCTGGCGCGGGGGTAATTGGGCCAGACGTGCAGGAGCAGTTTTTCCATGCCGACCCATTGCACGAGGCCGAGGACGCCGACGACCGCTCCAAGCCACGCGTAGTTCCATTTGATCTTCGTGTAATGTTTCCTAAAGAGAATCAAGAGCCATCCGGCCGCCACGGTCTTAAGAATGTACGACCAGGGGAAAAACGCCGGCCAATGTCCCGCGGCAAACGTGAAGAGCAGAAACACAAGCATCGGCAACACGTAGGCCACGTCGTCGCTGATCCAGCGATCCAGGCCCGTTTTGCCGGATTGAGGCGATGAGGATTCTTCGACGGTCATTTACTTGGGCATTGTGGCGTCCAGACCGGCACAGTGGCAAGGGCAGACTTACGCCGACCCTCATTCTCATGGAAAGGCCCGCGTCACTTATAGATACCCGCCAAGAGAAATCGTGCCTTCACTGTATGGGCCTGAAAAGATACCGGTGGTTGTGTGAAACCTCATCAGGTGGAATGAAGAGGTCGGGATTCGGCGCCCCAGTGGCCTTTGAGAAATAAGGGTCCAGTGCCTCGGCTTGTTTCAAGAGTTGATCCGCCTGTTCCCTGTGACCCGAATGGAGCTTGTATTTGTATTGTACTCCCAGCGCGTACGCCCGCATCGGCAGCACCGGCGTCGATTCCAGATATCTGGTCACCGCCGCGTCACCGGAGGCAACTGCCTTGCGAAACAATTCAGACCCGTCACCCGCCTGCATCGCCGACCAAGTATGATAAATGCTGAGATCCAGGAAGAGGAACGCCTTCCCCGGATTGACCTTAATAGCTTCCTCAAAACAGGCAACCGCGTCATCAACCTTGTCCGCTCTCAAATATGCCTTTCCCAATTCTTCAAGCACATCGGCGTCTCCTTCATGTTGCTTCAGGACGGTTTGCCAGTAATCAACGTTGTTCGCTGGTCCCGGCATCAGGATTGACCTGGCTTTTGCGCCAAAAACCGCGTCCATTCCTTCCAACTGCGTGGCATACTTCTCCGCCTTTGATTTGTCGCCACCCTGGTTCTCGGGAAGCGTTCCATAAATTTCGACCAGGTAGAGCATGGCCTGGCGATAATCCGGCTTGAGTTTCAGCGCCGATTCAAAAGCGCCGCACAACCGGGCAACCTTTTCCCGCGTGTCAGGCCGACCTTGCATCAACGAGGGATACGCTTGAAGCAACGCAATGTGTCCGTCAAAGAACGGGTATATCACATTGTTGGGATCATCTTCTTCGGCCGTGGCCATACACTTCTGCGCCTCCGCCAATCTTTCCGTCATTCTTCTTGGATTCCCCAACGCGATATGCACCATGGTTCTTGCCAGCTCATAATTTGCCGCCGCATCGCGTGGATCTTCCCGGATGGTTTTTTCCAGCAGCATTCTGGCTTCATCCACCTTACCCAACATCCTTAACTTGTAGGCATCTCCTGCAATATTTTTGGATTCCGACTGTCCATGCGCGGCCTGGACGCACAAGCCAGGTGCCAAAGCCGCCCACAGCACGCACGCAGCGGCGATTCGCCTAATGACATGGGTATTCATGTTTGTTTCCTTTCAACTAGGGGCAACGAGACGTGATGCGAGCCCTCACATGAGAGCAAAGAGCTAAAAAGGCGCATTCGTGGCATCCGCCATTTCAAGGTTTCGCCTCCCGTCTTCCCGGTCGGACATGCGGGTTGATCGCATGTTACCATCCACTAACCTGAACGTCAAGCTGAAATCCACTGGAGAAGAATTTTCACGCAAACCCCTCGACCAGATGCCGGATGAGGTTTTCCTTTACGGCCTGAAATGACGGCGAATTCTCGCCGAGGATTTTGGCGACGCTGGTGACGCCGCGGTTTTCCAGGCCGCAGGGGACGATGTGCGCAAAGCCGCTGAGATCGGTATCAACGTTCAGGGCCAGCCCATGCAGGGTGACGCCGCGGCGGATGCGAACGCCGATGGCGCAGATTTTCGCGGGCTCACCCGCGTCGCCAATCCATACGCCGACCGCCTTCGGATCGGTCTTGCCTACGATGCCGAGTTCCGCCAGCGCCGCGATCACGATCGCTTCCAGGCGATGCACGTATCCGCCGACGGAGAGACGATGATCGGCCAGGCGAATGATGGGGTAGGCAACGATCTGGCCGGGGCCGTGGAAGGTAATGTCGCCGCCGCGGTCGCTGTGGACCAGGTCGATGTCTCGCCTGGCCAGTTCTTCGGGACTGGCGATCAGGTTTATTATGGATTCCGCCCGGCGGCCCAGAGTGATCACCGGGGAATGTTCGACGATGAGTATCGTTTCCGGTCCCCCGGCGACGACGCCTTGGTGTAGGCGCTCCTGCACGTCCCACGCGGCGCGGTACGGCATGCGGCCAAGATCATTCACCACGATTGATGTCGGCATCTCCCGGAAAGACTAGAATATGCCAATGGAAATGTCATCTTCCGGCGTCGATGCCCAGATCAGAAAAAACCACGCCGCCAGCGCGACGATCACCGTGCTTGAGCGGGATCGCAAGCCCGCGGCAAGGCAGGAGGTGACGGTTGCGCAGACCCGTCATCATTTTCTTTTCGGCTGCACGGGTTCGAGCATCATCGCACTGGCGAATGGCGAGCTGGAAGGAGAGGCGAAATCGCGGGCGGAATTGGATGCCCGAAGCCTGACGCATCTCTTCAATTTCATCACGCTGCCGTTTTATTGGGGTCGATTTGAGCCGAAGCGCGGGCAGCCGGATACGGCGAGATTGACCAGAGCCGCCAAATGGTTCACCGAGCAGGGATGCGCGGTGAAGGGGCATCCGCTGTGCTGGCACACGGCGACGGCGCCGTGGCTGCTGGAGATGAGCGATGAGCAGATCGTCCAGACGCAACTGGCGCGGATTCGGCGGGAAGTCACGGATTTTGCCGGCCTGATCGACACGTGGGACGTCATCAACGAAGTCGTGATCATGCCGATCTTCGACAAATATGATAACGGAATCACGCGGATGGCCAGGCGGCTTGGGCGGATCGGGATTATCCGGGCGACGTTCGACGCGGCGCGGGCGGCGAATCCGCGGGCGACGTTGCTCCTGAACGATTTCGACGTTTCCGCCGCTTACGAGTGTCTTCTGGAAGGCTGCCTGGAAGCGGGGATCAGGATTGATGCCATCGGAATTCAATCGCACATGCACCAGGGATATTGGGGCGTGGAGAAAACACAGCGGGTATTGGAACGGTACGCGCGATATAAATTGCCGATCCACTTCACGGAGAACACGCTGGTTTCCGGGAAGATCATGCCGCCGGAAATTGTGGATTTGAACGACTACCAGGTGGATGAATGGCCAACCACTCCCGAGGCCGAGGCCCGGCAGGCCGAGGAGGTCATTACACATTACAAAACGCTGATGTCGCATCCGCAGGTGAAGGCGATTACGTGGTGGGGCCTGGAGGATGGCGGCTGGCTGAAGGCGCCGTCGGGATTGCTGCGGATCGATCGGTCGAGGAAGCCCGCGTACGATGCGCTGGCGAATTTGGTAAAGGGCGAGTGGTGGCTGCCGCCGACGAAGATGATGACGGATAACACGGGGCGGCTGCGGGTGGAGGGGTTTGCGGGGGAATATTCGCTGACCTGGGAAGGAAAGAGCAAGTCCTTTGAGTTGGGGGGCAACGGGGAGGGCAATTTCGAGTTGGTTTTGTAGATGACCGCCTTTGCTTCGATCAATTTCCCCTGTCCGGATTGCGGGGCACTGTTCGCGCTGACCCCGCAGGTCGCCGCTCGCAAAATTCAATGCCCCTGCGGCCGGATTTTCACGGCGCCGCCAATGCCTCAGTTGCCGCCCGACCCCGAGCCTTACGCTGTCGAAACCGGGCGAATTGAATCCGTGTCGCCATCCGGTTCCTCCGGCGCCGCGGAGCGACCGCGTTCGACGCTCGGCGATCTCTATCCGTATCGCCGGATCACCTCCCTCACCACTGACGACCGGGAGACTGAGTTCTCACTTGCACGCGATCGCGTGATTCCCATCGTCCTTCTTCTGGCCGGCCTGGCGCTGAGGATGGCTGAAATGCCGTTTGATCGAACCCTCGACCACACCAATCTGGCGGAGGGGCTGGCCGCGATGGCGTTTCAGATCGTGCTGTCCGTGGCGCTTATGCTCGCGGGGGTGCTGACGGCATCGAAAATCCTGGCGATAAATTTCGGGCCCGTGGGCACCGCCGTGCTCAAACTCACCGGCATGTCGATCTTCGCCTGGGCCGCCGGAGCCGCCGTTGTCATTTTGCTGCAATACAACATTCGCGCATTTGTGATGGCCATCCACGTTATCTTCATCATTTATTCCGTGACGTTCTGGACGCTCTTTTCCCTGGATCTACAGGAGGCGATCTTGACGGTGGCGATCTGCGCGCTGCTTCAGAACGCCGCCACGATGGTGATCTTCTCCAGCGGAAAATAACGGCGCGTGAGGAGAGATTTATGTCAACCACCGATCCGGGTCGCATCGTGTGTGCGAGTTGCGGGCGCTCCGGGCCGTACCGTCCGGAATTGGCCGGCAAGCGATTGAAATGCAAATGCGGTGGAATCATTCAAGTCCCCGCGCACAGCCCGCCGGATCATCCATCAGATGAGCCGCTTCGTCCCCAGCCCATCGCGCCCGCGCCCTCCGAACCGGCCCACGATCCCGACGCCGGTTACGACATTCGCACGGAGGCTGAATCCGACAACCGTCCGGTTCAGCGGCCCCCGAATGTGCTGGCCTACGGAACCGGCGCCGCGCCAGCGCCCGAGCCCGCCCCGTCAGCCTATCCCACCTATCCCAGGCCCAAGACCTATGCCAGCAATTCGGCCGCCGAACAATCGCATCTGATCCGCATGGTGATCCTCATCGCGGTCATCACGGTCGTCATCGGCGGGTCGATCGTCGGCATTAGAATGTTGAAAGGGCCCGCCTCAAGCGCCCCTCAGCTCGGCGAGGATGCGGACATCGAGGCCAAAATCTCAGACGAATACCACAAGGACGTTCACGCCTGGTTTCAGGAAGACCCCAGCCGAATCATGGGGCCGTGGAGTCAAAGTCAGGCCATTTCCCAGGCCGACCGATGGCACCAGCAAGGCGCCAAGCAAGTGCTGGCGTTTGGATCACGCATATCGCTGGTCGCCGTGATCGAACTCCCTGATGATCCGGCCCAGCGCAAGCCGATTTTCGATTGGCAGGCACAGTGGCACAAGGAGCATCTCGCCAAGGTCTGGACCGACGTCGGTCAAAAATACCTGATGATTCGGCTGGGGATATAGAGCGGTTCTCCCTTTCCAGTTCTCTGGCATTGGCGAGATCAACTACATCCACCAATCCAAATCAATGTGCCGAAACACACTGTCGTGCTGGTCCATGTCGGCCAGTTCGACCTTGTGCAATTCCGATAGCTGGCGTCCGGCGGTCAATTCCTCGGCCATGAGCGTGGCGCGATCGAAATTCGTCGCGTGGCCGGAGAAACGCTGGATCCCGTAGTCCACCGCGCCGTGGGAGTGAACGACAAACGGCCAATCGCTGGCCTGCAACAGAAGCAATTGCCGGCCGGCACGCTGCATCAAGTCGCGCACGCCGTCGTTGGTTTTCCAGGGCAATTCGTGCAGCAGCTTGAGCATTCGGTTTTCCGCGCGGTATTCCATTTCCCACATCCAACGGTTGCGGTCGTTGATCCAGACGCTGTGATTTCCCTTTTCGCCCCAGGAGCCTTCGGGAAGCCGCATCACCTTGTCCGGTGGATGATGGTACAGGGCCTCTTCCGCCGTCCTCAGATTCACCTCGCGGCTGTTGGCCAGCGTGAGAATGACGTCGCGGAGGAATTTTGGGCCCTCGAACCACCAGTGTCCGAACAACTCGGCATCGAAGGGGGCGACGCAAACGCCCTGGCGGCCGGTGCGGTCGCGATGTTCGCGCAGCACGTCGCGCACGACGTTGCAGAAATGCTGGGCGTGCTCGAATATCTTCGCCGGGACGTCGTCGGGATAATACGGATCTTTGTCGCCCAGCCCGGCCTTGTTGTGGGTGATCTTCCAATATCGCAGGCCGCGTTCGTTGTGCTTTTTGTGGAATTCCAGGTAGACCCCGTTGCCGGGGTATCCGGTGCTGCCGCTCCAGACCTGTTCGCTGACGCGCGGATGGCGGCCGAAGGCGAAGCATCGGGGCGGTTGCGGCCGGCTGACAACGCCAGCCGGCTCCAGCACGTCCCGCCAACCCCGCCGGGTGTCCCAATGCAACTGCGCATCGTTCACCGGATGGAAATTTCCCTGGTCGAAAGTCCCCAGCGGATGTCCGCCGGTGATCAAATGGGTATCGACGAAAAAATGGGTGATCCCCGCATTGGCGATAAAGTCTTCCAGCCCCGAGCGATGGCGCGGGTTGTCGTATAAAACGGATGGAAGCCAGTGTTCCCATTCCGGCCGGTAGGCGCATTCCGGGAGCCACATTCCGCGCGGCTTGATCCCCAGGCGCTGCTCGCTGACATAGACTCCAGCGGACATCTGCGCCGAAATCGCCTGATCGTTCAGCACCAGGGGCGTGTACGCATGCGTGGCGTTGCTGGTGAGAATCTGGATATGCCCTTCCTTGAACCGCTGGGCGAATTCAGCGGGAACGTCGCGCTGGATGCGCTCGAAATGGGCGAGGCGATCCTGATACCACTTTTCCCATTGGCCGGCGAGATAAGCGAAATGGAGTTGGCCGGCCCTTTCAAATTCTTTGCGATCGGCCGCGGCGCGGGCGGCACGCTCGTTGAGATATTCGGGAAATCCGGCCTTGAAGCGGTCGTGGGCAAGCTGCTCAAGCAGCACGGGGGTCAGACCGATAGTGACCGCGGGTCGTGCATTGAGGAGGGCACATTCGCCGATCATGTCCAGGATCGGCAGATAAGTTTCCGCGGCCGCCTCGTACAGCCACGCCTCCCCATGGGGATACGAACCGTGATGCAGAACGTAGGGCAAATGACCATGTAGCACGATGCACAGCGTGCCCAGCGTGTCGCTCATAAGCACCATGCTAACCGCCGCAATGCGGCGTGACCAACTTGCCCGGGATGGGGCGACAAATTGCCTGAAGATGAAGGATATGTCTTGTCAAGAAGATGTTAAGAACGGTAGACTTATCGCATTGCAGGGCGGCACACCTGCGTCCTCTGGCATGGGAACCTGGTCGAATCGGACTGAGGGCGCCCCGATGCTGCAGCAACCGCACATCTTTCCACCGATGCCCCAGATCGGCATGTCGGAGTCGCAGTACGCCAACTTAGCGCGCCAAGCCGATTCCGACGGAAACATCTACGCCCACGAAGCCGCCAAGGTGGGTCAATACATCACGTTGGCGCTCGATCCGCATCTGGATTGGCCCGCCAAGCTCCGTTATTTCCAGCACGCGTTGAAGCGTCATTGCGTTCCTCCACCGGTACCCGATGAACCGGTCTGGGTGTTCTACCGCGACCTGGCCGACCTCGTGCGGAGATACGCCGGCTATGAGGCCCTTCGACTGGCCAGCGCGGAAGACGACCTTTACGCCACGCGCCTGGCCCTGGGCGCCGATCAAACCGCCGTCGAATCCGACGCGGAAGTCTTCTTCTCCCAACTCCTGGGCACCGGCGACAGGCGGCCCGATTGGATGAGCGAAGATGATTGGCTCCAGCTAAAACTGATCCGCGATCAGTGGATGTGAGCCCGCGACATAGCTCGAGTAAAAAGTGCCGGCCGCCGCCGCTCGTTGGCGATACGCCGAATCCGGTATACTTCGGTCGTGCCAAATACCCTGCACGGCAGACCGCGGCCATGACCCAAACCACGATCGACCAAACGATCCAAATTGCAAACCAGCACCATCAGGCGGGCCGCTTGGCGGAAGCGGAGAGAATCTATCGACAAGTGCTGGCGCGGCAGCCGGATCACCCTGAAGCCTTGCACCTGCTGGGAGTGCTGGCCGCCCAGGTAGGCAAGTCGAATGCGGCGGTGGAATTGATCCGGCGGGCCGTTCAGCTCAAGCCGGATTTCGCCAAAGCGCACTACAATCTCGGCTTCGCCTTGAAGAACATGGCACAGCTTGACGAGGCGATCGCTTCGTATCGGCAGGCGATTCGGCTCAAGCCTGATTACGCCGAAGCGCACGCCAATCTCGGCAACGCCTTGAGAGACTTGGGGCAACTTGACCAAGCCATTGACTCGTATCGCCAAGCCATTCGGCTCAAACCGGATTACGCCGAAGCGCACAACAATCTGGGCGTCGCTTTGGAAGGCAAGGGGCAACTTGACGAGGCCATCGCCTCATTTCGTAACGCCATTCGCCTCAAGCCGGATTACGCCGAAGCGCACAACAATCTCGGCAGCGTCTTGCAGCGCAACGGCCAGTTTGACGAGGCCATCGCTTCCTATCGTCACTCCATTCGTTTCAAGCCCGATCTTGCCGAAGCACATAACAACCTCGGCAATGCATTGAGGGAGAGGGGCCAACTTGAAGAAGCCATCGCGATGCATCGTGTGGCCGTTCAACTCAAGCCAGGGCTTGCCGAAGCGCATAACAATCTGGGCATCGCCTTGCTGGGTTTGGGGCAAACCGACGAGGCCATCGCTTGCTGTCGGCAGGCCATCCGGCTCAAGCCTGATCTTGCCCAGGCGTACAACAACCTCGGCAATGCCATGAAGGACATGGGGCGAGTTGACGAGGCCATCGGCCTCTATCATCAGGCGATTCAACTCACGCCTGATTACGCCGCGGCGCACAACAATTTGGGCAACGCCTTAAAGGACATCGGCCAACTTGACGAGGCCGTCGCTGTCTATCGGCAGGCGATTCGGCTCCAGCCCGATGATGCCACAGCTCACAGCAACCTCGTCTTCACTCTCCATTTTCATCCCGGCTACGACCGCAGGATGATCCATGAGGAATTTGACCGCTGGAACCAACAGCACGCCGAACCGCTCAAGAAATTCATTCAGCCGCACACCAATCATCGCAATCCCAACCGCCGACTGCGGATTGGCTACGTGTCGCCGGATTTTTGCGAGCATGTCGTCGGCCGGAATCTATTGCCGCTGTTGCGCCAGCACGATCATCGGCAAATGGAGATCGTCTGTTATGCCAATGTGGTCCGCGCCGACTCGTTCACCGAGCAATTCCGTCGCTACGCGGATGTCTGGCGCAGCATCGTGGGGCTGTCGGATTCCCAGGCCGCCGATCTGATTCGGCAGGACCGCATCGATATACTTGTCGATTTAACGCTTCACATGGCGAACAATCGTCTCGCGGTGTTCGCTCACAAGCCGGCCCCGGTGCAGGCGACGTTTGCCGGCTATCCCGGCTCGACGGGCCTGGACACCATCGATTATCGCCTGACCGATCCCTATCTGGACCCGCCGGGATTGAACGATCAGTTCTATTCCGAAACGTCCATCCTCCTGCCCGACACCTTCTGGTGCTACGATCCCCTGGTTACGGAACCGGCGGTCAACGCGCTGCCCGCGCAATCACATGGCCACGTCACCTTCGGTTGCCTGAATAACTTCTGCAAAGTCAACGAGCAGGTCCTGCGGCTCTGGGCGCAGGTTCTCAAAACCATCGCTCGGTCGCGATTCATGATGCTGTGTCCCGAAGGGAGCCATCGTCAACCGCTGCTGGACCTGCTGCAACGGGAGGGAATCAGTCCCGATCGCATCGAGTTGATCGCCCAACGTCCGCGTCAGCAATATCTGGAGCTTTACCATCGCATCGACGTGGGACTGGATACGTTTCCCTACAACGGTCACACCACGAGCCTGGATTCATTTTGGATGGGCGTTCCCGTCATAACATTCGTGGGCCAGACGGTTGTTGGACGAGCCGGCTTGTCGCAACTGACCAACTTGGGCCTGCCGGAATTGATTGCCCAAACGCCGGAACAATACGTGCAAATCGCCGCCGACCTGGCGGGGGATTTGCCTCGGCTGGCCGAGATGCGCCGGACGCTGCGAGCGCGGATGCAAACATCGCCCCTGATGGACGCCCCGCGATTCGCCCGCAACGTTGAAGCGGCCTACCGGCAGATGTGGCGGAATTGGTGCGCGACGGAAAAAGGCGATTAGACGGACGCTGCCTTAACGGCGGCTCGCTCAAAGACGTTCAAATGCACTTATTTTGGACGGTAATTCTGCGCGCGGCATCGGGGGACGGTTTGATTTGTTGCCGATTGAGCGAATACGTCCCCTCGCTGTCCAGGACCACTTTCGACGCGATCAGTTTCCGCAGAGCGACAGCGACCACCGAAGACAGGTCGACTTTGATATACGCGGATCGTCCCAGGGTCCTCCTCAGCGCAACCACCAGAACAAGTATTCGCATCTCGCCATGAGCGAGTTGATCGACAATCAGTTGGCCGATTGAGACTTTGGCGGTTCGCATGATCTGCATCTTACCCGAAATCCAGTCCGCATGGTTGGTCTGACGCTGCGCGATCTGACGTCGCGCGATCCGACTCTGTGTGATGCTGAAACCTATTTCGGTCGGGGGATCACCGGCAGTCGAGAGGTCGCGTCCTGAATCTGTAGTCCGTCGGAGGTCTTCTTCACCTTCAGGAACCTGCTTCTCCGCACCCGCAACTCGGTGGCTTCGAAACCGGACACGATGGGCTTACCGATGGCGCGGGGGGCCTCTTGTCCCCACCAGTTGCAGCGATAGTTGTCCCCATATACCCGAACGCAACGCACGGTCTCGCCAATCGGCGCCTCCAGCGTCGCGACGATCTCCGCGGAGAGATCGATCTCGGCCGGCGCCGCCGGTGTTGCTGCCGGCGCTTTGGTTTTTGCAGTGTTCTCATCCGGCATAACGGTCACCTCCGAAGACGTCCCCAAAATCTCGGCACCTATCCATGGCGTAGCCGATTTCCACCAGACAAAGGACAACCCATCAGTTAGATCGGCTCATTGATCGAACTACCTGAGGGGGCACAGAGTTTCCTGGCGATGGCGATACCATTCCGGCTGAGCAATAACGGAATAGTTGCGGTCCTGAGGCGTCTCGAGGCGAGGCCCCAGTTTCACCGGCCGACCGCTGCGAACGTCGAACCCCTCGACGAGCACCTCGGCATTGTCGTGGAGCGGCGCGTCGCCGGGCAGTTTTCCGAACCGTTGCCCCGCAATGCTTTGCACCTGCGCACAAGTATTGCTCCAACTGCGGTGCTGCACCCAGAAACCAGCACGGTTGCCGTTGCTGGCATATATGCTGTAAATGGTCATTGCAATGACTCCTGCATTTGTTGGCCGCAGGTTTCACGTCAATCGGCGGCGGCCGGGACAATCGCCCATGCCGCCGTGCGCTCTTGCTCGTTCTCTTCACTCAGCTCGCTGAGTTCCCAGTCGATCAGCCCTGTGGGGTCAAGCGCCGCGTCAATGCTGTCGACCAGCTTGAACCATTGCCCGAATGGCATGGGGCGTTCACCGGTGTAGGTCACCTGAAGGCACTGTCGCCGCGCCGGCTGATCGCCGCCGCCGTCAAGTTGCTCCTCGATGGCGACGGATGCGCCGGCAAGTCCGCAGATTTCGCCGATGACTTTCCGCACCTTGTCGGCATTTCCCTTGTCCGGCAGCGCGCTGCGCCGCCCGGCTTCGCCGTTGACGTTAACCATAGATGTCCTTCCGTTTCCATTTCACCGCCGCGCTGCTCTCTGGCTGCGGAAGACATTGGAAATTAAATTCCGGGATCGCAACTCCCGGAGCAGCGGCTGAGTTTCCACGGTGAGACTCTCGCCGGTCGCGTTCCATGCGATGCATTCCAGGTCGGCATCGACCAATTCCCTGCCCAGTGCGAACTCAAGTCGAATGACAAGCTTCTGTTGCCATTGGGCTAGGGCGTGTTTCCACAAATTGCACTCTTTCCCGCACGGCGGCAGGGCATTATTCGCGGCTGCGTCCACCGCCGCTGGCGGCGCCCTGACCGCTGCGCCCGCCGCTGTAGCCACCGGCCGGAGGACGGTTTTCGCGTGGCTTGGCTTCGTTCACGGTCAGCGCGCGGCCGCCGTTGTCCTTGCCGTTGAGCCCGGCGATCGCGGCCTTCGCCTCCTCTTCGCTGCTCATCTCGACGAATCCGAACCCCTTGCTCCTGCCGGTGTCCCGGTCGCTAATGATCTGTGCGCTGCTCACGGTTCCATAAGCGGCGAGCAACTGTTCAAGAGCCGAGCTATCCACTTCGTAGCTCAGATTTCCAACATATAACTTTTTGCCCATAAAATTCTCCTTGGGAGTGGGGCGTTTTGAGACCCTCGTTTTACTTTCCAGGTCGAGCGGAAAGAGGCCAACACTCTAGCCCAGGAGGTGGGAGGCAGGCGGGAACAAGACTGCGGGCAGAATTGAAAACTCTCTCGTAATTCAATTATTTCCGGATACCAACCAAATTTGATCTTAACCTCAAAACCGCTGCTCGTCTACGGCAACAATCAATTTGGTGGGTTATTTGCCCGCGAGCGGCGCGTAACGCTTCATTCGATCTCCACTTCCACGTTGTGTTCCTGGCGGTCGTCGTTCAATCGTAATGCCCCCTGCGGCTGATCGACTCCGTCGGCCGCCAGGCGTTTGACGACTTTGCCGCCGCCGAAGTTGCGGAAGTTCAGGTGATAGAAAGTTTCGCGGTAGCGGTAGTGGATCTTGAACGTTTGCCAATCGGCCGGGAGACACGGGGTGATGCGAAGCTGGTCGACTTCCAAATGGAGGCCGAGGAACGATTCGGTAATCAGGCGGTACATCCAGCCGGCCGAGCCTGTGTACCAGGTCCAACCGCCGCGGCCGGCGTGGGGCGGGTTGGCATAAACGTCCGCGGCGACGACGTAAGGCTCGACCTTGTACTTGGCGATGGCGGCTTCGCTGTCGCCGTGACGAACGGGGTCGATGAGCTTGAACAGCTCCCATGCCCGCGCGGCGTCACCGGCGGCGGCGAATGCCATAACCACCCAGATCGCGGCGTGCGTGTATTGGCCGCCGTTCTCGCGAACCCCCGGCGCATAGCCCTTGACGTAGCCGGGATTCAGGGCGGATTTGTCGAACGGCGGATCGAACAATTGGATAAGTTGAATGTCCCCTTTAACAAGGTATTGGTCGACCGCCGCCATGGCGCGGCGAGAGCGAACGGCGTCGGCGGCGCCCGAGAGGACCGACCAGCTTTGCGGCAGCGAATCGATCCGGCATTCGGCGTTGGATGCCGAGCCGAGCGGCTCGCCGTTGTCGAAGTAGGCGCGCCGATACCATTCGCCGTCCCACCCATGCTTCTCGACGTTGGCTCGCAGTTTCTCAGCCTCCGAAGCGCACAGGACGGCGACCGCTTCATCGTTACGGCGTTTGGCAAGGGCCGCAAACTGCACCAGCACGTCGTAGAGGAAAAAGGCGAGCCACACGCTTTCGCCCTTGCCATGCTCGCCGACGAGGTTCATTCCGTCGTTCCAGTCGCCGCATCCCATCAGCGGCAGCCCGTGTTCGCCGAAGCGCAGTCCATGGCGGATCGCCCGAACGCAATGCTCGTACAACGTGGCGGACTCGTCGGACCGGTGAGGCAGGTCGTAGTAGCTGTCCTCTTCGGGTTGCACGGGGCGGCCCTCGAGGAACTGGACTTTCTCGTCAAGGACGCCGGTGTCGCCCAGCGCCGCGACGTACCGGCACGTCGCGTAGGGAAGCCAGAGGAAGTCGTCCGAAATCCGCGTGCGAACGCCGCGGCCCAGGATGGGGTGCCACCAATGCTGCACGTCGCCCTCGCGGAACTGGCGGGAAGCGCAGCGCAGAATCTGCTCGCGGAAGACCGCGGGTTGGGCATGCACGAGCGCCATCACGTCCTGGAGTTGATCGCGGAAGCCGAAGGCCCCGCCGGATTGGTAGAACCCGCTGCGCCCCCAGATGCGCGAGGCGATCACCTGGTACAGCAACCAGCCGTTGGCCAGGAAATTGACGGATGCATCCGGAGTCTCGACGTGGACGACGCCCAGCGTCCGGTTCCAGAACGTCCAGACGGCTTCCAATGCCGCGCGGGCCCCACCGATGCCGTGGAAGCGCGTGACCAGGCTGCGGGTATCGGCCAAATCGCGGCCGGACCCGAATGTGAAGGCGATCTCGCGTTCCTGCCCGTCGGCGAGATCGATCGGCACCTGCATCGCGGCGCAAGGGTCGAACCCCGCCCCCACGCGGCCGGACAGGCGTGCGCGGATCAGACAGGCGGGATCGGCGGGATTTCCGTTGCGGCCCAGGAACTCGCCGCGGTCGCCGGTCACGGTTCGCCTCGATTCGCTACAGTCCAGAAACACGACGCGTTCGGCAAACTCGCTGTTGTAGGCGTTGCGCGCCAGCAGCGCCCCGGTCTTGGGATCGACCTCCGTCACGACGTGGGGCGCATGCGTTTCGCGGCGATCGCCTAGGACCAATTCAAAGAATCCGGTGACCGACAGACGCCGGGTTCTCCCTGAATCATTGCGCAACTTGACGGCAACGAACTTCACCGGCGCGTCGGTGGCAACGTAGACGCGCATTTCCGCGGAAATGCCGCCCTCCGTGTACTCGAAGACGGTGTAGCCAAACCCATGCCGGGTGGTGTAGGGCATCGGTCCTCGCGCCGGCAGGGGCGAAGGGGACCAGAATCGCCCGCTCTCTTCATCGCGAACGTAGAAGGCCTCGCCGCCTGCGTCGCCGACGGCGTCGTTGTTCCAGGGAGTCAGGCGGAACGACTGCGCGTTTTCGCACCAGGTATACGCGCCGCCGCTCTCACTGACGACGGTGCCGAACCACGGATTGGCCAAGACGTTCACCCAAGGCGCCGGCGTGGGAGATTCGGGGGTGGTGGTAACGACGTACTCGCGGCCGTCGCGGGTAAAACCGCCGGATCCGTTGAACGCCGCCAGGTCGTGAGTCGGCATCTCGACGGCCAATGGGACCTCCGCGCGGCGGCTGCGAATGGGCCTGAACTTGGGCACCGGCACTTCCAGGCCGGCGTGCCGGTTCATCTGCTCGGCGAGAGTGCCGGCGGTGTCGCTCACAATAACGCGAGCGACGGTCTGCATCAGGACTTTGTCCTCGTCGGGAATCTGTTCGAGGCGGCGAATGAATATCCCGCCGGGCCTATCGAGCAGGTTTGCCTCCGAGCGGGAAGTAATCACTCCGACGATCTGGTCGTGCAGCAGTTGCCGGTATCCCGACTGATCCTCGTTCCAGATCACCAGGTCAACCGCCAGCCCGTGCACGCGCCAGTAGGCATGAGCCTGCACAAGCTGACGGACCAGGTTGATCTGCGTCTGGTCCCCGATGCGCAACAGCACAATGGGCAAATCCCCGGAAATGCCGTAAGCCCACAGTCCCGACTGCCCGCGCCGGTTGCGGGCAATCACGCTGCCGGACGCCCGCAAGGATGGGTTGGCGTAGAGGATGTTGCTGGCCAGCCGGCCGTAGAGCTGTGTGTCGGCTTCAGAGGCGTCGAGTTGCCGTAACACGACCTGGCTGTGAGTCCAGGCGAGATCGAAAACCCGGTCGGCCAGGTAGCGGTCACGGTATTTCTCGGCGAGCCCGAGCGCGCCGTCGTAGGTCTCGGCGGCGCCGGTCACGAGATGTGCCCGCACGGTCTCATCCGGGGCGATGACGACGGTGTTGCGTATGGCCACGATCGGGTCAAGGACGGACCCTTCGCTGTCGGTGAGCGAGTCGCGGTGCATCGCGGCGGGGTCGGCGAGCGTGCGGCCGCGGCCGATGAATTCGGCGCGGGCAGTCTCGTAGGAAGTCGGGGCGGCGGTGGCGCCGTGAACGGCCATCAGGTGCACCATCCAGGGCGGCCGCTCCGCGGCGGAGCGAGGCCGGCGGGTGCAGAGAATCGCCTGACACTGCCGAACCAGTTGCGTTTGAACGAACAGGTTGCTGAACGCGGGGTGCGTCGCATCCGCCGCCGCCGGCGCCAGCACCACCTCGGCGTAGCTCGTCAATTCAATCGTGCGCGGATTCCGTCCGCGATTGGTGATGGCGATGCGACGCAACTCAATGTCGTTCTCCGGAGAAACGCCGATCTCCAGATGGGTGTGGATGTCGCCGTCGCGGCGGCGAAATTCCGCGCGGCCCTGCGAATAGATCGCCTCGAAATTCATGGGCTGCCTGGCGGTCGGCTGCCGAGCCGCCGACCAGAACTCTCCGGTCGCGACGTCGCGGAGGTAGCAGAAGGTGCCCCAGCAATCGCGGGTGGAATCCTCCCGCCATCGGGTGATGGCCAGGTCGCGCCAGCGGCTGTAGCCGCCGCCCGCCGCCGTGACCGCAACGTGATAGGTGCCGTTGGACAGAAGATGCACCTCGGGCACCGCGGTCCGGGGCGTAGTAAAGACGCGTTGGTTCGACCCCGCTTCAACTGTGGCGCCCGGAGCCTGAGAAAGCTCGGCCGGGTGCGGGTAAACCGAGGGCGCCTTGGGGACCCGCTCCTGAAGCAGCAAGTCCGTCGCCCGAAACGAGGGGTCCGACTCGAAACGGCGCTGCATGGGGCGGTCGAACAACAAATACGCCAACGAGAGAAGCACCATTCCCTGGTGGTGGGTCATATAAGACCGCACCGTGGCGCTCTCCTGCCCCCGTTGCAGTCGCGCCGGGGCGTAATCGACGGCCTCGTAAAACCCATAACCGTCGAGACGTCCCTCGCGGACCAGGCGCCGAAGGTTGGCGCAAGCCGGCTCGGGATCCACCATCAGTGCCATTGCGCTGGCGTACGGCGCGACCACCAGTTCGTCGGCCAACCCTCTCTTGAACCCCAGCCCCGGAACGCCGAAGGCCCGATACTGATAGTTGAGCTGCGCATCTGTCTTGCTGTATCCGGACTCCGAAATCCCCCAGGGAACGCCCCGCTCGCGGCCGTACTCGATTTGCCGCCGGACCACCGCGTGATACGTCTCATCCAACAGCGTGTGCGCGTAGGTGGGCATAACCAGCAGCGGCATGAGATACTCGAACATCGAGCCGCTCCAGGAGAGCAGCGCCATTCCTCCGCCGGCGCTCGTCAGCGAACGTCCGAGGCTGAACCAATGCTCCTGAGGGAGTTTCCCCTGCGCGATGGCGACAAAGCTTGCCAGGCGCGCTTCGGAGGCGAGCAAGTCGTAGAAGCCGACGTCGAGCCGGCGGTCGGCGACGTTGTACCCGATGCTCAGCAGGTGGCGGTCCTTATCGTAGAGAAATCCATAATCGATGTCGGCCAACTCGCGGCAACGAACGGCGAGTTGCCGCAGTTCCGAGACCCGTTTGGCGGCGAATTCCGAGGCGGCAACGACGGCGGAGCGCAGTTTTGCCAACCCGTCGTTCGCTCCGGTAACCCCAAGCGCGGCGTCGATCGCGGGCAGCAACGTGAATTCCATCCGCGCCACCGCGGTGACGGTCGGCGCCTCGTCGAGTTGCCGCAGCACCTCGCGCAACTCACCGATTTCCGCCGGCCGGGCGTTCTGGGCAACCTCGACCCATGGTGCGATTTGGTTCAGGTCCTGCCAGAACAGCCGGCACTGCCGTTCCAGCGCCTGCGCCCACCACTTCAGTTCACCGCCTCCATCGGGCCCAATCGCCGAGGCGAGCTCCCCGGCTGCCGACGCCAGTTGCTGCATCAGCGCAAGGGAATCGGACAAAGAGCGCGGCGCCGTCGGCAGATCCTCCCGCAACCGCTCCAGGTTGGCGATGAGTTGGGCCTGGCCCGCGGCAGCAGACCCTTGCGCGGATTCGAATAAGAGGTCGAGCGTGACGCGGAATCCCGCGAAGACGGCGGGCCGGAAAATTTCCCCGCCCGCCAGTTCATCCAGGCCCGCCGCCAGGATGAGCAGATGCCCGGCGAGGTTTCCGCTGTCGACGGTGGAAATATAGCGCGGCCGAAGGGGTTCCAGCGTGCGAGTGTCGTACCAGTTGAAGAAATGTCCGCGGTGGCGCTGGAGCTTGTCCATGGTCGCCAGCGTCCGCGTGGTTCGCTCGATCACGTCGGCGATGGGGATGAATCCGAAGTCGTACGCGGTCAGATTCGCCAGGAGCGACATGCCGATGTTCGTGGGCGAGGTTCGGTGCGCCACGCCTTGCGCCAAATCCTCCTGAAAGTTGTCCGGCGGAAGGTAATTATCGACAGAACCGACAAAGGTCTCGAAGAAGCGCCAGGTGCGCCGGGCGATGGTTGTCAGGAAAACCAAATCCTCCGCGGACAGCCGGGGCCGGCGGAGCTTAGCCAGCCGGCTTAACCAAAACGCGATGGCCGGCGATACGAACCAAAGCCCGATCACGGGCGCGGCAACCGCCAGCGCGCCGGGGTGGAGGAGGCGGAGAGCCAGGAAGGCAATAGCCGCCGTGAGCGGCAGCACCACCATGGAAGAGTAGAATCCCCAAACGTTGGTCGCCGCGGTGCGCTGTGCCTCGCGGGCGGTGCGCCACTCCAACAGCCCGCGGCCGGTGAAAAGCATTCGCACCGCCGTGCGGCCGACCGCTTCGAGACTTACCAACGCTTCGTACGGCAAACAGGCCAGCTCAAATCCCTGCTGCAACACTTGCCGGGCAACGGAGTATGCCACCATTGGCGCGTGGTAGATGAGTTGGAGGTCCCCCGGCCGGCGGGTCAGCTCCGCGGCGCCGTTGAGAACCGCCGGGAGCAGCAGAATCCCGATCACCGTCAGCGTGTAAAACAGCGCCGCGCCGGGCAGAAACCAACCGAGGACCAGCAGCGCCAGCAGCACCCCCGGCATCAGGCTCCGACGAACGTTGTCCAGGATTTTCCATCGTGACAGCCCTGAGATCGGATTCCGTACTCGCGGGGCATTGGCCCCCGGCACGCGCGGCAGCAGCCATGGCGTGATCTGCCAGTCACCGCGCATCCAACGGTAGCGTCGGCTCACGGCCGCCGGGTAGGACGAAGGGAATTCCTCGAACAGCAAAACGTCGCTCACCAGTCCCGATCGCACGTGCGCGCCTTCCAGCAAGTCATGGCTGAGAACGCGGTTCTCCGGCAAACGCCCGCCGATCGCCCGCTGGAATACGTCCACGTCATAAATCCCCTTGCCGATAAACGACCCTTCCTCGAAGACGTCCTGGTAAACGTCGGACACGGCGTGCGTGTACGGGTCGATGCCCGGCTCCCCGGCGAAGAGCCGCGCGAATCGGGATCGGCTGGCGCTGGGTATGCTGATGGCGACGCGAGGCTGCAGGATTCCGTATCCCCGGGTCACGCGACCGAGCTTCTCGTCATAATGCGGACGATTCAGGGGGTGGGCCATGGTGCCCACCAGTTGCCGCGCCGAATCGCGCGGGAGTTGCGTGTCGCTGTCCAGGGCGATCACGTACCGTATGCCTTCCAGGCGTGCGGTCGGGCCGACGATGGCGTCAAACCGGCCGGTCTTCCCGCGCAGCGCCTCATTGAAATCTTCGAGTTTTCCTCGCTTTCGTTCCCAGCCCATCCAGACGTTCTCTTTGTCGTTCCAACGCCGCGCGCGGTGGAAAAGGAAGAAGTGGCCGCATTCCCTGACGTGCCCCGGTTCCCCGGCGGCGGCGTGACCGTCGCTGGCGGCGGTGTGGCCGTCGCCATCGGCCTTCTTCTCGACGCCGCTACAGTATTTTGCGTTGAGGGCTTCGATTCCATCGCGCATCTGTTGAAGCAGCGCGTCGTCCTCGGGCAATTGCTCCATCGCGGCGTCGCGGAAGTCGCTTAGAAGGGCAAAGAAGAGATTCGTGTCGCGATTGGCCAGGAAGCGGACTTCCAGCCCTTCGAGTAACTCGTCGATCTCCTGCCTATCCGTAAGAATCGCCGGAACCGCGACGATCGTGCGGCGCTCGGGCGGGATACCCTTTGAAAAATCCATCCGCGGCAGGATTCGCGGACGCACCAGCAACATCGCGCCCCAATTGATCATCGCCAATCCAAGTTGGCTCATGCAAACGCACAATAGGACGCCCCACGCGGCAAGGCCCCAATGCCCAAGGCCATGGCGCGCGGCCCACCACATGACCAGAACCGTCATCGCCGCCGTGATAACCAAAGCAGAACCGAGGTAGGATGTCAGCGGGAATCCCCGGCAAAGCCGACGCAGCAATCGACCAAACGTCACTCGTGACCGCGCGGAACGCTCCAGAATCCGCCGGCCTGGCCCCACGAGAAAATAGCCGACGTGAGTGCGGATCCCGCTCTCCTCCCCGTCGCCGCTTGCGTCCAGGGCGACATTTCTTCGCGCCAATTCCACCGCCAACAGAGCCACTTCGACTTCCGTGTGCGGGCTGTGCTTGGCGATCTCCTCGATGGCGTGGCGATATTGGTCGCGGGTGGTGAAATCCATGGCCGCGTATAACCCGGCTGGATCGGCCAGGAGGACGCGCTCCACCGCACTCATGGTCTCCACGAAATCGCGCCAGTCCGTGGCGCCCAGGAACCGAAGGCTGCCGATGCTGTTGCTGATCGAGACCTGATCGGCCGCCTGGACTTGGCTCGCCTGCTGGAAGACGGTCTCGATGGTCTGCCCCTGCTCCGCGACGCGGTGTTCCAACCAGGTGATCGGGAAGATGACGGCCGGTCCTTGTCCCTGCATGCGGCTGGCGAACTCGGAGATGAACGCCGTCGTGAGTTGTGGGTTCTCCTTGACCATTTCCGCCAACACGAGCACGACCTGGGCCGGAGCGGTGGCGGCGACCTCGAGCATGCGATCGATCCAGTGCGCGGCCCGCTCGCGATCCCGCCGCCCCGCCGCCACGCGCGCCACCACGCGCCGCAAATTCTCCAATAGCGCCAGTCTCAGCATGATCGGGATTGCCCAAAGCTCACCCAGCCGAAGCGGGGTCACCGACTGGTACGACGCGACGAACGCGCGGAGGCTTTCGGCATCGACGCGGCCATCGACGTGCGAGATCAACTCCAACGCGATTGCATAAGCACGCGGGTAACCGGCGGACGGACCGTTCCTCAACTGCGGCAATTCCCGGCTATAGCCCCGCGGCAAATGCCGGCGGGCGGTGCGGATTTGATCCTCGATGAGGTGGTAGTTGTCCAGAAACCATTCGGCCGCCGGGGTGATGCGCCGGCCTCGTTTCACCGCTTCGGTCACAAGGCCGTAAGCGTCCCGCAGCACCGCCTCATTGGCCGAAAGACGGGGGAGGAGGCGATCGTAACCGCGGCCGCCGCCGGCCATCACCTCATGCCAACTGGCCAGAGTCTGGGCATGGCCATCCAACTGATTGACGCTGTATAACTCATCGCGGAGCGGCTGCTCGTCCGGTGGGGAAGGCAAGGCTCCGTCCCCGTCGAGCGATCGACGCCAACGTCTGAACGGTTTCAGTCTTCGCGTAACTTTCGGAAGATCGAACAACAATTCGGGTATACTCCATTTCGCACAGGTGCGGGCTTTTCTATTCGCAGCATTCGCGTTGAAAAAACAGACCGGCGCCCCCTGCCCGAAAGCGAAGGGCGAGGGCTGCGAGCGCGACATCCAGCCATAGCGTACCCGGCCTGCCGACCTATGAGAATCGACAATCAGCCCTTGCCCGGAAAACGGAATAGCCAATCCAAACCGATTGGGCTTAAATTGCCTGCCGACGAACGCCGACGTATACTGGATTGGCTCTTTGAAAACTCGACCACCCGGCCTTTTTGGCCCCGTTTGCATATTTCTTTCACGGGGGCGACTGGTTTCGACCGGATAGCTGTGGTGGCGGTGGCATGCCCAGGACGCTCGATTGGCCTGGCTAATCATTCGAGCAAATTTTAACTGCCAACAGTGATGTTGCAGGCCGGATCGGCTTCAGTGCCGCCCCGGTTCGTATGGCTGTCTAATTAAGCCAGCCTCGGCACGACGTGATGCCCGCATCACGTCGGCCGCAAAAACGCGGGCTGGCCTTCTGATTCGGCCGTTGGTCACAAGGCGAGATTAAGACGGCTGGATGCCGGCGAAGAATGTCGATGTTCGTCGCCGGCATTGAGATCAAAACATCGGATAAGCATGTAGAGGCCGTCATTAACGTTGTCACGGGACTGGGGTTCAAATCCCCACGCCTCCAAGCGGATTAGATGCGAATTAGCGGTTTTTGCCAACAATTCTGCCATCAATCCATTGCAAATTGGCCCACACAGAGTTAGGACTGTGTGGGCCTTTTTTGTTGGCGTTATGCAGGATGAAAACCCATGAACACAGCGACACCTGTTACGTCGGGAATCACGCGAAAGCGCGGTCGAAAGCCTGAACATTATCGCGCCAGTTGGGGCGAGGCGATCAACGGATTGGCCCGGCGCCCAAGCGATGGAAGGTGGCGGATCATTGGCACCGAAATTACCTACACCGAAGTCGATGAACGCCTGGCTGTCCACCGCTTCAAAATGTGGCAAGCAAAGCAAACCGGGGAGAAAGTAGCTTTGCCCATTGCCGAGATGCACGATCTTCAAAAACTCGGCCCGGCAGTGAGCAAGGCGAGGCGACAGGAAATCGAAATCGCTGTTCCTCGCGACCACACGGCCCCGGTTACGGTTAGCCGCGTGGTGTTTGGCGATGAAGTCTGGCCGTGGTTGCGGAAAATGATTCTGGAACGGCCCCAACACGTCGCGGAGCGAACGGGGATTGTAGAAATCGGATACCTTGCGGACCTGCCGCGTCCAAAGCCGTCCCCGACTCTTCAGGAGATTGGCCGTCTCTATTTTGACCGGGCTTCAATTACGCAGCACGAGCGACAAAAGAGCCGGAAATTTTGGAACGAATTCAGCGACGTGGTGGGAATCCAGACCGTTAAAGAATTGACCGCCGAAAGAGCTAGCGCCTATTCGGATTATATCTTCGGAGCAGAGCAAAGCGCCACCTATGTCAAACACCGATTCGGCAAGATCAAAACCATTTTGCATTTTGCACTGAGACGTGGAGTCGCGTCCCAAGAAATTCGCAATGCTCTTGATGCGTGCGCGGTGCTCGTCGCCCCGAAAGCAACCGTTTTAGACCCTCATCCGATCAGCCGGGATCATTACCACAAATTATTGAACGCGGCTGACCCACAGATGAAAGCGATGTTGTTGCTGGCGCTAAATGCGTGTCTTTATGCGAAGGAGGTCTGCGATCTCCGATGGACTGATTTAGACCTGAAAAATGGAGTCCTCTTGGCTGACCGCGGCAAGACCGGCGTTTGTCGCGTAGCTGTCTTGTGGGGAAGAACAATAAAAGCCCTGCAAGCCTTGCCAACACGCCTAGAATCTCCATTTGTTAGCATCCAGGGGTCTCCACAGAACGCCAACATCTTGACCAAAGCCTTTCGCCGGCTGCGGGCTCAGGCCGAGGTTCCGCAAGATGTGACGTTCGGCAACATCAGGGATGGTGCGTACACAAATGCCGTCCAAGGTGCCGGTGTTCAGTTTCAAACCGTGCAAGTTTTGGCGGGACATCGTGTCGGGATGAGCGATCACTATGTCAAACGGAATCCTTCCCTTGTCGCTGATGCCTGTAAGGCCATCGAGAAATCTTATTTTGGTGATGCTTGATCGGCTTACGATTCACACGAGCGCCAAGCCGCGCGGGCATCCAATTTAACGCGCGGTGGAGAAAAGCCATGATCGCACGTCGCAATCTGTCGCAGCTTGCGGCCCACGTGGTCGAATGGATCGAAAATCAGGGCATTGTCGTAGCACCAGGTTCACGGATAGATCGGATGCGGGCAATGCTTGTACCGCCTGATGGAGCGCCCGCACCGTTCATATCTCCCTCTGACAAAGGCTTCGAGCTTGCTCTTGAAGCGGAGCGCGATCTACAAATGCTCGGCTTCACCTTTGAGCAGCTTGCGAATTTGACCCTGGCCTCAGACTTCCAGACACATTTGAGACGGCTGTTGAAAGATGCCGCATTACCGCAAGACGACTCGGAAAATACCATTGGCCGCGATATTCAATGTGAGTTGTACGTTGCCGCAATCTGCATGAAGGCCGGAACGTCGCCGTCATTTGCCGAGCCGGACATACGGTGTATTGTGGATGGTTTAACATTTGGCGTTGCGATTAAGCGTGTTAAGAGTCTTGGCACATTCGAGGATCGCCTCCGCAAGGCAGTGAAGCAGATTAGGCGTGTGAATCTGCCGGGCATCGTCGTGGCAGATATTTCCGTGATGCTCAATCCAACCAATGAGCGGCTCATTCAACCCGTATCTGACGGCGTGTACCGGGCAGCGGCAGACGCGATGATGCGCAAGTTTGTTGACGATCAACATGAGCGATTGCTTGAATGGTTCAGGGGTTCACTCGCGCGCGGGTTGATTCTCATTGACCACCACGTTCGTCAACATCCGGTAGATGGATGGGAACTCGATTCGATGACTTTCGGTGTGAATCTGTCGCCGTCCAATCAGCGCCGGAGCCGGGAATTTGAATGCTTCTGGCGGGCGTTCCAGAAGGGATTGCCCATTCAAACGAATTTCGGATGGAGCAGCGGCTGGCCAAGACCCGCGTCCTCAAGGAGGGGATGATGCAGGAACCCCTGACTGGAAAGACGAGACTGGCGTAAAGGCTTGAGGTATAGGTATTTATTGGTATTTATTCGCAAAATGCAGTATACTGACGTATAGATTAGAATAAATGCCTATATATGGGCGGATAACGATGGATAAAATAAAGAATCCGTTCTCGCCCGGCGCGGGCTCGCCTCCGCCAGAACTTGCTGGCCGCGATGGAATTCTGGAGCAAGCTCGCGTTCTTCTCGGCCGCGTGCAAGAGAAACGTCCGGAGAAGAGCATACTTCTGACGGGCTTGCGAGGGGTTGGTAAGACCGTCCTGCTCAATGAGATTGATCGCATTGCTCAACATGCGGGATACCACGCCATCCAGATTGAAGCTCACGAGGACAAACATCTTGCCACGCTCCTCGCTCCCCACCTGCGCCGTCTGCTTTACGAACTGGACAGAATAGCCGGTGTTGGCGACAAGGTCCGGCGCGGCATCCGGGTGCTGAAGAGCTTTATCGAAGTGGTCAAAGTGTCCTATGGCGATTTTGAATTGGGAATCGACACCCAGCCCGAGAAAGGATCGGCTGACAGCGGAGATTTGGAGGTTGACCTTCCCAATCTCTTTGCCGCTGTCGCCGAGGCCGCGGAAGAACGGAAAACTGCGGTAGCCATTTTGATTGACGAAATTCAATACTTCAAATCACCAGAGCTAAGTGCGTTAATCATGGCAATGCACAAGATGCAGCAGCGTCAACTCCCGCTGGTGCTGATTGGAGCCGGGTTGCCGATACTTCCCGGATTGGCCGGCGAATCAAAATCCTATGCCGAACGTCTCTTCAGTTTTCCGGACATCGGACCCTTGTCGGAAGCGGATTCCGCAAAGGCGCTACAAGATCCGGTCAAAGTGGCTGGGGTGGAATTTGAAGTGAGCGCCCTGCATGAGATTTTTCGGCTCACGAAGGGCTACCCCTACTTCATTCAAGAATGGGGTTATCAATCGTGGAATCATGCCGCTGCCTCACCGATCACGCTTCAGATCACGCGGGAGGCGACTGCTGTCGTTAGGGATCGCCTTGATGAGAATTTCTTTCGGGTGCGATTTGACCGCCTCACGCCGCGAGAAAAGCAGTACCTCCGTGCCATGGCGCAGCTTGGTTCCGGCCCTTATCGAACCAGTGACATTGCAGACATCCTTGGCGTGAAGATCACTACACTCGGTCCGTTGCGCGCCAGTCTGATCCAAAAGGGAATGATTTACAGTCCCGCCCACGGTGATATGGCATTCACTGTCCCTCTGTTCGATGAATTCATGCGGCGGGCAATACCGGAATTCCAATCCAAAAAATAGATTGAGGAAAACCGCGACCCATGAGCACAGTCGGCCAAATCGAGACGAAAACCCGGCAGCGCGTTGTGAAACTATTTCGCGACACGCTGAAATATGACTACCTGGGCGACTGGGAGAAGCGGGAAAACAATGGCGGCATCGAGACGGAACTGCTGCGGGCCTTCCTCAAGAAGCAGGATAATGGACAAACACCTGCCGCAATGGCGATTCCATCGGCAGGAACTGAATTCCGCGCCGCGTGCGCATGAAACTTGGAGCTATTGAATCAAGAACTCTCGGCGGCGCACGGCCGTGCGGAGGCCGTTCACGCCGCCCGCTACAGCTTCTGCCACGTTCATGGCACCACGCGGATTACTCCAGTGATGGCCGTTGGCGTCACGGATCACGTTTGGGGGTTGGATGAACTGGTGGGGGCCGCGGCGATATCGCCTGCTTTCATTCCCCGTCCACCCCTAAGCTGACCGGGGGCGCTCATCGTCGCGAGGCTGCCGGGGTTTTCTTTGGACGGTATGGGTCTCCGCGGTACAATCTGCAATGACAATTTAAGATTCGCGTGTCTGCGAATCGTCGTGGTCAACAAAGTGCGACCCCGGCCATGTGCCGGGTTTTGGGAACCTCAGACGAACCGCCGAGCACGCGCCCTTTCGGGGTGCGTTGCTCGGTGGACGAAACTGTGGTTCCGGGCGGTCGCACGCCTGTTGACTCGGCGTAGTCCACCGATCTGCGGACCCCGTATTTGTTGGTCAGGTCACGTCAACATTGAGGTTCGCCTGGCGGCAATCGCCTTGAGGTGCTTTATGAAATTTATGATGTTTGCCCTGCTTGTAACCGCCATCATTATTTCTCATCAATGGATTGCTCATGAAAGTGATGTTAATAGCATACGTGGAGAAATGGAGAGCAAGCTACAGCGAGATCAAATTGCCTTGGATGGTCTCGTTCAGGAAAATCAAAGGCTTAAAGGGGAAAACAACGAGTTATTGGCGACAAAGGCGCAGCTTGCGAATTTAACGCAAAATGCATCGGCGTTGCAAGAGCAAAATTCCGTGTTGCAAGAGCAAAGTTCCGTGCTCCAGAATCGACTTATGCATTCCCATACTGACTCCGAAGTGGATGAACTCAAGAGACAGCTTAGAGTTGCAGCACTGGCGGCAACTTCGCTTCCGCATCCAGAGCCTTCTTTGAATCACGCTGCAACAGGGTTTCCATCCGCGAATACACAGTCAACGTATCAAAACAATCCCGACGCGTTCTCCCAGACGGAAGCAAACGAATCGCCAAGCCAACGAATGAATCTAAACCGTATCCGGCAGGCGATTGATAATGGGGCCACGGCGTCAGATATACTTTCTGATCCGTACCTGGCCCAATTGGCAAAGAATGATCCCGCAATTCAGGAATTGGTTGACGAAGCGGAGCGGCGCAACGGCAAATAGGTTCAATGGTCTGCCGATCGGGTTTCTCGTTGTTGGGGCGATATCGTGCGGAAACAGCGCCGGTAGGTTTTGAGTCCATTACCCCGGTTTAACCGGAAGGATTGAACATGCGTTTCTCATTCTCCGTTGCACTCGTGGCAGCGATGTTATTCGGTTCTACAACGTGGGCAACACCCAATCGGGATGTCAGCCGGACACCTATTATGCTCATGAATGGGGCCAAGGCTTCCGTAACCGGCTCTGGGGCCACTGAAGAGGCCGCTTATGACGATGCACGGGCAAAGCTGCCCCAAGGTGCAGATGTCGTAACCGTTCGGACTAGACAAGATGCGAATAACGTCTGGTACGTCACGATCTACTACAACTAAATCCCAATCTGACTGGCCGGAAGTCCAGAATGGTTTTTTCTGCGCGGTCGAAAGCACCGCCAGTGGGCAATAGCGATGGAGGCTGACGCCTTTTTTGTCCTTCGAACGCGGCGGTACGTTGTTGTGAATTGGGATGTAGCAACCCATGAAATATCTGATTCTCGCGGCGGCGGTAATCTTCATTGGGGCGGCGACGGCTGTTTGGGCCGAGTCTCCGACCCCGCAGCCGCCCGCCAAGGAAATGATCCTAGACCTCGGTAATAACGTGACGATGAAGTTGGTGCTGATTCCGGGGGGGAAGTTCCTGATGGGCAGCCCCGAGACGGAAGAACATCGCAACTTAGATGAACTTCAGCATGAAGTGACGATCAGCAAGCCCTTCTGCTTGGGCGTGACCCATGTGACGGTGGATCAATTCGCGGCCTTCGTAAAGGACAGCAGCTACAGGACCGACGCGGAGAAGGATGGGTGGTCTTATGGCGTTGTTGTCCGCGACGGCAACCTCGTTGTTGAGAACATTATTGGCTTATCATGGCGCCACCCGACTTTTGAACAGAAGGGGGATCATCCTGTGGTGCAGGTAAGCTGGAACGACGCCCAGGCGTTTTGCGATTGGCTCTCCAAAAAGAGCGGCAAGAACGTACGGCTACCGACCGAGGCCCAGTGGGAATACGCCTGCCGTGCGGGCACGACGACGGCGTATCCGTGGGGCGACAGCCCCGACGATGGCAAAGGCTGGGCCAACTGCGCCGATCAGAGCCTCAAGAAGATGGTTTTCCGCCAGACATCCGTGGGCGTGGGATTCTTTAGTTGGGACGATGGCTTTGTGTTCACCTCGCCGGTGGGGAGTTTCAAGGCCAATGCCTTCGGGCTTTATGATATGAATGGCAACGTGATGCAGTGGTGCGCCGACCGGTACGGGGATTACAAAGAAGGCCCGGCTGCGGACCCTACAGGAGCGGACCTTGGTGATCGCCGCGTGGTACGTGGCGGGTCTTGGAGTTGCCGTCCGAGGCGCTGCCGCTCGGCTTACCGCTTGGCGGCCCTTCCTGACGTGCGGATCGACCGCGTCGGCATCCGCGTGGCGGTGTTGGCATCAGATTCAACGTACGTCGAAATCGAACGACTTCACGTAGCCAGTCAACTTGCACAGGCAACCTACGAAACCGCGAAGGCTGCCGCACGAGAAGCTCCTAAGACTGCCGCGATGAATCGAATGAAAGAAAGTTCGGAATATCGCCAGGCAGTTGACAACCTTGCTAATATTGAAAGAGAATTGGCCGCCGGTGACATAAGTCCTGATGATCGCGTGAAACTCGCCCCCGATAAGCTCAAGGCAAAGGCCCTAATCCGCCAGCTAGACGATAGCATAGCGACCCAAATCTCAATGGTTGGTGACGCCGATGAAGCCACTGTTATGTCCGATCCCGCCGTTATCGCCGCGGGCAAAGCGGAAAAAGCAGCAATGGACCAATACAATCGGGCGATACTGCACTGAATTCTCGGAACATGGTACTTGTAACCTGGCTATCATCCAATAGTTAGCGACTGGGAAACCCTGGTTTATATCAACTGAGGATCAAATGGCGATCACAAGGTGCACACCCCGAAAAGCGCGTCAGTCTTGTGTTCCGCCCCACGTAAATACTTCCGCTACCCGGAATATTTCAACAAAAACAAGCTTTGCGTCACCTGGTCACGCGACTGGCCCGTCGTTTTGGAAGTGCTATAATCGCCATGGCGACGTCCAAAACAGCATATAACTACTGCTGGCATAACATGTTAGAGCCATCGCCATGGCAAAATCCGCCGTTACTACTTATTTCACCATGAGTTATAGCAGATTTTGTCTCGTTGACGAATTATAAAACGCGGGTCATTCTGCGCGTTTTCCATGCACTATTACGCACCGGGGGGAATCGGCAGGCTCCTATCCTTTTACGCGACTGTCATGCGTAACCCTTCACCCGGTTGGAGGCCTTCTTGAGCCGCAACATTGGAAGCAAACTATGATAAGGTCGGTATCGCCCTAATGTGATCCTAAATATATATATCATCAAAACCAACATTCATAGGATCGCTCGAATAACGTTACCTCTCAAATCTATTGTATGAATGAAGATTGAGGACATGAGCCTGCGTTGGTCGATAGATATTACATGCAGTCACCACTGCGACACAATAACAATTAAGGCAATCCGGGCTGGCGCGTAGTCAGCACACATAAAGCCTTTCGCGGTGGTGAACGCGGAGGGCTTATTTGTTGCGCGAGATATCATCACCCATCGTCATAACTTTAGGCGGGTTTGGCTGCGCCCAGAGATGTCCTTCGGCCCCGGCCAAGGTCAGTATCCCGCGCACGCCGGTTGACAAAGCTATCATCAAATTGGTTCTGCCATTCTGCGATCCAATCGCTTATGGCTGGAAGCGTGGTGATTCCAAATGGCAGGTGTCACGCGATCAACTCGAACGTCATTTCAAGGCGATATGGACAAACAAGTGGAGCTTTGACGGAAGGCTCGATTCAAATGACCTTATAAAGAAACTGAGTGGCGATGAGGTTATCGAGCACCAGCGCACGGGCCGATTGTTGCTCGTGCGGTCATACTTCAAAAAGGGCCGGCTTTTAATCAGGTTCGATTTTGACCAGCATGGGGGCCAGACAGATGCGCTCGCGGCAATGGGGTGGGTGAAGAACAACTACCTGCCGTCGATGGTGATTTCCCTGACCGAAGACGGGGTAAGCGGATATATCTGGCTTAAGCTGCCGTGGGGGACCAACAGTTTTGGCGAATCCGTTCCCCACTGCACCATGGCCGAGGCAAATGCGATCAGGGAACATCTCCATGAAATAGTCCAGCCGCTCATTGCAAAGCACGGATTCAAAGCCACCGCGGAAGTGCATGGGAGCTTCCTAAAGCGTATTCATTTCAAGGATGTAAATGGATGCCTGACAGATCCATCGCAAGTTGCCGAAAAGGCTCTTGGCCCCCAAACGAATGTCCGACTGCCAGTATTCGAGACAGTTGAACAAGTCAGGGAATTTGCGGCCGCGGTAGTTAGGTGCGATCCTCGGGACGGGCGACACGATGCGGGTTTAGCTAAGTTGATCGCCGAAGGTAAAGCTGCCGCGGCGGCCTGTCCCAAACCCACTGAAATATTGACCAAACAACAGGTGTGGAGACGCCGGCAAGATAACCTTTACAAACTGTGGGACATGTACGACGATGGACGATTCGATTTGGCGCTAAAGGCGCTCGGAATCCTAGAGTCAAATTTCAACGAAAAAGACGATGCGATGGTGCAACAAGTGGTTGACTGGCGCCCACGAGAAACGCCGGGCAGAAAAAAGAGATGCAAGCTCGATAGAACCGTCACCCCTTTCAACCTCAATGACAAACCGTCACTCGCTAGGCTCGTCATCATGCGGGCGTGGCAACTTCTTGGTATCACCACTAAGGCCCAACTCGAACTCCGCAAAAACGAGGTACTGGAACTCGCTCACGCACTTTACCAGGAAAACCATCTCAGCCCTAACCCGCGGGATAGGCCGCGGGATGCCCGGTTCAAACACACCTTCAAATTCTGGGTCCGCGTATTTGATGGGGCAAAGGCGGGTAACGGCAATGATCCGTATTGGTTCGATGAGGCGGCAATCAGACGAGTACAGACGCGGTTAGAATCATCCGCCGAAGTAATGACCGCAATCGCCACGTTCAATCAAGGTCGCATGGCAAAAAAGAATGGGAAGATAACCACCCGGATATTGGCTATCATCGCATGTACAGTGGCCAAGGATACTATCGTGGGTAAGGATGGAGAAGTCAGCAAAGGTGATGTTCCAATTGATGCAATTGTGGCAATGTTGGCGAATCCAAATTTCGATCTGCCCACCCATTCCAAAGTAGTCGGTGCCGGGGTTAGGATCATTTTGACAGTTACAAAGGCGATTCAACGGGTTGCCGAAGCGATCAAACCGCGCTTTCAGTTCGGTAATGGCGTATGTAAACGGATCGAGGGACAAGCAGCTAAATATAGAATCCTGAAGTGGGATTGGTTCACATTTTTGGGGCCGGCCCCAGCCAAGACCTTGGCCCCGCCACAGACGACGTTAAATACTCAACGGAAGCCTGCTGCTTCAATCACGTATGATGGTGGCGGGGCACCTTTATATACTTTCTCTTCATTACAGTATAAGGGGGGTTCCTCCCCTGGACCCGCTAGCGAGACTGGTTCAACTATCATTTTCAACTCGCGTGAGGACATGGAAGAGGCCAATTATCAGGAATTATTGGAAAGAGGGCTTGTTTGACATGGCAGCACTGCGCACTGAATTGACAATGCCGAGCATATAGGGCGCAGAGGTGATTTGACGGGGAGCGAGGCGCGCAGCGTTATTCGATTTTCAGTTTTAGCCGCTTACCATTTGTAAATAGAATCTGCGACACGTCGATTTGATCCTTTTCTCCAACGATCTTAGCCATTACCGGCATACCACGAAGCGTGGCGACTCGGTTGATCCAACAATCACGGAGCCGGATGAGCAGCGCATTATCCGCTGCAGCCCGATCGTACATCGTCATCGGCATCCACACATCAGCCGCGGGGTGGTAGCCAGGTACATTCACTGTAACGCTCTCTGTGAAGTACAAAACGGTGTTGATTGCGTGGTATCGCGGGAGCAATATCGTCAGGAATGGTGCAATTAGACCCAGTTCAAACGCCAACTCGCCTTCATTTGCCAAGATCAAAAGACCGCGCGGGTCCAAAATTCCAAAATGCTTCGCACTTGCCGCAATTTGGCTATTTCCTTTGCGCACAATTCTGTCTAGTCGCGTTAGGTAAGGCTCCATGAACCTTTCTACGGCTCCCTCACCCCCGTATTGCTCGATTTGTTGCAAACTGACAGTGCGTTGGTCGCGAATAACCGGCGCACGTCCCTCCCGCATCAACTTGGCATACGCGCGCCCGAGTCTGCTAACAAAACCAAGATCAAGAATCGAATTCTTTTGCAGGCACTTCAACTCTGCAATCACACTTTGCGACCGAAATAAATAGTCGGCATTTTCCGGCCGATCCGGTGTAGAGGAAAGTAAATCGTCAATGAGTTCCCCCCCTAGCTCACGCACTATGCGGGGGAATTCACGTTCGATTTTAATCTGACGCCTTTGCACTAACACGCTCATAAGTCTCGTCACTCGAACGGAATTTGGCAACCGTTACGATCATCGCGGATATTTGGCGTGATCCCGGATTTGTTTCGCAGACTCAAGAGGCCAATCAGATTGTTGGTGCTCATATCTCTTGCCCCCCCCGCCCCCCTTGCGAGCCTTTTTCGCTTTAACGTGCCCACCCCGATTGGCGGAGTGAGAATGCCGGGGCGTTGTTAACGCCCCCCAGTGGACTTTGGCTTCGGTCCCGGCTTGCGGTCGGTGGGCACTTTCGCCAAGTCTGCGCGTCGTATGACGTAGCTGCCCCCGATTTGCTGGGCGGGGAGTATGTTGCCCACAATCATATTTCTCACTTGGCGCGGCGTCACGTCAAGTATCTTGGCGGCGTCGGCCACGCTGCAAAAGTCAGACTGCTTGGCCATTCGTGAATCTTACCACAGCAAAATATTTCCTCAATAGGAAGGATTTTGATTGACAATTACTTCCCATTGAGGTAGTATCTATTTAGTGCTGGCCGACGTGGCTGGCAAATAAATGGTCCGGCGGCGCTAGAAACACCCCGGACCGTGGCAAAACCTAACAGAGAGGTTTCGCGATGAATACCGTACTTTCCAATGTCGGGGATAGCAACCCCGTTTCCGTCCCTTCCGATGTAGCCGTAAGCGGCTTTCAACAGGATATGGCCGCGATTGAGCTTGAAATGGCCGACCGGGCCGCACTCGATGCGCAGCGCGACGAAATCAATGAATGGGATTCCGTTCACTGCCGCCATTGCGGGCATGTGACTGCTGGCATGTCGATGGCGGGTTCGCACGTCCAGCTATGCGATTCCTGCATTGTCGAACTGGTCCGCGAACAAATCGACGTAGCCGTATGAAATGGCAGGGTTGGCTTGGGGCCGGGACACTTACCCCGGCCCTTTGTTTCTATTCAGATACCGTTACCGTATGGCACAATGCAATCGCCAGGAATTGCGCCAACAATCTTTTTCCGAACCGCGATGGCAACGCACCAAATGCATTATCCGGAAGGGTACGGGGCTTCAAATCCCCACGCCTCCAATTTTGCCGAAGGCAAAATTAGAGCAGGAGACAGGTGAACAGGAGAGCACCTATAAGAAGCGAATTGTCAAGACAATTCCACCGCGCCCCTGGCGCCGCTGTCTTCCTTCGGCGATCCGGGGGCTGGTCTTGTACCGCGGCGGGGCCATATTCCTTTGACCGCCTCG
>Ga0181538_10000757_pt1 | contig 38456 bp, 31 predicted proteins | sample PEATcosm2014_Bin_40_FD_119773 | JGI IMG/M metagenome (GOLD analysis project Ga0181538, IMG submission 119773) | Peatland microbial communities from MTU Mesocosm Facility, Houghton, MI, USA - PEATcosm2014_Bin23_30_metaG | ecosystem: Environmental > Terrestrial > Soil > Wetlands > Peat | place... | reverse complement strand
GCGAAGTAGCGGAGATTGATCTCCGCCGTGACAAGTTCCACGGAGACTGGAACTACACGCTGCATCCCAGGCGGCACTGAGATTCTGAGATTCTGCATACTTTATTTCGTTACAGTCCCTAACACGCTTCGCCACGGTATCTGGGGCTCTGCCAGAGCCAGCGATCGCGGGTCACTTCATCGGCGGCGATCACGATGTGCCTCCGAATATTGAATCAGGAAGCCATTTGTTCAGGCTTGTTCAAGATGATGAGGAGTGGGACCTTACGCCCTTGATGCGCGGGCTACACAACCACCTGCCCGTGCCCGGCATGGGAGACGACTATTACGGCATTCTCATCGAGTTTGCGAAGCTTCCTCGCTCCATGTGGCGCAAGATAAAGGAGCGTATCCTCCTTTGTGTTGAGGTAGTCCAGAAAGGTAAGTTTGAAAGGCCGTACCGCGTAACTGATCCGTCTACTGACTGCGGCTTTGTGTTCGTGCCGGTAGATCCGGAGACTTCCGCACGACCTGACTGGCCCGAGATTCGACTCCAAGGCATTCAAAATTTCGCGATGGCCCACAAGTACGACCAGCGACTTTCAAAGTGTGTCGGCATCATGATCGCGAAGGACCGTGAGCACTTTGATATACTTTGGTGCCTGATCTCTCATCCATGGGTCGAGGACTCCGAACTCCAACAGAGACTTGATCGAAGCTTTCCGTTTCGGCCCGTGAAGCCGAGCGTGGAGCACAGCTACAGATTCGTAGACGGCTAACAGGAACCTGGGCGACGCTGGAGCACTCAAGTTATCGCGAACTCCCTGCGGCTATTCACAAGTCCGATGTGGGAAGTTTGCCAGCGAACTCCGGCCGGAATACATCCGGAAGTTACCTTGGGATCCCTTGGCGAGTTCGAGACGTGTCCAGACTGGGTGCCTGTCATGGACACGGGCCAGCAGTTCGCACGGATCGCACTCAAAAACCATGGGCGACCAGGGGTTCGATCAGAGGGTTGACCGGGTGGCAAAAGTTCGAAACGCGTCCGCGCTGGGGAGCCAAAGCCCTCCCCTCCACTGCTGTGTGCGGGATGCTGGCGCACTACTGCTGCACTGTAAGCAAGACTCCCGTCTGCGTGGAAACACCGCCGATGCTTGCCACCACCGCGGCATCGCCGTTGGGAAGATCATTGGGCACTGTCACGTTGAGCTGATAGAGACCCGCTCCCTGCGCCAGGCCGGCGAACGCCACGGACGCTGTCTGACCCCCGATGGTGACTTGAACGGTGTTGGTGTTCGCCAGCGGGGTCGCCGTAGTGACCAGTTGGCCGGAGGGTTGCGGCGGGGTTGTCGGACCGAATCCGGTGCCGTACATGAGGATGGTCTCCCCGGGTTGGGCCGGGGTAGTCACCACCCCTGGCAGCAGGTTGGGCGCTCCTATCAGGCTGTAGTCCGCGTGTTGCGCAGCCACGTGAGTGCCGTCAAAGGTGAAGAACGCCGGTGCAAACAGGCTCTTTTGCACGGTCACGGCGTTGCTGATCTCACCTGCCGTGGTCACCTGGGCCGGGACCGGTCCCAAGGTGTCATCGTCGGGAGCCAGCGCGTTGATTTGCGTGGGGCTGATGTAGGCAACGTATGCGGGCAGGCCGTTGACGGTGACCGACACGCCTTGCAAGAGGGTGGGCAGCGCTCCGTTCACAATATCGCCGGCCTGCCATCCATAGGTGCTCTGGGAAAGGTTGGTGCCGAAGATGGATATCCAGGTGTCCGAGGCGATGCCGGGCTGGAAGCTTGCACCATTTACCACGGAGGTAACAGTGACTGCCGGCGCCGCCGGCGCAACCGCCAGCGTCACAGGGACCGATACCGGGCTGTTGGACGCGCCCGCAGCCGATATCTGAATGGAGCCGTTGTAAGTGCCCGCGCTCAGAGCTGCCGGAGAGACGGATACCGAGAGAGTTGACGGGGCCGTACCGGATGCGGGTGATACGCTCAACCAGGAGTCGCTCGCCGTGGCGGTCCAGGAAAGCGTGGCGGTCCCGGTCCCGCTATTGGAGATCTGGATGGGCTGCGCCGAAGGAACCGTTCCGCCCGCGGTATAGGCGAATTGCAAACTCGCCGGAGCCGCGGCGATGGTGGAGGGCGCAACCACCATGATCCCGATGGTGTCGCTTCCCGATGCCGCGGACGCAAACACTTTGAGTGTCAGCAGGCCCGTCAGGTTGGCCGGGAGCTTTACCGAAATCGCTGTGTTTGTCCACGATGTAACGGTCAGAGTCTGCGCGGTGCTGGAGCCGGCCGGAGTCGCCTGAACCTGGCAGCCACTGCATTGCGAACCAAAATTCGTGCCGTTGAGAGTGACGGTGGCGCCGCTGGCCAGAACCTGCGGGCTGGTGCTGGCCAGCGGCGTGACGGAATCAATGGTCGCGCCGATCTTACCGCGCACCGCCGAAATGTAGCCCACGGCTAGCGTCAATGGCGGACTGAAGCTGAAGGTGCCAAGCGACTGGCTGGTAGCCGTCAACGTGCCCGTGCCCGAAGCAAGGTCGACGTAAAAGACGGTACTCGTATCGCCGCCATCTTCGAGCGGCAGGCTTCCCAATTGCACCGTGGTCATATCCTTGACGTAGCTGGCGGCGCTATTCACCAGCGCGAAGAACATTCCTCCATACTTGCTCAGGTAAGGGTCCGACGCCGGCGGGTTTCCAATAGAAGACCAGGCGGTAGTGCCGGCGAGGAAGGAGCGAACGATTTGGCCGGTGGACTGGTTCGTGTCGGTAACATTGGCGATTCCGGGGGCATTACATAGGAAAGTGCCCCACAGGGGGTTTGTATACGCGCTGGGATCAATGTGACAATATGGCACGACCAGGGTGGGAAATGGTGTTTGCCGTGGATAGGCAAAGCCGAGAGAGGCGCTGGTCAGCGTTACCAGCCCATCACTGGCATTGGTATTCTCAACGCTGGACGACAAGCTGGGTATGTAGATACCGGCGTTGCCAACGACCGCGAGGGCGTCCACACCGCGCAGATCGTCGTAATACTGGTTCCACGTGGCCAGGTTCCATAAAAGCGCACTGCCCGGCACCAGTTCGGCGGATTGGGTTCCCGCCTGGATGGAGCTTAGCCAGTTGTTCCCGGCGACAAACGAGCCGAAATTCGGCGTGGCAATGAGGACCAGCTTGCGAACCAGTGTAGGCGTCGGCGGCTGGAACGTCTCGTTGGGCTGAATCCCGGCCAGGTATGCCCGGGCGATCAACCCGCCCATGCTGTGGGCCACCAGGTCGATCTGGGGCACCTGTGCGCCCGAGTCGTACTGGATGGTGTTCAGGAACGCGCCCAGGGCGGCGCCTAAAGTTTCGATGCTATCGCTCCCCTGGTCCACTGCGCAGTTGTCGAAGAGATACACCACGGGAACGCCATCCTGCACCAAATACGTGGCGAGATTGCCAAATGTGTCGGCGGAGCTGGTGGCTATGTTGCAAGCGTTGGTGAAGCCGGTTATCCATCCATTCAAGAGCACCACCGGGGGGCGTGTCGCGCTGGATGGCACTGTCACTTGAGCGTCGACGACTACGTCCAGCGTGGTTTGCCTCTGCTCACCCGTTTCGCTGGTGGCGGAGAGCGTGACGGAATACTGGCCGGGTTTGGCGCGCACCGTTGGCGCCAGCAGGATTTGATCCCGCGTGTAGTTCGGCCCCACCACCAACCCGCCGGTTTCCATGCCTTCGATGGACACGCTCCGGGTCTTGGCATGCAACAGGAAATCCAGCGTTTCCGCCGGCGCCTCGATGCGAGAGGGCCGGCCCACGCGGATTTCGTACCGGGATCGGAGCAGCGCCATCGGCCGGATAGCGCGGAGGTTGACGGACACCCCGGCGGTCTGGGCTAAGGCGCAGACGGCACTACACACCAGCAGGCAGGCGGCGCGAGACATCTAATATAAGATTAACGAATCTTTTGCGGAAACCGCGCAGGCGATTCTGCCCGCGCGGTTCGCCACCGGCCAGCCTCCGTGGTCTAATTGAAAGGTGCACGCCAACCTCAAGCACATTCGCGCGCTGGCGGGACTCGTTCTGTTCCTGCTCGGCGCATCCATGGCCGGCGCTGCCAGTGGTGAATACTTCGTCTACATCGGCACCTACACGCTGAGACGCGGCGAGGGCATTTATACGTTCCGTTTCCAGCCGGGTACCGGCAAGGTGACCGCGGTCTCGCTGGCCGCCAAGACTCCCAGCCCAGCGTTTCTCGCGGTCCATCCCAATCGGAAGTTTCTGTACGCCGCCAACGAACACGACGGGCCGGATGTGGCGGGCAAGAACAGCACGGTGAGCGCCTACGCCGTCGATCCCAAGACCGGGGCGCTGACTCTTCTGAACGTAGTCTCATGCCGCGGCGAGGGGCCGGCGCACATCGCGGTGGACAAGACCGGCAAAGCTCTGCTGGCGGCGAACTACCGCAGCGGCAGCCTGGCGCTGATGCCCATTCTGGCGGATGGCCGGCTGGGGGAAGTGACCGGTTTCGCCCAGCATCACGGGATCGGTCCCAAGCCCCGCGCGGAAGGCCCGCACGCGCACGGCGCCGCGTTTTCGCCCGACAATCGCTTTGCCCTGGTGGCCGACCGGGGCCTCGATCAGGTCTTGATCTATCGCTACGATCGGTCCAAGGGCACCCTCACGCCCAACGATCCACCGCTTTTCGACGCGACTCCCGGCGCAGGTCCACGGCACCTGGCGTTTCATCCCAGCGGCCGGATTCTATATGAGCTCAACGAGCCGGGGTCCACCGTTACGGTCCTGGCGTATGGCGCGGCGGGTGGAACCATGAGCCGTCTCCAGGAGATCACCACCCTCCCGCCAGGTTTCACCGGCACCAGTGCCACGGCCCAGCTTCAGATAGACCGCGCGGGAAAGTTCCTCTATGCTTCCAATAGAGGCGCCGACAACATCGCCGTTTTTGCCATCGATCCCGCCAAGGGCACGCTCACGCTGGTGGAGCACGTATCCACGCAAGGCAAGACCCCGCGCGATTTCTCGCTCGACCCCACCGGCGGCTACCTCTTCGCCGCAAACCAGAATTCGGACAACATTGTGCTGTTCCGCGTGGACGCCAAAACTGGCCGCCTGACCCCAACCGGCACGGTGTTGGAGCATGTTCCCGAGCCAACCTGCGTGGTGTTCGTGCCGGTGCGGTGAACGGGCCGCAATCGAGCGGAAGACTACTGGAAGGTCGCCGTCAACAAGTTCGAAGTCGTCCCGGCCACCGAGACGCTTAGACTTACGGTTCCGCTTCCCGCCAGGCTGTGCGGCAACATCACGTTCACCTGGTCGAGGCCCACAAACGTGGGAGCCGCGCCGGCGTAAAAGGCGGGAAGGGACTGGGTGCCGATTTCAACCGTCACATCGGAGAGCGCCGCGCGGTTGCGAATGCCCGTGCCATAGAGCACCAGCGCCGTTTGATCGCTCGGGCTGCCCAGGTTGATCGGCGCCGTGGTGCAGGTTCCCGGCGCGCACGGATAGTTGTACGCGTAGGCCAGGCTTTGGGTGCCATCCGCGTGACTGGTGACCACCTGCGCAGCCGCGGCTCCCTTGCCGTCGCCATTGGCGGAGATCAACCCGGGCGCCACGGTTGCCAGCATCACCGTGCTCTCGATGCCGCCCGACGGCGTGGCGATGGTCAGCACCGCTGGCCCGGTGTTCACGCCCTCCGGGATCTGCGCGTTGATCTGCTGCGGCCCGGCATAAAACAACGGCATCGCGGCCTGGGAGCCGTTGTTGTCGGTGACGGTGACGCTGGCGCCGCCCAGCGTGAATGGGAGGGGCACGGATGTGGCCTCCGCGGCGGTGGAGGCGAGGTTACTGCCGTAAATGCTCACGATCGATCCCGGCGCCACCGGCGTTGTGTCACTGGCTGCCGAAACCGTCACCGGCCAACTCATTGGCCCAATTGCCGCTGCGTAGGATTGCCCCACGGCGCTCAACTGTCCGGCGCGCATGGCGGCGGAAGCCGCGGCGTTTATGGCCGTGGTCTGCTGGTCGGTGGTGTCATTGCCGTACTGATCGTAGTCCAGATAGGCGAAGAACCAATCGTCGGAGAAGGGAGAGAGATAGTAGAGGTTCTTCCAGTAGGACAGCTTGACCAACTCGCCCAGAAACTCCGAATCCAGCGGCTCCCAGAAACTGAAGTTGTCGTAGGGATCGGCGCTGAGCGCTTGAATGATGGCAAACTCACTGCCCTGCATCTGGCTGTCCGTCACTTTCTTCAGCCACGCTTCGGAGATGGCCACGCCCTTGCCGGCGGCACGCGCTGTGTCCAGATAGGTTACCGTAAGTGGAAGAAAACTGAGGTTGGCCGAATAGATGTGCAGGTCGATGTAATCCGTGCCCGCGTTGAGCAACGCCTGGAGGTACGAACTCCCGTCGGTCTGCCAGTTGCCGATACCGGCTCCGATCAGCGGTTTGCCGTTAATCCCCGCGGCGCGGAGTTGACTGGTAATGGTTGCGATTTCGGTGGCATACTCCTGCGGCGTGTACTCGGCCGAGAGTCCCAGCAGCGCGGCTTGCGTATCGGGCTCGGAACCCAGGTTCAGGTAGTCCGGCTGCACCTGCTGCGCAATGGTGAGCGCGTTCTGTCCCCGCCCGGCAGTCACTTCGGCCTCCGAAAGGGTCGCGTAATACTTCGTCAGTGGCAGATCGGTGGCAACGCTGGGGAACAGCACGGATGTCTCGATCACCACTTTCAAGCCTCGCTTGTGGGCTTCCGATACAAAACTCTGGTAGAAAGCTACTATCTTTGGGTAATCCTGCGGGTCGTTGTTGTACTCGTAGAACGGTTCATACAGTAAGGGGAACCCAATACAAGTGGTGACGGATTGGACGCCCACCAGCGCGAACGCGTTCAGTTGGATCAAGACCTGGGAAAAGGTGCCGGGGGCGAGCAAGGTCGCCGGCCCACGATTGCAGTCCGCGGTAGTCACCTCGGTGCCGAAAGCCACCGGGGTCTTGACACCATTCCATCCCGCGCTAACAGCGGTGTTGAAGCTGTCCAGATCGCCCTCGATCTGGTTGCACATGGCGCTCAGGCTCGCCGGAGCGGAGGAGCACTGGCCCGCGGCCCGGCCCGCGTAGAGGCATATCAGCGCGAGACAGAAACCAAGATTCCGCTTCATGCCCTGGTTAACCCGCCGGCATCCCGAAAGTTTTCAGCGCCCGCCGGCGTGCAGTACTAGAATCGCGTCGTCTCTGTGAAGTTGAACCCGCGCACCTTCATGGCTGGCGCCACCATGTCGTACGTCTCTTCTCCCGACGCCCGCACCGGCGCCGAGAGCGCCTCCACGTTCGAGAGCATTTCGATCAAGCCCTGGTTGAAGCGGAAATTGCGCACGCCCGCGGTCACGCGGCCGCCTTCGATAAGGAACGTGCCATCGCGCGTCATGCCGGTGAAGATTTTCTCGTAGGGGTCCACCTCGCGGATGTACCACAGGCGCGTGACCAGAATGCCGCAGTCGGTGGAGTCCGTCATCTGGTCGAGCGAAGTGTCGCCGCCGGCAGTCACGATATTGGTGGGCGCTTCGCCGAATTCGTTGGGCAGCGGGAAGCCGTGGCCGGTGGGAGCCGCTCCCGCCAGCGCCGCCGCCTGCCGGCTATAGGCGACCTCGCGCACCACGCCGCGCTCCACCAACGTGAGCCGCTTTCGCGGCACGCCCTCGCCATCGAACGGCGCGCCCGATTGCAACGGGTGGCCGGCGTCGTCATGAATCGTGATGTTCTCGCCGAAGATCTGCTTGCCGATGCGATCGGTCAGAAAGCTGCGGCCGTCGCGGATGGCCGTGGCGCTGAAGTCGGGAAACATCTGGCCGGTCAGATCGAGCACCGCGGCCGGCTCCAGAATCACCGTATAGCGGCCCGGCGGCAGATCGCGTGGGGCCCTCGATTCGGCGGCTTTGCGCGCGGCTGTCAGGGCCAATTCCAGTGGGTTGAGGGTGGCGCGATCGCAGGCGCTCGCCTTGGCCCACCCGGAACTATCGGCCGCCATGGCGGTGATCGAAAAGCGCGCCATGGTCTCGGTGTAGCGCGCCAAAACGCCGCGCGAGTTCAGCAGCGCGAAGACCGATTCGCCGGTGGAGTAGATGCCCGCCGCCGTCTGGCCGGCCGCCTCCACGGCGCCGATGGCCTCCGCCACCGCCCGCGCGCGCTCTTCCGGCGTGGCGCGCGCCGTGGCTTCAAACCAGCGCTCGACGCCCTGGTATTCCGCGGGTCCCGCGAGCGGCGGCAGATCCGGATCGGGATCCGTCAGCCTGGCGATGGCGATGGCCTCCGCCACCACCTCGCGGATGGCATCGCGGCTCAGCCGGTTGGTGGAGGCGCGCGCGGTGCGCCCATCCATCACCGGACGCACCGAAAGCTGCGTGGTGCGCTGCGCCACGTTCTGATGAATGGCGTTGTTGGCGAATCGCGTCAGGGCTTCGTCGGAGCCCGCGACGATGGCTTCGATCTCGGTGACGCCGAGCGCCCGCGCGGCATCCAAGACCTGCCCGAAGATGGCCTCGGCGGCTTCCGCATTATCCCGCATAGGCGCTCCCGATTCGGATGTTGCGAAACCGCGCCGGGCTGGCTCCATGGCCGGTGCCCATCACCTGTTCCGGCTGCCCCTTGCCGCAGTTCGGCACTCCCCACAGGGTCCAGTGCCGCGGTCCGGCGATGGCCGCGCAGGCATTCCAGAATTCCGTCGTGATGCCGCTGTAGCTGGGGTTCTTGAGCATGCGGACGCGCTTGCCGTGGCGCATCTCCCAACCGATTTCGCAGCCGAACTGAAAGTTGTAGCGCTTGTCGTCGATGGACCAGCTCCGGTTGGTCTCCATGTAGATGGCGTGGTCCACAGCGAACACCTCTTCGAGCGACTGCTCGCCCGGCAGCAGGCTGACATTGGTCATGCGGATGAGCGGCAGCCGCTCCCAGCCATCGGCGCGCATGCAGCCGTTGGAGCGCGCCTCGCCGACGGCCGCAGCGGTTTCGCGCGAGGTCATGTAGCCCACGAAACGGCCGCCTCGGATAATATCGGTGACCTGCGCCGGCACACCTTCGTCGTCGAACGCGAACGTGCCCAGGCCCGGCCCGTGCTCCAGCCGCGCGTCGCACACCACGTTGACGATTTCCGAGCCGTAGCGCAGCCGGCCGAGCTGGTCCAGCGTGAGAAAGCTCATGCCGGCGTAGTTGGCTTCGCTGCCCAGCACGCGATCCAGTTCGATGGGGTGGCCGATGGATTCGTGGATCTGCAAAGCAAGCTGCGAGCTGTCCAGAATCAGGTCCGCCTCGCCTTCGGGACACTGATCGGCGGAGTGCAGCGCGACCGCCTCTTCCGCCACGCGCGGCGCGTTTTCGAGCAGGCGCAGCTCTTCCACCAGCTCGTAGCCTTTCAACTGGTACTGGCCGCCGAACGAATTGGGATAGGAGCGCCGCTGGATCTCGCCATCCTTGTAGCTGAGGGCCGCAAAACCGGCGCCCGTCAGGCAGCGGGTCTGGTCGATGAGACTTCCCAGGGTGGATGCGAAGACCTGCCGCCGCCGCTCGAAGTGCATCGAAGCTTCCGCCAGGCTGACCCCCGGATGGCGGCGCAATTCCGCATCCACCGCCAGCAGAACCCCCAGGTTGCGGTCCACGGGAATGGAGAACGGATCGATCTGGAACGGCGAGACCCAGGTGGCTTCGTACTTTTGCTCCGGAGCGAGTGAGACTTCCTGTTTCCGCGCCGCGGCGCCCGCGCGTGCTATCTCCAGCGCCAGGGCGGCGGCGGATTCAATGCCGCTCCTGCTTAGATCGTCGGTGGCGGCGAACCCCCAACCGCCGAATGCCAGCACGCGAATGCCGATCCCCATGGATTCGGAGCTCGAGACATGGCCGGCCTTGCCGTTCTTGGTGGTGATCTCGCGCTCGCGGATCTCAAGGGCGCGTGCGTCGGCGTAGGTGACGCCGCGCCGCGCCACCGCGTCGAGCGCGCTCAGTGCCAGGTCTTTCATCGCGGGAACCGCGCCGAATAGGCCTCGGGATACTTCAACCCGGAGCCGGTATTGTAGATCACGATGCGATCGGTGCTTTTCAAAAAACCGGAAGCCAGCAGTTTTTCGAGCGCGGCCACGCACGCTGCTCCTTCGGGCGCCGCGTAAATGCCTTCATCGGAGGCAAGCCGCACGCCGGCTTCGAGCAGCGCGTCGTCGCTCACCGCGATGGCCGTGCCTCCGCTCTGGCGCACCGCCTGAAGCACCAGGAAATCGCCCAGCGGCTTGGGCACCCGCAGCCCCGCGGCCACGGTGTGGGCGTTCTCGTAAAACCGGCTGCGCGGCTCGTTCTCTTCATAAGCGCGCACCACCGGCTGGCAGCCTTCGGCCTGCACGGCGATCATCTTGGGCCGGCGCGATCCGATCCAGCCCAGCTTTTCCATTTCCTCAAATGCCTTCCACATCCCGATAAGGCCCACGCCGCCGCCCGTGGGATAAAAAATCGCGTCCGGCAACTCCCAATCCATCTGCTCGGCGACTTCGTACCCCATGGTTTTCTTGCCTTCGATGCGGTACGGCTCCTTGAGCGTGCTGACGTCGAACCAGCCTTCGGCGGGACCGCGCTCCGCCACCATGCGTCCGCAATCGCCGATCAGGCCATCCACCAGCGTCACGTGCGCGCCGTACGCCATGCACTCCAGGTAATTGGCCTGCGGGACATCGCGCGGCATGAAGATATGGGCCTCAATGCCCGCCGCCGCCGCGTAAGCCGCCATGGCGCTGGCGGCGTTGCCGGCGGAAGGGATGGCGACTTTCCGGATGCCCAGCTCGACGCACATGGATACGGCGCAGGATAGCCCGCGCGCCTTGAACGAGGCGGTGGGATTCAGCCCTTCGTCCTTCACCCACAGCTCTTCGGCGCCGATGCGCGCGCCCAGCCGCTCGGTGCGGACGAGAGGCGTCCAGCCTTCGCCCAACGTGACGATGGACTCATTGGCCGGCGGCAGAAGCGGCGCATAGCGCCACATGCTCGACGGGCCGTTGGCCACCTCCCGCCTCCTCCAGCGATGGCGAATTCTTTCGAGGTCGTACCGCACCAGCAGCGGACCCCCGCAGGTGCAAAGGTTCGCAACCACGCCTGCGTCCAGCCTGTTGTGGCACAGGCTGCACTCCAAATGCGTCGCTTTAGGCATCAAACAGAAAGTCTAACACTGGCGCTTCATTGCTTTGGCACTATGATAGGTTAAACCTAGCAGATGACTGACGCGGACCTAGAGCGCTTGTTGGCCGACGTGGAATCCGACCGGCCGGAGCGGAAGCAGTCCCTTGCCGATGGGGACAGGATCAGGGAGGCGATCTGCGCTTTTGCGAATGATCTGCCGAACCACGCGGCGCCGGGCGTGCTGTATATCGGAGCCAAAGATGACGGCTCGTGCGCCGGTCTGGCAGCCGGCGAGGTGATCGTTTCTCCACAGCCGAACGGTGCCGGAGAGATGACCGAAAGGGAACCCTAATCCGTCACGCCAGCCGGCGCGTGACGTCGCCGGCACGCCCGTTGCCGGTCGCGATGATCGAACCGGCCCTCCAGACTCCGTTGGTGGCAGCCGTGGCGGTGTTCTACCTCGCGGTAGATCTGCAAACGGCAAGGCAGCCAGGTCGGCACCCGCACCTAACCCAAGCCCAGTTCCTCGTCGATGAAGTAGAAATAGTAGTGCAGGCACTTGCCATCGTCCGGCCGTAAGTACGTCTTGCCCGTTTGCTTGTTGTGCCACGGCTTGTAGGTCGACTGTCCGCCGCCAGCCGCTCGGCGTTCTCTCGCAGTTGATTTCGGAATGGGTCCGCAAAACGCGGGTAGTCGAAGATCCGCACGTTCTTCGCAAACAAATAGGACGTCATCCCCTCGGCGTAGCAGATCTTCGGCAGCGTTCCGAATACCAGCATCCGGTCCCAGCAACCCAGTACCCCTTCGATCTGCGCGGCGTGCCGCTCGGTCAATAGCTCGATGCCCACTCCGGCATCATAGCCCCACCTGTTTGGTTCCGGCTACGCCGGGTTAGGGACCCCCGGGCTGACCCTCGGCCTGTCGGTCTCCCTGCTGAGCCTTGTCATTGTGTCCGCGCTCGCGGCCGGCGAGAGGTTGAGGCTCAGGATCGGCTGGCCGGCAGCAGCTTGAATCGTCCGCCCCTTTTTGAGCGCTTGCGCGCGACCTCGGGTTCTGAGACGCTACAACCATGAAACGCTACTTGGCTTGCCTGGCACTTGCCCTGGCGGCGTTCAGCCGCCCGGGGTGGCCGATGACCGAGGCGGAACGCCGCCAGTATCTCGAGAAGCTTCTGCAAACGCTGCCGGATGTCCCGTCGTTCCAGCAGTGGCTCCAGAAGAGCGGCGAACTGCCGCCCGACTTCGATGCGCTTCCGAAGGTCAATGGGCTTCCCGACCCGTTGAAGTTCCTGGATGGCAGACCGGTGCGAACGGCCGCGGAATGGAGATTGCGCCGCGCCGAAATCAGGCAGCTCTTCGAGAAGTACGATATTGGCACGTTCCCGCCCAAGCCGAAGCTGGATCGGGTGGTGGCGCTTGATGAGACGGCCGGCAAGGGGTACACGGTGCGCAACGTGCGTTTGGAGTACGGCCCCGGCAGCAAGGGGTCGACGCGCGTGCAGGTGATGATCCCCGAGGGCAAAGGGCCGTTTCCGGTGCTGATTAGCCCCAACCTGGCGGGATGGGCGCCGTCGCTGGTGCGCCGCGGTTATATTTCCTGCGGATACGCCGGCAACGACGGCATGGATGACGAAGCCGCGCTGGCCGGGGTCTATCCCGAATATGACTTTGCGACGCTGCCGCGCCGGGCCTGGGCGGTGAGCATGGTGGTGGATTATCTGGAGACGTTGCCCCAGGTGGACATGAAGCGCGTGGCCATGTTCGGGTACTCGCGCGATGGCAAGATGGCGGCCATTGCCACGGCTATGGACGAGCGCGTCGCCGCGGTGATTGCCGGCAGCACGGGCGTGGGCGGCCTGCTGCCGTGGCGGCTCTCGGGCGAGCGTGGCTTTGGGGAGGGGATCGAGAGCACAACCCGCAGCTTCCCCACGTGGTTCGTTCCGCGCCTGCGCTTCTTCTCGGGCCGCGAGGACCGCCTGCCCGTGGATGGCAACCTGCTGGCGGCCATGATCGCGCCGCGCGCGGCCCTCATCGAGTACGGCCTGAACGACCAGGTATCGAACTCGTGGGCGCTGGAGCAGGTGTACCATTCCGCGCTGAAAGTTTATACGCTGCTGGGACAGCCCGGCCGGCTGGGGCTGCTGCGCGTTCCGGGTTTTCACGGCGCCAACGATGAGGAGGCCTGCCTGGATTGGCTGGACATCCAGTTTGGCCGATCGAGTCGAACGTGGAACAACAATCTGCTTTTCCCGTGGGATTTCGACCAGTGGCGGGCCAACAGCAAGACGACCGTGGATTTGAGCCGCTATCCGCGGCACGCCTCCGACGACATTCTTTCGGTGGCCTCGGCCGCGGACTGGGAGAAGAAGGCTGCGGACATCCGGGAGTCCGTAGAGTGGATGCTAGGCGACGAGCCGGCCATGATACCGCCGGCCGGCGGGCGCGGTGGGTTTGGCGGAAGAGGACCCATGCCCGGCGGCGGACGTGGCGCCGGAAACCCTGGCCAGACCACGCCCGACCTGGTCGCCTGGGTCATCCAACAAGGCGGCGGTTCCTATGGCTGGCTGGAGCCGCAGAAGAGTCGCACCGCCTCCCGCCCGGTGACGTTCGGTTTCAACGTGCGCGGCGACCTCTACTATCCCGCCAATACGCCCGAGGGCACCAAGCTGGCAACTGTGATCTGGCTGCACGGATACAGCTATCAGCTCGGCTATATGTGGGTCTACCACAACGATTTACATCCGATCCTGGCGCTGGTGCGGGCCGGCTACGCGGTGCTGGCGTACGATCAGAGCGGCTTCGGCAGCAGGATGAGCGAGACCGGACCGTTCTACGACCGTTACCCGCGCTGGTCGCGTATGGGCCGGATGGTGGAAGACGCGCGCGCGGCCATCGACGCTTTGGAGAAAGACAGCTTGGTGGATGGGCAGCGCATCTATCTGTTCGGCTACTCGATGGGCGGCGCGGTGGGCCTGTATACGGCGGCGCTCGACCCGCGGGTGAAGGGGGTGGTTTCGATTTGCGGATTCACGCCCATGCGCACCGACACCGCGGCGCGCGGCACCGGCGGAGTGGCGCGTTACAGCTACCAGGACGGCCTCATTCCACGCCTCGGCTTTTTTGTGGGCCACGAAGCCCAGATCCCCTACGACTTTGACGAATTGTTGGCCACGATTGCGCCGCGGCCGGTGCTGGTGATGCAGCCGCAATTGGATCGCGGCGCCACGCCCGGCGACGTTCACGCCGCCGTGGAGCAGGCCAGGAAAGTTTACTCGCTCTATGGCGCTGCCGGCAAACTGGGGTTGTACGAGCCCTGGGACTACAACCGTCTCCCCGAGAAATCGCAGGACTACCTGATCGAATGGATGGGCGCGAACATGCACTCCGTCACCGGCAACTGAGGTTCGCGGGCACGTCGCCGTACTGCGCCACCAGCGTCCCGGTAACGTATGATGAAGGTTCGCCACCACGAATGTCCATCCTGCGCCTCGCCTACGTCACGCAATTCCTGATCGCGCTGATTGCCGTTTTTGTGCTGTGGAGCCAGGTGGGCGGCCAGAGCCACCTGGACCTGATGCCCTGGTACGTCAAGCTGGTTCTCGGGGCAGGGGCGGCATTCGCCGTGGTGAAGGCCACGGCGGCCGCCGTTTCGCACGACCACGCGTGGAACGGCCGGACGCTGAAGTGGTTGGGGATCATGGTGGCGTTGCTGGTGGGTTGTGGCCTGGCCAGCTATTACTGCCACATGTACCTGGAATCCGACGAGGGAGACGACCAGCAGGACAGCGCGGTAGTGGGGCGGACCCCCTGGTCTGCCTGCCTCGCGCCTACAGGCGGAGCCCATGGGGATGGGTTTCCGCAGTATCGACCGCGCCTGGGTATCGAGGCCTAAATCGCTACCGGGGAAACCCCTGATAGGATACACATCAGTCGAAAGTACTGGTTTGCTCTACAGTTCCGTGCTCACGGTGTCGAAGAAGTAAGTGAGACTTATGAGAGGAATGCCTCTCATGCCGTACTACTTACTGGACACAGAGGAATACTCGATCTGGGCGCATAGCGTCAAGAATAGCGTCTCAGTGATTTGGAGTAATGTATGTTCAATCGATTGTTTGGAAAGAACGGCACGAATGGTCAGTTCGCGAACGGGACCGAAAAGAACGGCTCGGGCTATCCAGGCTCAACGGAGCGCAGTGAGAGCTTCAAGTGGATCCTGGGGCCCATGCAACTCGTGACCGAACGGTACGGGCGCAAATCCGCCAGCTTCAATCCACCCCCCTTCGAACAGATTTATCAAACCGCGGCCGTCAAGCCCCCGAAGCTCAGCTACGGCTGTTTGAAGGTCGTGGAGATGGCTGGCAGCACGCACCTGGCCGGCATGACCCCGGAGTTCAAGCGCAAGGCGTTGTTGATGGCGCTGGAGGCTACCGGCACCGGTGTCTCGGACGTGCTCAACGACGTAGTGGTCCGCCAGCGAGCCCTCAACGAGTACGAGGAGTCTCTCAAGGAGAAGGTCAGGCAATTCGAGGCCGCCCAAGCGGAGCAGAACCGGCTGCAACAGGCGGAACTTGATCGACTCACGAGCCAGTACCAGGCTCGCATTCAGGCGAACCTGGATGTGGTGGAGCGCACTCACGAATTGCTCCGCAACTGGCAACGAACCAAGCAGCAGGAAGTGCAGCGCCTTATCGACGCAGCGGCCCTCTGTGTTTCGCGGGAGAGCGTCGAGGAAGAAAGCGATGACAAGGTGACGCTAATCCCGCAGCGAGCCACCGGAACTCGCAGATAGGCGGCCGCTGTGATGGTGATGGGGCTGGCCACGGTATTGCTGCTTGCCTTGTGCTTTCGGGTCCGGGGCGCCAAAGTGCGGCCGCTGGATCGGGACGATCTAGTGCGGTTCAGGCGCGACTCCGAAATGAGGGGCCGCGACTGGATGTATACGTTTGAGTAAGTTCAAGGGGAAGAGAAACTCATGAGCAATCCAGAAGAAGTCTACACGCAACCGTTGGGGCTCGATGTTGGCACCAGCCGAATCGTGGTGGCGCGAACCGTGGGCAAGAAATTCCAGTATGAGGCACAGTTGAACGCGTTCATTACGTTGCCATACTCCCGGCTCGCGGAGGACCTTTTGCGGCGCGAGGGTGTGTTCCATCAGGTGTCCAACGACGAACTCGTAGTCGCCGGCGACGACGCTGAGAGATTCGCGGAAATCTTTCACGCGGAGACCCGACGGCCGATGAAGGATGGGGTGTTGAATCCCCAGGAACCATACGCCCTGGAGGTCGTAACCCGGATCGTCGGCAAGCTGCTGGGGAAAGCGTCCACAGATCACCAGAAGGTTTTCTTCAGCATCCCGTCGCCGACCATCGGCCGTGACGGGGGTATCCGCTACCACCGCGAGTCGATTCGCCAGATTCTGACCGAACTCGGATACCAGGGTACCCCGATCGAAGAGGGGTTGGCGGTCGTCTTCGGCGAAATGGGCGCTTCCAATTACAGTGGGATCGGCATCTCGTGCGGCAGCGGACTGTGCAATGTCTGCCTGGCCGTTCTGTCGGTGCCGGTGATCAGCTTCAGCGTTTTCAAAGCCGGCGACTTCATCGATTCGCAATCGGCGATGGTGGTGGGCGAAATGGCCACGCGGTTGCGCGTGATGAAGGAGCAGACGTTCCGTTTTAACGGGATGACTGCCGACCGCATGCACAATGCGCTCGTCGTCCATTACGATCAGGTCATCGAGAACCTTGTACAGGCCCTGCGGGAGAGCATCTCGGCGGCGCAGAAACTCCCCAAGCTGACGCATTCGGTCCCTTTGGTGCTGGCCGGTGGCACAGCGATGCCCGACGGCTTCGTCGAGCACTTCTCGAACGCTCTCCGCGCCAACGAACTGCCGGTGAAGCTTTCGGAGGTGCGTGTCGCCGCGGAACCGCTGAATTCTACCGCTCGGGGCGCCTTGATCGCAGCGCTTTCCTAGATCGCACCGATCCGAGGATACCGGATATGCTCGTGTGAAGGAAACAGCGAACAAACGCAGGACGTGTTACGCTGACCTTCATGCGAAAAATGGCCGGGATTGCCGTTATCGCGGGCTGTCTGCCGACCTTTGCATGGGGGCCCGAGGGGCATAGCCTGGTGGCCCGGATCGCCGATGCCCAGCTTACGCCCGCGGCACGCGCCCGAGTGGTGGCAATTTTGGGACCCAACACCAGCATGGCTTCGATTGCCAGTTGGGCCGACCAGGTTCGCCCGTCGCGCCCCGACACCGAGCCGTGGCACTTCATCGACATTCCCATCGATAAGCCGCACCTCGACATGGCGCGCGATTGTCCCAAGGGCGATTGCGTCATCGCCAGGATCGAGTATCTCCGGAAAGCTCTGAACGACCCCGCCATCACGCCGGCCGAGCGCCGCGAGGACCTCATGTTCCTGATTCACTTCATCGGCGACATGCACCAGCCGCTGCACTGCGCGAATAACAATGACAAGGGCGGCAACGATGTGCCGGTGGAATTCTTCGGCCGGCGGACGAACCTGCACAGCGTGTGGGACAGCGGTTTGCTGGGGCGGATGGGAACCGAAAACGAGTTATTCGGCCCGCTCTCGGCGGAGTCCGCGCGCCACGCCAGGAAGTGGTCGAAGGGCACGGTGGAAGATTGGGCGGAACAGGCGCACAAGGCGGCGCAGAAGATGGTCTACGGCCGGCTGCCGAAAGTCGCGGCGGGCGCGCCGGTTCCGATAGGCGCGGCGTATGAGAAAAAGGCGGACCCGCTGATCCGCGAACAGATCGAGAGGGCGGGCGCGCGGCTGGCGGCGGTGTTGAACGCGGCGTTCGATTAGCGGGGATCGCCCCTACTGCCTGGCGGCTTCCTCCACCTTGAGCTTAGCCAGCGTGCCGCTCATGCGCATCTCCTTGCTGCCGCTGGTGAGCAGGATCACCAGGCGGCCGTCGTCCTGAGTGGCGCCGCGGCCGGTGTAGGTCTCGTCCCCGGTGCGCAGATTGAGGCCGGTGAGGCGCAGGCGCGGAGCGGCTTCGAGCCACGCCAGATTGTAGCTGCCCGAAATGCTGCGCCATGCGTCCAGCGTGCCGAAATCCAGAGCGGCGCCGGTGAAGTTCCCCTCCGACGTCAGGTTGGCCAGCAACTGGTTGCCGGCTCCCGAGGTCTCCAGCGTGCCATCGGCATCCAGCTTGCCCGCTTGCCAGTCCAAACCCTTCACCTTGGCCGTGAGCTTATAAGAGGGCCGCGCGGTGCGCAGGTTGACGGCCAGTTTGCCGGTGATGGCGGCGCGATCGAGCTTGGCCTGAAGGCCGTCGAATTCCATGCGCGCCACATCCCATAGCAGGTGCGCGCGGACGTTCTCCAGGTGGCAGCCGGCCAGCAGCAGATCGCCGATCTGCAGCGTGCCATCGACGGCGCGCGCGGTGAGCCAGGCGGGCACCGGGGCGCGGCCCAGGGCGCGGGCGATCAGGTTCCTGTTGCGGCTCAAGGTGGGCATGAATTCCGCTTCCAGATCGGCGGCGTCCACCTCTTCGGCTCGCAACCGGAGGCGATGCGGCCGCGCTGCGCCGGGCTCGTAGCGGTAATCCCCGGTGAAGGCGACTTTGCCGGCCTGCGCCTCCAGGCGATCGAGCACGATGCGTGCGCCATCGATCTGCGCGCGCGCGAACGCAATCTCGAGCGGATCGGCCAGGCCCGGCACGGCCATCTGAGCGTCGCCGAGCTCGAGACGGCCGGTCCAGCCGGCTTTGGCGGCCGTCAGGCGGTAGTGCAACTGGCCGCTCCATTGGCCGGATCGGACCTGCTCGAGCCAGGGCACGGCGGCCAGGGCCACCTGCGCGCGCAGCGATGCCACCTTCATGGCCTCGGCGGAGATGGAAAGATCGAGCGTCTCCTGATCCATGGCGTAGTCGGCTTCGATCTGCGCCTGTTCCTGGTCGGCGGTGCGCACCACGGCCGGCGAGAGGCGCACGTGGCCGTGGTCCACCAGCATGTAGGCTTGCTCAAAACGGACGGGCGGCGAATCGGGGATGGTAAGGGCCGTATCGTGAAACGCCAACTGACCCTGGAAGCTGCCCTCGCCGGAATAGCCTATGGCGCCATCCATGCTTCCGCTCAGCTTCAGCCTGGGCGGGAACTGCGCGCCCATGTGCCGCGCCAGTTCCATCAGCGGCGCCACCGGAAACTGGTTCCAATTCACGGTCACCGCCCAGTGCGGCTGCGAAAGGTAATCGTTGACCCGGAACCGCAGCCACAGCGGCAGCGGCGCGTTGCCGGGGGAGTTGGACTGCAACTCGAGTTGCTGCGCGATCAGGTCCAGGCGGCCGCGAATATCGAGCGGCCAGCCCTGCCCCTGCGGCGGCAGCAGGTCCCAACGGTGGACGTCTTCGATGTTGAGCCGCCCCAGTATGCCGATGTTGTCGATGGGTCCACCCAAGTGCAACCGGGCGGAGATGGTGCCGTGTATGTTGCCGGCCTGGCCGCGCATCAGCGCCGTGATTTCGCCCAGCCCGGTGCGGTCAAGCTGCACATCCAGATCGACGCGCTCCGGGGCGACGTACCAGCGCCCCTTCACGGTGACGGAACCGAGACCCTGCGCGGGACGGTCGGTGCGGGCGAGTTTGGCGGAACCGGAGACTCTCCAGCCGCCCCCGCGCGAACCGGGAGGCGAGACGTCGAGATCCGTCTGGGTGAGGTAGAAAACCGATTTCATATCGCCGAACTTGAAGTTGATGCGGCTGTCGCGAAAGCTGCTGTTGCGAACGTGGATGGCGGGGGCAGCGCGCATCACGGAAGGGTTGACCAGCGACGCGAAGTTCCAGCGGCCCAACTCGGAGGCCGGACCGGACTTGGCCAGATTGATGCTGGCGCCTTCCAGGCGGATGGAAGCAATCACGAACTTGCCGCCGAAAAGCGCCCAGAGGCCGGGCGTGACATCGATCTCGTCCATGTAGGCCATGGGCTCGATGCCGATGGAGGGGTCGTCATGAATGACCACGTTTTCGACCGAGAAGCCGGGACCTCTGAACAGACTGAACCGCACGGGACCGAGGAACTCGACGCGGCGCCCGAGCGCGAGCTCGAGCGAGCCGCGGAGGCGCTCGCCGTACCGATCTGCGCCCAGGTAGGGGGCCACAATCCCCACCACGAGCAGCAGTGCCAGCGCCGCTCCAGCGAGTTTCAGAACCGTGCCGAACCGGATCTTCATGCGCCCGCTCCGGTGAGGCCGCGGTAGGCTTCGGGGTCGTCGATATCGGCCAGGATGCCGGGGTCGTCTACGTCGAGGAACTCGGTTTGCGCGGCGTGGCTGCGCACCACGTCGCGTGCCGCGCCGGTTTCGGGGAGCGCCAGGAACTCGGGGATGAGCTCGCGCGAAAACCATATGGGATGGCCGCGGCGTCCGTGGTAGCGAGGCACGCGCAGCAGCGCGGCGCGCGGCCCGGCCAGCAAATCATCGATGGTGGCGGGCCGAACGGCGGGGTGGTCCACCAGTGTAAAGAGCACGCCATCGGCATGGGGCGGAATGGCTCGCAACCCGCACTGCATGGAGGTGGTCTGGCCGCGCGCCCAGTCCGGGTTCACAACGAAAGTTGCGGGGGAGTGCCCACCGGCGCGGATGCGCTCCGCCTCGGCGCCCAGCACCACAATCACGGGAGAACAGCGCGCGGCGAACAGGCCAGCCAGCCGGTCGAGAAAGGTTTCCTCGCGGTATGCCAACAGAGCTTTCGGAAAACCCATGCGGCGCGATTCGCCGGCGGCCAGAATCAACCCAGCGACGCTGCGGCCGGCGCTCACTTCGCCAGCACGGCCCGCAGCGATTCGTCGGCGAATACCGACATCGAAAGCGAGCGCCAGTTGGACGCCGCGCCGCGGCGCACCGCGATCATTTCCGCGGCCACCGAAATGGCGATCTCCTCGGGAGAAACCGCACCGATATTCAGCCCCATGGGGGCGTGAATGCGTTCGAATGTCGCGCGCGGAATCCCTTCTTTCTCCAGTTCGCGGATGACATTCAGCACCTTGCGCTTGCTGCCGATCATGGCAATGTAGCGCGCGGGCGTGGCAATGGCCAGCTTGAGCACGCGCATGTCGTCGCGATGGCCGCGCGTGACAATGATGACGTAGCTGGTCTCGTTGATCTGAAGGTTGGGGAAAACTTCCTCGTACTCGGCGGCGTGCACGCCGGCGGCTTCGGGGAAGCGTTCGCGGTTGGCGAAAGTCTCGCGGTTATCGATCACCACGGTGGCAAAACCCGCCAGCGTAGCGACCTTCGAGAGGCTCTTGGAGATGTGCCCGGCGCCGAAAATGAAGGCGTGTGGAATGGGCAACACCGGCTCGACGAAGACATCGAGCTGGCCGCCGCAGATGAGGCCGTTGTCATAGGCCGCGTCCTGGCCCAGGTTGAAGGTGAGGTGCTTGGGCTTCTCCGTTTGCATGACCTCCCGGGCGGCGTTCCACACCTCGGCTTCGACGCAGCCGCCGCCGATGGTGCCGATCATGGAGCCGTCCTCGCGCACCAGGAGCTTGGCGGTCTCATAGCTGGGGATGGACCCGCGCACCTCGACGATGGTGGCGAGCGCGCACTTCTGCCCCAGGTTGCGGAGACGGACCAGTTCCTCGAAAACGTCCATTTGATGACGATTATAGCGTGGGAGGGGCAGCCCGTCTATTTCCAACGGCTGCGAACCAGGCGAAACGCGAGATCATGGAAGAAAGCCCGACGCGGCACATCGGGGAGCGCACGCCTAGACCCAAGGCCATCCTGTCGATCTCGGCTCACTGGTTTGTGTCGGGAACCGCTGTCACAATCAGTGCTGCGCCAAGGACCGGTAGAGATTCTGTAGAATTGAAGCATCCCGATGCCCACCCAGGCCCGAACAGCCGGCGCGCGCCAGTTCTTCTCCCGTCATGGCACGCTCTCCAAGTGGCATCCCAATTACGAGTTCCGGTCGGGACAGGTGGAGATGGCCGAAGCCGTGGAAGCGGCGCTCGCGGATAAGCGCCACCTGATTGTCGAAGCCGGCACGGGCACCGGAAAAACGCTGGCGTACATGGTCCCGGCGCTGCTCTCGGGTAAGCGCATCGTGGTCTCCACGGGCACCAAGAACCTCCAGGAGCAGCTTTTCTTCAAAGACGTTCCCTTCCTCCAGCAGCACTTCGCGCGGCCCCTGAAAGTCTGCTACATGAAGGGCCGCAACAACTACGCCTGCCGCCAGAAGATCTACGACGCCGAAAAGGAACCGGTGCTCTCGGGCCTGGAAGAGGTGGCGGATTTCGAGATCATCCAGCAATGGGAGAAGAGCACGGAGTTGGGCGACCGGGCCGAAATCAAGAACCTGCCCGAAGGCTCCACGGCGTGGGCCAAGATCGACGCGCGCACGGATATGTGCACGGGGCAGAAGTGTCCCAATTTCGAGCGCTGCTTCATCACCCTGATGCACCAGCGGGCGGCCGACAGCGACATCGTCATCGTCAATCACCACCTGTTCTTCGCGGACCTGTCCCTCAAGGACGAAAACTACGAGGGTGGAATCCTGCCGGAGTACGAGGCGGTGGTGTTCGACGAAGCTCACGATATCGAAGACGTCGCCGCCCAATACTTCGGCGTTGCCATCAGCAACTACCGTTTGCAGGAGCTGCGGCGCGATATCGCGGCGGTGGGCCGAACCAAGAAGCTCGGCACCCCGGAACTGGACCGCATTCTTCAGCGGCTGGATGAGATGACTATCCAGTTTTTCGGCCTTTTCGGCGACACCGAGCGGCGCGTGGCCTTCCAGGGCCGGGACTCCTTCCGCGAAGAGAATGACGAGATTTACTCGGACCTGCTGGCCGCTCTGGATCTGATCGGCTCGCATCTCAGGCTGCTCCAGAACCCGCCCGAAGAGATCGTGCCGCTGGTGCGGCGCACGCTGGAACTCGGGCTGGCGCTGCGCTTTGTGATGGAGGAAGACGACGAGCGGTACGTGTACTGGGTGGAAAGGCGCGGGCGCGGCTGTTTTCTCCAGGCCACCCCCATCGATGTCTCTCCCATTCTGTCGGAGCGGCTCTTCCAGAAGGTGGACTCGGTGATTCTCACTTCGGCCACCCTGGCGGTGGCCGGCGGCTTCGCGTACACCGAAAAAAGGCTGGGCCTGGCGGGCGCGCGCGGCCTGGTGGTCCCTGGCCATTTCGACTACCGCAAGCAGGCGCTGCTCTACGTGCCGCAGCACCTGCCGGAGCCGCGCAGCCCGGCGTTCCCGAAGGCCGCCGCCGGGGAAGTGGCGCGGATTCTCGAATCGAGCCGCGGCCGGGCCTTCGTGCTCTTCACCAGCTATCAGCAGATGCGCCTGGTGTACGAACAGGTCTCATTCGAAATCGAATATCCCACGCTGCTGCAAGGCACCGCGCCGAGGACCGCGCTGCTGGAGGAGTTCCGCTCGACGCCCCACGCCGTGCTCTTTGCGACTTCCTCCTTCTGGCAGGGCGTGGACGTGCCGGGCGAGCAGTTGAGCTGCGTTATCATAGATAAGCTGCCGTTCGCGGTGCCCAACGATCCGGTGGTCAACGCGCGGATCGAAAGCATTCGCAAAGCGGGGGGAAATCCGTTCTACGATTACCAGATCCCGCAAGCCGCTATCGCCTTGAAGCAGGGGTTCGGGCGGCTGATTCGCAGCAAGTCGGACCGCGGGGTGCTGGTCCTGCTGGATAACCGCATCACCAAGCAGCGGTACGGCCAGGTGTTCTTCGACAGCCTGCCGGATTACCGCTTCAGCACCAGCCTGGAGGACGTGGAGAAGTTCTTCGATGTTTGAAGTCACGATTGAAGAGACATTCGCCGCCGGCCACGCCTTGCGGAACTATCGCGGGAAGTGCGAGAACGTGCACGGCCATAATTACCGCGCGGAGGTGACGCTGCGGGGCGCGGAGCTGGATGCCATCGGGCTGCTGGTGGATTTCGTGGAGCTGAAGAAAGTGGTCCACGCGGTGCTGGACCGCATGGATCACCAGTGGCTCAACGACTTCCCGCCTTTCGACGCGCTGAATCCGTCGGCCGAAAACATGGCCAGGTACATCTACGACGAAGTGAGCGCGGGGCTGACGGCCAAAGAGGGTGTGCGCGTGGCGTGCGTCAGGCTTTGGGAGACCGACACCGCCAGCGCGGCCTATTTTCCGTAGTAGGCGGCGTTTTTGGCGGTGAACTCCGCCCACTTTTCCGGCAGGTCGTCGAGCGCAAAAATAGCCGATACGGGGCACACCGGGACGCAGGCGCCACAGTCGATGCACTCGACCGGGTCGATGTAGAGCATCTCGGCTTCCGCGAAGTTAGCCTCATCTTTCTTGGGATGGATGCAATCCACCGGGCAGGCGTCCACACAGGCAGTGTCCTTCGTTCCAATGCAAGGTTCCGCGATTACGTATGCCATTGTTGTTTGTTTCCCCAGGTACCTTATTACATAGCACAGCCGAACCGGAGAAAACAATTCCGATGTTGCCAACGGGGCCACCTTGGCCCCAAACTGTAGAAGATGCCCGCTAAAGTACGAAAAGCTGTTTTCCCCGCCGCCGGGCTGGGCACCCGTTTTCTTCCCGCCACCAAGGCGCAGCCCAAAGAAATGTTGCCGATTGTCGACAAGCCCATCATCCAGTACGGGGTGGAGGAGGCGGTCCATTCGGGCATTCAGAACATCATCATGGTGACGGGCCGCGGAAAGAGCGCCATCGAGGACCACTTCGATGTGAGCTTCGAGCTGGAATACCTGCTGGAGTCGCGCAAGAAGAAGGAACTGCTGGCCATCGTGCGCGGTATTACCGATATGATCAGCGTGTCTTACGTGCGCCAGAAGGAGGCCTTGGGGCTGGGGCACGCGGTATTGCGCGCCAGGGAGCTGGTGGGCGACGAGCCGTTCGCGGTGGTGCTGGCCGACGACGTGATCGAAGCCGAGACCCCCTGCCTGCGCCAGCTTCTGGACGTGTACGATTTCTTCGGCGCCCCGGTGCTGGCGGTGATGGAGGTGCCGGCGGAGAGCATTTCCGCGTACGGCGCGATTGACGCCGAGCCGGTGGCTCACAACGGCGGCCACGACCGCGTCTACCGCATACGCGACCTGGTGGAGAAACCCAAGCCCTCGGATGCGCCCTCGAACCTCGCCATCATCGGGCGCTACGTGCTCACGCCGGAAATTTTCGATTCCCTGCAAGGCATCGAACCGGGATCCGGAGGCGAGCTTCAGCTCACCGACGCCTTGAAGCACTTGCTGCGCAAGCGCCCGTTATACGGCTATCGCTTCGAGGGCACGCGTTACGACGCAGGGGATAGGCTGGGCTTCCTGAAGGCCACAGTGGAATTCGCGCTGGCGAGGAGGGATCTGGGAGGGCCGTTCCGGGAGTATTTGAAGGGGCTGAAGCTGTGAGGTGGCAAGCGAACCTCGACGGGCTTTGCCGGAGTCTGGAGGACTATGCCAAGGTGAACGGCATTGGGGTCCCGAACCCCTCGTCCCAGGCAGCCGCGCGTTTGAGCGATTCGCTTTACCTGGCACATTCGACTGCGGATGAGAAATTCTCGGATATCTGCGCCAGCGGGTACCTGGTTTCGGCGGCACGCCTCGCCGCCGACCGCAATGAATCGCTGGCGCCAAGGCGCACCGAGGTCGCATTGGGGACGGCTGCCTCCGTGTTCTTCTATGTTTCGCCGTTTCGATTTCCGCAGACGGGCTGCGGCTTCCTGTTTGCCAAGACCCTGGAATCCCATCGCTCCGATGAGGGCGTGGCGACCCCTTTCGATTCCGGCGGGCTGCTGGGAAGGTTCACTCGCCCCGATCCTGCTGAACCGCCGCGGGCATTTCTGTCGCGCCATGAACTGCCGATCCCCGGGCACCGCCGCTATCTCGGCCTGTCCATGGGCGTCCTTTTTGACAAACCCGAGGATTACGTAGAGGGCCTGGAACCGCGTCTGCCGGGACCAATCGGGCTGACTGGAGGCGATCGCCGGCGCTGGACGCATGAGGTTCGCATTCCAGAGCGAGTCTTTGTGCGCGGCAGCCACTTGCAGGCCGTCTTCGCCCCGAAAGCCCGAGTGGCAGCCGACCCGGAGGTGAGAGATCTCTTCCAGTGGTGCGTTGGGGAGGGTGTGGACCACATCTCCTTCGACACACCGCGCAGGAACGACTTCGAAGCGCTACGGCGGGAGTGCCTCGGCTATATCCGCCGAAAGCTATACTAGGATTCTCCTATGGCAACGCCCTGGAACCTCGACGATCTTGAGATCGTGGGCTACGCAGACGTTCTCACGGAGACCGTGTTGCCCTCCGTGGTGCCGCCGGTGTTCCGCTTGAAGGCCGATTCCCAGCGGGCCTTCTTGCCGCCTTACTCCTTCAACGCGGGCTTCTTATGCAACGCCACTGAGGTGTTTCAGTCCGAATTGGACGAACTGAGGGACTCACGCGAAATTACACTTTTCGATGATGCGTTCTCCGCGCGCGCCGGTTTTGAACTCTGGGTCGACCAGTCATTTCAGTGGCGCTACCAACCATTGGATGAGGCGGAGCAGGAGTTACGCCACATCGCAGACGAGGCAATCCGGAAGGCGGAGGACGCCTTACAAAAGGGCGATCTCCAGCAGGCGGAGCGCCTCAGTGGAGTAGCTATCTCAGCGGATGACCGGAGGGTGGAACCGCTGGCGATCGAGGCTGCAATTTGCCGGATCCAGGGAAACAAAACAGGCGAGCAGCTTATGGCGGAACTGGCCGCGCCGGTCCTGGAGGAGAGGCTGTTCAATCTGCTGGTAGACGATTACTGCGCCTCTCGGCAACAGCCAGCGCCAGCAGTGCAGGCTTCCGGTCCCCGGCGACCGATGCAGGGGGTGGCCCGAGTGCGCGTAGCCGCGTAGGACTGCCGATGCACTTCCCGTACATTTTCACCTTCTACAGCTTCAAGGGCGGTGTAGGCCGCAGCATGGCCCTTATGAATGTGGCCTACACGCTGGCGGGGCGGGGCCGGCACGTTCTGGTGGTGGATATGGACCTGGAGGCTCCGGGACTCAGCGGCTTCCTGCACCGCAGCGGGGAGTTGGCTGAACCAGAGGCGGCCCACCCGAAAGACATCCTGACTTTGCTCGGGGAGGCGACCAGGGCACTACGCGCCGGCGGCGCCGTCGAGGAAATAGCGCACCGCCTGCCTCCGCTCGCCCACTACATCCGCACGGTCGCCGAAAAAAAACTCGAAGCTCTCCAGCCGAAGCTCGGGAAGCTGGGCCGACTGGATGTGCTTGGAACCGATCCCGAGCGCGACTACATGGGGCGCCTGGCGCAACTGGGCTTGAAGGGCCTTCCGCAGGGTCAGTTGATTGCCCTCAGCCGGCTACTCCACCACTATCTCAAGGCGCAGCGCTTCGCGCACCGGCCGCTCGGAGTTGAGACCTTTGAGCCGCCACTAGAAACCCCTTACGACTACGTTCTGGTGGACAGCCGCACGGGCATTACGGAGATCGGCGGGTTGTGCGTGGGACCGCTGGCAGATCGGCTGGTGGTGATTACCGGCTTGAATGACCAGAACGTACATGGCACATTGGAGTTCCTAGAAGAAGCTGGAATCCAGCCCAAACCGCGCTCGAAGGACGACAAAGCGTGGGATGACGCCGACGCCGTTGGCGTGGCCGGTGCAGACAACCCCAGCCTCGGTCCCAAGCCGACGATTCTGGTTGCAAGCCCGGTGCCGGCCGGTGAGATCACTTACAAACGGCAGCGGCTGGGCGAACTGGAGAAACTCCTCGGTATCCACCCGGTTTCGCTCTCTTATCATCCCCTGATGGCTCTGATGGAGAGTGTCTTCGTGCGCGATTACCCGGAGGAGTACCTGGCGGGCGAGTACAAGGGGTTGGCGACGAGTCTAATGGCGCAAATCGGTGATGATTCGCAGCGCCTGGCGTCTGAGGTCCGGGTGTTGTGGAAAGAGGAGAACGATTTGACTGGGGCGATCACTCGAGCCTTGCGACTTGCTTCCGACGTTCCGGATCTGGGCATCACAATGCTCGGACTGCTGGGGAGAACTGGCCAAGAGCCCGATGGCAACCATGTTCCGGAGCTGAGACAAGTGTACGCCGCTCTTTCCCAGAATGCGGAAACGAGGCTGGCCGCGTTGAACGGCTGGGGCTTTGCGCTTCTCGAACGGGCCAAGACGAAGACAGGGGACGAAGCCGGTCACTTGTTGCAACAGGCGCGGCAGAAGCTCCTCGAATCCGAACGAATGCACGCTGGAAGCGGCGCCTACAATCTCGCCTGCGTCGAAGCTATGGAGGGAAACACGAACGAGGCGGTTCGCTGGCTACAGGTATTCAAATCTGCCGGCGGACGGCTCTCAAGGGCGAAAATCGCCGCGGAGAAGGACTTCGACCGAGTGCGCAATCAGCCGGACTTTGTTAGCCTGTTGGAGTCGCTGCCCGAGAATTAGGAAGCGCGGTTGTGGGGATTTGGGGTTGAAGCTGTGATCGGAGGACTACACTAAGAGCATGTTGCCAACCGGCCTCACGGAACGTATCGCCGCGCGTCTGGGTCCGCTGGGCTATCTCGACCAGCCCGAGGACCTCGCGCTCTATGAATACGACGGCGGCGTAGAAAAACATCGGCCGGACCTGGTGGTGTTTCCGCGCTCCACCGAAGATGTGGCCGCCATCGTGAAGATCGCGCGTGAATTCCAGGTTCCGTTCACGGGCCGCGGCGCGGGAACGGGACTTTCGGGCGGGGCCATCCCGCGCGAGGGCGGCATCCTGGTGGCCTTTGCGCGCATGAACCACATTCTGGAGGTCGATCTCGAGAATGAGCGCGCCGTGGTCGAGCCGGGAGTGGTCAACCTGGATATCACGCTGGCCGCCGAGAACCGAGGCTATTTCTACGCGCCCGATCCCTCCAGCCAGAAGGCCTGCACCATCGGCGGCAACGTGGCCGAAAACGCCGGCGGACCGCACACGCTGGCCTACGGGGTCACCACCAACCACGTGCTCGGACTGGAGCTGGTGCTGCCCGACGGAACCGTGGTCGAGACCGGCGGCAAGGCGCCGGACCTGCCCGGCTACGACCTCACCGGCCTGCTCACCGGCTCGGAAGGCACCATGGCGCTGGTCACCAAGGCCACCGTGCGGCTGATGCGCAAGGCTGAGACGGTGAAGACCGCCCTGGCGGTTTACGAATCCAACGAGGACGCCGGGCGCACCGTCGCTGAGATCACCGCCCGCGGCATCACGCCGGTGGCTGTGGAGATGCTCGACGGCGTGATGCTGCGCATGGTGGAAGAGGCCACCCACGCGGGCTACCCCATGGACGCCGCGGCGGTTTTGCTGATCGAGCTGGAGGGGCTCAGTGAGGCGGTCGAGGAGCAGGTGGAGCAGATCCGCGAGGCCTGCCTGCTGTGCGGCGCGCGCGAATTCCGCGTGGCACGGACCGCCGAGGAGCGCGACCTGCTGTGGAAAGGCCGCAAGAACGCCTTCGGCGCCGTAGGCCGCGTCAGCCCCACATATTACGTGAACGACGGCGTAGTGCCCCGCACCAAGATCGCACCCACGCTGCGCTTCATCGGCGAGGTGGCCCGCAGGCGCGGCCTCACCATCAGCAACATCTTCCACGCCGGCGACGGCAACATGCACCCCATCATTCTGTTCAACCCGCGCATACCGGGCGACCTCGAAAAGGCGCGCGCCGCGGGCGAAGAGATCCTCACGTATTGCATCGAAGCGGGCGGCTCGATCACCGGTGAGCATGGCGTCGGCATGGAAAAGAACGAGTTGATGGCCAAGCTGTTCAAGCCCGAGACGCTGGATATGATCCGGCGGCTGAAAGTGCTGTTCGATCCGGACAACCGGCTTAACCCCGGCAAGATGCTCCCGACCGGGCGCGGGTGTCTGGAGATTCGACAGCCGGCGCCGGCGGCGAGTTCGCCGTCGTAATAGATTGCTTGCTATTCCGATCGCCGTCCGCGGCGCTTCCGCATTTCGACCGGCTCTAGCAACGCTACCGGGACTTGCCGGAATTGCGCGATGGCGGCCAAGCCCCGGTCAAAAGTAACTACGTGCGCGCCGGCCGCCTCAGCGAATCCGATCAGGTAGCAGTCGGCGACCGCTTTCGTGGCGGTCAGTCGTACCACCGGGAAGCGGAGACGTGTTGCGGATGCCGATCCCAGGTCAGCGCGAGCCAGACGTTGATGTCAATCAAACACGAGTCCGTAGGGCGTCTCCGTATTGGGGCATAGCGGTCCAGGCCGACCCTTCCCCCTGAGCAGCGGCAGTGTGACACGCTCGCCCTTGCGTATGGGGCGAATCGAGACGACACGGGCAACGGGGCGGCCGTGTTTGGTGATGACGATCCCCTCCTCGGGCAGATCCTCCAGCACCGTCAGGCACCTGCGGCGGAACTCGGTGATGCTGAGGCTTCGCATACCCGGTCTACGCCCGCCGCCGCATCTCCGCGCGCGCCTCGGCTTCGGCGGTTCGCGCCCGGTCGGCCTCGCGCTTGTCATACAGCTTCTTGCCCTTCGCCAAGGCCAGCTCGCACTTGATCTTCCCCTTTTTCAGGTAGACCCTGGTGGGGATCAGCGCCAGGCCCTTTTCTCGCGTCTGGCCCAGAAGCTTGTCGATCTCCCGGCGGTGCAGCAGCAGCTTGCGGTTGCGTATGGGAGGGTGGTTCTCGCGGTTTCCGTGGGAGTACTGGCTGATGTGGGCGTTGACGAGCCAGGCCTCGTTGCCGAGCACGGCGCCATAGGCGTCCTTGAGCTGGACCTTGCCGTCTTTGGCGGCCTTCACCTCGGTCCCGGTCAGCACCAGTCCGGCTTCGAACCGCTCCATGAGGAAGTAGTTGTGGCGGGCCTGCCGGTTGTCGCTCAGGATCTTGAGGGAAACGTCTCTGTCAGCCAACTGGATCCCAGCCTTTTTGTCTCAACGCGCGGAAGTCCGGCGTCGTCAATGACTTTAGATGATCCTTAACCGGATGATTCGACTTCATCTTAGCATAGGGCTTCCGGAAGGCCGGGAAAGTACGGAAACATGCTTTTTTTCAATCGTTTAACCGCCATTGCGCTGGCCGCCATGCTGATTGCGCCGGGGGTTTCGCTGGAGGCCAGCACCAAGAAGGGCGACAAGTATCTGGCGGAGGGCCGCGCGAGCGAAGCCAAGAAGGAGTGGGACGCCGCCCTGGAGTCTTACGAAAAGGCGCTTTCCGAGGACCCCTCCGAGATGGTCTATCAGATCGCCGCCGAGAAAGCGCGCTTCCAGGCCGCTCAGGGGCACATCGATAAAGGGTTGAAAATCCGCTCCCAGGGCTTGCTGGGCGAGGCTCTGCTGGAATTCCAAAAGGGTTACGCGCTGAACCCCGGCTCCGCGGTTGCCGTACAGGAGATCCGGCGCACCGAGGAAATGATCCAGCGCGAGCGCCAACGAGTGGAAGAGACCGGCAAGGAGGCCCCCGCCCAGGAGCGGGCTCTCACTCCGGCGGAGGAGGTGAAGAAGGAGATCAGGGACAAGATCGACCGCATGTTGCCCGTCCCCGAGCTCAAGCCTCTCAACCCCGAACCCATCCGCCTCAAGATGAACAGTCAACCGGTCAAGGTTCTCTTCGAGACGGTCGGCAAGCTGGCCGGCCTCAACGTGGTGTGGGACCCGGAGTACACACCGCCGACCAAGAACAGCTTGTCGGTGGAGTTCGATAACTCGACCATCGACCAGGCTCTCGACGCCCTGGCCGTGCTCACCAAGTCTTACTGGAAGGCGCTCTCGCCCAACACCATCTTCATCACCAACGACACGGTCAACAAGCGGCACGACTACGAGGAGCAGGTGGCGCGGATTTTCTACCTCTCGAACATCACCGCGAACACCGATCTCCAGGAAATCATGAACGCGGCGCGCGCCGTGTCGGACTGCCAGCGCATGTTTCCCTACACCGCGCAGAACGCCATCATCGCCAAGTGCGAGGGCGACCGCATGGCCTTCGTCGAGAAGGTCATCAACGATCTGGACAAGCCCCGGGCCGAAGTTGTAGTGGATGTTCTGGTGTTGCAAGCCAGCTCGACTTTCAGCAAGCAAATCACGGCGGCGCTGGCTTCCACCGGGATCAACTCTCCCATCAGTTTCACGCCGCGCTCCAGCATACAGGTGCCGATCAGCTCCACCAGTTCCACCGCGACAGCCAGCACCAGCACCACCAGCACCACAACCGCCACGACCACCCCCACGACAACAACCGGCACGAGCACCTCCGCCACCTCTATCCCGCTGTCCAACCTCGGGCACCTGGCCAGTGCGGACTTCTCCACTACCCTTCCCGGCGCCCTGTTGCAGGCGGCTATGAGCGACGCACGGACCAAAGTGCTGCAAGCTCCGCAAGTCCGCTCGGTGGATGGGGTGAAGGCCACGCTCAACATCGGCGACCGCGTCCCTACCGCCAGTGGCAGCTTCCAGCCGGGCATCGGCGGCGTGGGCATCAACCCGCTGGTCAATACGCAGTTTCAGTACATCGACACCGGTGTGAACGTGGAAATGCTGCCGCGCGTGCATGATAACGGCGATGTCACCATTCACGTGGACCTGAATATCAATAGCGTGAGCTCTTACGTCAACCTGGGCGGTATCAACCAGCCCGTTATCAGCCAGGAGAAGATCTCGCACGATATCCGCATGCGTGAAGGCGAAGTTGGCCTCCTGGGAGGTCTCGTCACGGAACAGCAGGACAAGACCGTCACCGGCATTCCGGGCCTTTCCAGCATTCCGCTTCTGAACAAGTTGTTCACCGGCAACAGCATGGACCGCAGCCGCAACGAGCTGATGATTGTGCTGATCCCGCACGTCATACGGCGGCCGGAAATCACGGCGGAGAACCTGCGCGCCATCGCGGTCGGCAACTTCGCGACGGTCAAAGTGAACTACGCGCCGAAGCCGGTTGAGCACGAGGCCGCCAAGCCGGGCGCGGAAGGCGCCGCAGTGCTGCCGGGCCCGGTGAGCGCCCCTGCGCTATTGGCTACCGCACCACCGGCCACTGCACCGCCAGCCACCGCTCCGCCAGCCACCGCTCCGCCGGCAATGGCTCCTCCAGCCACGGCTCCGCCGAGTCCGGGGGGCGCCCCTGCGCCGCCGGGCCCAGGGAACACCCCCGCTCCGCCGAGCCCTAGGGCCACCCTCACGCCGGCAGGTGGCACGCGCGTTTACTTCGAGCCTTCCCAGGCGACTGTCAACGCGTCGGAACGCATCACCGTCTCTCTGTTAATCGAAGGCGGCGCCGATGTGGCCTCTGCGCCCATCCAGATCCAGTTCGATCCCAAGTTCCTGCGGCTGAACGACGTGCTTCTCGGCGACTTCTTCACCAAAGACGCCCGGCAGCCGGTCTTCACCAAGAACATTCTGAACGACACCGGCGCTGCCGTCATCCAGCTCAGCCGTCCGCCCGGCACACCCGGCGTGGGCGGGTCGGGCACGCTGGTCACTTTGAGCTTCCAGGCAGTGGCCCGCGGCACCGCGGTCGTCACGATTCCGCACCTGGCCGTGAGAAACACCAAAGGGGCGATCATTTCAAGCTCGACGCCGCAACTCACCGTCACTGTGAAGTAGGCAGGTATGAAGCGCCGGAGACAGAGAGGATTGACGCTGGTGGAGCTCATCGTGGCCTTTACGATCATGCTCATCCTGACGGCCATGGCAGTGCCCCTGGCGCGCAACAAGGTGCGCGTGGAGCGCGAGCGCGATCTTCGCTACGCCCTGCGCGAAGTGCGGCAGGCCATCGACAAGTTCAAGGACAATTGCGATATGGGCTACCTCGGCCCGCAGAAGTTGGGCGCGAACTGTTACCCGGAAACCCTGGAGCAGTTGGTGGAGGGCGTGAAGCTGCCGGGACCCGCAGGCAAGAAGATGCGCTTCCTGCGCCGCATCCCGCGCGACCCCTTCACCGGCACCGCCGACTGGGGCCTGCGCAGCGATCAGGACGACCCCAAGTCCACCAGTTGGGGCGGTCAGGACGTTTTCGACATCTATACCAAGACCACGCAAAAGGCTGCCGATGGGACTTCATACTCCGAGCAGTGGTAATCCAGGCAGCCGGCCGGGTGTGCGGTGGCGCGTGCGCGGCTTCACCTTCGTCGAGCTGATGGTGGTCATCGCGATTATCGTGATTCTGATCTCGATGGCCATTCCCATTTACAGCCGGTCCATCACGCGCGCCAAGGAGAGCGTGCTCAAGAACAACCTGTTCACTCTGCGCACCGTGATTGACAATTACACCTATGACAAGCAGAAGGCCCCACAGTCCCTTCAGGACCTGGTCACCGACGGTTATCTGCGCGAGATTCCCATGGACCCCATGACCGGCTCCAGTCAAACGTGGAAACTTATCATGGAGGATGCCACTCAGAGCGTCAACCAGTCGGAGCCTGGCATTTTCGATGTGCTCAGCGGATCTGATAAAATAGGACTAAATGGGACCCCATACTCCGATCCTTCCTGGTAAACGGGCCGTCCCGCTAGTTGCCTTACTCGCCCTGGCGATCAGCCCCTCTTTCGCCCAAACACCATCCTTCTCCGGCCAATGCGTGGCTTCCGGTCTGCCTGTTCAGGTGCGCGCGGAGGGCCTCACGGAACGCATGGGCGACATTGTGGTGCAATGTTCCGGCTCCAGTCCCGGAGCCGTATTGTCGGGCAACCTCACCATCTTCCTGCCGGTCGGTATCACCAACCGGGTAGACTCCAACAACCTCGCACAGGACGCGGTGCTCTTTGTGGATTACGGGAGCGGCTTCGTGCCCAGCGGGATTGCCGGTCTGGTGACGGGCGGGAGCATCGCCTTTTACGGCATCAGCTTCGCCGTGCCGCCGAGCGGCAATCTCAACATCAAGATTTCAAACATCCGCGCGGCCGTTGGCGCGGTGGCGTCGGTCGCGGCGAACATCAGCTCTCCTATTCCACTCAGCCAGTCGCAGGTAATCGTCGCCTTCCCACGGACGAGCCTGTACGCCACCCTGTACAGCACCGATGTCCCCTGCACCGGCTCGCCGCTGGCTTCCACCACGAGCCTCACAGCCCTCTTCGCGGCGGGGACCGTTTTCGCTTCCACGCGCATCACCGAAAGTTTCGCCAACGCGTTTGCGACGCGGGCCGCCGGCGACGACACCGGCACGCGCTTCCTGGTCGGCTATTCCGGCTTCCCGGCCAACGCGCAGATTTACATCCCCGACATGGTGGCCGGGTCGAGCGCGCTGGTTCCGACGGCTGGCGGCGACCTGGGCGTGCCGCAGGCGGTGGGCCAGTACGTTCCCGGCAGCGGCACATTGCTGCTGGTGCGCGTCCAGTACGCCGATGCCACCGGGGCCGGCGGTATCCTGCTTCCGACGCCCACGGGCAGCGGCCCGGTGCTGCTCGATTCGGTGAGCCAGGTGCCGCTCACCAACGGAGCCGGCTACGCGGTCTACGAGGTGGCGGATACTAATCCCAGCGTGCTGGAGAGCGCGCAGTTCCCCACGTTTGTTTCAATTCCCAACGTCACTGCCGCGGCTGTGACAGAGGAGAGCCTCTCTTACGCTCCGGTGTCCACGGTGATGAGCGCGTCCATGAGCGCGCCGGTTCCGCGGTTCGCCGCGGGAACGGGAACACCGCCGTCCGACTGCACCATACTCAACGATTGCCAGGCCGGTTACTTCCCGAAATTGTCGATAGAGCCCATGTCCGTCCAGCTCACCGCCATTGCCGGCGGCGCCATGACCAGCCCGCCCGGATACATTCCGGTGCAAAATGCGAGCGGCGGCATCATGAGCTGGACCGCCCTCGTCAGCTACACCACCGGCTCCGGCTGGCTGACCCTCAGTAACACCTCGGGAGAGAACAACGGCACCGTGCAGGTCTATGCGTTGCCGAAAGCCCTCACGGCAGGCACGTATCAAGCCGGCATCGTCATCGATGCCGGGCCGCTGGCGGGGAGTGTTACCATCCCCGTGACCTTGACGGTGCAGCCGGCGGCGCCGACCCCGACCCCGACGCCGACTCCGCCCGCGCCGGTAGTGACGGTGACCTCCGTCGTGAATGCCGCCACTTTCGCGGTGACGCCGCTGGTGCCGGGTTCTCTGGGCACGCTGTTGGGCGCCAACCTGTCCGGCAAGAGCGTATCGGTGACGTTCGATGGCACGGCGGCCACGCTGCTCTACGCGGGAGCCGGCCAGATCAACTTCCAGGTTCCGGCGAGCCTGGGATCCAAGACCTCCACTACCCTGGTGGTAACGGTGGATGGCTCGAGCAGCGCGCCGCAAGTAGTGGCGTTGGCGCCGGTCTGGCCCGCCATTTTCGCGAATGGCGTACTCAACCAGGACAACACCGAAAACGCGGCTGCAACCCCGGCCACGGCGGGAAGCGTCCTTCAGATCTTCGCCACCGGCATCCCCGCCAGCGCCACGGTTTCGGTTCAGATCGCCGGCCAGAAGAACCTGATTCCGCAATACGCGGGCGCGGCCCCGGGGCTTACGGGCGTGCAGCAGGTCAACGCTGCGATTCCGGCCGGTCTGGCCGCCGGGGCCACTCAACTGATCGTTTGCGCCACCGCCGGCTCACAGCAAGCCTGCTCTCCCCCTTACCCGGTGGTGATTCAGTAGTCATGCATCGAATTCTCCCCGCGCTGGTGGCCGCGGCCGCGCTTCTGACAACCGGCTGCGGTTACACGGGAGAACCGATGCCTCCGCTGGCCAACATTCCGACGCGTGTCAACGACCTTGCCGCCATCCAGCGCGGTAGCCGCATCATGGTCCAGTTCACGGTGCCACCGCGCACCACCGAGGGCGTGGCAATCAAAACGCCCCTGAAGCTGGACCTGCGCATCGGTACCGCGGAGCCGCCTTTCAGTCAAGAGGCATGGGCGGCCCACGCCACACCGGTTCCCGCCGGCCCCGTCGACAACGGGGTGGCTCGCTACGAAATCCCCTCGGCGGCATGGACTGGCAAGGAAGCTACCCTGGCGGTCCGCGTTCTGAGCGTCAGGGGCAAGACCCTAGGCTGGTCGAATTTCGTGAATCTCACAGTGATTGCGCCTCCCGAGAGGCCCGTGGAAGTGCGTGCCGAGGCGACGGCCGAAGGTGTGCGCCTCACCTGGCACGCACGGGGCGACAGTTTTCGCGTCTACCGGCGCACGGGAAGCGAACCTTTCGCGCCGGTGGCCAACGTGCCGCAACCGTCCTGGACCGATTCCGGCGCGGAGTTCGGCACGCACTACATCTACCAGATCCAGACCATTGTCAAGCTGCCCAACAATGCGCAAGCGGAAGGCGACATCTCCGAAGAGGCCGGCATCACCCCGGTAGATGTTTTCCCGCCCGCCGTGCCCGCAGGGCTCAATGCCGCCACCGCACCGAATTCCATCGAGCTCTCCTGGGAAGGCGACACCGAACCGGACCTGGCCGGCTACCGTGTCTACCGCTCGACCGGCGCCGGTCCCTTCGAGCAGATTGGGGAGATGGTGTTGGTCCCCAGCTTCTCTGACCGCGCCGTCGAGCATGGCAAGACGTACCGTTACGCCGTGAGCGCGGTCGATAAGACCGGGAACGAGAGCGCGCGATCGGGGCCGGTGGAGGCCACGCTGCCGTAGTTTGGTGTATACTCATAGTTCGATGTCTTACCGCTTCGCCAGCTCGTTTACTTACCGGCTCAGCCGGTAGAGTGGCGTTGGCGGAGACAACATTTGCAAGCCAGCCCACTCGGGAGAGTGGGTTTTTTGTTTTTGGGGGGAAGAATGATTATCTCGATGAGGCCACATGCCAGCAGGGCGGAAATCGACCACGTCTGCGAACGCATTCGCGAGTTCGGATATAAGGTCCACTCCATCGAAGGCGAGGAGCGCGTGGTAATCGGGGCGGTGGGCGTGGGAGACGTCACCGCCTGCCTGGAGTCCCTGGAAGCCACGCCCGGGGTGGAGCGCGCCGTGCGCATCTCGGCGCCGTACAAGTTCGTCAGCAAGGAATTCAAGCCGGGCCGCTCGGTAATCAAGGTGAACGGCCTGGAAATCGGCGGCGACGAGCTTATTGTTATGGCGGGACCCTGCTCGGTGGAAAGCGAACGGCAGATCATGCGGACCGCCGAAAGCGTGGCGGCGGCGGGGGCGCGCATGTTGCGCGGCGGGGCCTTCAAACCGCGCACGTCACCTTATGATTTTCAGGGTCTCGAGCTGGAGGGGCTCAAGCTTCTGCGCAAGGCCAAGGAGGCCACCGGACTGGGCATCGTGACCGAAATTATGAGCGACCGGGACGTCGACCTGGTAGCCGAATACGCCGATTGCATGCAGGTGGGCGCGCGCAATATGCAGAACTTCGCGCTGCTGAAGTCGCTCGGTTCCTGCGGCCGCACGGTGCT
>Ga0181538_10000756_pt1 | contig 38497 bp, 30 predicted proteins | sample PEATcosm2014_Bin_40_FD_119773 | JGI IMG/M metagenome (GOLD analysis project Ga0181538, IMG submission 119773) | Peatland microbial communities from MTU Mesocosm Facility, Houghton, MI, USA - PEATcosm2014_Bin23_30_metaG | ecosystem: Environmental > Terrestrial > Soil > Wetlands > Peat | place... | reverse complement strand
AGACGGGAAACTTTCTGACTCTTTCAAAAATGCCTCGTTCCAATTTGCACGGAGCAGTTTGACGTTGCCTGACTCACACTGGCTGGATATTGGCCGCGCCCGCACTTCTTTGCTTGCGGCTCCGCCCGCTGGCATGATTTTGATAACGTAGCCATCCAATGCCCGGCTCGCAGCGCCACTTTCATATTTGCCCGCGCTGCCGGGGTCTTGCATGAAGCCGATCACGGTTGATTTGCCATCGCGTAGAGCGCAATGTCCCATTTCAATTTCCACTTGAAACGGAGTCGCAAAAATCCTCACTACATCTTCGATGATGTAAAGACCTTGCCGTGTTTTTGCGAGCAACAATCCGACAGTTGCATCCGGGTCGGTGCCGGTTTTTTGCTCGCTTGCTGCCCTATCCCAGAATCGGCAACGCGAAACAATGTCGGCAGGCATGGCGTCCAACGGCTGACCGAACCATATCCTGCGGAAGAAATTGCCAGCCTGCCATTTGACATTCCAATTTCCAAAAAGCAATCGCTCACGCTCGACCAACGGCAACGCTTTCAGGTTTGAAAGATAGGCCGGGTCTTTTTCGAGAAGGATTTTGTTGTCCCTAACGTTTGCGGGGATGAACGTCGCGCTTTTCGGCTCAAAATCTGCCCCAAACTTTTCCACAAGCTCGGCTCTGCTGTTGCCCCAGATCAGGTCATCGCCGGAACGGATGAACCAGCGCAAGACGCCGGAACGCTCTTTAATAGGAAGCCCGGTTGCGTCGTCAATCCACCATGAAATAAAATTTCTCAACCATGAATCACTGTCGGGATTGCAAGTTGCGCGGATGCGGCAATGAACGCCGGACATTGAACGGTTACGGCTGACAAGGAACCAAAACTGGTTTTCTGAAAACTCCTGCAACTCGTCAAAGCTAATCAACGCAATTTGTGCGCCCTGCCAATGATAGCGGTCTGATTCCAATTCCATGCCAGCAAGTTTCAAAACCGCGCCACTTGGAAACTGCCATTCCAAGGAACTTTGATTCAACTTCGCATTAAGCAACGGGAACACTTGCTCGCTGGTGTCCGCCAGTCCGCCCGGTTGACGAAGCATCGGTTGAGTCCTTCTGAAAATCACGCTGCGAAATTGAGCGTTGCCAACGTCGTAAAGTTGCTCCAAAAGCAGCGCGAAGGATTTTCCCGAACCTGCCGCGCCTCCAAAAATTGCAATGTCCGCCGCGCTCTGCAAAAACTTTTCCTGTGGGCCGGGCTGCGGGCGAAGTTCGTCAGTCGGATTCATCTGCACCGCTCCTTTCGGTAATCAATTTCGTTTCGCCGTCGCCATTAGCTTTCAGGGCGGGCCTGCTTGTCAACGCTGATTCCTTTTGCGGCAAATAAACTGCGATTGCTCCGGCCAGCGGCTGACCGTCTGCGCCGGTGATTTCAATCCTGTTTCTGGCAAAGTGTTGCGGCTGCGTGTGCTCAAGCAACCACGCCGAAGCTCGCCAATCGCCCGCGTTGCTTGCACGATCAATTTTTTTCAGCCGCCGCTCAACACCTCTGGCAATGGCTCTGTCAACTCGTGCGCGGAACGCCGGGTCATCACGCTTCCAATTGCGCCAAACTTGGTCGCAAATCCCCGCAATGGCACAAGCATGGACATAGGGCAATCCACGGGCGACCGCATCACAGAAAATCTTCGCGTTGGTGGCGTAGGGGATTGCTCACTCATGGTTCCCTAACCTTTCCGGCAGGGTGAGTCTGCGCAGTGTCCGCCGCTGGTTGTTGGATAGGCCGCGCCGTTGTGATGGGTGTTCGAGTGCTCGCGCCAGCCGTTCGACCAACTGCTTGGTGCTGCCTGATGCACGACTTGCGCGCAGAAAACTTTTCACGCAGCACCGCCTTGCTGACGCCGAATCAAACTTTCGCGCACACTGGGAAGGTGGAAGTGATATTTGCGCTCGCCCAACCGGATGAAGGGAATCGTGCCATCCTTCATGCGGGCGCGCAAAGCGCCACGGCCCATCGGCACGAACCGAATCAAATCGTTGGCCGTGACGAACTCGGTTTGATCGGTTGCTGGCAACTTTGACTGCTCACCCGTGCCAACGTCGGGCGTTTTAACGTTTAAAAGCGCGTTCATACCTTTTCAAAGGGGTGAACGGCCAAACAGACGCGGAAACGGGGGGTTTGCGGCGCAACGTCAGGAGAAAAAGTGAATCGCCGGTTACTTGGGCAGGTTGGCTTGGAACAATTGCTGGCTTGAAGGCGATTTCCGCCAAGCCGTTACGAAAGATTCTTTGTTGATGCCAGTGGCTCTCTCGCCTAGCCGCGCTGCTGCCATGAGCAACCCGTCGCGCAAAAGCGATTCGCGCAAAAGCGATTTCAGTTCTTTATCGCTGAAATTCTTCACTTCATCCTTAAACATCAGCCTAACCGCCGACAGTTCGCGGTGGCAAGCGGCCCAAGCCTTTGTGATGGGAGCAAAGGCAACTTGAAGCAGGCCGACCTTATTCGCCAGAAACTCCGGCGGGTAGTCGGGCGGGTTGCCTTGCCCACTGCGCGAAAGTAGCCGCAGAGCGCGTCTAGCAGTCGAACGCGCCAATTTTCGATTGTCGGTGGCCGTGCCGAAATGTGCCACTTCCAGCAACTCCACCAGCGCCGTAACGAGGCCGTGATTGGTTAAAAGCGAGCGCGGCCTTGCACGAATCAAAGCAACAATTCTGTCCGCGTTTCCGGGCTGCTTGGCGGCGGACATAAATTGTTTCGTGGCAAGTGCGCCCCATCCGGCGTTAGAATTGGGTAGGTAGTTGCTAACCTCTCGCCGGACTTTCTCCATCGCTTCCGGCAAAGTCCATCGGTTATCGCCGTTGTCAATGTGAGCTTTTTCCTTCAATTTCCGCACCGCCGCTGCCCGTGCGTCAAATTCCTCTGGTTCGGGAGTTGGCGCTTGTTCGGAAAGCTCGTCACTCGCATAGACCGCCTCATAGTCAGGGTCAACGGTTCTTACTGGGCAGTCGTTCTCAAGGCCCACGTGCGGCGGTTGTTGTTTGTGCTTTCCTTTTTGCTTCATAGTGCCGTCCGGTTTTGAAGTTCAATGATGTTGCTTGCGGATTTCGCAGGCCGGATTGCGAAAAATTTCGCGGCCTCTTTGCGCGTGGCCAATCCTTTGTAATGCTCATGCACCATGCCGGGCGAATTGCCCGCCTGTTGCGCGGTCAAATTCTCGTTTGCGTGGAGCGCGAAGTGGTAGGTGCAAAAGCTGTGGCGCAGGCCATTTCGCTTGCGCGTCAACCCCGCTTGCTCGCTGATCGCATCGAACCTTTTTTGGAACTTGGATTCTGTCGTGTTCCAAAGCTTGCCGGTGGTCATTGTTCGGAACGGGCGTAGCCACGCGGCCAGCGCGGGACAGATTCCCACCAAACGACGTTGCCGCGTCTTGGCTTTGCCTGCCGTGACTTCAATGTGGCCCTTCACATGCCAAACGTCCGCCCAATCCAGCCGCAGCAGTTCGGCAACGCGCAACCCGGCCATTCCGCCAATGGCAATCAGCGGCTGCATTGCGCCGTCCGCTGTTTCAAGCATGTCGCGGAGTTCTCTGGGCGTGTAAAACTCCGTCGCGCCGCCATTGGTCGTCTCCATGCGCATGGTGTCCGCTTCAAACAAGCGGTGGCCAATGGGCAGGTAATCTTTCCGCGTTGCCCAATTCAAAAACTGTTTCACGGCGGCTCGGTGATGGTTGCGGCTTTTGGGGCTGACCGCCGGACGCCTTGGCATTGTTGGAAGCGCATTCATGAACTTGTCCAAGTGCCCTTTGGTCAGGTCACAGACAGCGTGGCCGGGGAACATGGCCGCGAATTTTTGAAGCATTTTCCCCTTTTGGCGAGCGTAGCCGGAGCCGATTTCTGGCCGCTGACCGGTGGGGGCAACGGTGCGAGGTTTGTTCACGGCGACAAATTCCTGAACCGCTTCAGCCAAGTCCACCCGCTTCACGCTGACGACGCTTCGCAAATAACCGTCAACCGCCTCTGCCAGCGGTCTGCCTTGCAGCTTCCGCGCCGCCTCGCAATATGCGCCCACGGTGAACCTGATTGACAGACGGTTGCCGGTTGCTTGGTAGAACCGTTGAAGTTCCTCTAGTGCGTTCAGCGCGTCAGCGGCCTGCCCCGGCGACAAGGTTGACGCCAGCACACCTTTGCCGATGTCATTGACGATTTTATCAGCGAACCGCTTTGCTTCGGTGAAGCTTGCAAAGCTCTTGAAACGGCTGCGCGGCTTGCCATCAACGCGGACGCGCCAGTAAACATTGTAGGGCTGCGTCGGGTTGTCGCCCTTGTAAATCGTCGCCAGCGTTTTGCCCCGGCCACGATAGCGGAGCCGTTTTGGAAACTTCACGTTCGTCTCACTTTGTTCGCCCGAACCGCCCGGAAACATTGCTGAAATGTTTTGTGAATCTTTTGGGTGTTCGGCCAATTCACCGTTTTCGCTGGGAAAACTGGTGCGCGCTGCAGGGTTTGAACCTGCGACCCCCAGTGTGTGATACTGGTGCTCTACCGCTGAGCTAAGCGCGCCCCGTCTGTAAAAAGCCACGAAACAGCCAAAAATTCAATCTTAAAAGCATGCTGACTTGCCCCGTCGGTCCCGCGCCGGCGCGAAACTTTCTTTTGCGGTTGGGGTTTGAAAGGCTGAATGCGAAAAGCCTTTTCGAGTGGAGGAACCATTATGTACAAACTTTGCGTCGTTTTAATCGCGATATCCGGCTGGCTGGCGTGCGTCGCCCAAGCCCAGGTCACTAATGTGCCCCCGACCGAACTGGAGGGGTTCGAGGCCCAGACCGGAACGGTCATTATCAAAGGCGCCGGCCAGATCGGTTCGCTGGCCATCGGCAGTTTGAACCTGGTGGTGACCTCCAAAGAATCCACCGATGTCGGCACCAGCCGCAAAGAATATGGCGTGGCCGTCGAGATGACTGAGAACAACCAGGGAACGGTGAGAATGGTGGTGGACTATGACGAATTGGATTCACTGCTCACCGGCCTGAATTACCTCGCCAAAATTGATTACAACGTAACCACCCTGCCCACTTTTGTCGCCAGCTACACCACCAGGTCCGGACTTCGGGTCGGCGCTTTCACCAGCCAGCGGCGGGGCGCCATACAGTTCTTCCTGCAGGATCGCAGCGTAAACAGCGCGCGAATCTTAATTACGCCGGCCCAACTGGCCCAGTTCCAGACTTTGATCGAACAGGCCAAAAAAAGTCTGGATTCCATGCGCATTCCTCACTGATGGTGCGAGGCGAAAGCGACTTCTGCAAATGATGTAGCGGCGCTCTGCGAGCGTCGCACTGGTTTCTCAGGAAAAATGCGGCGGTCACAGAGCGCCGCTACAGTTTCTCATTTTCTCAAAATCGTGTCCCGCTGCGCCCAGTCGGGATTGGCGCCCGGGTAATCGAGATTGTAATGCAACCCGCGGCTTTCCGGGCGCATTTGCGCGCAACGCACAATCAATTCCGCCGTCGTCGCAATGTTGCGCAGTTCCAGCAGGTCGCTCGTCACGATGAAATTCCAGTAATATTCCTGGATTTCCTGCTGCAAGTTAGTGAGGCGGTTTTGCGCCCGCGCGAGCCGTTTGTTCGTTCGCACGATGCCCACGTAATCCCACATCAGCCGCCGGATTTCTTCCCAGTTGTGGGAGACCACGACCATTTCGTCCGGGTTGTGCGCGTCGCCGGATTGCCACAGTGGAATTTTTGCGTCCACCGGCGGCAGTGAATGGGCAATGACTTTTTCCGCCGCGCGATGCGAGCAAACCAGCGCTTCCAGCAAGGAATTGCTCGCCAGCCGGTTGGCGCCGTGCAACCCGGTGCAGGCCACTTCCCCCACCGCGTAAAGCCCGGAGATGTCCGTCTCGCCGTCCACGTTCGTCACCACGCCACCGCATTGGTAGTGCGCCGCCGGCACGACCGGGATTGGTTCCTTGGTGATATCAATGCCGTAACGCAGGCAGGTCTGGTAAATGTTCGGAAAGCGTTCGATGATGAACCGCGCCGGCTTGTGCGTGATGTCCAGCCACACGTGTTCCGCCCCGCTTTTTTTCATCTCGCTGTCAATCGCGCGGGCCACCACGTCGCGCGGCGCGAGCGATTTCAATGGGTGATAGCCGTCCATGAACTCGACGCCATCGAGCGACTTGAGCACGCCGCCTTCGCCGCGCACGGCTTCGCTGATGAGAAATGACTTGGCCTGGGGATGATAAAGACACGTCGGGTGAAACTGGACGAATTCCATGTCCGCCACCGCCGCGCCCGCGCGATATGCCATCGCCACGCCGTCACCGGTCGCGATGTCGGGGTTCGTGGTGTAGAGATAAACCTTGCCGCAACCGCCGGTGGCCAGCAGCGTGACCGGGGCGGTGAACGCCCAGACGCGATTGCCCTTTTTGTCGAACACATACGCGCCGAGGCAGCGGTTGCCGTCCTGCAAACCGAATTTCCGGCTCGTGATCAAATCCACCGCGATGTGGTTCTCGAAAATTTCAATGTTCGGCTGCCGTGACGCCGCGTTCAGCAACGCGCGTTCGATTTCGCGCCCCGTCACGTCCTTCGCGTGCAGAATGCGCCGCTTGGAATGGCCGCCTTCGCGTCCGAGATCGAGTTCCCGGCCGCCGTCTTCGGCCGGTGCGTCACGCTTGGAAAACTTCATGCCCAGCTCGATCAATTCCGCGATGCGCGCCGGGCCTTGCTCGACGATGGTGCGGACGACGTTTTCCTTGCAGAGGCCCGCGCCCGCCGCAAGCGTGTCGCGCACGTGCAATTCGAAGGTATCCTCCTTGCTCGTTACCGCGGCGATGCCGCCCTGCGCGTAGTTCGTGTTCGACTCCGCGCGATCTTTTTTCGTGACGATGGCCACGCGCCCGCGCGGGGCGACCTTCAGCGCGAACGAAAGTCCCGCGATGCCGCTGCCGAGAACAAGAAAGTCAAATTGTTTCATTTTGTGAACAACCAGGGAACAAAGACCCAAAGAAAGGCAATGTCCGACCCGCTTTGTTTCAACGTTGTTTCGCTGCTTTTACAATTGTGCATTATCAATCAACCGTGTCTTGCCAATAAAAACCGCTAGCGCCATGTGCGTGCCGCGCGTCACTTTTGAGACGGGCGACAGCGTGTCCGGTTCAAAAAATTCCACGTAGTCCAATTTCGCTCCCGGCTCGCATTCGACCAGCTTTTTCACTGCTGCTTTCAATTCTGCCGCAGGAAACGCCTTCGATTTTTTGACCGTGGCACGGGCCATTTGAATCGCGCACCAAAGGACGGTCGCCTGCGGACGCAAATTGCCGGTAAGATACCGGTTCCGCGAACTCATCGCCAGCCCGCCGGCTTCGCGCAGCGTCGGCGCCACGATGATTTTAACCGGGAAATTCAAGTCCGCCACCATGCGTTTGATGATGGCTGCCTGCTGCCAGTCTTTAGCACCGAATACGGCAACATCAGGCGAAACGATGTTGAACAACTTGGCGACGACTGTCGTCACGCCGCGAAAATGCATGGGCCGCGACGCGCCTTCCATGCTTTGCGACAATTTATCTTCGACGACGTAGGTGCTGAATCCGGTGGGGCGAGCGTCCCCGCGAGCCGTTGTCGCTACGCTTTGACGCGCTAAGGCCGGCTCGTCAGTAGCCTCGCCCCACCGTGGATACATTTCCCTGTCACCCGGCGCGAACACGACATCCACGCCTGTTGCGTAGCAGAGCTTCAAATCACGTTTCAAATCGCGCGGGTATTTTGAAAAATCCTCATTCGGCCCGAACTGCGTCGGGTTGACATAGATGCTCACAACCACAACGCCGCTTTTGCCTACAGCCCGTCGCGCGCGTTTGACCAGGCTAAGGTGCCCCGCGTGCAAATAGCCCATCGTCGGCACAAAGCCGATGCGTGTTCCCGCCCGTTGCCATTTTCCGGCCAGCCGTTGCATGGCGGCGACTGAAGTGACAATTTGCACGTTCAGAAGGGTGGCGCAGTCGGAACAACCAATCAATTTAATTGTCTGGAGAATGGCGGCACAGGCGTCTCGCCGAAAACTTTTTACACAACGCGGCGGCGAGCCGCCGCACCAAACAGGCCGGAGACCTGTTCCACTTCAAACAAACAAGCCGTGCAGTTTGACCCACGCGGCCTTGTCACGGCGGTGTGTGACCGCCGCACGATTTCACCGACGCTCACAGAGCGCCGCTACAAATTTAATGCCTGAACTGCAACGGCGCGTCTTGCGGCATTTCGTGGGCACAGGGCTGGTTCGTCGGCGCATCGGCCTCGCGGTTGTTTGGCGTCACGATTTTATTCGCGAGCATCCAGGCCTCGACCTCCTCACCGCTGATATCGGCGAGCATCTGGCCGTTGATCTCGACGCACGGGCTCAACATCTGGCCGCTCTTCTCGATCATTTCCTGGCGCTGAATCGGGTCGTTGATGATGTCGCGGTCTTCGTAAGGCAGGTCGTATTTCTTCAGCACGGCGCGGACACCCATGCTCCAACCGCAAGTTGGTTTCAAATAAGCGATGATTTTTGGCTTTTCCATAACTTTGTTAAAATTGGTTCTACGATGGCAACAAAGTGCCACAGGCCAAAGCACGTGGCAAGCACATTGCACGAATTTAGTTCACATTCACCGCAGCGTTTCGACACAGATTGCACGGATTGAATCAGTGAAAATCTGTGAAATCTGTGTCAAAAATTTATCTTTCCGTCTCTTGTTTTCGTGCAGCCAAAACTTTTCGTGACGGCATGTAATTAGTAATGAACTCATGGTAAAATTCCGCAAACGTCCCTGCGGTAAGATGCGCGCGCACGTCGGCCATTAATTTCAGGTAAAGGTGCGTGTTGTGGAGGCTCACCATCCGCAGGCCGAGGATTTCGTTCACGTTCAGCAAATGCCGCAGATAGGCCCGGGTGAAATGTTGGCAGGCGAAACACTCGCAGCCTTCCTCAATTGGCTGGAAGTCCGCCTTGTAGGCGCCGCCTTTGAGGCCGAACGCGCCCCGGCGCGTGATCGCCGTGCCATTGCGCGCCACGCGCGTCGGCAGCACGCAATCGAACATGTCCACGCCACGCGCAATCAGCTCGAGCATTTGCGCGGGTGTGCCGAGGCCCATCGCGTAACGCGCCTTGTGCGCCGGCAAAAACGGTTCGGTCAGCTCAATCGCCTTGAGCATCTCCGGTTCCGGTTCGCCGACGCTCACGCCGCCGATGGCATAGCCGTCGAAATCCATCGCGACCAGCGCCCGGGCGCATTCCTCGCGCAACCCGGCGTTGCTGCCGCCTTGCACAATACCGAAAACCAGTTGACCCGGCGTACGCGGCTGGTCGCGGCATTCGCGCGCCCAACGGATGGTGCGCTCGACGGCGAGTTTTTGTTCGCGCGCCGGGGCATCATGCGATGGACATTCGTCGAAGGCCATGGCGATGTCCGAACCGAGTACGCGCTGGATTTCCATCGCTTCCTTCGGCCCAAGAAACAGCGGTGAGCCGTCGAGGTGCGAACGGAATTCGACCCCGTGCGGTTTTATTTTTCGGATTTTGGCGAGACTGAAAACCTGGTAACCGCCGCTATCGGTGAGAATCGGCAATTCCCAGTTCATGAACCGGTGCAGCCCGCCGGCGGCACGGATGATGTCGAGTCCGGGCCGGATGTTGAGGTGATAGGTGTTGCCGAGAATGATTTGGGTGCCCATCTCGCGGAGTTCGCGCGGGTCGAGCGCCTTGACGCTGGCCTGCGTGCCGACGGGCATGAACACGGGCGTGGCCGCAGCGCCGTGCGCGGTCGAAAGACGGCCAAGGCGGGCTTTGGTTTGTGGATCGGTTTTGAGCAGTTCAAACATCCCGCGAAGGTTTAATCAAAACGGCGCGATTGAACATGAAATTTTGGAGCCTGGCTCGCGCCCGTTACGGATGGCCCCCCAAATCCAGCAAATTTCTGGCTTCAAACAGAACGGTCCACCACCAGATCAACAGCACGCCGCCGCGCAGATAAAACGAGACGGCGAGAAATCCCGTGACGATTCGGCTGGCCAGGAGCGCCACCAGCAACGGCGGCGGAACCGGCGTTGGGAGCGACCGGATTTTCATGGCCAGCACGCAAGCTCCGAACAGAACGGTCAGGCTGGTTGCCACCCAACGGTTTTGAAACAGCCGCATGAGCCAGGCAAAAGGGGCGAAGAGCAGAAACAACTGACTGAAGAACAGGGAAAACAGCACCGAGGCAAACCACTCCTTCAAGTCAGCCGGATATTCTTCTGGTATTTGAGGCCGGAGCGATGGGTCAAGAAACCGATAAAACACCACGGCAGCGATGATTCCGACCAGGGTCACCGCAATGAACGGTCCGGGTTCCAGCTTGAAAACAAAGACCGGCCGGTTTGTGTATTGCGTATGCCAGGCAAAGACAAAGCCCCAAAGGACAATCGCACAAAGGAAAAGCATGGGTTCCAAATACCAGATCGGAGCGGGACGGTTCAGCCAAAGCGACATACGAGGATAACCGGCGAGCGCAGAGGCCAGCGCGGCGATGCCTGCCAATTTCAAGACCCTGGGTTGGGTGAAGCTGCGCATATTTTGCCTGCTGGATGTTGGCCGGCAGGGTATGCACACCATGCTGCACAACCAAGATTCTTCTGGCCATTGCCGCCGGTCCTTCGACATGGCGAATCAATCAGTTGGCGTCAGTCTGAGAATTCGCAGGACTAAATTCGTTCGCAATTTCACAATTACTTCACCTCCAGCCTTTTCAGGCGGCGGCTTTTGTGTTAGAGAAAAGGCAGCAACGAAAGGCTACTATGATGCTCGAATACGCGTTGGAAAAATTCCCGTTTACGGTGAACTTACGCGACGGCGCGGAATGCACCGTCCGGCCGCTGGGCAAACGGGACGACGTGCGCTTGCACAAATTTTTTCTCGCCGTGCCTGAAGAGGAGCGGTTGTTCATCAAGCAGCCGATTTTCGACCGCACGATGTTCAAGGACTGGTGCCGGCACCCGGATTTTGAGCGGAACCTGCCCCTGCTGATGTTGCACCGGCAGAAAGTCATCGGCGAGGCAACGTTGCACCAGCGGTTCGGCGGCTGGAAACGCCATATCGGCCTCGTCACGGTGCTGACGCATCCGCAATACCGCGGGCGCGATGTGGCGAAAATCCTGGTCGCGGAACTGGTCGAGATTGCGCGCATCCTCGGCCTGCGGCGGTTGGAAGCGGAGTTGAATGGCGAACGCAAGGTCGCCATCCACGCGCTGGAACACATTGGTTTCCAGCATCTGCTGCGCCAGGAGGATTACGTGCTCGACATGAAAGCCATCCTGCACGATTTCGTGCTCATGGGCATGGATCTGCGAACAGACGAGGAATACGCCGGCGTCGGCGGCTGATCTTCAGGGCTGGCTGGTGATTTTTTGCCAGTTGACACCTTGCGCGCTGGCGTAAGCGGCGAAGGCCTTTTCATTCTGAATCAGCACCGCGCGCACGACGCTCGAATCATCCGCGCGGCCCAGTTCCAGAATGCTGTCCGGAATGATGCCCATTTTTTTATGCGCGTAGAGCAGCGCAAAGACTGCCTGCGCGACAGCCGTGTAGGGCAAATCCTTGTACGCGCCCTCAACCGCGTCCTCGACGACATTGGCGAGAAATTCCAATTGGTCCACGAGATGGGGAAAATGAGGTGTGTTGATTTGGGTGAATTCGAGCTTCCACTGCGGCAGTTGGCGCAGGGCCTTCTCCGCAATGGTCGGCGTGATGCTCGCGGCAGCGCTGTTCACGAATTTTGCAATTTCAGGCATGACAGAGGCAATTTAGGGAAAGTCCCTTGCCAGCGCAAAAGGAAAATTCGTCAGGCCACACCCGCTCGTTGAAGCACGAGCCGGAAATCGAATTCCGGCCTGCGCGGCTTGCGTTCGCGCAGCGCGTTCGCCTCATCGTCGCCGACAAACATTTCCTTCGCGGGGTCCCAGGCGAGCCTGCGCCTGAGCTTCATGCCGATCCACGCGGCGGCGCAGGCTTCAAGGCTGCGGGCGGACTGCTCGACCGGCGCGATGGGTTCGCGGTTGGCCGCAATGCCTTCGAGCCAGTTGAGGTAATGATCGGGACTTTTCGGCCAGCGCACGGCGTTTGCGCCCAGCGGTGAGAGGATTTTGGGATCGCTGGCGCGCAACGGCGGTTTCGTGTCGGCAGCGGGCAGATTGGGGTCGCTGGCAGTGACTCGTTCCACGCCGCGCGTGCAAAAAACCCACCCTTCATCGCCTTCGAATTGCAGCCCGGTTTCAAATTTGTTGTCCAACAGAACCTGGACGTTGTTCGGGTAGAGCATTTCGATGTGATAAGTGCTGTGCACCGTCCACACATCGTTCGTCATGAACTCGGCGTGTGAGTCAATCGTCAGCGGGCCGCCAAGCTCCTGCCCCATCGCCCAATGCGCGATGTCGACATGATGCGCGCCCCAGTTCGTGATCATGCCAAGGCCAAAATCCTCCGTCGTGATCCAGCCGGGCCGGCCCTCGAGGCTGTTCTGCGGATGCACGCGACGCTCCATGTAAGGCTGTTCCGGCGCGGGGCCGAGCCAGCGTTCGTAATCCAGATTTTTCGGCACGGACATCCGCGCGGGCGCGTGGCCGCTGGGCTGGTCGAGGCCAATGCCGATTTTAATTGTTTTCAATTGCCCGATGCGTCCATTACGCACGGCCTCGCTCGCCTTGCGAAAACTTCCCCACGGATGTTCCGAACGCTGTTGCGAGCCGCTTTGGAGAATGACTTTCTTCGCCTGGACGGCCGTTCGCAGCCCGATGGCCTCGGCGATGTCATAAGTTACGGGTTTCTGGACGTAAATATGTTTGCCCGCAATCGCCGCCTCGATGGCGACGAGCGCATGCCAGTGGTCGGGCACGGTCACGACGACGGCGTCAACGTCGGGCCGCGCGAGAACTTCGTGATAATCGTGAGATGTTTTCACGTCCACATCCGACTCGCCCTTTTTTTTGTAAAAATCCTCCGCGAGCTTTTTCCCGGCGGCGAGGCGTTTGGAATCCAGATCGCAGACCGCCACGATTCGGGCGGTTGGATGCGCCATGACTCCGCTCATATCCACCCGGCCTTCGCGGCCACAGCCGATTTGCGCCACGTGAATGCGTTTGCCTGGCAGGTCCGCCGCGAACAGCGAGCGGGGCAGGATGTTGGGAAGAACGAGCAGCCCGACACCGCCGCGAGCGGCGGCCTTGAGAAAACTGCGACGTGATGTTTTTTTCATTTTGCCTCCGTAAAGTTTTCAGTTGGCCGGCAATTCGCGGATTTTGAGGTTGCGGAACGAAACTTCACTGCCGTGTTCCTGCAACAAAATGTGGCCGTCCGCCCATTCACCGAAATCAGGAATGTTTTTGAATTTGCTCTGCGCGACGGCAGCGCGGAAAGCGGCCGAACCGCGGTCGTATTCCAGAATTTTTTTGCCATTGAGCCAGTGCTCGACGTGATGGCCGCGTGAAACGATGCGTGCGTGGTTCCATTCGCCGACGGGATTCACCGGCCTGGCCGGATCGCACGGAAACAAATCGTAAAGCGCGCCGAGCCGGCGGTCGCCATCGCGCCCCAGCTTCGCGTCGGGATGATGATCGTCGTCGAGAATCTGGTATTCAAGGCCGATGGCCGAGCCGACGGCCGCTGGCACGCCGGTCTTCGGATCAACCGGCGAAATGTTGGGCTGCACAAAAATTTTGATGCCGCTGTTGCAACTATAGCTGGTCTTAAAATCTGCAACCAGTTCAAAATTGGAATAGCGCTCGCGGGTGATGATATCGCCGCCGGATTGCGCCTCAGCTTCGCCGTTGGTCAGGTCGGGGTCAACCGTCAGCACCCCGTCGGCGATGCGCCAGCTCTTTTCCGGAAAAGCATCAGACTTGGGACTGCGCCAGCCGTCGGTGGTCCTGCCGTCCCACAGCAATTTCCAGCCGTCCGCTTTTTCCTCATCCGTCAGCGTGTTGTCTTCAGTTTTGATTTCGCGGAGGCGGATGTTGCGGAAACTGACTTTCAACCCGACTTTTCCCGTGGCGTTGCCGACGCCATGAACTTGCAAACCAATCAGGCCGCGCGGCGTGAGGCGGTCGTGGATTTCCGCGCGCGGTTCGCCGTTGAGCCAGGTTTTGATGGACGGGCCGTCGGCGACGATACGGAGCTGGTTCCATTCGCCGGGCTTGCTGACTTTGCGGCCTTGTTCGGAGAACGCCAGGCCTTGCTGGCCTTTCTCGCCATCCGCCGGGAAAAGCCAGCCGCGCCGCGCCTCGTCGTAAATACCGCCGCTCCACATCCGGCCACGCGCGGTGTCCATGTCAATCTCACACTGGTACCCGTGGACGCGATCCGCCGCGAATTTGATTTCCTTGCCGCCGATGATATTCGTTGTTGCGTCGGGAAAAACCTCGCTGCGGATTTGCACGCCGGAGTTGAGCAGCGCATCGCACTTGTATTCCAGTTCCAACTCGAAGTTTTCAAACGTCTGCGTCGTGCAAAGAAAACTGTTGCCCGATCCCGCAACCGATTCGCCGGTGAGCACGCCGTCCCCGACCGTGTATCTGGCCTGGCCGCTGTGTTCGGTCCAGCCGTCGAGGTTTTTGCCGTTGAACAAATTGACCCAGCCGTTCTGCGCGGAAACCGGCGCCGCCGCAAGAACCGCCGCCGCAAACAGGAGTGAAAATGGCCTGGATGTTTTCATAAGGTTGGTGAACGTGGGGGCATTATCCGGCACGTTGGTTGCGAAACAAGTGTTTTTCAAGACGGCCGCACCCGCCAACACCGGGTTGCCGGGCAGAGAAACCGGCTTTGACTGGCGTGCGGCAACTGTTAAAAATCCCGCGTGCAAGACCTCATCGCCAAAGCCAACACGCTGCTGGAAGCATTGCCGTATATCCAGAAGTTCAGCGGCGCGACCTTCGTCGTCAAATACGGCGGCAGTTTCATGGACTCGCCCGACGCCAACATCCGTAACAGCGTAGCGCGCGACATCGTTTTTCTGGAAGCCGTTGAAATCAATCCCGTCGTCGTTCACGGTGGCGGCAAGGCCATCACCCGCGCGATGGAAAAGGCCGGGCTGAAGGCGGATTTCATTCAGGGCCAACGGGTCACTGACGAGGCGACGGCGAAAATCGTGGACGACGTTTTGTCGGGCGAAATTAATCCGGAGATTGTCAAAACCATCAAGGACCTCGGTGGCAGACCGGTTGGCTTTGCCGGGCGGGACATTTTCAAGTGCCGCAAGCTCTGGCTCGATGACAACAACAAGCCCGGCGCGAAAATTGACATCGGTTTCGTCGGTGAAGTGGTGGCGGTCAACACCGCGCCTTTAAAGGAATGCATCTGGTGCGGCTTCACACCCGTCATTAGCCCGACCGCGCTTGGCGAGGACGGAAAAATCTACAATTGCAACGCCGACGTGGCGGCGGCTCAAGCGGCCATCGCGCTCAAAGCCAGGCGGCTCGTGTTCATGAGCGACGTGCCGGGCTTGCTGAGCGATCTGAAGCGGCCAGACTCGGTCGTTCCCCATCTCAAAACCAGTGAAGTCGGTGAACTCAAGAAGAACGGGGTGATTGACAAGGGAATGATCCCGAAGGTGGACAGCGCCGTCGCCGCCGTTCAATCCGGCGTGGAGAAGGTTTCGTTTGTGGATGGCCGTGTGCCACACGCCGTGCTGCTGGAAATTTTCACCGATGCGGGCGTGGGCACCGAAATCGTTTTGTAATTTACGATTTACGATTTACGATTTCCCCTGCGAGTAGGAGTTCACGCTTTAGCGTGTTTGCAGGAACACGCGCGAGCCCTGACAAGCTGAAGCTTGAACTCCAACGTTGAACTCGCAAATTTGAAGATGAAAGAAATTGTGCCATCGCCGCCGCCGCTCGTTCACAACCAGTTTGAGTCGGTGCGGGAGTTGTTCAGCAAAAACGTCGTGCCGAGCTACGGACGCTTCGAACTCGCGTTCAGCCACGGTGCGGGCAGTTATTTGTTTGATGTTGCCGGCAAACGTTACCTCGATCTCGGCTCGGGCATAGCCGTGTGCTGCCTCGGCCACGCGCACCCGGCTATCACCGAGGCGCTGGTCGAGCAATCGCGGAACCTCATCCACGTTTCGAATCTTTATTTCACCGAACCGCAGGGCCGGCTCGCCGCTGAACTCGTCAAACGCATCGGCGCGGGCAAATGCTTTTTTGCCAACAGCGGCGCAGAAGCCAATGAAGGCCTGTTCAAATTGGCGCGGAAATTCGGCCATGATGAAGGCCGGTTTGAAATTTTGACGGCGACGAATTCCTTTCACGGCCGCACGCTGGCCGGCATCGCCGCCACCGGCCAGGACAAGGTGAAGAAAGGGTTCGAGCCGATGACGCCGGGTTTCCGGCACATCCCGTTCAACGATCTGGCAGCCGCGCGCAACGCGCTTTCGCCCGCGACAGTTGCCATCATGATCGAAGGCGTGCAGGGTGAGGGCGGCATCACCCCCGCAACGCCCGAATATCTCCTCGGCCTGCGCACCTTGTGCGACGAGAAGAAAATCCTGTTGTTCATGGACGGCGTGCAATGCGGACATTATCGAACCGGGAAATTTCAGAGCTTCCAGCGGATTCTTGAGAATACCCCCGGCGGCGAAAACTTTCTGCCCGACGGGGTTTCGATGGCCAAATCACTCGGCGGCGGATTTCCCATCGGCGCGTTCTGGGTGCGGTCGCCGTATGCCGATTTGCTGGGACCGGGCACACACGCCACGACGTTTGGCGGTACGCCGCTCGCCTGCGCGGTCGCACTCAAAGTGCTCGAAGTCATCAAACACGAACGGCTCGACGAGCACGCCCGCAAGCTCGGTGAATGGCTCAGGCGGGAATTGGAACGGCTGGCGACAACTTATCCGCAAGTGGTCAGGCGGGCACGTGGCCTCGGTTTCATGCTCGGCCTGGAATTGGTGGAGAAGGAGAAAATTCCCCAATTGGCCGCCAGCGACAGAACCGCCGCCATTCAATTCGTCAATCGCCTGCACCAACTCGGCGTGATGACCATTCCGGCGGGCACGCAAATCGTGCGCCTGTTGCCCCCGCTGAATCTGAAGCCGCAGGAAGCCGGCGAAGGCATCGCGCGAATTGAGGAAGCCGTCAAATCGCTGGCGTGACTTTTGCATGACCTCCGAAGTGAACAGAATCCAACCCCTCATCTGTCCTGCGGACACCCTCTCCCCGTTTGGCGGGGAGAGGGATGGGGCGATGGGCGCGTCCAATCTATCCGGAAACTGGTTTTGTTAACCAAACCCGCTTGAGAGCGATGACCCCTGCTGCGCACAAACATTTGTCCAAACGCGATCCCGTGATGAAACGGCTCATCCGGGAACACGGGAAATGCGACCTGACACCGGAAACGCGGCGGCCACCGTTTCAATCGCTGGTGATGGCGGTGGCGCACCAGCAGCTCAATGGCACGGCGGCAAACACCATCCTCGGGCGTTTCAAAAGGCTATTTCCCAAAAGAAAATTCCCGCGCGCGGAGGATCTGGCGTCGGTCACGGACAAACAACTGCGCGCCTGCGGATTTTCCTTTGCGAAGATTGCGTCCATCCGCGACATCGCGGCCAAAACCCTGGACGGGGTGGTGCCGGCTTCACGCCAGATTGTGAAGCTGTCCGACGACGAAATCGTCGAGCGGCTGACGGAAGTCCGCGGTGTCGGGCGCTGGACGGTGGAGATGCTGCTGATTTTTCAGCTCGGGCGTTCCGATGTTTTGCCGGCGGATGACTTCGGCGTGCGCAACGGTTTTCGCCATGCTTATAAAAAGAGCGATCTGCCAACGGTGAAGGAACTGCTGGAATTTGGCGAACGCTGGCGCCCGCATCGTACCACCGCCGCCTGGTATCTTTGGTGCGCGGCAGACGCGGCGCGCAAAAAGAAGTGACGTCCGGCTTGACTTGGGTTATAACCTTTCTTTGGGCAAAATCCCCAAAATTCCTGAAAAATGAAGCATTTGTTGTCATTGGAAAAGCTGCCGGGGTCGGACATCGAGAAAATCCTGCGTGACACCGTGGTGTTCAAACGTGAACGGGCACGGCAGGATCGTAAACCCCTGGCCGGACAAACGTGGGCCCTGATTTTTTCCAAATCGTCCACGCGCACGCGGGTGTCCTTCGAGGTCGGTATCCGCGAACTCGGCGGGCAAACAATGTTTCTCAACGCGAATGACATCCAGCTCGGACGAGGTGAGCCGGTCAAGGACACGGCGCGGGTGCTGGGCCGGATGGTTCAGGGCGCGGTCATCCGCACGTTCGCGCAAAGTGACGTGGAGGAGTTCGCGGATTATTCCAAAATTCCGACCCTCAACGCACTGACGGACGCCGAGCATCCCTGCCAGATCCTCGCGGACATTTTCACGTTCAAGGAAAAGCGCGGACCGATTGCAGGCAAGGTTGTGACGTTTATCGGCGACGGCGCGGGCAACGTGGCATCGTCATGGATCTTTGCCGCGATGAAACTCGGCTTCCAACTGCGCATCGCCGCGCCGAAAAAATTCCAGCCGCCGGCTGACATTTTGAAACGGGCGGGCCTTCGTTCTGATGGAACTTCGTCCCCGCAAGCCGGCGGAAAAATTGTTTGCACCGAGGATTTGAAGGCCGCTGCAAGCGATGTGGACCTGCTCTACACTGATGTCTGGGTTTCGATGGGCCGGGAAGCCGAAGCCACCGAGCGCCTGAAAACGCTGGGCGGTTATCAAATCAACCAGAAGCTCGTGAAACTGGCCAAACCGGACGCGTTGGTGATGCACTGTCTGCCGGCCTATCGGGGCAAGGAAATTGACGAGGAAACATTCGAGGCCAACGCCGACACGATTTTCACGCAGGCCGAAAACCGGCTGCACGTGCAAAAGGCGATTTTGAGCTGGGCGGTTTCGTGATCTCGTAGCCGCGTTTGTAAAAACGTGGAAATGCCGCCCGCGCTTTTACAAGCGCGGCTACACCGCAGCAAACAGACTCAAATACTTCACCGCCACTTTAAAATCCTTTGGCCACGGCGCACTAATCGTCAGGGTTTGGCCGGTGACGGGATGCGGCAGTGTCAGTTGTTCCGCGTGCAGTGCGGTGCGGGAGATCAACGGCCGTTCTTCGTGTCCGCGTTTGAGGCGGTAATTCGGTTTCAATCGGGAAAGCCAGAGTGGTTTGCCGCCATAACCCTCATCGCCGACAATGGGCAATCCGGCGTGGCGCAGGTGGACGCGAATCTGGTGGGTGCGGCTGGTATGCGGCTCGCAGCGGAGCAACGTCCAGCCGGAGAATTTTTCAAGCACCTCAAAAATCGTTCGCGAGCGTTTGCCGTTTTCCGGGTCAATACGCATCAAGCCGGTCCGAACCGGATGGGGCGCGAGCCTGGCATCCACCTCGAATTTTTCCGCCGTCGGCGTTCCTTGCACGAGGGTGGCGTATTGCCTGAGCGGTTTTTCGGAGCCGAACAAATTGGCCAGCGTAACGAGCGCCGGCTTGGATTTGGCAAGCAGAAGCACCCCACTGGTATCGCAATCAAGCCGGTGTGCATTCATCAGATAATTCAGCCCGCGTTCACGCGTCCACGGCTTGCCGCCGGCGATGGCGGCGTGAAGCAACTTCATCAGATTTGGCCGCTGCGGGTCGTAGCGGTCGGGCGAGGTCAAAAGTCCGCCGGGTTTGTCGAGCGCGAGCAGGTATTCATCCTCAAAGAGGACGGGAATTTCCCAAAACTTGCGCAAGGCCGGTGACGAGAGTTTAATACAGCTCACAGTTTTTAATCGCAATCCCGGTCTCAATCGCAGCTGAAAAACGGATCAGGATTACGATCAAAACCTATCTGGCGTCGGTGGCCGCTTGCTGGTGATAGGCCGGCGTGTTGCGCAATTCGCGGTTGGCTTCGATCTGGAGCCACTCGTTGAACGCCTCGTTTTGCTGCGCGCGGCGGATTTGAGCGATAAATTGCGGCATCTGTGCGTTCATGGCCACCTGATCCACCGGCAACTGGGATTGAACGTAAAGGACAAACCCGCCATCGCTGGTTTCTTCGAAACCGCTCGTTTGGCCAACCGGCGTGCTGAACGCAGCCTGCTTGAGTTGATCCAGTTCGGCGCGGGCACCCAGGGCGGGCAGGTCTCGGGTGCTCAGTGAAAAGGGCGGCAACGCTTGTGGTTGCAACCCGGCGGCAACGCAGGCGGACGCGAAGGTCTGGCCGGCGGCCATCCGGCTGGCGAGCGTGTGAACGAAATTGGTGCCGGCGCGTTGCGCGAGCAGTGTGGCTTCATGCAACCGATAATCCTCCACGACGCGGGCGCGGATTTGGCCAAACGCCGGGATTTCGCTGGGCAGTTGTCTGACCAGCGCGATGATGTAGATGGCATCCGGTCCAACAACCGGGCCGGCGAGCGGCTCATCGGGTGTCAGCTCAAAGGCGCTCTTAGTGAATTCCGGGGGCGCGTCAAATTCTTCCGGGCCGTAGGCGCTGGCGAACGGAGCGGTGGGATGGACGGTCAATCCCTTTTGTTTGGCGACGGTGGCGAGGTTTTCCGGTTTCACCGGTTCGAGGGCGAAAAGCGCATTGGCAAAGTCATTGGCCTGCTGGTTCGCGTCGGTGAGCGCGCGGTTGTGGATAAGGATGTCGCGGATTTTTGCCTTCGCTTCCTCGGGCGTCTTAGCTTCGGGAAATTCGCTCATGCCCGCCTGGCGAAAAGCCGACTCCACATATTCCTCAAAATTCGTCTTGGCCCATTCCGCTTTCGCTTGCGCCAGGTAATTGGACACGTTGAACTCGACATAGCTCACCTGGACGCGATCGGGCAGGCGGTAGGCGGCGAGGTAATTCGTGTAATATTGCGCGATGGCGTCCGGCGTGACCGTGACCGCGGACAAATAGTTTGACGGGGAAAAGAAAACAGCTTGCACGGAAAATTCCCGATGTTCGCGCTCGTACTCCGCGACGGCCACCTGCGGCGTGGTGAGTTCGCCTGGCAAACCTGCCGTTTGAACCAGTTGTTGGATGACCAGGTCATGACGGACATATCGCGCGAAATCGTCGGCGGTCAGGCCTTCCGGCTGCAAAAACTGTTTGACGAAGGCGTCCATCGGCACAGGTTGCCCGTTCCGCCCGAACGAACGCAACATTTCCGCCGCCGTTTGTTCCACTACGTCATCACTGATATGAATCCCCAGGTCGGCAGCTTTTAGATTGAACAGAAGGTGGATATAGATTTCACGCTCCAGGTCGTTTTTGGAGAGATTGGGATTTTTGTCCGGCCACTGGTTGTAATGAATCCGATAAAAGATATAGTACTCGTTTCTGCCTTCGACATAATCTTGCAACGTGAGTTTGTGGCCGTAAATCGTACCGAAATCATCGCTTGCCCGTCCGCCGCCACCACCGACGCGTGAAGGCCCCGCACCCCAATAAATGAAGGAAATAATCGTGAGCCCGGCGATGAACCACCACAGCCACTTTGAATGCTTGCGAATTGTCCCGATCATAGTGAAAAAATGGAATGTTCAGTGTACGCAGCCGGGGCATTTGCGGTCAACTGCATTTCGCAATCGTAATCCTGCTCTTAATCATAATCGCATGTCCGAATGATTGTGATGGCGATCAAGGATTACGATTGCTTCAGCCACTTGGCCGCATCCGCTGCCGCGTAGGTGATGAGAATGTCCGCGCCCGCCCGCCGCATGGCCAGCAGACATTCCAGCGTCATCGCACGCTCGTCAATCCAGCCCTGCGCCGCCGCCGCCTTGATCATCGCGTGCTCGGCGCTCACGGCGTAGGCCGCGGTCGGATAACCGAATTCGGTTTTGACACGGTGAATCAAATCCAGATACGCCAGCGCCGGTTTGACCATCACAATGTCCGCGCCTTCCTGGATATCCAAGGCCACTTCGCGCAATGCCTCGTTCGCGTTGGCGGCGTCCATCTGGTAACTGCGCCGGTCGCCGAATTGGGGCGCGGATTCGGCGGCTTCGCGAAACGGTCCGTAAAACGCCGATGCAAACTTCGCCGCGTAACTCATGATGGGCGTGTCAGTGAAACCGTTTTTGTCCAACTCGGCGCGAATGGCACGGACGCGGCCATCCATCATGTCGCTGGGCGCCACGATGTCTGCGCCCGCCTCGGCGTGGCTGGCGGCGGTGCGCGCGAGCAGCTTCAATGTCGGGTCGTTTAAAATTTTTAGTGGCACAGGCATCCTGCCTGTCCTGCCCGTCCCGACAGGCTGGAAGCCTGTCCCACCAACAATCCCGCAATGGCCGTGCTCCATGTATTCGCACAGGCAAACGTCCGTGATAACGAGCAGCGACGGCACTTCTTTTTTCAGCAACCGGACCGTTTGCTGGACGATGCCGTTTTTCGCATAAGCGCCGGAAGCTTTCGCGTCCTTTTTGTCGGGAATGCCGAAAAGCAAAACCGCCGGGATGCCGTGTGTGTGGGCGCGCGTCGCTTCGCGCACAATTTCATCTGGTGAGAGCTGAAAGACACCGGACATGGCGGCGATGGGATGGCGCAACTTGCGCCCGCTGCGGACAAACAGCGGCAGGACAAGTTGTTCGACGCTCAACCGCGTTTCGGCGACGAGTCGGCGCAATGCCGGCGACTGCCGCAACCGACGCGGACGGTAAACAGGAAATCCGGGCAAATTCATGATTCCAGTGTAAGTCTTGCGCGCCTCGTGCAAAGCGCAAATTGCGGGTGGGTTCAGGCTTTGCAACGCGTGAAAATGGGCTACATTGCCGTCATGCGGCGGCTAAAACAGATTTTCTGGACGGCAGTAACGCTGGCCGTACTGTTTTTCGGGATTTATCTCGGATTCACCGTCTCGCACTGGTTCCAAACCGGTTCGGGATTGCGATTTGAAAATACCGCGACGGTCGTGCAACAGGTGCAGACGCTGTCCGACCTCGTCACGGTCAAATACGTCATGGAAAAAGTCGTCGTCCTGGAGGACGCGAAGTGGTACGGCGAAAGCCGCGTGCTCCTGCTGGCGCACGGGATTGTCAAGGCGGGCCTTGACCTCAATCGTATCACCACGAACGACGTGACGATTTCCGGCAAGAGCATCTCGATCAAATTGCCGCCGCCGCAAATCACCGACGCCTACCTCGACGACAAGCAAAGTCAGGTGATTGATCACGATACCGGCCTGTTGCGGGTGTTCGACAAGGACCTCGAACAAACCGCCCGCGAAAACGCCGTAGATGACATCCGGCGCGCGGCGCGCAACGCCGGGATTCTGAACGACGCGGACCAGCGGGCGCGATTGGAATTGGAATTATTCTTCCGGGAAGCGGGTTTTGAACAGGTGGAGCTTCACTGAAAACAGTTCACCCTCAACGAGGAATCCACCTTGACTGGACCGTGCCCCGATTTGGGTCAATGGGAACGGTTGATTTTGACCGGACGCGGATTTTCCGCATCGGCTTCATGCTCCACCACAACGGCCACCCGGCGTCGGAGAGGGGAAATCTTGCGCGCTGCCGCACGTAGCTGCATCAAGTAGAGTGCGCTGGCGGGAGCGGAAGGCTGGCGGTCGGTAACTTCGGCTTGACCGATCACCTCTTGCCACTGCCTTGCTAAATTTGCCTTTTTGGCCATGCTTGCGATGCCGCAATTCATGTGCCAGAAATTAGTACGGGTTTGTGGCGGGAAAATGGAGATTTGGTGAATTCCCCGTTACTTTTCGCCGAGCCGCTCCAGCAGTTTGCCGTGAATCCCTCCGAAGCCACCGTTGCTGAAGACACAGACGATGTCGCCCCCCTGTGCATTTTTTGCCATGTGGGCAACAATCGAATCCACATCCGGCAAATAGGCCGCGTCTTTGCCGGCCGTTTTCAAATCCTGCATCAACTTTTCGGGATTCAACCGTTCCCCGGCGGCAATTTGCTCCAACCTCGCGACGGCGGAAACCACCACCGCATCGGCATCGGCAAAGGCCCCGGCCAGTTCGGATTGAAAAACGTTGCGCCGGGTCGTGTTTGAGCGCGGCTCGAAGAGGGCCCAGATTTTTTCGCGCGGATATTTCAGCCGCAACGCTTTCAGCGTTTCGCGAATTGCCGTCGGATGGTGGCCGAAGTCGTCCACCACGGTCACGCCGCCCGCAATGCCACGCACCTCCATCCGCCGTTTGATGCCTTTGAAGGTATCGAACGCGGACTGGATTTGATGGTTTTTCAGCCCGCAATGCTTGGCACAGGCGATGACCGCCAGGGCATTGCGCACGTTGAATTCGCCCACCAGGTTCAGGTGAAATTTGAAACTGGGAATCTCAAACTCGGTGGCCGTCGGGCCGTAGCGGAGATTGAAGGCACGGACTTTGTTGTTTTCGCCCAGACCAAATCGCTGCACCGGGCAATAATTCACGTCCAACAACGGTGCGAGGTTCGCATCGTCGCCGTTGCCCAGCAGCAGGCCGTTGCGCGGAATCAATCGGATGAAATGCGAGAAGGATTTTTTGATCGCGTCCAGATTTTCAAAAATGTCCGCGTGATCGAATTCGAGGTTGTTGATGACGGCGATCTCCGGCTGGTAATGGATGAACTTGCTGCGCTTGTCGAAAAACGCCGTGTCGTATTCGTCACCCTCGATGATGAACCATTCACTGTCCGAGAACCGCGCGCCCTGGCTGAGATTGTTCGGAATGCCGCCGATGAGATAACCCGGATTCAGCCCATTGTGCTCGAACACCCACGCAAGCAACGCCGTGGTCGTGGTTTTACCATGCGTGCCGGCAACGACGATGGAACGTTTGCCGCGAATGAAAAATTCCGTGAGCAGTTCCGGCAGCGAGCAATAACGCAATTTGTGGTCGAGCACAAACTCGGCTTCCGGGTTGCCGCGGGAAATTGCGTTGCCAATCACCACCAACCCGGGCTTATGGCTCAAATTCCGTTCTGCATACCCGTTTATCACCTCGATTTGTTTCGCGGCGAGGAACGTGGACATCGGCGGATAAACATTCTGGTCCGAGCCGGTGACCTCAAAACCTTTTTCTTTCATGGCCGCCGCCGCCGAGGCCATCGCGGTGCCACAAATACCGACAAAGTGAACCGATCTGATTTCCGATGGAAACATGCCGGGCCATTAAAGCACGAAGACACGAAGGCATAAAGTTTTTTGCGCTTCGCTTGCTCCCGCAGGCACGACTTGACGACATGCCTGCCAGGGAACGCCGGCTCCCGCCGGCAGAGGCTCCCTTCATGCCATGCGGCCGCGTGAACGCGGCGTTCCTGTCCAGCGCCTTTGTCGGGGTTGGCGATGGTGCGAAGTTACTCCCCGTTTCCACCCGGGTGTTTCCAGGCGGGCCGGCGACCACAATCCTGCCGAAAAATCTTCGGATTTCCTGAAAGAAACGCATCGCCTTTTGCGAGTAATTGTTGTATGAGTTGTATTATGACGTTGCTGGTGGAAGATCCGATTCCCACCCGTTACACGCTCCTGAGCCGGCTGGAAGACCGTGGGGACCAGGACAGTTGGAAGAATTTCTTCGACACCTACTGGCGGTTGATCTATTCGGTCGCCGTCAAGTCCGGGCTGACGGAAGCCGAGGCTCAGGACGTGGTTCAGGAGACCATCATTTCCGTTGCCCGGGACATCCACAAATTCAAGCGCGACCGCACGCTCGGTTCGTTCAAAGGCTGGTTGCGCAACATCATCCGCTGGCGCATTGCCGACCAGTTGCGAAAACGCACTCGCGCCAGTTGGGGGGACGCCTCCAAAACCGGCGCGGACCTGCCGCGGCCGGACGTGGCGGAAATTCCCGACCCGGCCCGTGAAGCCGCGGAATCCGTCTGGGAAGAGGAGTGGCAGGCCAATCTGCTGAAAGCGGCGATGGAAAGAATCAAACCCCGCATTAAGGAAGAACACTGTCAAATCTTCGATTTATACGTGATCAAGCAATGGCCGGTGAAGAACGTGGCCCGGGCGCTGGGGGTCAATGTGGGACTGGTTTACCTGGTCAAATATCGCATTTCAGCGTTGCTCAAAAAGGAAGCACGCCGACTGGAGGAAGAATGGAATGGACATTGATGTGGAGCTGGAGCCAACGTCATGACTGAACCTGCCAATCCGGCACGTGTAACATCAGCCGCGGCTGCCCCGCCGGCGGTTCCGCCGGTCGTTCCGGATCATCAACTCATCCGGGTCATTGGTGGTGGCGGCAGCGGCCAGGTGTGGCTGGCCCGGAATGTTCTGGGAACTTACCGCGCTGTCAAAATCGTGTATGAAACAACCGCCGGGCATAAACGCCCCTTTGGCGGGGAACTTGACGGCGTCATGAAATTCGAGCCGATCTCGCGCCAGCACGACGGGTTGGTGGACATCCTTCACGTCGGCGGTGGCGCGGCGGCGGGATATTTTTATTGTGTGATGGAATTGGCCGATGACATCGCTACCGGCCCGAACATCAACCCCGAACATTACCAGCCCCGGACCCTCGCGCATGACCTGGCCGGACGCCGGCGCCTGCCCATCGGCGAATGTATCCGGCTCGGGGCGACCATCGCGTCGGCCCTGGGTTTCCTGCACCGGCACGGTTTGATTCATCGCGACATCAAGCCCGGCAACATCATTTTTGTGAACGGCTTTCCCAAGCTGGCGGACACCGGGCTGGTCGCCGAAATAGCCGAACCCAGCTCGTATGTCGGCACGGAAGGCTTTATCGCGCCGGAAGGCCCCGGCACAATCCAGGCGGATATTTATTCCCTGGGAAAAGTCCTTTACGAAATCAGCACCGGCAGGGACCGGAACGATTACCCGGAACTGCCGGCGCACCTGGAGGACAACCGGGAAGGCCGGGACTTGATCCAATTCAACAAAATCATCGTCAAAGCCTGCCGGGCAAACCCGTCGCAACGGTATGAATCCGCCGACGAGCTGATGACTGCCCTGCTCACGTTCCAATTCTGCCGGCGCGACCCGCGCAGGGAAAAAACCCGTGACCTGCTGACCAAGTTGATTGAGGTCGGCGGGATTTGCGTTGCGATTTGCGTCTTCGCCTTTCTCCTCTGGCGGATTATCTGGCTTTTGCGGCACGGCCAATGACCGCTTTCTGCCGGCACGACCCGCACAAGTCCTTCTCAACAAAGAACTTAAACCTCAATAATTTTTTGAAAGATTTTTGAAAGAATCAGCTATGTGCTGACGAGTTGTATTATGATAAAATGAAAATGTGTATGAAGCCATCAACCCATTCAGGACGATCTAATCGGATAATCCCCGTCAAGGGCCAGCCAACCTGCGCTTTTACCCTCACCGAACTGCTCGTGGTGGGTGGAACGCTCGCGGTGCTGGCACTGTTGCTGGTGCCTGCGCTCGCGAGCACCAAAATAGACACTTGGCGGATCCAATGCCAAAACAACCTGAAACAGCTCCAGATTGGCTTCCAACTTTTTGCACAGGATCACAGTGACATGTACCCGCCCGCTGGCTGGACCAGCGGTAGTAGTAGTAACCCTAGTTACCAAATAACATGGGATAGCTTCATCAACAAATACATCGGCGGCAATCTGTCGGATCTTGAAATTGTGGACGGCGAAGGCGCTTTTTTCGCCGGAGTGGACCCGGCCCCGGCAATTCTGGCATGTCCGGCAGATCAATTCCCCAAAGTGGTTTGGGTGGGCGGCAATCAGCCCTGGTTTTCACTGCGGTCTTACGCCATGAATGCAGTGGGGCCAAACGTACTGACAGGTTGGCAGGTGAGTGACCAGAACCGGACCTACCCATTGCCTGACCTTACCAAACCCGGTATGCATGGCGTGGGCATTTACTGGACCGACAACGGTTCCACGCCCGACTGGGATGCCCGTGGCTACAAGACTTCCGTGGTGTGCGATCCGGCAGGAACCATTTTGCTGTGCGAAAACACCCATGGCCAGCAGATTGCGGGCAACATCTGGACTTGTATTTGCTTCGGCCCGCAGGGAACCGGGGCCCCCTATCAGATAGATCCCACAGCGACGCCACAGGATCCCACATCCAGCGTCAACGAAAATGAAGGCGGACTTTTGTATGCAGCGCACTGGAACCGGTTTAACTATCTCTTTCATGATGGTCATGTTGCCGCTCTCTCAACACAGCAGACCATTGGCTCCGGCACGCTGACTGCGCCGAGGGGCATGTGGACGGTGGTAGCCGGCGACTGAAACAATGTAATTCTCCAAACAATCTCCACGGCGATGAACAAAAACAGGACCTTCAACTTCCCGGAATCATGAAAACAAGAATTGTTGACGGCGGCGAATTCGCGAATCAAAATCTGCGTAGGAGGTCTGCGGCCCCGAAGGTTTTCAGTGGCGGCTTCGCGGTGGCGGTCTGGTTTCTGGCCATGACGATATTTGTTCCACTGGCCAATGCGGTGCCCGTGCAATTGCTCTCGGCGCGAAATCCTTCCGTGCCCCTGCCGGCGGGCGGCAACGGCAATTCCGCCGCTCCCGTCCTCAGTCCCGATGGCCGTTTTGTGGTTCTCACCAGCGCAGCCAACGATCTCGTGCCCGGTGGCAACAGTGTGTATGCCTTGAACGTGTTCCTGCGCGACCGCACCGGCAACACGACGATGCTCGTCAGCGGCAACTTGAGCGGTACCGGCGGCGGCAACGGCAATTCGATGCTTGGTCAGGCCTCCACCAACGGGCAATTCGTTGTCTTCCAAAGCGACGCCAGCAATCTCGTGCCGAATGACACGAACGGAGTCACGGACATTTTTGTCAGTGATCTGGTGGCGGGGACAACCACACTGGTGAGTGTGTCAACGAATGGCGGGCCGGCGAACGGGGCCTCGACCGATCCGGTCATGACGCCAGACGGCCGGTATGTGGCCTTCATCAGCAGCGCGTCGAACCTGGTTCCCGGCGACACTAACGGCATTCCGGACGTTTTTGTGCGCGATTTGATCGCCGGAACGAATTGTCTGGTGAGCGTGGGCGCGTTCCTTGCCCCCGGAGGCCCCAGCTCGATCATGGCCACACCAGTCATCACGCCGGATGGCCGGTATGTGGCGTTTTTCAGCATGGCGACAAATCTCGCATCAGCGGTCCCTGGCACTTCCACAGGTGAAGTTTATGTGCGCGATCGGCTTATGGGCACCACCACCTGGGCCAGTACCAATGCCACGGCGATTGTGTCCGCCACGCTCGGTTTGAGCGGTGCTCCGGCTTATCATCCGCGGTTGAGTGATGATGGGCGATACGTTGCTTTCAAAGCCGGTGCGACAACGACGGCAGGCGCCGTCGTGATTCTGCAATATGATTCAACCCTGGCGGCAACCGCGGTGATCAACACAAATGGCATTGGCTGGTCCACTGTTCTCGATGACAGCTACGGTCCGGAAATGACACCGGACGGCCGCTTCATCGCCTCTGCCCGGCATGAAGGCGCCCTCAATTCGGGCTATTCCAGTGTTCACGTTTGGGATACGCAACTAATCTTGGACACGCTTGTCAGCGATGATGGCAGCGGCGTCTCGACCAATACGACTTCGTGTGCGCCGGTGATCAGTCCCGATGGCCAGTTCGTAGCATTCCTGAGCAATGCCACCAACCTGGTCAGCAATGCCGTGGTCAATGGCTCTCATGTTTACCTGCGCAACCTGCCAGCCAGCATCACGCAACTGGTGGACGTGGACACCAACGGCATCGGCTCGACCGCCGACACACTGACGTCCTTGGGCCTGAGTGCGGATGGGCGATACGTCGCCTTCAGCAATCCGGATGGCAGCCTGGTCAGCCTGGACAAAAATCGCGCCGAGGATGTTTTTGTGCGGGATCTGGTCGCAGGGACCACGGAAATGGTTTCGCAAAGGGATGCGACGGTGATTCCGCAAGCGGCTGATGCGTTCAGCACGCTGTCCCCGTCATCGGTCAGTGCGGATGGCCGATGGGTGGCCTTTGCCAGTCCCGCGGATGACGTGGTTCCCAATGACACGAACCAGGAGCCGGACGTTTTTGTGCGCGACATGGTGAACGGCACCAACGTTCTGGCGAGCATCGGATTTGCCGGGGGGCCGGCCTTGGGCGGCGGCTCCGGAAACCCGATCATCAGCACGAACGGCCGTTACGTGGTATTTATCAGCGCGGCAACCAATCTGGTCACAGGCCCGGTCAATACCTGTGGCAATGTGTTTCGCCGCGATCTTCAGGCCGGCACCACCGCCCTGGTCAGCGTGGGAACCGATGGTGTCAGCCCCGGGAATGACACTGCTTCCGATCCGGTGATCAGCCCGGATGGACGGTACGTTGCCTTCGTGAGCTGGGCGAACAATCTGGCTGCGGGAATAACCAGCGGGGTGAACACTTACTGGCGGGACGTGAATCTGGGACAAACCGCAGGACTGAAAGGAGCCAGTTATTTTATTTTTGACCCTTCTCTAAGCAGCAATGGTCGCTACGTTGCTTACGGCACGGCTACCTCCAAATTGCAGATTCGGGATACCCAACTCGGAACCGACATTTACACCAACGCGGGGAATGTGACCTCGGCAGCCATTGATCCGACCGGGACCAAAATCCTTTATCGGATTGCCAACGCCCTCCACGTGGACAACATCGCCACCCGGTCAAATCTGTTCTCAATCGAAACCACGGGCACGGCTCCGATTCGAAATGCAGCCGGCTGGAGCGATGACGGTCGCTGGCTGACTTTTGTTTCCACCACCAACCTGGGTGTTGGAGACGACGGCACCAACCGGGTTTACCTGCTCGATTCCCAAACGGGCACGCTTTCCCTGATTGGCATTACCGGCCCGGGCACCGGCAGTTGGGACGCCTTGTCCGATGCGCCGGTGAACAGCGGCAGCGGACAGTTCGTGGCGTACCGCAGCGTCGTGACCAATACGGTTATTGGAGACAACACCGCGCCCCCGAACGTGTTCCTCCTGAATCTCTTGACCGGATCCAACACGGTGCTGACTGTCGGGCAGGCCGGGTCCAGCCCGATGCTGTGGGTGTCCCGGCCAGTGGTCAGCGATGACGGCGCCACAGTTGCCTTTCTGGACCTGGGTACCGGCCTGGTGTCCGGCGATCTGAACCGCGTACAAGATGCCTTCGTGTATTGGGTGGACAGCGATGGGGACGGGATTCCGGATTGGTGGATGATACAATATTTCGGGCACCCGACCGGGGAGGCGAGCGACAATTCGCTTGCGTCGGATGACGCTGACGGCGATGGCGCGTCTAATTTGCAGGAGTACCTTGCCGGCACGGATCCCACCAATCCAAACTCTGTATTCCGGCTGTCGGCGGCCGCCCCGGTCAACAACACCATCAGCCTCAAGTGGCCGGCGGTAACGGGCAAGAGCTATCAAATCCAATACAACACCAATTTGGATGATCCAGTGTGGTTGCCCGCGCCGGGCAACATCTCGGTGATCGGCAGCCAGGGTTATTACGTTGCCCCTGCGGCCCAACCCTCCGGCTTTTACCGTGCTTTGATATCCAATTAATCGCTCCTGAAAAACGGTGGGGAAGGTTGCCGCCGGCGTCAGCATCGGCTCAACCCCGAAGACGCAAAAGTACAAAGTTTGTCGATTGCCATGCATTAGTTTTTGTGGCCGTCTTTCAATTTTAGTCACTAAAAACTTGCAACGCCGCCGGGTCGGGAATATGATTTCTCCGAATCTTGCCAAAGTTATGCAGAAGGCTGTTTTCAGAAGGCTGGATGGCGTTTCGCTCTTGAAACTCTTTAGCGCGTTCTGCTTTTGCTTTTTGTCGGCCAGCGGTGCGCATGGCCAGGTCATCGCTTGGGGACGAAATCCATTTGGCGAAACCAATGTCCCGCCGAACTTGACCAACGTGGTCAACGTCGCAGCCGGCGGTTTTGATAGTGTGGCGTTGCGTGGGGATGGGAGCATCGCAACCTGGGGCCTCATCACATTGTCGCCAATGCCCGGCGGGGCAACCAACATTGTGGCGATGGCGTTGGGTGTTGATGTCATTCTGGCGCTCCGGGCCGATGGAACGGTTTTGTCGTGGGGCAACAGCGCGGGATTGTCCGCAAGTTTGACCAATGCTGTTGCGATTGCAGCGGGAGCGTTCCACGGTCTGGCCGTGAAATCTGACGGGACAGTTCTCGCCTGGGGCAGCAACAGCTACGGACAGACTAATGTTCCGCCCGGATTAAACAACATTGTCGGCGTGGCCGCGGGGGATTATCACAGTGTGGCACTCAACGTTGATGGAACCGTCGTGGCGTGGGGCTGGGATGCTTACGGCCAGACGAATGTGCCCGCCGGCTTGAGCAATGTTGTGGCCATTTCCGCCACGGATACGGAAAGCCTTGCCCTCAAATCGGACGGTTCGGTGGTGATATGGGGAGGCAACACCAATGTTCCATCGAGCGCGACAAACGTGGTGGCCATTGCGTCGGGCGAGAATCACTATCTGGCATTGAGATCCGACGGAAATGTCACGGCGTGGGGAGATGATTCTTATGGAGAAACCGACGTGCCGGCGGGGGTGAGCAATGTTGTGGCAGTGGCCGCGGGTGTCCAACACAGCGTTGTGTTGATCGGTGGTGGTCCGCCGCAAATCTTCCAACAACCGGCCAGTGCGACGGTGCCCGCCGGTTTTTCCTACCTCTTCGAGGCGCAGGCTTATGGGACCGTGCCCATGAATTATCAATGGCAGTTCAACGGGACGAATCTGTCCGGCGCGACCGGGTCTGCGCTGTTGCTGACAAACCTACAGTATTCGGCGCAGGGTATTTACTCCGTATTGGCGAGCAATGCCAGCGACACCATCACGAGTTCAAACGCCCAGTTGATTGTTGTTCCCGCCATCATCACCAGCCAGCCCACCAACCAGACGGTTTTCGGGGGGGATAGTGTCTCGTTCGCCGTCTCCGCGCTGGGCACATCCTTGACTTATGCCTGGAGCTTCAACGGCGCGGCCATGCCAGACCAAACGAATTCATTTCTGGCGTTGTCGAATGTGACCGTCGGGCGGGCGGGCGGCTATTCGGTGGTCGTGAACAGCGCCTACGGCTTGGTGGAAAGTTCCAACGCCCAACTGACCGTGGTGCCGCTGGCAATCACCGCGCAGCCCGCGGATCAAAACGTCTATGAGGGAGCCGACGTCAGCTTCAGCGTCGCCGTATTGAACAACGGCCCGTTCAGCTATCAATGGCAGTTCAATGGGGACGACCTGCCCGACCAGACCAATGCCACGCTGGTTTTGTCCACCGTGGCCACCAATCAGACGGGAACCTACTCCGTGCTGGTCGCCAATCCGTATGGCTCACTCCAAAGCTCAAACGCGGCGTTGACCGTCAACCTGCCCGTCATCACTTCCCAGCCGGTCGGCGCGGCCGTTTATGGCGGCGACAGCATAACTTTCGGGGTCAGCGCCACGGGCGCGAAACTGAATTATCAATGGCAGTTCAACGGAACCAATCTGCCCAACGCAACCAACACCACGCTGGCGCTGGCCACGGTGACGACCAACCAGGCCGGCGTATATTCTGCGCTCGTGAGCGATCCCTACCTTACGCTGGCGAGTTCAAATGCCCTGCTCACCGTCACGCCGTTGAGCATTGCCACACAGCCAACCAGCCGCTCGGCTTACGTCGGAGACAGCACGACATTTTCAGTCTCGGTCCTGGAGAATGGTCCTTTCACCTATCAATGGCGGTTCAACGAGACGGATTTGACGGGCGCGACTAACGTATCGTTGATGCTCACCAATCTGGCCACCACCAACAGCGGGGATTATTCCGTGTTCGTCGTCAACCCCTATGGCTCTTTGGAAAGCTCCCAGGCGGTCCTGACGGTCGTGGACAGCAAGCCAATCATTTCAAGCCAGCCCGCCAGCCATGGTGGTTACCTTGGCGGCAGCACTTCGTTCCAAGTCACGGCCGACGGCTCCAAGCCGCTGGCGTATCAATGGTTGTTCAACGGAACGAATATTGCCAACGCGACGAACGCCGTTCTGCTCCTGACGAATCTGGCAGGCACGAACTCCGGGAATTATGCCGTGCTGGTCAGCAATCCCGTCGGATCGGTTTTAAGTTCCAATGCAGCGCTGACCTTCCTTGTCGTCGTGACGTGGGGGCAAACCAATTATTCCGGCTTGAACCTAGTGCCGTTGGATTTGACCAACGTGCTGGCGGTCGCCGCGGGCAATATCCACAGCGTGGCGCTGAAGTCGAATGGTCGGGTCGTCGTGTGGGGCGACAACTCTTATGGCCAGACGAATGTGCCCGCGAACGTGAGCAACGTCATGGCCATCGCCGCCGGGGCGTATCACACGCTCGCGTTGAAAACCAACGGCACGGTCGTCTCGTGGGGCGACATGACCACGGTTCCGGCAGGGCTGACCAATGTGATTGCCGTTGCGGCGGGTGATACCCACAGCCTCGCGTTGAAGGCGGACGGCACCGTCGCGGCGTGGGGTTCCGGCAGCGCGACGAACGTTCCCGTCAACCTGACCAACGCCTTCGCCATTGCGGCCGGCGGCGGGTTCAGCGCGGCGTTGAAGGCGGACAAAACGGTGACCGCCTGGGGTTCCGCGCCTTCGACCAACGGCATGACCAACGTGGTGGCGATCGGCGCGTGCGAATACCCCCTGCTGGCGCTCAAGGCCAATGGAACAGTGGTGGCTTCCGGTGTTGGCGCGCCGCCGGCGAATTTGACCAATGCCGTGGCCGTGTCTGCGAACAGATATAATGGCATGGCATTGAGGGCCGATGGAACGGTGACCAATTGGCCCACCGGAGGACCCGTCACGCCGGCGAATCTCACAAACGTATCGGCCATCGCCTCCGGCCAGTATGTTTGTCTCGCCATCATCGGCAACGGCCCGCAGCCCGTCTCGTTCGTCTTCTCCAACGTGGATTGCCAGTCCAACAAATTCAGTCTTTCCTTGCCGTCGCAATACGGACACCTCTACTGGCTGGAATACAAAAATTCACTCACCGACACCAACTGGAAAACGCTTCCTCTGAACCTCGGCCTTGGCAACTCGCTCATTTTGACCGACAGCGCGGCGACCAATTCAGCACGGTTCTACCGCGCGCGGCAGTGGTGAAAATCAACCCTTCAGTTTCCGCTCGAGGATTTCGCCCACGAGCGTCGGGTTCGCTTTGCCCCTGCTCAGTTTCATCACCGGACCCCTGAGAAAATTCAGCGCGGCCAATCCTCAGTCAGCTCCGTAGTTTGCCGCGGATTATGCTTCATGCGAATCCGCCAGATCAGTTCTTCGGGACCGACGATGCGAATGTTGGCAGGAAGCCGTTGAACGCACCACATGACAGGCGCATAGCCGCGCTCGCCGCCTTGTGCAGCGGCGTTTTCCTGGGGCATGTCCTCGGCGTTTTCGTCGTCGCCGGATGACTTCTTAAACCACGACCAGGCGTGCGCGATCACCCAGTCGTAACGCGGCAAATCGCCGGATGGTGTATTTTCCACCGTTTGCCGGATTTCGCGCGCGACCTTGGCCGGAGTACCCGAACGCTCCCGTCCATTTTCATTTTCCCAAATTGAATAGCGTGCGGTGATGACCGGCACCTCAATGCCGTTGCGGTCCTTGACCCAGAATATTTTTCCTGCTCCAGCTTCGTAACGATCATATTGAAATGCCAGGATTGCCAATAGCCCGTCAGTTTGGCTGGCGAAAACTTTGCAAGCCTTAAGAGCATCAGCAGAATCGTGCCGGATAAAATTGAAACCGACGATCCGCGTGTTGGTCTGCTTCATCATCGCCCAGGTGCGCCGGGCGTGTTGCGCCAGCAATTCCCACCGGTTCGAGCGATTGAGGCCGAAGTGGTCGGGATAATAATAGCCGCCACCCCATTCAATGAAGCCGTCGTTTGGCGATTGAGTCGCCTGCGCGAATTCGATGGCTTCGGGGCACAACTGCGCCAAGTGGGCAAAACAGCACGACCAGCCGAACGGAATTTCCCCGCGTGCGGGATTGCCCCAGTAACTGCCCTTGCCAAAGAAATTCCCCTCCAGCCACTGCACATTGTCACCGTCGGTATCAACAAAAGCGACGGCGCTGCGCTGGTCTTTCCAGTCAATCGTTCGCGGGTCAAGGCACTTGACCTTGGGCGACGCGGTCTTCCCGGTGCCGGCCATGAGAACCGGCAGATTCAGGCTCCAATTACTGGCGGTTTGGATGTCGCCAAAGCGGGTGGATAGATCGGTATTTTCGAATTCATCGCCGCAGTTCCAACCGAGAATGGGCGATAACGGTTCCAGCCATGCCATCGCCAGTGAAGCCGGCTCGCCGTTGCCATAAGCGGTGAACACCTTTTGTGCGATGGCCAGGTCGCGAACGTGAGGTGCTCGCGGGTCTTGAAAGCAGAGCGCCCGGCGGTTGAACTGGTTTTTGTAGGTTTGAAAACACCAAAGTTGTGATTTCTCGCGGACATCCAACAGCAGCTTGAGGCCACGCGCCTTTGCGTCTTTCTCCAATTCTTCGTCCACGATAATGCCGTCGAGCAATCCCGCCAGACTCGTGGCGACGTTGACGGTGCAATTCATACCCGGACGATCTGTATTGTTTTCACCCCTGGATTGGTCGCGCCGGTAAAGAATGTAACCTTTAATGATCCCTTGCCTGGTGTAACGATCCACCAATTCCCAGGGTGCAAAGGCGCCCGGCGTCGCCAACTCCGGATGCCGGGCGAGCAGGCGCGCATACCATTTCTCCAGGTCGCCATCACCGTTATTGACCCAGACCAGCTCATCCCCGCGGCCTTCGTTCACCGCCTTGGCGGCCAATCCCGCCACGGACTGCACCATCATCTGGAGCGCAACGCGGGGTTCGGGAAACTCCTGCTGGTTTGTCGTTCGGATTACCGCCTTCGGAAACGTTTGCGTCGACCACCAACGGTTTTCGTCCGCCGCGGCGGGAAACGCAAGCGACAAGAAAATGAACGCAACAAGGAGGAGACGGAAAACTCTTTTGGGGTTCATACTACCCCTTCAATTTCCGTTCCAGAATTTCGCCGACGAGCGCGGGATTGGCTTTGCCCTTGGAAAGCTTCATCACCTGGCCTTTGAGAAAATTCAGCGCGGCGGCCTTGCCGGATTTGAAATCGTTCGTCGGACCGGGATTTGCCGCAATCGCCTCATCGCAGAATTTTTCAATCGCGCCTGTGTCGCTGACCTGCGTTAGGCCTTTTTCTTTCACAATGGCTGCCGGCGATTTGCCGGTGTCGAACATTTCGGCAAAAACCTGTTGTGCGGCGGAAGTGCTGATGGTTTTGGCTTCTACGAGACCGACCAGTTCGAGCAACGCCTCTGGTTTGAACTTCAGATTGGCCAACCCCTCACCCGGCTTCGCCACCCCCTCCCCATCGGATGGGGAGAAGGACGGGGTGAGGGGCACTTCCGCCAATTTCGCCCGTAAATTGTTGATGACCCAGTTGGCGACGACTTTCGGGTTCTTAGACTGCTTCGCGATACGTTCAAAGTAATTACCGAGCGGCACGTCCCACACGAACGTTTGCGCGTCGGACGCAGGCAGACCGTAATCGCGCATGAACCGCTGTTTGCGCGCCAGCGGCAATTCGACGACGCGTGACTTCACGTCCGCGAGCCATTTTTCCGTCGGCTCGAAGGGCATCAGGTCCGGCTCCGGGAAATAACGGTAATCGTGCGCGTGCTCCTTCGTGCGCATTTCCTCCGTCACACCCGCCGCGTCGTCCCAACGGCGCGTGGACTGAATCAGCTTGCCGCCTTTCGTCAGCACCTCAATCTGGCGCGGGATTTCGTATTCCAGCGCACGGCGCACGCCAGAAAAGCTGTTCATGTTTTTGATTTCGATCTTCGCGCCGAGCTCCTTCGTGCCTTTGGGCCGCACACTCACGTTCACGTCGCAGCGGACCATGCCTTTCTCCATGTCGCAATCGCTCACGCCACCGTAAACCAGGATGTCCTTGAGCGCGTTGAGATATTCGTAGGCCATGTCGGCGCCGGTGAGATCCGGTTCGGACACGATTTCCATGAGCGGCACGCCGGCGCGGTTGAAATCCACACCGCTGTTGCGCTCAAAATGAATGCTCTTGCCGACATCCTCTTCCAGATGCGCGCGGGTGATGCGCACGCGGGAAATGCCGCCGTCGAACTCGAAATCCATGAAGCCATTCGCCGTGGAAGGCTGGTCATATTGCGTGACCTGGTAATTCTTCGGCATGTCCGGGTAAAAATAATTCTTCCGGTCGAACTTCGCGCGCGCCGGAATCCGGCAATTCAGCAACAGGCCGGTCAGCACGGTGAGCCGCAGCGCCTCCTCGTTGGCGACGGGCAGCACGCCGGGCAGTCCGAGGCAGACGGGGCAGACGTTGGTATTGGGCGGCGCGCCGAAGGCGTTGGCGCATCCGCACCACATCTTCGACTTCGTCTTGAGCTGGACGTGCGTTTCCAATCCGATGACCGCTTCGTAGTCCATAATCGCGCGAAAAATTTAACCATAGACGAACGCGCTTGCCACGCCGAAATAAACAAATATCGTGAGCGCGTTTCGCAACCATGAAAAAACTGATCGTT
>Ga0181538_10000752_pt1 | contig 38589 bp, 34 predicted proteins | sample PEATcosm2014_Bin_40_FD_119773 | JGI IMG/M metagenome (GOLD analysis project Ga0181538, IMG submission 119773) | Peatland microbial communities from MTU Mesocosm Facility, Houghton, MI, USA - PEATcosm2014_Bin23_30_metaG | ecosystem: Environmental > Terrestrial > Soil > Wetlands > Peat | place... | reverse complement strand
CGTCATAATGCGGCGCGAGTGCAGCTTGTCGGGTCCGTAGAAAGAAAGATCCTGGAATAACACGCCATCCAGATCGATTTTCAACAACGGGGCGACCGCCATTTGCATCGGCCGCATGAGCTTGGTCGCGATATGCACCGGGAAAGCTTCGCCCGGACCCACATTCAGCCCGGGCTGAAACACCGAGCCGACTCCGCCCATGGCCACTTCCTGCGAGACCACCCGCAGCGTCACGCCATGGATGCGGTTGTTACTGATATTCCGCAGCGTGAGCGAGAGATTCAGGTCGAGCACCACCGCCGCGCCGCGCAAAATCTGGCGCGACGTGCCGGTGTCGGTCCGCATCACCGCCACGGGGGAATCTTCGGGGAGATCGATTCTGACCTGGCTGTTCGCCAGCGGTGTATCCTGGGCCAGCAGAGAGGCCGCGCTCAAGACGCCCGCCAGCAACACCCGCCTGTTCGTCTTACTGAGCATATGAAACCGTATTGACCGTTATCGACCCCGTTTCAGGATCGACGTAACGAGCTTCCATGGAACCCTGCGCGCCCAGCGTGTAGGACGCCTTTTGCGCGCCGCCATTCATCAGGCCGAGCATGAGGTCTCCGCCGTCCTGGTATTGTATTCCATCGCCAGTGGATTCCACCGCGGTTTGCGCTATATGCACTGCCGGCGGCGCCGGACGTTCCAGCACCAGGCAGCCGCCCACCAGCACGACCACGCTGGCGAACGCCACTACCGCGCGCCATCCCGTAAGCGATGCCCGGTGCGACGGCATTTCCGCGGAGCGCACGCACTCGCCTGCTTCCAACCCCAGCCGCACATTCGCCTTGATTTCCGCCGCCATGCGATTCCAGGAAATCTCCGGCAGGTCTGCCAGATCGGGCAGCAATTCCCGCATTTCCGTGTAACCGGCCACCTCTTCGCGGCATTCCGCGCAGCGAGTCAGGTGCCGGGCCGTCCACCAGTTCCGGATCCGTCCCAGGTCGCCGCCCGCATGCAACGCCAAAGTTGCCTGATTCGGGTGTCTCATCGTACTACCGCTTCCTTCTTTCCATGTACCGGCGGAACTTCGTGCGTCCATTGGCAATATGCGAACGGACAGTGGCTTTCGAACAGTTCAGCCGCTCGGCCACTTCCTCCGCCGGCAAGCCTTCCACATCGCGCATGATCAGCGCGGCCCGCTCGCGGGCACTGAGAAGGCGCAAACCATCTTCCAGATATTCCCGATGTTCCGAGCGCAACAAAATCGCCTCGGGGCTCTCGGATTGGCTTTCGGGAGCCTCATCGAGTTCGCAAAAAGTAGCGCGGCCGCTGCGCCGGAGAAAGTCGATCGCCGTATTCGTGGCGATTCTCGACAGCCAATGGGCCGCTTTCTGCTCGTCTTTGAGCTGTTCCTGGTGCTGCAGGGCCTTGATGAAGGATTCCTGCGTAAGATCCTGGGCATCGGCGACATTCTGCACGAGATGGTAAATCTGCGCGAAAATCCGGCGGAAGTGCAGGGAAATAAAGCGGTTCTGCCGTTCCTGGAGCTCCAGGCCGGACTCGATGGCGTCGCTCATGCCGATCCAAACGGTCGTTCCCACGGTCCCTACATAGGTTAATGACGGAAAACCCTTGGAAACGTGGAATCAATTCGCGGCTCGTGCGGCCGCTAGAGGTATTTTACCCCGAGCGGTCAGTAGACTTTGGTGGTCAGGACGAGAAAGAGGTCGGTGTTAGAATTCAGCATGCGAATTTTTCCGAGCACCAGTTTTTCGCCTTCGCGAATGGTCAGGTCGCTCTTGATGTGGCTATCGATGCCGCCGAATTTGAGGGCGAACATGAATTCCGCCAGACTCAGCGTCCCGCTGTCGCTGGGGGGGCCGGCGGTGTTATAGCTGACGGTGTAAACGCTGGGCGCGCTTGGGCTGGACGGCAGAAGGCCTTGTACCTCACCGGCGCTCTTGATCGGAAGCACGATGGAATCCCAGAGACCGTAACGGTCGTAATTGAACGTGCCTTTCATTTCGTCGATGGCAGCCTTGATCTCCGCTGGAACGGGGCTGGTGGGCGGACCGCTGGTTGAGCTTGGCAAAATGTCTGTGGTCCGCTGACCGGGTAGAACCGCGCGAACCAGATATACCGTCAGCTCGACGCGCGGCGAGGCAACATCGTACTTCTTGAGCAGCGCTTCCGCCATATCCTGGACTTCGGGCTTGCTGGTGCGAATGACGAACAAATGCGTGACCCTGTCAAAGCTCACTCCGACACCAATCAGTTGCTGAATGGAATTTGCCAGGCGATCCGCCTTTTCGGGGGTGAGATTCTTGGGCTCGTACGTGCGAACGTCGGAGGGAAGGTGGATGTCCGGCTTGGTCTGCGCCGGGGACAGCGCGCATATGGCAAGGATGAATGCGATGGTTTTCATTGTAGGACCTCTCTGGTTTCATGCAGCAAAATAATGGTCACGTTTGGATCGCGGGTGGCGAGCCGGATTTGTACGGTCGATGCGGATTGCTCAGGTGCGGATGCGCGCCGAACTCTGGGGCGGACCACCGGTCCCTTCGGTTGCGGCGCGGCGATAACCGCCGCGACTTCTTTCTGAGCCGCAACCAGACGGATCGGCGCCTGCTTCACCGGCGCTCTGCGCAGCATGCTCGCCACTCCCACGGCCAGCAAAACCGCCGCGGCGGCCGCGATCCACTTCCAGATCCATCGCGGACGATCGATCTTCCGCCGGATTTCCCGCCGCATCGCGGCAAAATCCACCTCCGCCGTCTCCGGCGGCCGGCTCGCCAGCCGCGTGCGATCTTCTTCCAACTCACGCGCCAGCTCGGCGCAGGCGGAGCACGCGCGCAAATGGTCTTCCACGGCCAGCCGCTCATCCGCCGTCAGATCGCCGCCTACATAGAGCGCGATGCGTTCCTCAAAATCCGCGCACGTCATAACTTTCCCCGCAGCAGCTTGCGCAGCTTGAGCCGCGCCATCGAAATCTGCGACCGCACCGTCGCGCCCGACGACCCTAGAATCCGCGCCACTTCCTCCGTCGTCAGGCCCTCCATCTCGCGCAGCAGCAGTGCCGCGCGCTCCTTTTCCGGCAGCCGGTGGAGCACCGCGCGCAAACGCTCTTCGCGCTGGCGATCGGCGTACAGACCCTCCGGCCCCGCAGCGCTATCCGCCGCGGCAAGCGATGCCCAATTCTCCATCGCCACCAGGCGTGACCGCTGCCGCTCGCGGCCGATATCGCGGCAAGCATTCACCGCCACGGAATACAGCCACGGACCCACCCCGCGGCCGGAATCGATCTGCCCGATCTTACGATGCAAGCGAATGAATGCCTCCTGCGTAGCGTCCTTGGCATCTTCCACGCTTCCAGTGAGGCGGAGCGCGAGCGAGAACACGCGGCGCTCGTGCAGCGCAACGAGTTGTTCGAAGGCATCCAGGTCACCCGTTTTGGCGAGCGCCAGCAGGCGCGCTTCCCCCACCGTCGGTTCCGGCGGATCGTCCATTCTTGCCGCTGCAAATGCCACGCTTACGCCTGCCACTACCCTTATACGCTAGCGGGAGCGCAAACGTTGAATGTGGCGGTTGACCAAAACCCCCACTGGCACCGCCAGAAACGGAAGCGCCGGCGTCGGACCCAGCCAGAGTCCCACGGCGACCGCGCACAGGAACCCGCCGATCATGGTCGCCATCACGCGGAACGGAGGCACCTTGAGCCGGATCAGCGCCGTGGCGGCCGTTCCGCCAATGAAGAGATCGCTGATCCCGACGATCGGGATAGTCGCTCGGTGGAGCGGCGCGACCAGCGCCAGGTACAGCAGCAGGTGGCTCTGCCCCGTGCGAAATCGCTCGATCAGCACGTGCGATAAGCCGCCCGCCATCGACAGGACATCCACCGTTGCGGCCACCGCCAGAAATACCGCCACGGCGGCCGGCGCCTGGAGCGTCCCTTCGAACAGAAGTACGCCGCCGGTAGCGCCCGCCAAAACTGCCGCGTCGATGACCGGCCAAGCCAACGGGCGAAAGATCAGAACAGCCGCGTAACACGCCAACAAACCGAGCGCCAGCAATAACTTTGGCCCTTTCGGGAGGCGTTTTCCGGCGAGGCGCGAAAGCCACACAACCGCAACGAACCCCGCCACGGTCACCGCCGCGGACAGGGCCGAAAACAGGTAGAGGGGCATGACCCTGCCCGTACTGTAGCGCACCGCACCGCGCCGTGGTGCTATCGGTTAATATTAAGGCGGTGTGAGTGTATGAAACTAGCGGAACGAATGAGCCGCATCGGGGTCGAATCGGCCTTCGATGTTCTGGTAAGAGCGCGCGCGCTGGAGGCGCAGGGAAAGAGCGTCATCCACCTGGAAATCGGCGAGCCCGATTTTCCCACGCCGCCCCATATTGTGGAAGCCGCCAAGAAGGCGCTGGATGAGGGCTGGACGCATTACGGCCCCACGCAGGGATTTCCCGATTTGCGCGAGGCCATCGCCAGGTACATATCCTCCACGCGCGGCATCCGCGTCCGCGCGGAAAACGTTTCCGTGACTCCGGGCGCCAAGCCGATCATTTTCTTCCCCATGCTGGCGCTGCTCGAGCCGGGCGACGAGGTGATCTATCCCAACCCCGGATTCCCAATTTACGAATCGATGATCCGCTTCCTGGGGGCGACGCCCGTGCCGATCCCGCTCGAGGAATTACGCGGCTTTTCGTTCGATCTCGATTTATTCCGCTCGCGTCTCAGCGGCAGGACCAAAATGGTGGTGCTGAACTCGCCGCACAACCCCACCGGCGGCGTCATTCCGGCGTCCGACCTGAAGCACATCGCCGATATGCTGCGCGACCGCGACGTCATGGTGCTGAGCGACGAAATCTATTGCCAGACCAGTTACACGGACGAACCCCCGGTCTCCATTGCCAGCTTCCCCGGAATGCTCGAAAAGACCATCATCCTCGATGGATTTTCGAAAACCTACGCCATGACCGGTTGGCGCATGGGCTATGGCGTGATGCCGAAGTGGCTGGTGGAAGCGGTGACGAAACTGATGGTGAATTCCAATTCCTGCACCGCCAGTTTCACCCAGCGCGCCGGCCTTGCGGCGCTCACCGGCCCGCAGGATTGCGTGTCCCAGATGGTGGCCGAATTCCGCCGCCGCCGCGACGCGATTTGCGCCGGCCTCAACCAAATCCCCGGCTTCCGCTGCCGGGTGCCGGGCGGCGCGTTCTATGCCTTCGCCAATATCCAGGGCACCGGCATGGATTCCAAGGAACTCGCCGATTTCCTGCTCTACGAAGGGGGCGTTTCCTGCCTGGATGGCGGCTGCTTCGGCGAATACGGCAAGGGCTACATTCGCTTCAGCTACGCCAATTCGATGGCCAACCTGACGGAGGCCATCGACCGCATTAAGAAAGTGTCGCCGAAGTGGCAAGACTCGCTGGTGGCGAGCCGCTAGCCGTGACATCGAAACGGATTCTGGTTACCGGCGGCGCCGGGTACATCGGCTCGCATACCGTCCGGTTGCTCCTCGATCAGGGGCACGAAGTAACTGTGGTCGACAACCTGTCCAAAGGCTACCGCCATAACGTGCCGGGCAAGATCCTGTATAAGCTCGACATCTGCGACACCGCCGCGCTGGCGGAATTGATGCGCCAGGTGCGGTGCGAGGCCGTCATACATTTCGCCGCGTTCATCGCGGTGGGCGAATCGATGCGCGAGCCTGAACGTTATTTCGCGAATAACGTGGGCGGTTCGCTTTCCCTCCTCACCGCCATGGTGGAAACGGGCGTGAAGCATATCGTCTTCTCCTCGACGGCGGCGGTGTATGGCGATCCGCCGTCGACCCCGATTCTGGAATCGTTTCCCATTCAACCCGTCAGTCCCTATGGCGAATCGAAGGTGATGGTGGAGACGATGCTTCGCTGGTTTGACCGCGTCCATAACCTTAGGAGCGTCTGCCTGCGCTATTTCAACGCCTGCGGCGCCGATCCCAAGGGCGAACTCGGCGAGGAGCACGAGCCTGAAACGCATTTGATTCCACTTCTGCTCAGCGCCGTGACGACGGGAAAACCGGTGACCGTCTTCGGCGACGATTACGACACGCCCGACGGCACCTGCATCCGCGACTATGTCCACGTGAACGACCTGGCGCAGGCGCACATTCTGGCCCTCGATTATCTCCTCGCGGGCGGTGCGTCCGACCAATTCAACGTGGGCACGAGCACCGGCCATACGGTGATGGAGATCATCCGCGCGGTGGAAGCGGTCACCGGGAGCAAGGTGCCGTACGTGCTCGGCCCGCGGCGCGACGGCGATGCGCCGAGCCTGGTAGCGGACTCCGCGAAGCTGCGAGGTAAGTTAGGGTGGGCGCCGCGATACGCCGACTTACAGACGATCATCGAGCACGCCTGGAATTTCGCGCGCGGGAAAAAGGGGCGGGGGTGAGGCTATTGCTGACGAACGCGCTTTCGCATGCTGACCATGCACAAACAGGGATTTTCTATCCATGTGCATCTGTGTTCATCTGTGGCTAATCGGCTTTGGTGTTGTTCCTCAGCAGCCGATCACATCCTTGTAATACTTCTCGTACTGCGGAATGATCTTATCCGAGCAAAACCGCTCCGACGCGTTCCAGCGGCCCGCCTTGCGCATACGATAGTGCAGGTCGTCGTCGGTCAGTAACTCCACCACCCGCGCGGCCTGCGCGGCGATGTCGCCGGGAGCTTCCAGGAAGCCGTCTTCGCGATCGGTGATCAGCTCCGGCACGCCGCCGACGCGTGTGGCGACCGGCACCACCCCGCACGCCATCGCTTCCAGCGCCACCAGTCCGAACGATTCGAGCTGGCTCGGCATCAGCAGGACGTGCGCCAGCGGAATGAGCCGCTCCACGTGGCTCTGCTTCCCCAGAAAGGTAATATGCCGCTCCACCTTCAGCTCGCGCGCCAGATGCTCGGCGGGACTGCGCTCCGGTCCGTCGCCGGCCATCAACAGGTGCGCGGGGACGCTTTTTCGGACTTCCGCCAGAATGCGCACGCAATCCTGCACGCGCTTCACGGGGCGAAAATTCGAGAGGTGAATCAGAAGCTTTTCTCCCGCGGGGGCGTATGCCGATGCGCCGGCCTTCGCCTCGTCGGGGTGGTACATATCGCAGTTGACGAAGTTCTTGATGACGCGAATTTCGTTTTGCACGCCGAAGACGTCCACCGTCTCCTTGCGAAGATATTCGCTGATGGACGTAATGCCGTCGGATTTCTCGATGGAGAACTTCGTGATCGGGAAATAAGACGAGTCTACGCCGACCAGGGTGATGTCGGTGCCATGCAGCGTGGTAATGAACGGCAGCCGGCGCGTGGTTGCCAGCATCTGCTGCGCCAGCATGGCGGCGATGGAGTGCGGGATGGCGTAATGGACGTGGAGGACGTCCAGGTCGTACGACGATGCGACCTCGGCCATGCGCGATGCCAGCGCCAGGCAATAGGGCGGGTACTGAAAAAGCGGATAAGTGGAGACTTCCACTTCGTGATAATAAATACGCGGCACCCCCGGGTCGAGCCGGATGGGGTTGGCGTAGCTGATGAAGTGAACTTCGTGGCCGCGCGCCGCCAGTTCCAGACCGAGCTCGGTGGCGACGATCCCGCTGCCGCCGTAGGTGGGGTAACAGGTGATCCCGACTCTCACTTCTGAAGCGTAGCACTAACCGGCTGTAACATTCCGTAACCGATTTGCCCGTGCAGATTCTCGTCGGGCGAGGCAACGTCGCCGCCGCCGAACCAGACGCGGATGGTGTCGCCGTCCACCAACACCGTGGGATCGCAGATCACCTTGGAATCCCAGGCTTCACTGCCCGCGAAGACAGCCGGCAGCTTGGTCCAATGGACTCCGTCGAGCGAGCGAGCCAGGCCGAGGCGGCGATTCTCAGCCATGTCGCGGCCGGTGTCCAGCATCCAGTAAAATCCGCGCCATTGCCAGACCGCCGGCTCTCCCAAGCCGTTCTCGTCGAACGACCCCGGCGCTCCCGGCTCGAGAATTGGGTTCATTCGCAATTTCTCCCAGCGGACTCCGTCGGCGGAGCGCGCCACCCCGAGACGCTGCCGCCGGCCGCGATCCATACCGGTGTAATAAAGGTAAAAATAAGGGTCGATACGGATCACGTACGGGTCGGAGACGCCGATTTCGTCCCAGCTCATGTACGGCCCGGTGGGCAGTACGATGCGGCTGTCGAGCCCGATCTGCGGGTGAGCTTTGGGCCCGGCCACATACCAATACCAGATGCGGCCCTGCCAGTTGAGCGCCGCGCCATTGGCCGCGATATACGAACCTTCCCAGGTGGAGGCATCGGGCGAACGCAGCTTGCCTTGTTTCTGCCAGTGAATGCCGTCGGCAGACGTGGCGCGGCCGGTATGCCAGGTGCGCCCGTCGAACCCGGAGTAGTAGTTGACGAACCCGCCGGAGTCGCGAAAGACCGAAGGGTTCAACACATCGCCGGAATCCCATCCGCTGCCTCGCGTGAGAACCGGGTCGGGCAGGGGCGCAAACATGAAGGTGAGGTTCGGATCGCCGCCCGGCACGGGAGGGAGGGTGAATTCGGAGTAGCGCGAGCAGCCGGAGAGAAAAGCCAAAATAATCAGCCACGGATGCACACGGGTGCACACCGATGAGAGCATTTTCTTAGGGTTTCGACCGCGCGGTTGTTTACGGGAGCACGCCCCAGATTTGGTTGCAGCTTGTCGCTCTGCGTACTCTGCGGCTCTGCGAGAACTGCTTCTTTCTTTTTCACGCAGAGGCGCAGAGATCGCAGAGGAAATGCAGGGTTGCTCTAGGTCTAGGCGACCGGCGTTTTTCCCTTCGTCTTCGCGTGGCATCTGTTTTTGAGCTGACTGCTGAATGCTGACGGCTGAAAGCTTGCGGCTTTGCCGCGCTGTGTCCATCCTTGGCCCCTTATTGCAGCGGTATCCGAAACTTGATGCCCGCGCCGCGGCCGGGGCGCGATTCGAGCTGCATGTCGGCATTCAGACCGCGCGCGCGGCGTTTCAGGCTGGCGGGGCCCAGACGCAAAAGCTCCAGTTCCTCGAGCGAATAGGTGCCCGCGAAATTGAAGCCGTGCCCGTTGTCATCCACGGAAATCTCCAGTCCGCGATCGGTTTTCTCCAGCGACACCGCGACCCGCGTCGCGGCGGCGTGCTTCTGGACGTTGTGCAGCGCCTCGCGCAGCATCTGCAGCACCTCCGTGGTGACTTCCGCCGGCAGCCCGACCGGTGTGGAGGTGCTGGCGAAGGCCACCGGGATCCCGCTTTCTTTCTGGAACGATTCCGCGGTGCGGCGCAGCGTCACCACCAGGTTCCCGCCGTCGATATCGACGGGTCGCATGCTGTGCAGGAAGGTGCGCAGATCGCGTATCTGCGCTTGCGCCAGGGCTTGCAGTTGCTTGAGATCCTGCATGCCGGCCTCGGTGTCGCGCTCGAGCAGTTTGCGCAGGATCTCGAGCCGCATCTGCAGGCTGATGAAGCTTTGCAGCGGACCGTCGTGGAAATCCGACGCGATGCGCTGGCTTTCCTCTTCGCGGGCCTTCTCGGCGGCTTTCAGCGCCGCTCTCAGTTTTCCGACCAGTTCCTCCGTGAGCGCGCTCTGGCGGCGGGCATAGAACGCGAACCCGCAAGCCAGGACGCCCGCCACCAGGACCATCGACTCCAGGGCGCGCATTTCTCGGTCCGGCAGAACGGCGCAGAAAATCGCCGACGCGGCGGCGATGACCATCACTTCCACCGGCCCCGCGAAAATCAGCGCCTCACTGAGCAAGTACAGGAAAAAAGCCGCCGCCAGCCACTCCATGCGATCGCCGCCGAAGTAGAGCACGATCAGGAAGTAGACCGTATCGGCGAACAGCGCCAGCATCCCCAGCAAGCCTCGCTGTCCGGCGCCGCGAATCGCCCCTGCGGCGCTGGTGATCAGATACACCGCCAGCAGGGCGACCACGGGCGTCAGGCGCCCGGCGGCCAGGCCAGCCACGATCGCCGCGATGGCGGTGAGGAGAACGCGCACCCAGGCGAGATGCCGTTTCCAAGCGAAGTCGGAGAGAGCACTCACGCTTATTTCCGGTATAAGTACAACGTGTGGCTGCGGCCATCGCCGTCGTCGGCGATATTTTCCACCTTGTCGGGCGTCCAGTTCTTGAATTCGAAATCGTGGGCCACCACGCGCGCGCCCTTCTTCAACTGCTGGTCGAGCAGCGGCTGGACTTTATCGATGAACCCGGGCAGCAGATAGACCGTCACCAGGTCCGCGGAGCTGTAATTCTGTTTGAGAAGATCGGCGTTGACGATGTGCGCATTCTTTTCCAGGTGGAGCTTTCGGATCTTATCCATGCTCAGCTTGCATAGGTCCTTATCGAGCTCGATTCCAATCGCATCGGCATGAAACTTCTCGGCGGCCATAATGACGATGCGGCCGTCGCCGGAACCCAGATCGTATACTTTTTCGCCGGCCTTCAGACCGCCCAGTTGCAGCATTTTGTCGACGATAGTTTCCGGAGTCGGATAATAGGGCGCCAGTTTTTCCGCGTCGCCGGTCTGGGCCGGTAAGGGGATGAGGAAAACCAGCAGCAGGATGGCGGTTCTGGGTATCGCTTTCATCGCTGCCACCAATCGGCCCACCAATCGGCCGCGCCCGCGGTTTTCCACCGAGCTGTGAAAAACCCTGTGGAAATCCGCGTTCGGAACCGGCCAACCGTCCATGACGTAACGGCTTTGTGATATTCTGCCCTCAAATTCAGCAAATTTGTATTTACCCATGTTAAATACTTGAAAATAGAACAAATATAAGTGTGAGACATTCGTCTTTTCGGGGCTCGATACCTTATATCCATACCTTTTCGACCGGCACTCCCCGCTGGCACATCTCACATCCCGCCGCGTCGGCATAGTAACTGGCCTCGAGTCTGGCGAGATAGTACAGCGGCAGCGACCCGAAATCGATGGTAGCGGGAGTCGGCTGGTAGATGATAACCGCCAAACCGACCACGGTGGCGCCATACGCCTCCAGCAATGTCTTGAGTTCCCAGAGCTTGGCGCCGCTCCGCAAAATATCGTCGACAATCACCACTTGTTCGCCCCGGCGCGGTTCCATGAACTGGCGGAAGCGCAGCGGCTCGTCGTGCTCGCGCTCGGCCCAATATACCTGGTTCGCGCGCAGGGCCTCGCATAAGCCATAGGCCACCGGCAATCCTCCTGTCATGGGCGTGACGATGGAAAGATCCCTGACGGCGGCGCGGATTTCCGGGTGGGCGCGCAGCAGCCGGCTCAATCCAACCGCGAGCATGCGCTGGTATTGCGAATAGCGCAGGGCCAGGGGCACTTGCAGGTATTCGTTGGAATGCAAGCCGTTGGGGTATTCGAAATGGCCGTCGCGCAGCGCGCCGGTTTCCCGCAATATGGCGACGACTTCCTCTTGTGTCGGGATGAGGTGCATATCTCAGTTGGCTCCGTGGCCTGTTATCACACGTGGAATGGTCTGCAGCAGGATCTTCCAATCGAGCGACAGCGACCAATTATCAATGTACTGCATATCCATTTTCATCCAGGTTTCGAAATCGACGTTGTCGCGTCCGGAAATCGCCCAAAGACACGTCAAGCCGGGACGCATGCGCAGCCGCCGCCGCTGCCAGCATTTATACTGGTCCACCTCGCTGGGCACCGCCGGACGCGGACCCACCAAAGACATGTCGCCGCGCAGCACGTTCCACAACTGCGGCCATTCATCGATCGAAAACTTGCGTAGAACGCGGCCCAACGGGGTAAGACGCGGATCGTCGGGGATCTTGAAGACCACTTCGTCCCGGGTGTTGAGGTGAGATAGCTGGAGTTTGAGTTCCTCGGCGTTTTCCACCATGGAGCGGAATTTATAGAACACGAATCGCCGTCCGTTCAATCCGCAGCGCACCTGGCGGAAGATCGCCGGGCCGGGCGAGGTGAGGCGAACGAGCAGTGTGATGAGCGCCATCAGCGGCGAAAGCACCAGCAGGCCGGCCGCGGCGATCATTACGTCAATGCCGCGCTTCGCCAGCAATTGCACTTCATCGTAGGGGGCGGCCGAAAATGTCAGCAGGGGCGTATCGCCGAAACGATCGAGCGAGACCGTGCTGTTGACGTGCGGAAAGAAGTCCACCGCCACGCGCGTGCGGAGACCCTCCTCGTCGCAGACAAGGAAGACTTCTTCCAGGTTCGCGAGGCTCTCGCTGCCCACGGCAAATATGATCTCGTCGATCACATGCTCGCGCAGGATGGAGGTGAGTTCGCTGACCGGCCAAACGCGGTATAACGATCCCAGCGCGATTTCGGACGGAGGCTGTTGCTCCTCGCTTAAAAAGCCTCGCAGCCGGATGTCATACTCGCCGGAAGCTTCGAACGCGCGCGCCAGGCGCAACGCCCGTTCGCCCGTGCCGGCGATGAGCACCTGGTGCGGCGCCACGAATTCGCGGCGGAGAACGCCGACTACGCGGCCAGCCGTCAGCCGGAAAAGCAACAGCAGCACCCAGGTGTACGCCGCGAACAGCAGCAGAAACGGACGGCTCAATTCCAGACGCACCGCGTATTCCAAAACCACCAGGCACAGGGCGGCATACGCCACCTGGCGGGAGGCGTCGCGGAGGACGATGCGCGGGTGGGCGGAATCCAGTTTTTCGTAGATTTCGAGCCAGAGCGCGATTAGGATTAAGGCCACCAAGGCCCCGCCCAACAGCAGCACCTTCTGCTGGGTGGTGAGGTAAAAGGTGTTCTCGAACGGCAGGAAACTGCGTGTCTGATAGGCCCCTTCGAACCCCAGGGTGGCTAGCAGGATATCGGATAGGCCAAACAAAATACGGGCTTTACGCTGCTGAGCGAACATCCGGCTCCAGCATAGCACGGCTCTCGGCAGCGGCGGCTGCGCGGGACTTTCTTGGTCTGCGCGAAAATTTCAGAAAGGTAATGGTTGTGGGCGGAACGGTGAAATAATCGGGAACTGCTCAGCTCTCCGTTTTTCTGGAAGCGCCCTGCGAGAATTCGACCGGGTGGGGCTCCGGAGTGATCGCCCGATAGCGGTGCCCCGGTCATGCCGCCATCGGGAATATTTCCCTGGCGCGTTTCGCCTAGTTTGATAGTTTTGCTGGATACATTACGATGGGACTCAAGGGACCACTATATTTTGCCGAAGTGAAGGTCAAGGGGCGATCCGAATCGCGGCCCCCCTCGGTCGAGCGAAGGAGCTCATATATAATTCATGGCATTAGCTGTAAAGAATCAGGGACAGAAGGGCAAACGACAGATGACCGGCGGTGCAAATTTGAATCTTGCTGAGTTCCTGCCGCCGGAGGTGCTCCCCCTGGACAATCCGCAGACGGACCTGCCGCGAATTGCAAGGGACGAAGCATTAGTCAGGATCATCGAACAGGCGGTTCAGCAGATACCCACGGCCCACGCCGTCAATCTTGGCGATGCGCGCTTCATGGCCGACATCGAATCTGAGAGTGTTCATTTGGTAGTGACGTCGCCACCATACTGGACCCTAAAAGAGTATCGGGCATCCGCGGGGCAAATGGGGCACATCGATGACTATGAGGAGTTTCTGCGGGAACTCGACAAGGTATGGTCCCACTGTTTCCGCGTTATTGTACCCGGCGGCCGTCTGGTTTGCGTGGTCGGCGACGTGTGTCTCTCGAGAAGAGAAAATAACGGGCGGCACACGGTGGTTCCTCTGCATGCGTCAATCCAGGAGCACTGCCGCAAAATCGGTTTCGACAACTTGGCGCCGATCATCTGGCACAAAATAGCGAACGCCGCTTACGAAGTGGAGAACGGGTCGGGTTTCCTCGGAAAGCCCTACGAGCCGAATTCGGTCATCAAGAACGATATCGAGTTCATTCTGATGGAACGGAAGCCGGGTGGCTACCGAGCTCCTGACGTTCCGACCAGAGTACTAAGCGTGATCTCCGGGGAGAACCACAAACGTTGGTTTCAGCAGATCTGGTCGGGGCTGACTGGAGCCTCGACACGCCACCACCCGGCGCCTTACCCGGTCGAGCTCGCGGAAAGGCTGATCCGTATGTTCAGTTTCGTGGGGGATACGGTTCTCGATCCCTTTCTCGGGACCGGAACGACCACGATCGCGGCCGCGAAGACCGGTCGCAACAGCATTGGGTTCGAGGTTGACGAGCACTATTTCGATATGGCGCATACCCGCATCGTCAATGAGACATCTTCGCTGTTCGGAAAAACCACGGTCGAGACTCGAAGGGCGCAGCCACTGGAATGAATTCAGACATAGAGCAGCGGCTTAGGGACGCGATCGCGTATTTCTGGAATACGCGGGAGACGCAGGCGGAGAAACAGGGCGTCGCCACCGGAGCGAAGGACGCCGGTGCCCGATCGGCCGTGACTGGCGGCGCCCAGATGAACGGCTTTATAAGTCTGGTGCGCGATCTGCTGTGCGAGAGTGGGCTCCCGAAGCCTCACGTCTTCTGCGAGAAGTGCGTAGAGCTTCCCGGTTGGTACCGACCGGAGAAGAAGTGGGATTTGCTGGTGGTAGTTGATGGCAAGCTACTCGCCGGAATTGAGTTCAAATCCCAGGTCGGCTCGTTCGGAAACAACTACAACAATCGGACCGAGGAGGCGATCGGGAGCGCGGCGGACCTCTGGGCAGCCTACCGGGAAGGTGCCTTTAAACCGTCGGCGCGGCCCTGGCTCGGATATCTGATGCTTCTCGAAGAAGCGCCAGGCTCAATGGCGTCTGTGCGGGCTCGGGAGCCCCACTTTAAAGTCTTCCCCGAGTTCGAAGAGGCTTCATACGCCAGGCGCTACGAGATTCTCCTCACCAAGCTCGTCCGGGAACGCCTGTACGATGCTGCCTGTTTTCTGATGTCAGACGCGTCGAATGGTGCTAGGGGAGCATACCGAGAGCCGACACCGGAGCTGAGCTTTGAGAATTTCATCGGCTCGCTTCTGGCAAAAGCCATAGCTGTCTCAAAAGCCAAATGAGCGTCTAAAGCACTCAGCGAGCTACAATGCCATCAAGAAGATGCCTGATCTTTTACCCAATTAAACGACCAGAAGCGCAAGGTTGATTTTGACAGTTATATCCGTGACAACCCAGTGGCATCGGACCTACCACATCGGTTTTTTCGAGGTCGAGGACGACGCCCTGATCGACATGTGCTTCGCCGAATTCTCCGATCCTGTGGAACTCAAAACTGCCTGCGCGATTGGCGGTCGGGAATTGACGCACCAGGACTGACGATTAATCGCAGTGACAGCCGGAGAGGGTAAATCGAGCGGCCCCCGCGCGTGCTCCGCTTCCACTACCCGCAACCTCGGCCTAACGGCCACTACTGCACCGGCGCTGCCGGCTCCGGTTCGTGCTGGAGTTGCCTGACGCTCCGGTCGACGGATTCCAAAGGTGCGATCTCCAGGCCGAGCGGCGCGGTCTTCAGGTCGGCGAATTTCCGCGCGCTCACCATCACGCGGCCCTCGAGCGAGCCGACGGCGCTGTTGTACGCATCCACCGCCCGTTCGAGATTTTTGCCGACTTTATTGAAATGCTCGCCCATGTCGGAGAGGCGCTTGAAAAGTTCCTTGCCGAGCGCGCTGATTTCGGCGGCATTCTGCGCCAGATTTTCCTGCCGCCAGCCGTAAGCCACCGCGCGCAGAAGGGCGATCAGCGTGGTGGGAGTGGCCAGAATGATGTTCTGCTCCACGCCTGCCTCAATGAGGGACGGATCGCTTTCGAGCGCGGCGCTGAAGAAACACTCGCCGGGCAGAAACAGCACAGCGAATTCCGGCGCATGATCGAACTGATCCCAATACGACTTGCGACCGAGAGCCGTGAGATGATTGCGCACCTGGCGCGCGTGATCGGCGAGGCGGGCTTTGCGGGAAGGCTCGTCGGGCGCTTCGATGGCCGCCAAATAGCCGTCGAGCGGCGTCTTGGCGTCGACTACGATCGTCTTGCCGGCCGGCAGGCGGACAAGCAGATCGGGGCGGAGGCGGCCGTCATCGGAGCCAATGGTGGCCTGAGTCACGAAATCGCAATGGCTCAGCATGCCGGCCATCTCCACCACGCGCTTCAACTGGATCTCGCCCCATCGACCGCGCGCGCTGGGAGTGCGCAGCGCCGTCACCAGTTTGCCGGTTTCGCTGCGGAGTTGCGTCTGCGTTTCGAGCAAGCCGCGCACCTGCTCGTGAAGCGCGGCGTAGGCTCCGGCGCGCGATTTTTCGAGCTCCTGGATTTTGCCATCCACTTTTTCGAGCGAGGCGCGCACCGGCATCACCAGATCGGCGATGGCCTGTTGGCGCAGGTCGAGGTCGCCGTGGGCGGCCTGCTGAGTTTGCGCCAGGGCGGATTTCGCCAGATCCATAAACGTGCGGTTGTTTTCAGCCAGCGCTTCCGCGGAAAGCGCGCGGAAGGCAGTCTCGGTATCGCGGCGGCGCATGCGGAGAACCAGCCAAGCCAGGGCAAAGCCGGCGATAAAACAGAGAACCGGCAAAATGTTCTGCATTCTTCCTATATGGTGGCACAATCGCCACCGGATGGGGTGCTCGGCGCCGGGCAATGGGTGCGCCACATAAATGTGGGGGCAGACCGTTGCGGTTCGGTTATACCGGTCGGCGATCAAGTTCCCTTAAGACTTGACTGGCTTCGTATGCTCCAATGTCGAGCAGAGCCTCAAAAATCGCCAAACCCGCGTCGCGTGTCTCTGGAGGGCGCTGAAGCGTAATCGAAATCTCGATGAGATCGCCAGCCTTCGTTGCCCAAGAGGTCCGAATGTCAGCGACATCTGGTCCGACTGCTGTCAGTAGCGTGCGGGCACGCAAACTGTCTAGCCCAGGCCCAGATTCGCGCTCGACCAACCTAAACCCAAGGAGATCCACGCCCGCCCGTCCCGATAAGCAGCCGCCTAAGAGTGACAGCCCGCCCACAAAAATAGTACCCTTACTTCTCAAGCACTTAGCATCTCCCGCCCCGCCCCTCGCCCCGCCTCCATGCTAAATCTCCCCCGATGCCGACTTCTCCCAAACGCCGTTCCACCCGACCCCGCACCCGCCAAGGCCAGGCCAGCGCCTCCCAAAACGCCCGCCTCGTCGCTGGCGCCATCGCCACCTGCCAGCCCGTCAACTCCCGGACCGCCTCGCCGTGGAACGTATCGCCCCCGCCCAACATTCCAGGCATCGCCGCGCCGGCATCGAAAGCGGCCTCGTCAACAACCAGTTCACCAACGGTTTCCAGCCCGTCATCCATCCCAACCGCGCCCCCGGCCTCACCTACGGCTTTCGACCGCGTCAATCGCCAGTCCGAACCCGTCCCCGCCTTTCTGCGTTTCCAAACCCAGGCCGAGCCTCTCTACCGCCGCTCCGTCGACCTTTTTCACCGCCTCCAGCGCCTCCGCTACCAACTCCTGTCCGAAAATCGCGCGCCAAACGAACCCATTGTCGAGCCCCCTCGCCTCCCGCAATACGCACAAAAGACAACCGGTTCCGATTCCGGCCAGCTCTCACCCCAACCCCAAACGAACCCAAACGAACCCATTCTCCGATGCCGATCCTCAAGACCGGCGGGTGTGCCACCGGAAAGTGGAAAACCTCGCAACCCGGTCTCGGGCTCAGTTCTTTCGACGCAAATATCCCGGTATTCTTGGTCGTCAAACCCGCATCGTCAACTGGGAGAGTGTCCGGGCCTCAAGTCTTGTGTCGTGCTCGCCGCCGGGCATACGCACTCTCCCCTACCCCGAATACCGACTTTCCCTTACAAACGAAGTGCCCCGCCGCGCATCTATTCTATTGGATCGACAATTCGGCGGATGCCGCCGGAAATTGTAGACGCAAATCGTAAAGAGGAGAAAAATCCAATGGATACCCGACGTGTGTCAATACGTCCGAAAGCCGCGGTTGTGGCGATGGCCCTGGCTCTGGGGGCCGGCGGTCTGGCTGTGGCCGCCGCCGAGCATGCCTTCAGCAATAACCCCCCGGCATCGCTGAGATTGGCGGACCCCAATGAGGGCGCCACCCGCACCGGTTTCGCACCGATTGTAAAGAAAGTTCTACCGACGGTCGTCACCGTCTCTTCCACCAAGGTGGTGAAGACCCCCACCGAATTCCAGGGCCAGATGCCCGATGACGACTTCTTCCGCCAGTTCTTCGGCGGCAGCATGCCGAACATGCGGCAAATGCCTCGCGAACAGCGCGAGCGCGGCCTGGGCTCCGGCGTGATCGTCAGCCCCAACGGCTATATTCTGACCAACAACCACGTGGTCGATGGCGCCACCGACGTGAAGGTGACGCTTTCCGACAATCGTGAGTACAAAGCTCACGTGGTCGGTACCGACCCCAAGGTCGATCTCGCAGTCCTCAGGATCGACGCCAGCGACCTGCCCGCTATCGTGATCGGGGACTCTTCGAAAATCCAGATTGGCGATTATGCTCTGGCCGTCGGCGATCCTTTCGGTGTCGGCAAAACGGTGACCATGGGAATCGTCAGCGCCACCGGCCGCACTAACCTGGGCATTGAAACTTACGAAGACTTCATTCAGACTGACGCGCCCATCAACCCGGGCAATTCCGGCGGCGCGCTGATCAACGACCGTGGCGAACTGATCGGCATCAACACCGCCATCCTCTCGCACGGTTCCGAGGGCAACCAGGGCATCGGGTTTGCGATTCCCGTGAACCTGGCCCGCACCGTGATGGATGAAATTATCAAGACCGGGAAAGTGACCCGCGCATACCTCGGCATCGTGCCGCAGAATGTGACTCCGGCCATCGCCAAGGCGTTCGGCGTGAAGGAATTCACCGGCGCGCTGGTGGGCGGTGTCAGCGCGGACAGCCCGGCTTCGAAGAGCGGGCTGAAAAACGGCGACATCATTCTCGAACTCAACGGCAAGCCCGTGACCGACGCCAATGAACTCCGCATGACCATCTCCATGATGGCTCCGGGGACGACGGTGAACCTGAAAGTTCTCCGCGACGGCGCCGACCGGAACATGACGGTGACGCTGGGCGAACTCCCGACCGAGCAAGCCAGCGCCGCTAAGGGTTCGGAAGACTCCAATAGCGAGCTCTCCGGAATCGCGGTGCAGAACCTGAACGCCAATCTCGCCCAGCAACTCGGCGTACCCTCCGGCACGCAAGGCGTGGTGGTAACCAAAGTGGATCCCTCGAGCGCGGCCGCCGATGCCGGTCTCGAGCGCGGCGACGTGATCCAGGAAGTCAACCGCAAGCCGGTTCACAACACCGCTGATTTCGCGGCTGCCATGCGCATCGCGAAAGACCAGGCTCTGCTGTTGGTGAATCGCCAAGGCAACACGATTTACGTGGCTGTCTAAATCCACCGCAGCAGACTCGGCCGGTTCGTGGCGCCTCCTCCGAGCCACGGGCCGGCCGTTTGTTTTTTGTCGTCTCGCCCCGAACGGCGAGCGGCATTGCGAGACCATCCTGACGCCGATAGTCCTCGATCAAACAGCTAGGAATACTCTCCTCTGTCAGGCTTGGATCGAGCGGTGTTTTATGATCTGATAGAAAAGCATCAGCCACGGTTGTGAAATGAGGTGCTTATGAACCCAAATGATCCAACGCGTGTGCGCGAGGAGAAGGCGCGCCTGTACCAGAGCGCCCTGGACGCGTGGCAGAAAGGCGAGGTGGCCGCTGCCATGAGCACGTTGGAGCGATTGGCGGCGATGGACCGCGATTTCCCCGATCCCGATTCCGGCCGCGGCAGCACCTACCGGAATTTCTACAACCAAGTGCACACCGAAAGCGAGGCCATCAAGAAAGCGTACGAGGAAGCCAGGCGCCATTTGGCCGAAGGCAATTTGGACGTCGCCGGCTCGCTTTGCCGGCAGTATCTGGCGAAATATCCAAACCAGGCGCTTTTCCAGGCATTGCAGTCGGAGGTGGAAGGCCGCAAACGCCAGCAGCCGCCAGTAGGGCAGGCGACGGTAGCACAGGCGATCGTCGAGACGGAGCGCAAAGCGGAGGAAGAGCCCGACCTGGATCGCCGCGCCGCGCTTCTCGAAGCGGCGGTGAAGCGGTACCCCGGAGAGCTGCACTTCCTGAATTCGCTCAAAGCCGTGAACGATCTGCGCGACGTAGTGAATTCGATGATGGCGAAGGCGCGATTTTTCGAGGAACGCGGCCAGTTCAGCGACGCTCTCGATCAGTGGCAGATCCTCAAATCGATTCACCCCAAGCAGCCTGGTCTGGCGGCGGAGATTCAGCGGTTGACGAGCCGCCGCGACCAGCCGGCGGTAGCCAAGCCCGCGGCGCCGGCGGTGAGATCCGAGTGGGCGGACCATGCGCGCAAATATCTCGATGCCGGAGATTACCAGCGCGCCATGCAAGCCGTGACCATCGGGCTGGGGGAATCCCCCGGCGACCCGGAGTTGAAGGCGATCGACGCGGAGGTCCGCCAGGGTCAGGAGCGCGCCACACGCGCGCTCGAACTGCTGGGCAGGGCGCACGAGACGATCAATAAAGGCTCGATGGATGCTGGGCTGGCAGCCCTGCGGGAAGCTCACCAGTTCGATCCCCGGAACTCCGTGATTCGCACCGTGCTGGTGAACGGGCTCCTGGAACAGGCGCGGAAGAAAGCGGATTCCGATCTGCCTTCGGCCGAAGCGCTGGTTCAGGAAGTATTGCGCATCGAACCAAACCAGGCGCAGGCGCTGGTGCTGGCTCAGGGGATCGCGGACCGGAAACCGCCTCCGCCCCCGCCGATTGTGCCTGCCAGCCAACCGGCGACGGGACCGCTGCGGGAGGCGCAGACGCTCGCCGTCCCGCCGTCCGTGACGCAGGCGCTATTGAGTTCCACGCTGCCCCCGCAGGCGCCGCCGGCGCCCGCCGCCGCGGCCGTCCCGCCGCCCAAGCCGCCCGCGCCCACGCCGCCGGGAGCAGGATATCCGAAAAAGCTGATATTGGGCACCGCCGCAGCCGTGGGGTTGCTCCTGCTCGTCGCGCTCGGCGTCACGCTCTCCCGCCATCGCCAAAAGCCGGTGCCGCCCCCGCCTTCGAAGTTCGCCATCGTGGTCCGCTCGTCGCCGGAAGGCGCGGAAATCAAGATCAGCGGCGATAGCTGCGGCGTCACCACCTGCAACCTGGAACTCGCGCCCGGTGTCTACCAGATCTCGGCGCAATTGACCGGCTATCAGACCGCTAGCATGCCCATGACAGTCGGAGCGGGATCGCCCAAGGAATTCAACGTCACCCTCAGTCCGCAAGGGCCGCGAGTGACCATCTTCACTGACATGGCCGAGGGAGCAGTCACCCTGGACGACGCTCCCGCCGGGCAGATTCAGGGTGGTGGCGCGGAGGTTGCGAACCTCACTCCCGGCAAGCACGTGCTCGCAGTGAAGGGCGGCGAGTCCACGGCTTCGATTCCCATCGATTTCTCGCCCGGCGCGGCGCCCACGCTCGCCGGGCCTATCGACGCTAAAAACGCGCGCTGCCTGCTGGTGGCCGGTTTTGGCGGCAACGCGCGGATTTATGCGGCCGGCGGCACATTTCGCGTGACCCTGGACAGCAAACCGCTGGGTGCTTTGTCCGCCGACGGCCTGCCGCTCGAGGGACTGTCGCCGGGCTCGCACGAATTAGTGATGGATTCGGATTTGGGCCAGCACGACCGCATAGACTTTGAATCGCAACCCTCCGCTACGCTGTACGTTTCTCTGGGAACGGCGCAGAATCTCGGCACGCTCTCGGTGGAGACCAATGAGGACCAGGCCCATCTGTTCATCAACGGCCAGAAGTACAGGCGCGATACGGCGCGCGGCCGGCTGGTGGTGTACAAATCTCCCGGAAAATACACGGTCACGGTACAGAAGGATGGTTTCGCACCCGCGACCGAGCAGACGGTGGAAATCACGGCGGGCCGGGATACCAAGGTATCCTTCACTCTTACCGCCGCCAAGTCGATCCTCGCAGTTCACCACGCACCGCCGGGGACCGACGTGCAGGTGGACAACATCAGCCGGGGCTCGGCGCATGCCGACGGAGAGTTTCAGGTGGGCGGCATCGATCCCGGGCGGCATACGGTGACTCTCCGGCACGACGGGCTCAAGACGCAGCAGATCGAGCAGGTATTCGCGGCCGGCAAGACCGTCGATGTGCAGGCGGCGCTCGAAGCCGCGCCCACAACCGGAACGCTGCGCTTCGAGATCAACCCGCCTGGCGTGGATGTCCACATCCGCATCCGGCGCGACGGCGAAACGCAGGACCACGAAGTCGCCGGACCTAGCGCGACGGTGCCCGAAGGTCACTACACCGTGTCGGTCTCCGCTCCGCAGTATTCGCCGGCTACGGCTGCCATTCAGGTGCCGGCCGGGGGAACGGCAGTGGCCGCATTGACGCTGAAGAAGGCGGAACCTAAGGCGCCGGCCAAAGCCACGCCCACGCTTGCCTTCGGACTGGAAGATTGGCTGAAGACTCCCGGATGGTCGCCGCAGGACGGAATGCTCGTCCACAAGGGTGGCGACTGGGTAATGGCCACGCCCGACATTGCGCAGGGCACGATTCGCTTCACGGTAGTCTCCATTAAAGGCCGGCACGTGGAATGGGTGGTAGCGGACCGCGACGAAAAAAATTTCATCCATTACGAACTGGACGATAAGAATGTGACGCGCTATGAAGTCCGAAATGGCGCCAAGTTGGGGCAGATCAAGGTAGCGCATGGGCTGGACAAGAAGAAGCCCATGGGAATCGGCCTGGCGCTCACTCCACAGTCGGTGGTGATGAGCGTTTTTCGCGGCGGATGGGTGGATATCGATAAGTGGGACGTGGAAGGTTCCAGCGCGCACGGCAGGTTTGGCTTCAGGATTCCCGGTAGCGACGAAATCGGGCTACAGGATTTTCAAATCGTGCCGTGAACGCACGCTCACTCACACCAACAGTTCGGCCGTCATTACCGTGACGGCCTGCCCTCCGAGCAGGACGCGATCGCCTTCGAGGCGGACGCGCACGATGCCGCCGCGCGCCGACGCTTGAAACGCCAGCATCTCGTTCTTGCCGAGGCGTTCGCCCCAGTACGGTCCGAGCGCGCAGTGCGCCGATCCCGTCACCGGATCTTCATCGATTCCCGATCCCGGAGCGAAGAATCGCGAGACGAAATCGTACTCGCCGCCGCTTGCGCGCGCCGTCGCGATCACGCCGCGCACGGGAATCTTGCGCAGGGTGGTATGGTCGGGCGAGAGCGCCCGCAGAGTCGCTTCGGAATCCACTTCCACCAGGTAATCGAACGCGTTTTTGCCCACGAAGGCCGCCTGCGGCACCCCCAGCGCGGGCAGCAGTTCCGGCGGCGGCGTAGCGGCGGTCACCGTCTTTGCCGGAAAATCCAACTCGATCCAGTCGCCGCGCCGGTCAGCCAGAAGCAGCCCGCTGCGGGTGTGAAAACGCGCCTGCTGACTTGGTTTGAGATGTCCGTCCTGCCACAGGACGTGCGCGCTGGCGACGGTGGCGTGCCCGCACAGATCCACTTCTACCGCCGGAGTGAACCAGCGCAGACGAAATCCGCCGTCATGAGGGGTCAGGAACGCCGTCTCCGAGAGGTTCATCTCTCGCGCCACGTTGCGCATCCATTCGTCGGACGCCGGTTGCGGCAGCACGCAGACGGCCGCCGGATTTCCGCCAAACGGTTTATTTGTGAATGCGTCCACCTGTACAATCCGAATCGCCATATTTGACAGCGTACCGCACCTGAAACTTTTCCCGGCGCGGTATAGTCTAATGTAGCGATGCTGTCGTGGTTGTCTGGGAGGGTTTTGGCTGCCTTTGCGCTGATGGTGGCGGCCTGGGGAATCGGCTCCGTGCCGGATTCCTCTCTGCGCTCAGGGATTCCTTCGGTTGGCGGACCGCATGGGCCGGTTCGTATTCTGCGGTTTTACGCCACCACGGGAAGCGTTCAGCCGGGCGATAAGGCGCGGCTGTGTTACGGCGTTGCCAACGCCAAGTCGGTGCGAATTTCGCCATCTCTCGAACCGGTGGCGCCGGCTGCCAACCGCTGTTTCGAAATTGTGCCGGAACGTACCACCCACTACACCATTCTGGCCGAAGGCTTCGATGGCAACGTCGTCTCGAAGGTCCTTACCCTGGTAGTGGAAACGGCTCCCGAGCCGCATCGCGAACAGACCAATCTGATATAAAGTTACTGAGCCACGACCGCGAGGGAGTGGTGCCTGTTCATTAAGCAGACACCCCAAAGCACCGCTCCCTTGCGGTCGCGGCTCAGTAAATTAACTTCCCACCACTCCCACCAGCGGACTGCTGGCGCTGGCATACAGCTTCTTCGGCATCCGTCCCGATTCGTACGCCAGGCGGCCGGCTTCGGTAGCCAGTTTCATGGCCCGCGCCATCTTGAGCGAATCCTCCGCCAGCGCGATGGCAGTGTTCATGAGAATGCCGTCGGCGCCCAGTTCCATAGCCACCGTGGCATCCGACGCGGTGCCCACCCCGGCATCCACAATCATCGGAACTGCCGTGATCATCTCGCGCAAGATGCGCAGATTGGCGGGGTTCTGCACGCCCAGTCCGGAGCCGATGGGAGCAGCCAGCGGCATCACCGCGGCGGCGCCGGCGTCGATCAGCTTACGCGCGTTGACCACATCGTCGTTGGTGTACGGCAGCACCACGAATCCCTCTTTCACCAGCACGCGAGTGGCTTCGAGCAGCCCGGCATTGTCCGGGAACAGCGTCTTTTCGTCGCCGATCACCTCCAGCTTCACCCAGTTGGAAAGTCCCACTTCGCGTCCCAGGCGCGCGGTGCGGATGGCGTCATCGGCCGTGTAGCAACCGGCGGTATTGGGCAAAATGAAGATTTTGGAGCGGTCGATATAATCGAGAAGCGATTCCTTGGAGCGGTCGGTGAGGTTCACGCGGCGCACCGCGACGGTCACCATCTCCGCGCCAGATGCTTCATGGCAGCGCTGCATTTCCTCAAAAGTGCGGTATTTTCCAGTCCCGACGATAAGGCGCGAAGAGAATTCGCGGCCCGCGATGGTTAATTTGTCCGGCATTTCTTTATTGTAGCGAGGCGGAAAGGTAGTGCATCAGAAACAGGTAACCGGTGCACACCAGGACGGACGATACGAGCGGGATGCGCCAATTGGTGGGGTGATTGTTTTCGTGGAGGAAATCGGGGATGGATGGCGCGAGCGGAGGATCGGCGGCGGCCTGGGGCGCAGGCATTGTCTCCACTTTCGCAACGGGCGCGAGGGTAGCCTTTGCCCCGTCATCGCTGAGGGATGGCTCGGCCGGGTCCGCTGGCGGCGGCGCTACCGCTTCCAGTTTCGGGCGCGGCTCGGCGAGCGGCGCCCCCGGCGGCGGCGGTGCGGCCTGCGGCTCTCGTGGGCCGGTGATGCGCTCGGCCGCCTGCCGGCAGAACACGCCGATCGCGAGAACCACGTCCAGCACGGACTTTTCGCTCTCCGCGAGGCGCTGCCGCAATTCCGCGAGTTCCCCCTCTTTCCGTTGGATCTCGGCGCGGAGCGGCGCCAATTGATCTTCCATCTGGGCCGTCACGGCAGCCGCCGCGGCGCTGACCGCGCGCCCTTCCACGGATTGTTCCATCTCCACGCGCAGGTCGGCCATTTCGCGGCGGAACTCCTCCCGCGCATCGAGGATCCGCTGTTCGGCGGCATTCCAGGCGCGCTCCTGCTGCTGGCGAAACGCCTGCAATTCGCTGTGCGTGGCGGATTGTCCGGCGATCGTCCTGGCGGTGCTTTCCCGCATTTGCCGCAAGTCCGATTCGAGAGCCGTGCGCAAAGCCGCCGCCTCCTGGCGGAGCTGGTCCGCGGCGTGGCGATCCTGCTGGTGCGAGCCCTGCATCACGGCCAGGCGGGCTTCGACGTCGGCCAGGCGGCGGTCGACTTGTCCGGCGTGTTCGTGCAGCCGGGCGTCAACCGCGCCAATGACCGCTTCGAGGACTTTTTGATCGATAGCGGCCGGTATCGGTTGGGCGGCGGCCATGCCATGCGCGGAGGCAGGCGGCTGCTCCAGCCGCTCCAACCGGCGTTCCATGTGACTCAACCGGTCGGGGTAGGTGTTGGGTTCGGGCCGTGGAGCCGGCGCTTCCACGGGCCGGAGTGCGGTTTGCGTCAGCTTCATTCCCACCGCACCCAGCGCCAGGCCGCCACCGAACGTGACCGCCAGGTTCCGCCAGACGGACGAATCGCGACTGGTCTCCATATAACATAATGTACAGGAAATGTTTTGGACGGGAAAGGGAAATCGGCCCCTCCGGCCCATCTGATGGTATAAAGCACATATGCCGTCTTTCAATTACGGCCAAGCGGAACTCCTCGACATCGGTAAGATCCTTGCCGCTTACCTGCTCGCGGTTCCCGTCGGCTGGTATCGCGAGCAGGAAGCGCATAGCGTGGGCGTGCGTACCTTTCCGCTGGTGGCCGCGGCTAGTTGCGGCTTCGTTTTGGTTGCGGTTCCGCTGGGGCAGACCGATCTCGCCGCGCAGTCGCGAGTGATTCAGGGGTTGGTTGCCGGCATCGGATTCATCGGCGGCGGGGCGATTCTGAAGACCGAAGGCCAGAAGAGCTACGTCCACGGCACGGCGACCGCGGCCAGCATCTGGAGTTTCGGCGTGGTGGGCGCCGCCATCGCGCAAAACCGCTGGTATCTGGCGATCCTCATGGCAGCGCTGACCTTCTTCGCCCTGCGAATCCTGTACCCGCTCAAGATGAAGCTGATGGCGCGGAAAGACAACGGCGATAACGATTAGTGTCGGAAGCTTTCAGCTCTCAGCTTTCAGCCGTCAGCTAAGACAGGTCGGGCTGACTGCTAACTGCTGATCGCTACAACTACCATCCGCCGAGCGCCCCGATCATCTTCCGAAGAGCCTGACCGCGATGGCTGACGGCGAATTTCTGCTCCTCGCCGGCCTCGCCGAATGTACATCCCACCTGCGGACAATAAAACAGCGGATCGTACCCGAACCCGCCCTTGCCGCGCGCTTCGTCGATGATTCTTCCTTCCACCGCGCCGCGCCAGGTTCCGCGCAGCCGGCCATCCTCCACAAGCGCAATCGCGCACACGAAGCGGGCGCTGCGATTTTCGACGCCACGCAACTTTTCGAGCAGCAGCCGATTGTTGGCCTCGTCGACGGGGAGCGGCGGGCCTTCGACCGGCGGATGGAGCAGCGAAAATCGCGCCGAAAACACACCCGGCGCGCCGCCCAGCGCGTCCACCTCGAGGCCGGAATCGTCGGCGAAGAGCAGGCCGGAGGAATGCCGGCCGTAGTGAAGCGCCTTGATTTCGGCGTTCTCTTCAAACGTGCGGCCGTTCTCGTCGCAAGGCTCGATCTGTTTGAACCCGGGCTGCAACTCGATCTCCACCGGCGCCAACCCGGCAGCGAGGCGGAATTCGCGCAGTTTTCCCGGGTTGCCGGTGGCGCACAGCAGGCGGATCAGATCGGCGCCACCTGTTTCTGGATTTCGATCAAGCGCGCAATTCCGGCGCGCGCCAATTCGATGAGGGCCGCCATTTGCCCGTCGTTGAAAGGCACCTGTTCGGCCGTGGCTTGCACTTCGACGAATTTGCCGGCGCCAGTCATCACCACGTTCATGTCGACGTCGGCGCGCGAGTCTTCTTCGTAGCACAAATCCAGCATGGGAACGCCGCCCACGATCCCTACGCTCGTGGCCGCCACATAATCGCGCAGGGGCACGGTTTTCAGCGCGCCGAAATTCACCATCCGCCGCAGCGCCAGGGACAAAGCTACAAAAGCGCCCGTGATGGATGCCGTGCGCGTGCCGCCATCGGCCTGCAAGACGTCGCAATCGAGCATCACGGTGCGTTCGCCGAGGGCGGCGGTATCGACTACGGCGCGCATGGAGCGTCCGATGAGCCGCTGGATCTCGTGGGTGCGCCCCGAAGGCCGGCCCTTGGTGACCTCGCGTGGAGTGCGCTTGGCAGTGGAGCGCGGAAGCATGGAGTATTCCGCGGTCACCCAGCCTTTGCCGGAATTACGCAGGAACGGTGGCACGGTGTCTTCCACCGTGGCGGCGCACAACACGTGAGTGTTGCCTACTTTGATGAGAGCGGAGCCCTCGGCGGTCAGGAGATAGCCCGTGACAATTTCCACGGGCCGCATGTCGCCGGGTTGAAGATTGTGGTTGCGCATGGAATGGTTAGCTGCCGGAAGATTTCATCACGAAAAACAGCAAAAGCATGACACCGGCGATGACGAGAATCAACAGGATTACGCACGGGACGGCCCCCTGCGGCGGCGGTACGTTGTGTTTCTTCGCTTTGGCCGGCTTGAACTTGGCCATAAATGCGATGGTATCACCCGGTTGCTGATTAGAACGGCGCCGCTCACCCGCAGTCGCGGTCCTTTATTCATGCGCGTTCCGCAAAAGCACCTTCGCGGCATTAGGCCATCGCGCCGGAAGTGTGGTGTCTTCTACCAGCATGGCCTAATAAGGCAGAAAGACGGGGATACATGAGAGCAGCAGTCCCATCACTGTTAGTTACGGTTCTCGGGCCACCGACCCTGAGGGCACAAGAGGGTTTAAAGCGGCGCCGGTGATCAACATCGATGTCGAGGTGATCAAGGAAGGAAGGACCGCGGCGCACGAAAAAGTGGAGACGGAATGGTCGGCCACCCTGCGCAAGGCGGGATTTCCCGCCAACTATTATGCACTTGCGGCAGATGTGGGCGGTCTACCGTCCCGATCTCAGCTACAAACCGGAGAGCTGTAACGTAGCCAAGACGCGATACGTGGATTTGGCTGCCTATCGCATTAAACTCGGCAAAGACGATGACCTGGCGGCCGGCGCCAAGGCTATTTTCAGCGCCTATGCCAAGGGCAATGTCGACATGTGCCTGCTCGCATACGAAGTGACCGCAGGCGCGCCATCCGGCAGGTTTCTGTTCATCAACATGATGGGGCCGATGAAATTTCCGGACGCCGAACCGGAGCGTGAAAAAGCCATGAAGGCCGGCATGGCGGACTCCATGTACCAGCAGTTGATGCAAGGGACCGGTGACGTGTTGGTATCCATGGAAGACAATTTGTTCGAAGTGAAGCCGGGGATGAGCCTTCCCGCGCAATCCGTGATCGATGCCGATCCCGGATTCTGGAAACCGAAGGCGGTAGCGGCGAAAGTGGCGAAACCACCGGCTCCGGCGGAGCCGAAGAAGGCGTAGTAGCAGAAAACCGTTCAGGCGTGGCTCTACAATAGAAAGACACCATGCTTGCTATGGCCACGCCTGATGCGATCGCGCGCTATGAGGCTGTCGTGGGGCTGGAAGTCCACGTGCAGCTCGCGACCGCTACAAAGATTTTTTGCGGATGCCCGACCGGATTTGGCGCACCGCCCAATACCAACGTCTGCGCAGTTTGCCTCGGATTGCCGGGCGCGCTGCCGGTGCTGAACCGCGCGGCGGTGGAACTGGCCATCAAGAGCGCGCTGGCGTTGAACTGCCACATTCGCCCGCATTCCCGCTTCGCGCGCAAGAACTATTTCTATCCCGACCTTCCCAAGGGCTACCAGATCTCGCAGTACGACGAGCCTTTCGCCGAATGGGGCCATGTCGACATCGTGGCCGGCGGCGTCTCCAAGCGCATCCGCGTCACCCGCGTCCACATGGAGGACGACGCCGGCAAGAGCATCCACGAAGGCTTCAAGGATTCCGGCCGCTTCTCGTATGTGGACCTCAATCGCAGCGGAACGCCGCTGATCGAAATCGTCAGCGAGCCCGACATGCGCAGCTCCGATGAAGCCTACGCCTACCTGACCTCCGTGAAACAGGCGCTGCAATTCATTGAGGTATCGAGCTGCGACATGGAGAAGGGCCACTTGCGCTGCGACGCCAACGTGTCGGTGCGGCTGAAAGGCGAGGAAAAGCTCGGCACCAAAGCGGAAGTGAAGAACCTCAATTCATTTCGCTTTCTGAAGCAGGCGCTCGATTACGAGATTGCGCGCCAGGTAGCGCTCATCGAAAGCGGCGGGCGCGTGGCGCAGGAAACGCGCCTGTTCGATCCCGATCTGGGCGAAACGGCCAGCATGCGCAGCAAGGAAGAGGCGCACGACTATCGCTATTTTCCCGAGCCCGACCTCGTGCCCCTGCGCATCGGCGACGAGTGGCTGGCGAGCATCCGCGCCACCATGCCGGAACTGCCAGCGCACAAGCGGGCCCGCTTCCTGGAGGAATTCGGCCTCTCAGAGTACGATGCCGACGTGCTCACCGCGTCGCGCGCCACCAGCGAATATTTCGAGACTGCGGCGCACGTCTCCGGAAGTCCGAAGATGGCGGCGAATTGGGTGATGGGCGACCTGATGGGCGCGCTAAAAGCCGAAGGCAAGGAAATCACGGAATCGCCGGTGAGCGCGGAACATCTCGGCGAGCTGGTGAAACTAATCGCCGGCAATCAGCTCTCGGGCAAGCTGGCGAAGGAAATTTTCCCGAAGATGCTCGCGTCCGGCGAAGGTCCGGCGGCGATCATGGAACGGGAGGGCCTGAAGCAAATCAGCGATACCGGCGCGTTGGAGAAGGTGATTGCCGATATCATCGCGGCCAATCCCAAACAAGTGGAGCAGTACCGCGGCGGCAAGACCACGGTGATCAACTTCCTGGTGGGGCAGGCGATGAAAGCCACGCGGGGGCAGGCGAACGTCGCCGTGGTAACCGACTTACTCAAACAGAAACTGGGGTGAAGCAATGCTGAAAGTGGGCGATCCCGCTCCCGAAATTACCGTCCATACGGATAGCGGCGAAGACTTTCGCTTGTCCGATCTTAAGGGCAAGCGAGTGGTGCTGTATTTCTATCCCAAGGCCGACACACCGGGATGCACGGTGGAAGCCTGCGAGTTCCGCGACAGCGCCAAGGCGATTGCGAAGAAAGGCGCGGTGGTGGTGGGCATCTCGCCCGATAAGTCTGCGGCTCAGGCGAAGTTCAAGCAGAAATACGACCTGAATTTCACGCTGCTGGCGGATGAAGATAAGTCGGCGGCCGAAGCCTACGGCGTGTGGAAAGAAAAGAATATGTATGGCCGCAAGGTAATGGGGATAGAGCGGACCACGTTCGTGATCGGGCCGGATGGCAGGATCGAGAAGATCTACGGCAAAGTGAAAGCCAAAGGCCACGCGGCGGCGGTGCTGGGGGAGTTGTAGCGCGGGAGGCGCTCAACTCCATTCGAGTTGCGAAGTCTGCCCGCGAAAAGATACGTACCGGTATCCGGTTGCCACCGTCATCAGTAAAGCTACCGCCAGCGCCACGCTGGTGCTCTCAACGCTGAACAGCAGCCGCAGATACCAGAGGCCCATCCGCGCGGCAACCAGCACGAAAGGCAAGCGGACAAATCCGTTGACCAGAAATAGGGCCATCGAATAACCGCCCACTTTTGCGAGGGCGCTGCACCGCCGCAGTATCGGCCGAAACTGTATATAGAGCCAGATTATCGTTACCAATCCGCTGATGAAACTCAGCAGCCAGAACTGACGCAGGCCATTGCCTAGTATGAAGATCAGTGTCGATGCCGCGGCCGTCACCGGACCAGGCCGATAACTGTATCGCGCCATGGCGATACCCAGGCAGCATTCGGGTAAATGCCCGATGGGCGTCTGCAGAATGCTGATCGACCAGCGCGCGGCCAAGGTATCGTTGAGCGCATAAGTAAGAGTCAGGGAAATTACCGAGAGGGCGCAGAGGCCGGGTGCGCCGAAGCGCCGTACGAACCGCCGGAGAAGCGGCCACAAGCAATATAATTGCATGATAAATGGCATAAACCACCACGGTCCGACCGGCAGTTGCCGATGCCACGGCACTATGTTCAACAACCCTAACAAAGTCAGCAGCAGCACTTTCCGCTGTAGCCACAAGACCTCAAAAGGTCCGAAAAGTCCTCGCACGAATCCGACCCATAAGGCCCACAACCCAATCGCCAATAGAAACATGGGATAGAGCTTTCTAACCCGGCCCCAGACGAAGCCAAGCCACGGTTCCTCGCCCCAATACCGGAGCGCCAGGCCATAGGCCGATAGGAAGACAAAGAGTTGGACGCCATAGTGGCCCAGGAAGGAGAACGAAGCTGACAGGATACGTTCCGGCGCGCCCAGGCTGGCGAGGTAAACCAAGAATCTTTGCTGGCTGAAATCAAATTCGTTTTCCTGTGCTCGCGATAACAAATGAAAATAATTATGAAAGGAAATAGCCAGGATAGCCAAGCCTTTGAGTATCAGACAATCTCGAGCGTCGAAGTGCGGCTTCCCCTGCGTCACAGATCCTCCTCAGTCCTCAACGACGGCGAGTTGGCTAGGAAATCCTGGTCGTGACTCTACTAACGCCGGGGCGTGATAGCAACGTTGGAGTTCGACAGCAATCTTAAGTTATCAGTCCGGCAAGCCGATTTATTTTCAAATGTTACAAGCCGAGTCGCGCCAGGAGTCCGGTTTTCACCGCGAAACCTTCGAGCATCCACAAACCGTCTTTGAACCGCCCCACGCCGAAGGCGATGCTTTTGCCATCGGGTGCGAGACTGAAGCGCATGGCCGGATTGAGATGGCTGCGGGGACGGTATTCCGCGGCGAAGTTGCCGATGACCTTCTCCGCGCCGGAGGCGACATCGACCGCAAAAAGCGTTTCGCTGCCCTCGCCCTGGCGCAGGCCGAAAACCCGCTTGCCATCCTGCGAAAAGGCGTAGCCTTCTGAGTGATGCTCGCCGAGCGAGCGCGACGTTTTGCCGTCGGCGGAATACAAAGTTTCGCCTAACAGGATCCAATTGCCATCGGGCGACCAAACCGGTACGGCATCGTTGTCATACTCAACCTCCGCTTTGATCAACACCGGCGTCGCCTGGCCGGCGGTTTTCACTTTATCCAGGCTGATCTTGCCGCCCTCGAAGCGGATATATGAGAACCAACTTCCATCGAGGGACCAGGAGCCGGGAAATTCCCCCGATGCCTGATCGTTCGTGAGCGGCACGGGCGATCCACCGGCTACCGCGGAGATCCACAGCCGCTGGGCCCCGCCAATATCGATTTTGGTGTAGACTACGCGGTCTCCCTCCGGCGATAGCGCGGGCGCCATAAACCATTGGATCGAAGATCCGGGGAAATCGTGTGCCGTTACCAGCGGGCGGTCCGAGCCGTCCGCCGCGCGCAGCCAGATTTCCTGCGGGCCGTTGCGATCGGTGATGTATGCGAGCAGCGGCTTAGTGGCCGCCCAGCAAGGCATCGACTCGTCGCGTTGGGTGGCGATCAGCGGATGCACCGCGGCCGTCGCCAAGTCGAGCGAGACCACGTCGTAACTTCCCGTGGTTTCACCGAAGATGATGCGCTGACCGTCAGGAGAAACCGCCGGACCCGACAAGGAATTAGCGCCGCTGGTGAGCGCGTAATGTTCTCCCGAAACCGTGTCGGCGAGCCAGAGTTGCTGCGAAGGGTCGCCTACCCGCTCGAGCGCGAACACCGCGCGGCGCGAATCCGGCATCCAGGCGAAGACCGGTGTACCGCCGGCGGACTGCAAGTCCGATAGCACCATGCGCGGCGGCTTGGAAGGGTTGGGAGGATAGGGCAGAAGCCATGTCTCTTCGCGTTTGCGGCCGCCATTCATGGTCAGCAGGATCTGCTTTCCGTCGGGTGAGAATTTCAGTTTGGGATCGTTGTAAAGATCTTTGGTGGCATACGGATCGGGCAGGTAGCGCTTCGGCGGCGCCGTGAGCGGAGAACTGATCCAGACTCCATAGCGTCCATCGTCCCCGGGATAAAAATACGCGACGGCCTGGTTGTCTGGTGAGATGCTGGTGAGCCGCGTCGGCGGAATTTTCGGCACCACCGCCTCGGGATCGCCGCCTACCGTGGCCACGGACCAGATAGCGGCGGGATCGCGATCGATGTTCAGCAGCAGGCGCTTGCCGTCGGGAGCCCAGGCGAGGGGAGCGGCGGTCTCTTTGGTATGGGTAACCTGAACGGGAGTGGCGGAATCCAGGTAGCGGATATAAGTTTCGTACGGTCCATCGCCGTCGCGCGCCGCGTATGCCACGGCTTTTCCGTCGGGCGACCACAACGGCCGAAACTGTCCGCCCGGCGCGAACGAAAACGGTGTGAAGCGATAAGTGGATTGGTCCGGCATGGCCGGACCGGTGCGAAGCATGTGGACCGCGATCACCATCAGCACACCGGCCAGGAAAGCGGCCGCGAGCGGCCACGGAGAGCGCCTTCGAGGCGTGGCGGGCGCCACAGGCAGTGCGGCGGCAGGACGCGCCACGCTGGCCTCCGACGCGTGATCGCGCAGGCTGCGCAAATTCTGGAACAGATCGCGCGAAGATTCGTACCGGTCCGCCGGATCTTTGGCGAGGCAGCGGTCGATCACCCAGCGCAGCGGCGCCGGAATGTTCTGCTGGATGGGCGGCGCTTCCTCGCTGATGATGGCCGACATGGTCTGCACCGATTCCGCGCGCTCGAAGGCGCGCTTGCCGGCGGCCATTTCGTAGAGGATCAGGCCGAAGGAGAACTGGTCGGAGCGGTAATCGGTGAGTGCCCCGCGCGCCTGCTCGGGGCTCATGTAATTTACCGTCCCGAGGATCATTCCCGGCTGAGTGTGCCCCACCACCTGTGTGGCGTCCGGGTCGATCGAGATCTCGGTCTGCTTGGCGAGCCCGAAATCGAGAATGCGAACCCGGCTGTCGGACCCCACCATGATGTTGAGCGGCTTGAGGTCGCGGTGGGTGATGCGCGCGGCGTGCGCGGCGGCCATTCCGTCGGCGATCTGGACGGCGATATCGAGGAGCTTGCGCGCCGGAAGCGGGCCGCGCTCGAGCAGGGCGGCGAGAGTTTCGCCGGCCACGAATTCGGTGACCATGTAGGAAACGCCGGCCTCGCTGCCGATATCGTAGAGTCCCAGAATATTCGGATGATTGAGCGCGGCCACCGCGCGCGCTTCCTGTTCGAATCGCGATCGCCGGCCAGGATCGGAGGCTACATCGGCGGGGAGAATCTTGATGGCCACATCGCGTCCCAGGCGGGAATCGCGGGCGCGGTAGACCTCGCCCATGGCGCCGGCGCCTAATCGCGACACGATTTCATACGGCCCGATGCGGGTTAAGGGTGCTTGAGACATCTATTCGGCCAGGATAGCGCAGCGGAAGGCGGTTCACCGCTCGAAGACCAGCCCCGCGGAGGGCAGAATCGGGAACATCTTGTCGAGCGTCAGGTAGGCTTGCCCCGTGCCGGCGTTGAAGCCGTTCAAGCTCTCGAAAACGTAGTTGGCGCGGTTGGTCAGGTTGATGACTTCGCCGTAAAGCGTGAGCTTCCACTTGTCGTGGGTCCACGCCTTGTTGATGCGGAAATCGGTGCGGAAATACGCCGGCAGGCGGAGTTGATCGCGGCTGACCCACAGGTAATACACGGACCCCACCTCGTGCAGATAGCCGGGAAACGGAAATCCGCTGCCGTAGCTCCAGCGCATGCTCAGATTGACGCTGGGGCGCAGGCGATATCCGCCGTATACGTTCACGGTGTGACGCTGGTCGTAGTCTGAAGGGAACGTCTCGTTGGTGACGCCCTCGTGCATTTCCGTGCGTCCGAAAGCGTACGATATCCAGCCCGTAAGCCGGTTGGCGGTGGCATGCTGCAGAAAGATTTCCGCGCCGCGCGCCCATCCGCGCTCCGAATTCAAATACGGCGCATTGAAAGGCGGAGAGAAGACCGCGCCGTTCACGACGCGCGGGTCAGCCAGCGGCTGAAACGGAAGATCGCGATCGTCGCGATGGTAGAATTCGGCCCGGATCCGGGTCCGCTCTCCGAAGCGCTGTTCGATGGCGGCCGTGACTTGGTTGGACCGCATCGGCAGCAGGGCGCGGCTGCCGAGAATCGAAGTCAGGATCGACATGTCGGGGTACTCGACGTATTGCCCGAACGCGAATTGCAGGCTGGTGGATCGCGTGACGCCGAGGGAAGCCGAACCGGTGGGCGAAACGGCGGAAATCCTGTCGACCGAGAGATGGTCCCAGCGCATGCCGGCGGTAAAATGCACGCGCCCCGACCATCCGGTCCACGATTGTTGCGCGTATCCGCCCAGGCGCAGGCCATCGCCATCGAAGCGATTCAGCACCAGCGGCGCGGTGACCACCGATTGATAGTTGTTGGCGAAGCCGCCGTCGCGCACTTGCCGCATCGACCAGCCGACCTCCAGCGGGCTGGCCGCGTTCCACATCCAGGTGGCGCTGGTATTCCAAACCCATTCGCCGTAGTAGCCGGCCGCGGTGGGCAGGTTGTCGGGATTGCGGTCGCTGAACTTCTCGCGCATCCAGGCGGCGCGGGTGACGAACATCAGGCGGTCGCTCGGCGAGTAGCGGTATCCCGCGTTCGCGAAGGTAAAGTTGTACCCTGCGTTCAGAATGGAATTGATGCCCAGTCCGGTCTTGCCGGGCCGGTTCAAATCGGAAAAACTTTCCACCAAGTAGAGCGTAACGGTGCTCTTCGACGTGGGATCGTAGCTGAGGCGCGTCTGCACATCTTCCAAGCCGAAAATGAACGTGTTGTTCGGAAAAGTGCGGGCCAGGATGTATTGCAGGTAGCTTTTGCGCGCCTCTGCCAGCCACGAGCCGCGATGCTTTTTCGCTCCGAGCGGTCCCTCGGCTACGAGACCGGCGTTCGACACGCTGGCGCTGGCGCGGAAGTTCATGCCCGTGAGGCTGCCATCGCGCGTGGTAACGTCCAGGACGGCGGCGGTGCGGTCGGCGAATCGCGCCGGGAAAGCGCCCTCGGTCAGTTCCATGGCCTCCACCATGTCGCCGTCGATCGACGTGCCGCTGCCGGTGATGCTCTGCCCCTGAATCATGTGAAACGGCTCGTGCAGCAGGACGCCGTCGAGATAGAACCCAATCTCGTTGTAATCGGCGCCGCGCAAGGAGAAGCGGGCGTCGAAATCGTTGTTGGAAGTGACGCCGGGCAGGCTTTGGACGGAGCGCAAAGGATCGTCGGCGAGCACGCTGGCCAGGTTCTTAACATCATTGCCGGCCAGCACCAGCGCGCCGGGGGTATCGGGATGGGCGGCATCGAACGGGCTGGCTTTCACCTCCACGCTATCGGTCTGGTGGAAGGTGTCGGGACTGAGGACGATCTCGAACTCCACGGCGCCGCCCGCGTCGAGGTGGAACGGCTTTTTCACCAGGTGATAGCCCACCGTGGAGACATTGAGGAGGTAATCCCCGGCCGCTACGCGGGACAGTTGAAATTTGCCGTTATCGCCGGTGGTGGTGCGGTACGTTCCGCTATCCAGCAGGATTTCCACGCGGGCGAGAGCTTCCCCGCCGCGGGCATCCACCACCGAGCCGGAAATCTCTCCGGTGGTTTGGGCGCGGGCGATGAAAGCCAGCGCCACGCCCGCAAAGGCGACTAACCGGGACATCGACAGGATCGATGATATCGCGTGGCGCGGTAGTGCGGGGGGAGGCGCCGGGCAAGTCCCCTGGGCGTTAAAATAGGGCCGGTCCCGCGAGATGGGCTCCCCCCAACGCGATGTACATCTCCCCGAGCCAGGTGTTTCGAGCGGCTGCGTAGGCGGAGGGTGAATCCAATCCGGGTAGATCTCCTTGGTGCGGTTCCTTTGAGTTGGCCTCCTTGCGAGTGGGAGACGATTCGCCCGGAGGGCCGTTGGCTGACGCGAGCGCGTGTGGGCCCGGAGTGGGCCGAGTGGGCCGTCATTCATTCCCGATCCGCGCTCCCACTGATACACTGATCTAAATTGCGCTTATGCCGCTTTCCGCTGGCGCCAAACTTGGGCCGTACGAGATCCTCGAAGCGATCGGCGCGGGCGGCATGGGCGAGGTGTATCGCGCCCGCGACACGCGCCTCGGGCGCGACGTCGCCGTCAAAGTCGCGGCTGAGCAATTCTCCGATCGCTTCGAGCGCGAAGCCCGCGCCATCGCAACGCTGAATCATCCCAACATCTGCACGCTGCACGACGTTGGCCCGAATTACCTCGTTATGGAGTTGATCGAAGGCCCGACGCTCGCCGACCGGATCCAGCAAGGCGCCATCCCCCTTGATGAAGCGCTCGCCATTGCGGCCAAAATCGCCGCCGCGCTGGAAGCGGCGCACGAGAAAGGGATCGTGCATCGCGATCTGAAGCCCGGCAACATCAAGATCAAGCCGGACGGCACCGTTAAGGTTCTCGATTTTGGACTGGCAAAGGTAGCCGAGGCGGCAGCGGCCGCCAGCAGTCCCGAAGCTTCGCCGACCATCAGCATGGCGGCAACCCAGGCCGGAGTGATCCTCGGCACGGCCGCGTATATGTCGCCCGAACAAGCGCGCGGCAAGCCCGTGGACAAGCGCGCCGACATCTGGGCCTTCGGCGTGGTGCTGTATGAAATGCTGACGGGGCAGAGGTTGTTTCAGGGCGACGACCTCTCGGAAACATTAGCCTCGGTGATCAAGGAGCAGCCCAACCTGGAGCCGATACACGCGAAGGTGCAGCGTCTGCTGCGCAGCTGTCTCGAAAAGGACCCGCGGCGGAGATTGCAAGCCATCGGCGATTGGCGCCTGCTACTGGAGGATCAGGGGCCGCCGGCGAAGGCTCGCGCAACGAAGCTGCCCTGGATTGCGGCGGGCATCCTGGCGGTCACCACGGCGGTTTCGCTCTGGGCGCT
>Ga0181538_10000751_pt1 | contig 38592 bp, 44 predicted proteins | sample PEATcosm2014_Bin_40_FD_119773 | JGI IMG/M metagenome (GOLD analysis project Ga0181538, IMG submission 119773) | Peatland microbial communities from MTU Mesocosm Facility, Houghton, MI, USA - PEATcosm2014_Bin23_30_metaG | ecosystem: Environmental > Terrestrial > Soil > Wetlands > Peat | place... | reverse complement strand
TCAATGGCCCATGCCGACGCCCTGGGACCGCTGGAAGAACTTCCCCTCGGTCTGCAGGGACGGGGCGACCATGACCTCGGCCTTCTGGAACTCCTTGACCGTCTCGTAGCCGCAGGTCGCCATGGCGGTCCTGAGCGCGCCGAAGAGGTTCATGCGGCCGTCGTTCTCGTGGGCGGGGCCGTAGAGGATCTCGCGCAGGCTCCCCCGCACCGACGTGCGCACCCTCGCTCCGCGGGGCAGCGTGGGGTGGAAGGTGGCCATGCCCCAATGGAAGCCGCGCGCCGGCGCCTCGACGGCGGAGGACAGCGGCGAGCCGAGCATCACGGCGTCGGCGCCGCAGGCGATCGCCTTGGCGACGTCGCCGCCCTTGGACATCCCGCCGTCGGCGATCACGTGGACGTAGACGCCGGTCTCGTCCAGGTGCCGCATGCGGGCCCCGGCCACGTCCGCGATGGCGGTGGCCTGGGGGACGCCCAGCCCGAGCACGCCCCGCGTCGTGCAGGCGTTGCCCGGACCGACGCCGACGAGCACACCCACGGCGCCGGTGCGCATGAGGTGCAGGCCGGCCTGGTAGGAGGCGCAGCCGCCGACGATCACCGGGATGTCGAACTCGCGTATGAAGCGCTTGAGGTTGAGGGGCTCGGAGGTCTTCGACACGTGCTCGGCCGAGACGACGGTCCCCTGGATCACCAGCAGGTCGAGCTCCGCGGCCAAGATGGCCTGGGCCAGCGACTCGGTGCGCTGGGGCGTCACCGATGCGGCGGTCGTGATGCCGGCCTCCTTCATCTGGCGGATGCGGGCCGTCACCAGTTCGGGGATGACCGGCTCCTGGTACATCTGCTGCATGCGGGCGGTCGCCTTGTCGTCGTCGAGCTCACGGATCTCGTCGAAGAGCGGCGTCGGGTCCTCGTAGCGGGTCCACAGGCCCTCCAGGTTGAGCACGCCCAGCCCGCCGAGATTGCCCAGCTCGATGGCGGTGGCCGGGCTGATCACCCCGTCCATGGCCGCGCCGAGCAGCGGCAGGTCGAAGCGGTAGGCGTCGATCTCCCACGAGATGTCGACGTCCTCGGGGTCCCGGGTCCGCCTGCTCGGGACGATCGCGATGTCGTCGAACCCGTAGGCCTGACGCCCCGACTTGAAGATGCCGATCTCGATCTCAGCCACTTAGTTCGCCCTCCGGCATTCGTGGGGCCGGCACGGCTCACGAACCACACCGGCATGTCTTTTCGACTCAGTTGCGAACGCCGGGCCGACACGCCGACGATCCTTCATCCTACTCTCTGCGTCCTGCTCCTCAGGCTCCTCCGGGGCCGCTGATCGTCGGAATTTCGCTCCGGGCGGACCGGCGCCAGCAGCGACCAGGACCGTCGCTCCCAGGTGCCTACCATCTTCCCGTGCCGATCGAGGCGGCTGTGCCGATCGCCCTCGTGATCGTGGCCTATCTGCGCCGCCGCTCCGGCGGCCGGGGCCGTGGGCATTTCGGCGGCGGCGGTGGCGGATTCGGGCGCGGGCCGGACTCGTCGGAGCCGAACGAGCCGAGTGATCTCCGACCGCGCCCCTCCCGGGTGCGAGACTCCTCCCTGTGCCAGACCAGGACTCCTCCGCCGCCCTCTCCCGGGGCATGCGCCTGCTCCTGGCGCGACGCACCGCCGACATCGCGGGCGGCGCGTCACCGGTGGGCTGGAAGATCGGCTTCAACGCGCCCGCCGTGCAGCAGCACTTCGGGATCAGCGAGCCGGTCGTCGGCTACCTGATGGACACGGGGGTGTCAGCCGATGGTGCCACCGTGCCCGTCGGACGCTGGACCGCGCCGGCCGTCGAGGTCGAAGTCGCCATACGGGTCGGCCCCGACGGGGAGGTGGCGGGCCTCGCCCCGGCCCTGGAGCTGGTCGACCTCGACCTTCCCTTCGACGACCTCGAGCCGATCCTCGCCGGCAACGTCTTCCAGCGCGGCGTCGTCTTCGGCGCTGAGGTCCCCGGCGTGGACCCGTGGGCCGTCCGGGTGGCGGTGGCGAGGGACGGCGACACCGTGGCCGAGGGCGAGCTGAGCGAGGATCCCGCCGCCACGGTGGCCTTCGTGCGTGCGTTCCTCGACGCCCACGGAGCGAAACTGGAACCCGGGGAGCGGATCATCGCCGGCTCCATGATCGCCCCGCTCCCCGTCGCGCCCGGGGACGACCTGCGCGTCAGCTTCGGGCCGCTGGGCGTGCTCGGCGTCAGCTTCGCGCCGTAGCGGCATCGCCTTGCCGCTCGCTCAGAATCCGTTCTTCCCCTTCAGCACGATGCAGAGCAGCTCGTAGATCATGCGCGCCGTGGCGCCCCAGATCATCTCACCCGAGACCTCGAAGAAACGGATCGCGAAGGAGCCGTCGTCGGTGCCGGGGACCGTCCGCCCGGGAATCCGCCAGTGCTCCTCGTGGAAGACCGAGAGATCGGCCAGCTCGGCCAGCGCGACGTCGAAGACGCGCTCGACCTCCGCGGCGTTCGCCACGAGATGCGGGCGGGCCGGGAGGGTGGCCAGCACCGGCAGGATGACCGAGGCCGAGACCATGGTCACCACGGGGTGGATCCAGCCCACGGTCGTGACCGACGAGCGGTCGAGACCCACCTCCTCGTGCGCTTCGCGCAGCGCCGCCGTCGTGGCGTCCTCCCCCTCGTCCAGCCGTCCGCCCGGGAAGCTGACCTCGCCCCGGTGCGTCCGCATGCCCGCCGAGCGGCGGGTGAAGATCAGACGGGCCTCGCCCTCCTCCTCGAAGAGCGCCGCCAGGACGCCGGCATTGACGCGGAGCGGGCCCGGTGTGCCGGCCTCGTTCACCGTGACGGTGGGCCCGAGAAGCCGGTCGGAGTCCACGTCCTCGGGGACCGGCACGCGCTGCCCGAGCGCGGTGAGGGCGTCGAGCACCCGCTGGACCGAGATGCCGGTGCGGTCCTCCCGCGGCACGTCGGCCCAGGGCGCGGGCGACCCCGGCACCCAGGTGGGCGGGCGCGGGATCACCTGGGGCGGGACGGGTCGTGACATCGACGTCACGCTAACGGCGGGCGACGGGACCCGGGGCGGCGGCGGGGTCGCGTGGCCTCGCTACGCTCTCGCCCCGTGACGTCACCGGCGGAGCTGCAGGCACAGGCCGACGCGTTGGCGTGGTACCACAGCATCGACCTGGGCAACGGCGTCGTCACCAGGGGCAGCAGCGTGCAGGAGACCTCCGCCGACGTCATCCCCGACGTGGCGGGCCGGAGCGTCCTCGACATCGGCACCTGGGACGGGAAGTTCTCCTTCCTGGCGGAGCGGGCCGGAGCCGCGCGCGTGGTGGCCCTCGACCACTACGCGTGGGGCGTGGACTGGGCCGCCCGGGGTGCGTACTGGGAGGAGTGCATCAGGAACGGCACGCTCCCGGACCAGTCACGCGACGAGACGGACTTCTGGCTCCCGGACCTCCCGGGCCGCCGTCCCTTCGAGTTCGCCGCCGCCGCGCTCGGCTCGAAGGTGGAACCGGTCGTGGCCGACTTCCAGACCGTCGACCTCGATGAGCTCGGGGCGTTCGACGTCGTGCTCTACCTGGGCGTCCTTTACCACATGCCCGAGCCGTTGACCTGCTTAGAACGGGTGCGCGCCGTCACCAGGGAGGTGGCGGTGATAGAGACCGAGGCGGTGCACCTGCAGGGCCTCGACCACGAGGCGCTCCTCCAGTTCTACGCCGGCAGCTCGCTGCACACCGACTTCGGGAACTGGTACGTGCCGACGATCGAGGCGCTGCGCAACATGTGCCGGGCGGCCGGGTTCTCCGAGGTGCGCACCATCGTCGGCCCTCCCGCGGCGCCGCCGGCGCCGGCACCCGGGCTCCGCCTCCGGCTCGGGCGGCGCATCGGGGACATCCCCGTGCCGCAGGCCTCGGCGCCCAGCACCAATTACCGGGCCGTCGTCCACGCCTTCCCCTGAGCCCCGTTAATCCGCAACTTTTGGTTGCACTTCGGGCGGGGTATGTGCAACAATGAGTTGCACGCTACGAAGGAGGCCGGAAATGTCCGATATCAGGAACCGGGTCGGGATCAACGCCCCGATCGACGAGGTGTACGACGCCATCGCCACGCGCGAGGGGCTGTCGCAGTGGTGGACCAACGACGTCGAAGGTGACGCCCGGGTCGGCGGAGAGCTCGCGTTCTTCTTCGGTGGCCCCGACCGCGTGGCGAAGATGGAGGTCGTGGAAGCGAGCCGTCCGAGCCGGGTGGTCTGGCGCGGTGCGCAGGGTGGCCCGGACGAGTGGGTGGACACGACCTTCTCCTTCGAGCTGCGAGCGGAGGGGGACGAGACCGTCGTGCTGTTCACCAACGCCGGCTGGCGCGAGCCCGTCGAGTTCATGCACCACTGCAGCACCGCATGGGCCTCGTACCTGATGAGCCTGAAGCACGGGCTCGAGGGTGGCCGGGCGATGCCCTTCCCCCACAACGTGCTCGTCAGCAGCTGGGGCTGAACACGATGACCGACCTGAGCACGGCGGTCGGATCGATGTCCTCACGTAAGCTCGCGCGGATTCGATCGATGGGAAGCCGATGGCAGTTGAGCTGACGCGCCAATTCAAGGAGATCAGCGCGAAAGCCTACGAACACCCGGCGGATCGCGCCGCAACGTCGGCCCTTCACGCGGTCCCTCTCCTCGACACCGTGGTCAAGCGGCTCACGGATCTCGGACATGAGCGTCGCACGCGGCAGATCGTCAAAGGGAACGCGGTGCGCCTCGGCGAGCAGCAGGTCCCGGACGTGTGGGCCCGGTATGTCGAGTGCGTCTCCATACTCGACCTCCATGAGGTCCCGGACCTCTACGTCATCAACGATCCGGAGGTGAACGCCATGGCCATCGGGGCGAAGACCCCGATCGTCGTCGTGAATTCCTCGCTCATCGGTTCGTACACCGCTGCAGAAACCCAGGCGGTGCTGGGCCATGAGGTCGGGCACGTGCTGTCCGAGCACACCTACTACACCACGGCCCTCGTGCTGCTGCACCAATTCATGAACGGAGCGCTTCCCAAGTCCTTGCTCCTCGGACTGCCCGTCCGGGGCATGTACTACGCGCTGCTCGAGTGGGCTCGCGCCGCGGAGCTGTCTGCTGACCGGGCCGCTGCCCTCGTCATGGGAGACCCGCTGGTGCCATGCCACATGCTCATGAGAATGGCCGGCGGCGCGCTGCCGGGAATGAACTTCGATGCGTTCATGCAGCAGGCGGACGCGTACGAAGACGAGGACGACCTCTTCTCCCGCCACGCTCGCTTCTGGTCCGAATTGAGCCTCACGCATCCGATTGCGGTGCGCCGAGTCAAGGAGCTCAATGCGTGGGTCCGATCCGGGGACTACGACCGGATCATGGGCGGAGACTACGCACGGCGTGGAGAGGAACCGGCTCCATCAGCAGAGTTCGACGCGGCGGTCGGACATTACAAGGACCGGTTCTCGGGTGTGCTCGAGCGTACGGCCGGTGGTGTGCAGGGTCTCGGACGCCAGTTGGGAGACTGGCTGAAGCGGTTCCAGGGCGACTCGGACGAAGCGGGATCAGAGCCTCCGGATTCGCCCTGAATCTGCCCTGGGAACCAGGGAAGCCCGTCAGCGGGTGCGCAGCCTCTTCGCGGCGCGCCCGGCCCGCGCCGGGAGGGCGTCGGGGCCGGCAACGCTCCAGGCAGCCCGGTTGGCGAGCGGCGCCAGCCGGGGGCCGGCCGGGCGCCGGCAGACGTACCCGAGCAGGTAGCAGTCCGCGATCTCGTGGAACACGCCGCGCTTCGTCGCAAGCTCGACGGGGTCGAACACACCCCGGGCCACCGACTCCCCGCCGTAGTTGATGCCGACGGCCTGCTCGATGTCGAAGCCGTTCCCCCGGAGCATGGCCGCCAATTCCTCGTGCGCGTACTCGTACTTGTGGTCGGGATCGATGTACGCGTCCTGCTGCAACCGGGTCAGCTTGCTGTTGGGCGTGTCGAGGGCGAGGTAGCCGCCGGGTTTCAGCACCCGGCGCGCCTGGGCCAGGACGCGGTTCGCCTCGCGCCGCGTGATGTGCTCGATGCTCTGCCCGCTGTAGACGAGGTCGAATGACTCCGAGGGGTAGGAGCTCAGGTCGGTCATGGAGTGGTAGCGGTACGTCACGAGGCCCCGGGGGGTCTGCACCGACGTGGGACGGGACTCGTCCCGGTAGAGCTCGTGGCGGTCCTCGCTCGGGAGGTCGATGACGATCAGCTCGTCGAACGGGTACGGGTAGCCCATGAGCACGAGCGCTCCGGAGGGATCCCCGATGGCGGCGCCACCGATGTCGAGGATCCTCCTGGCCCGGGGCAGGCTGCGGATGAAGACGCCCCTCCCGTAGTGGAGGGAGGGCCCGAACTCGGTCATCGGCGCGGCGTGGCTCCACTCGGCGGAGTGGATCAGCCACTCGACGAGCTGGCGTGGCGAGAGCGCCCCGCTCTCGAGCTCCGCCACATAGGCGCCCTCGGCGGAGAGGTCGGGCTCCCGGCCGAAGAGCAGGTGGAAGAGGCCTCGCAGGAGCTGCCGGGGCGGGAGGTCCTCGATCAGCCCAGAGTCCGGCAGCACGGCGGGGGGGTCGCTCACTCAGGGGGAGGGTATACGACGTGGGCGGGCGCGGCGCCCACGTCGGGAGCCCACCGCGCCGGGGCCCGGACGCGCCGCAGCCGGACCCGAAGGCCCGGCCACGAAGCCCGACACGCCCAGGCACAGTAGCGCTGGACGTATCGGCAAGAGCGTCACCCCGGCATCTGCGACGCCGGCGCGGAGCTACATCATGCCGCCCATGCCGCCCATGCCACCCATGCCGCCGGCCATGGCGGCGGCCGCAGCGGCGGCGTCCACCTTCTCCGGCTTGTCGGCCACGAGGGCCTCGGTGGTGAGCAGCAGCCCTGCGATGGAGGCGGCGTTCTGCAGGGCGGAGCGGGTCACCTTGGCGGGGTCGATGATGCCCGCCTTGACCAGGTCCTCCAGCTCGCCGGTGGCGGCGTTGAGGCCGTGGTTGCCCTTGGCCGCCTCCACCTGGGCCACCCAGACGGCGCCCTCGAGCCCGGCGTTGAAGGCGATCCAGCGCAGCGGCGCCTCGAGCGCGTGGGCCACGATGCGGGCGCCCGTCGCCTCGTCACCCTCGAGCGTGTCGGCGAGCTCGACGACCGACTTGCGGGCCCGGATCAGCGCGGTCCCGCCGCCGGCCACGATGCCCTCCTCCACCGCGGCGCGGGTGGCGGACAGCGCGTCCTCGATGCGGTGCTTCTTCTCCTTGAGCTCCACCTCGGTGGCGGCCCCGACCTTGACCACTGCCACACCGCCGGCCAGCTTGGCCAGGCGCTCCTGCAGCTTCTCGCGGTCCCAGTCCGAGTCGGTGTCGTCAATGGCACGCTTGATCTGCGCGACGCGGCCCTTGACGTCCTCGGCGCTGCCGGCACCCTCCACGATGGTGGTGTCGTCCTTGGTCACGATGACCCGGCGGGCGGTGCCCAGGAGGTCGATCGTCGCGTTCTCGAGCTTGAGCCCGATCTCCTCGCTGATGACCTGGGCGCCGGTGAGGACGGCCATGTCCTGGAGCATCTCCTTGCGGCGCTCGCCGAAGCCCGGGGCCTTGACGGCGACGGAGGTGAAGGTGCCGCGGATCTTGTTGACCACGAGGGTGGCCAGGGCCTCGCCCTCGATGTCCTCGGCGATGATCAGCAGCGCCTTGCCCGACTGCATGACCTTCTCGAGCACGGGCACGAGGTCGTGCACCGCGCTGACCTTGCCGTTGTAGAACAGGATGTAGGGCTCGTCGAGCACCGCCTCCTGCCGCTCGGGGTCGGTCACGAAGTAGGGGGACAAGAAGCCCTTGTCGAACTGCATGCCCTCGGTGAGCTCGAGCTCGATCCCGAAGGTGTTGGACTCCTCGACGGTCACGGTGCCGTCCTTGCCGACCTTGTCGATGGCGTCCGCCAGCACGTCGCCGATCGCCGTGTCGGCGGCCGAGATGGAGGCCACCTGGGCGATCTCGGTCTTGCCGCCGACGTCCTTGGACTGCTTGGCCAGGTTGTCGACGGCGGCGCGGACGCCCTTCTCGATCCCCTTCTTGAGCCCGGTCGGGCTGGCACCGGCGGCCACGTTGCGCAGCCCCTCGGAGATGAGGGACTGGGCCAGGACGGTGGCCGTCGTCGTGCCGTCGCCGGCGACGTCGTTGGTCTTGGTGGCCACCTCCTTGACGAGCTGCGCGCCCATGTTCTCGAACGGGTCGTCGAGCTCGACCTCCCGGGCGATGGACACGCCGTCGTTGGTGATGGTGGGGGCACCGAACTTCTTCTCGATCACCACGTTGCGGCCTTTCGGCCCCAGGGTGACCTTCACGGTGTCGGCCAGCTTGTTGACGCCGGCCTCGAGGCCACGGCGGGCGGCCTCGTCGAACTTCAGGATCTTGGGCATGACTGTGTCGAACTCCTCTCGAGTTCTCGGTGGGTCAGGTGGAAAAGGGTGGTCCCGCCGCGCCGACCCCGGCGGTCACCGGGGCGGCGGGCAGACCCGGATCAGGCCAGCTTGGCCAGGATGTCGCGGGCGGAGAGGATCAGGACGTCCTCACCGTCGAGGACGTACTCGGTGCCGCCGTACTTGGAGTAGACGACCGTGTCACCGACCTTGACGTCCAGGGGGATCAGCTCGCCGGTGTCCTCGGAGCGGCGGCCCGGGCCGACGGCGAGAACCTCTCCCTGCTGGGGCTTCTCCTTGGCCGTGTCGGGGATGACCAGGCCGGACGCGGTCGTCTCCTCGGACTCGCCGGGGCGGACGACGATCCGGTCATCGAGGGGGTGCAGCTTCGGCATGTTGAACGGGCCTCCTTGGCACTGATTAGCACTCTCGGGTTGTGAGTGCCAACGATAGCGGGCCGGTCCCGGGCTGGCAAGGGGGCCCCCGTGAGGCGGGGCGCTCCCCCACGTTCCCCTTTCCGGGAGGGCGATGCCGGCCGGGTCCTGAGCCCGGCAGCCGGCGGCGCCCATGGAGGCAGGAGGGGCCACAATGACCCAGGCAGACCGAACGGCCGGGGCAGGCACGGACCACTGGCGGCGCGCCGTCATGTGGACCTTCGCGGGGATCTTCGTGGTGGCGCTGGCCGGCGGGCTCGTCGGCAGCCTGACGGGCGGCACGGGCGCCCTGGCGGTCCCGGGCCACTTGCGACCGGGCGCAGCTCCGCGCCCGAGCACGAACACGGCCCCGGCCGCCGCCCTCCTCACACTCTCGGACCTGCCCTCGGGCTGGGAGGCGGGCGGCGCCGCCGCGGCCCCGACCCGGACGTCGCCGTGGTCGAGGGAGCTGGCCTCGTGCGTGGGCGTGCCCTCCCGCGTGGCCGCGCTCAGGCCGACCAGCTACAGCAGCCCCGACTTCACCAGCGCGAACAGGCAGCTCGCCGTCGAGGACACCGTGTCGGTGTACCCGTCGGCGCCGTCGGCCCGGGCCGGCTACAGCGCCCTGGCGAGCGCGCGGACACCCGGGTGCATGGACGCCGTCGGCGGCGCGGCACTCCGACAGAGCATCGAGCAGCAGGCGGGCACCGGCACCACCGTCGGGACCGTCGCCTTCGCCGCGCTCCCCGCGACGGCGCACGCGGCGCACCAGGCCGGGTTCAGCGTGACCATCCCGCTGGTCAGCGACGGCCGGGAGCTGTTGATCACGAGCACCCAGATCGACGTCGTCGAGGGCACGCAGGTCCGCCAGCTCACCTTCAACGGCAACGGGACGGTGTTCCCCGCCCTGCTCGAGGAGCAGCTCGTGGCGGCGGCGCTGGCCCGGCACTGAGGCGCTCCGACCACGTGGCGGCGCGCGCATAGCGTGTGCGGGCGCGTCCGGGCGCAGACGCCGGTGGAGGCGCAACCGAGAGGGGATGCATCGTGAGGAACCGCAGCGGGCCGGTGCGTCCGGCTCTGGCCCGCCTGGCCACGGGACTCGTCGCAGCCGGGCTGGTCGCCGGCAGCGCGCTGGGCGCGGTGGCGGCGCCGGTGGGCGCGAGCTCGGGGTCCGGCTCGGCCTCCCTGGCGCAGGCCCGCAAGGCGGAGCTGGTCCTCGCCGACCTGCCGGCCGGGTGGGTGACGGCCAAGAACACGAACAACGACAACAGCACCGTGGGCGACGCGCAGCTGGCGCACTGCGTCGGGGTCGCGACCTCGCTCATCACAGAGAACCCGCCGTCGGTGAACAGCCCCCAGTTCCAGGACAGCTCGGGCACGCTGATCGTCAACGACAACGTGACGCTGTTCCCGTCGGCGAAGAACGCGGCGGCCGAGCTCGGCGTCGGCGCCAACCCGAAGATGCCGGGGTGCATGACGTCCCTCGCCTCGGGTCCGCTGAAGGCGAAGCTCTTCGGCAAGACGCCCAAGGGCGTCAGCATCGGCACGCCGCTCGTCTCGGCCATCGCCCCGGGCGCCTTCGGTCCGGGGGTCGTCGGCTACTCGCTGAGCGTCCCGGTCGTGACGCACGGGGTGACGCTGAACTTCACGGCCACCCAGCTCTACGCGGTCAAGGGGCGCCTCGGCCAGCAGGTGATGTTCACCGCCGTCGGCGCCCCGTTCTCCATCGCCGAGGAGCAGCACCTCATGTCGGTGGCGGTCGGGCGCCTTTAGCGCCAGCGGCGGCATAGCCCGGAGGGCGGGGCGGGACGGTCGCTCGTGCCGAGCGGGAAGCGAACGAGAGGCAGCGATGCGGCGGAGGCGAGGAAGGCGCTGCTCGTGCTCTCCGACCTCCCCGCCGGGTGGACGGTCAGCCCGAGCCCGAACGGCGGGGGCAGCAGCTTCACCGGCGCCCCGGGACTCGCCAGCTGCATCGGTGTGCCGGCCCAGATCGTCGGTGCCCTCCCGCCCGAGATCAACAGCGGGCAGATGTCCGACAAGAGCGGGACCGTGCAGGTCCAGCAGAGCATCTCCATCTTCCCCTCGGCCAGGTTCGCCCCATCCCCGAAGGGGACCACCGCCCTGGACGTCGACACGGCGCTGACGGACGAGGGCGCGAGCGTGCCCTCCCGGGAGGAGCTCGTCTTCTTCGTCCGGGGTCAGTTCGGCGACTCCTTGGAGCTCATGAGCACCGGGTCGTCTGCAACGCCTTCGTCGTTGGTCCGTCACCTGATCTCGGTCGCCCAGTCGCGGCTCTGAGCCGGCCGCCGGCCCGCGCCGTCGGGCGGGTCGATACGCTCCCGGGACCGACCGTACGAAGGGACGAGTGGATGACGCCAGGAGACCGCGATCCGGACCGCTGGTGGCACGGCGGCGTCTTCTACCAGATCTATCCGCGCTCGTATGCGGACTCCAACGGGGACGGTGTGGGCGACCTGCCCGGGATCATCTCCAAGCTCGACCACCTCGCCGGTCTCGGCATCAGCGGTGTGTGGCTGTCGCCGGTGACCCGCTCACCCAACCGCGACTGGGGCTACGACGTCTCGGACTACCGCGGCATCGACGCCGCCTACGGGACGCTCGACGACCTCGATGCGCTGGTCCGCGAGGCGGGCCGCCGTGACATCCGGATCCTCATGGATCTGGTGCCCAACCACACCAGCGACCAGCACCCGTGGTTCGTCGACGCGCTGAGCGGCCGGGATTCGGCGCACCGCGGCTACTACGTCTGGGCCGACCCCAAGCCCGACGGCGGCCCACCCAACAACTGGGTGAGCATCTTCGGCGGGCCGGCGTGGCACCTCGACGAGACCAGCGGCCAGTACTACCTGCACAACTTCGAGGCGGCCCAGCCCGATCTCGACTGGTGGAACGAGGACGTGCGCCGAGAATTCGACGACATCGTCCGCTTCTGGTGGGACCGTGGCGTGGCGGGCTTCCGCATTGACGTGTGCAACATGATGATCAAGGACAAGGAGCTGCGCGACAACCCGCCCGCCACCGAGGACGACCCGCTGGACCAGCAGTTCATGGGGGTGCGTGCGGTCTACAACACGGACCGACCGGAGGCGCACGACATCCTGCGACGCTGGCGCGCCATCGCAGACACCTACGAGCCCGAGCGGCTGCTGATCGGCGAGACCAACGTGGAGAAGCTCCCCACGCTGGTGGAGTTCTACGGCAGCGGGCGCGACGAGCTGCACGGCGGGTTCAACTTCGTCTTCATCAACGCGCCCTTCGAGGCGGAGGCCCTACGCAGCGTCGTCGAGGACACCGAGGCGCTCCTCCCCGCCGAGGCGTGGCCGATCTGGACCGCGTCCAACCACGACGTGTCGCGGCTGTCGACCCGCTGGGCCGGCGGGGAGGTGGCCAAGGCGAAGGTGGCGCTGCTGATCCTTCTCACGCTGCGCGGGACGCCTTTCCTGTACCAGGGCGACGAGATCGGGCTCACCGACGGTCCGATCGAGCGCGCCGACGTGCTCGACGCGGTCGGGACCCGCTTCTGGCCCTACTACAAGGGTCGTGACGCGGAACGGACGCCGATGCCGTGGTCGAGCGGCGCGGGCGGGGGGTTCACCGCACCGGGCACGCGCCCCTGGCTGCCCATGGCCGACCCCGCCGCGTGCAACGTGGCCGACCAGGAGGGCGACCCCGACTCGGCGCTCGAACTCACGCGTCGGGCCATCGCGGCGCGCCGGGTGAGCGACGACCTGGCCGTCGGGCCCTACCGGTCGCTCGGCTCCCCCCCGGGCACGTGGGCCTTCGCCCGGGGCGAGGGCACGACGGTGCTGCTCAACATGTCGGGCGCACCGGCGACCTTCGACGGCGTGCGCGGCACGGTGACGGTGGCCACCGCACCCGCGCTCGAGGGGTCGAGCCTGGAGGGTGCCCTCACCCTGCCGGCGTGGAGCGGCGCCGTCGTGGTGACGTGACCGGCGATGCCGCGCCGGGGGGGGCGCGGCGCTTGGTGCTGTGCACGACCCCGGCCCAGGGCCACACGGCGCCGTTGCTGGCGCTGGCGCGGCGGCTGGTCGGCGACGGGCACGAGGTCGTGTTCTTCACCACGGCGCATTACCGGGACAAGGTGGAGGCGACCGGCGCCGCGTTCGTGCCCTTCGCCGAGGAGTACGACGCGCACGACCTGATGGTGGCCAACCCGGAGCGGGAGTCGTCGTCCAAGCGCGGCGTCCGCGGCGTCAAGGACGATCTGCGGCGGATCTTCATGGGGCCGATCCCCGGCCAGCACCGCGACCTGCGCACCGTCCTCGACGGCTTCCCCGCCGACTGCATCGTCGTCGACACGATGTTCCTCGGCGCGCTCCCCCTCGCCCTCGGGCCCCGCGCGGCGCGGCCGGCGCTGGCCTGCATCGGCGTGATGCCCTACGCCTCCAACAGCCGCGACGCGGCGCCGTTCGGGGCCGCGTTCCAGCCCGGCAGCGGCCCCCTGCACCGGGTGCGCAACGTGTCCATGAACTGGGCCACCGAGCACCTCGTGCTGGCCGACATTCAGCGCTTCGCCCGCCGGCGCCTGGCCGAGGCCGGCGCGCCGCGCTTCCACGGCTATCTGGTCGACCTGCAGCCCAAGGTGGTGGACGCCTACCTGCAAGCGACAGTGGCCGGCTTCGAGTACCCCCGCTCGGACCTGGCACCCTCGGTCAGCTTCGTCGGGCCGATCCTCGCGCCCCCCTCGTCGTCCTTCGAGGCACCGTGGTGGTGGGCGGAGCTCGCGGGCGGGCGACCGGTCGTGCACGTCACCCAGGGCACGCTGGACAACGCGGACCTGGGCCGCCTCCTCCTGCTGACCGCCCGGGCGCTGGCGGGCGACGACGTGCTCGTCGTGGCCACGACCGGCGGGCCGGACCCGGGGCCGCTGCGGCGCGGCCTGCCGCCCAACGTGCGCCTGGAGCGCTTCATCCCCCACGACGTCCTGCTCCCCCACGTCGACGTCATGGTGACCAACGGCGGGTACGGCGGCGTGCAGCAGGCGCTGGCCAACGGGGTGCCGCTGGTGGTGGCGGGCGACAGCGAGGACAAACCCGAGGTGGCGGCGCGCGTGCACTGGTCGGGCACCGGCGTCGACCTGCACACCGGCCGCCCGTCGGTGGCGATGGTGGCCCGCGCCGTGCGCCGCGTCCTGGCCCGGCCGTCGTACCGGGAACGGGCACGGGCGCTGCAGGCCGAGATCGCCCCCACGGAGCCCCTGGGAGCGATCAGCGCGGCACTGGCCGACCTGTGCGCGGAGCGTGACGCTGCCCGCGCCGCCGCCGGCTGACGCCGCCCCACCGCGCCGACCTACGATGTCCCGCGATCGGCACAGCGCTGCCGGCACGGCTCACCACGGAGGGAGCACCGATGATGGCGAGTCGTCGCACAGTGGCACTCCTACCTGCGCGGTGAATTGCCGGGCGGACTCGACGACCTCCTCGACGACGACGTCGTCTTCTACTCGCCGATCGTGTTCACGCCGCAGCGTGGCAAGCAGATCACGAGCCTCTACCTGCAGGCGGCCGGGCAGACCTTCGGCGGCGACGAGCCGGCGGTGAGCCCGGGCTCGGAGCGCACCGAGCCCGGGGGATGCTTCACGTACACCAAGACCGTGCTCGGCGACGACACGGCCTTCTTGGAATTCGAGACCACCATGGAGGGCAAGTACGTCAACGGCGTGGACATCATCCGCTGCAACGACGAGGGACGCATCATTGAGTTCCGGGTCATGATCCGGCCGCTGCAGGCCGTCAACCTCGTCCACCGGCGGATGGCGGCGATGCTCGAATCGATGGCAAAAGACGAGTGACGCCCTCGCAGCGTCACCGCGTGGGTGGTTCCTTGCTCCGGGCGGCCGAGAGGGCGTCAGCGGCGGCGCGCAGGTCCGCCAGGGTGTCGGGGGTCGCTGCCGCGATCTCCCGTTTGGCCGCCTTGATCAGGGCCGTCTGGGCCCGCCAGACCGATTCCGGGACCTCCTCGGCCGCCGAGGCGCCGGCGGTCTCCCCGATCACCAAGCCCTTGCCCGGAGCGCCGAACGCCCCCGAGCCGATGATGCTGCCCTCGTAGGCATCGCTCTCGTCGATCTGCTGATCGAGTCGCTCGAGCGCGGCCAGCAGGTCGTTGCGCAGCCTGGCCGACGGGTCCTCGAGATACGCCCGGACCGACTCCTCCACCGCGCCGAGGTCCTGCTCCAAGGCGGCATCGACGGCGACATCCTCGTCATCGCCGGACCCGTGCTCTTGACGTCCGACCATGATGCGAACCTACCTCAGGCGGCCGACGGGCCGGGGAGGTAGTCCGGAGGTCAGACGCCGAGCGACGCGGCACGCAGCTGCTCGGCGAGTGCTGCGTCGCCGCTGATCTCGACCCTGGCCGCCCCTTGCCGGCCGGCGCCGAACATGACGAGCTCGCCCGGGTCGCCGGCCAGGGTGAGGCGCGGCCCCGTGCCACGCTCCTTGTCGGCCCGCCCGGGCGAGGTGATCACGACCGTGGCCGGGACCTTCTTCGCCATGCCGCCCGGCCCGACGCGGGCCCAGAGGGCATCGGCCAACTCGGCGGAGATCGGGCGGGGTTCCCAGCCGTCCTGCGCACGACGCACGTCCTCGACGTGGATGAAGAACTCGACCGTGTTCATCGGCGCATCGAAGGGACGGAGGAGCAACGGCGGTCCGCGCCGGACCGTCTCGACCAGCTTCTCCCACGGCGTGCGGTCCCGCACCGCGCGCCGCACCTTGTCCGTGTGACCGGCCAGCGGGGGCCAGACGAGCCCGGGCCCGCTGTCGGGTCTCCGTTCGCGCACGACGAGGTGCGCCGCCAGGTCGACGGTGCGCCACCCCTCGCACAACGTGGGCGCGTCGGGGCCACGCTCGACGAAGAGGTCGCAGAGGGTCGTGCGTTCCTGTTGCGCCAGGCTCGTTGCCGTCATAGGTGAATTCTAGGGAAAGAGGGCTGCCCGATGCTCCGGGTGCGCGGCCGCACATCGCGCCGGTGTAGGGGAGCTCACCCGGAGCGTTGGCGACCGAAGATAGGGGCCCAGTTCGCGGGATCGTCGCGTACGACCTGGGACTACGGACCGCCGTTGCAGCCCGGTTCGGGCCATCGCTAGGGTCGCTCCCGGAGAGGGCATCGAGCTGGAGTCAGGCGCGTTGAGGAAGGTCCACCATCCCAAAATTGTGCAGCGAGCGGACCGTCTGTGGATGGTCGTCTGTGACGACTGCGAGCGCGATCACCAATCCGCGACACCCATCGGAATCAAATGTCCCGTCGGGTCCCGAGAAATGGCGGAGCGCCTCTGGGAAAACCATTCCGAACGTCGAGGTGCACCTTCGATGCGGCGCGGCGCCTGAGCGTTTCTCACATTGACCGCCACCGGGTCGCAGGCGGAGCCGGTGCTCCCGGATGATCGACTCGGTGGCGCTGGACGAGCGCGTGCGCCGAAGGGGCCCCAACAAACGTTCGACCCGCATCGACCGCCCGGGACCGAGGCATTACGCCACCCAAAGCGGGGTATGTCAGTCGGTAGTGAATCGGACACTCGAAGTCCACGCCTGGCTGCTGGCCGCGCTGCTCGTCGGGGTGCTGGGCTTGATGGCGTTGCTCCTGTTCATGCTGCACGTCCATGCCGGCGACGTGGCCTATATCGCCCACACGCACAGGCCGATCGTCGTCGTGCCCACCGGAGCCCCGCCGGTGGTGTCGAGCTGAGAGGTGTGGAGCTGAGAGGGGCGACGTCCTGATCCCGGGCACTGTCCCCGTCGCCCCGGGGCGTCCCGACATCCCGGCGAGCATGGTCACCGTCAGTGGTGGGGACACACCGACCCGGGGCGCCCGCCTCACTCGGTTGGACGGTGGAGCGCGGCCGCCACTCGTAGCACACGTCTGGTGCATGCTCCTCGTTGTCGCCCGCCGTCATCGCAGCGGCGACGAACCCGCGTCCCTCATAGAAGCGACGCGCGTCGACGTTGCTCTGAAACGTCCAGAGCTTGAGCCCGGCCGGACGCCGCCTCATCGCATGGTCGAGCAATGCCCCTCCGATGCCGCGTCGCGTCAAAGCGGGGTCGACATAGAGCTGATCGATCCACTCATGGTCCAGCACCATGAGAGCGACGACCTCGCCCAGGTTCTCAGCGACCCAGACCTCATGGGTCTGGAGAACCACCTCCCCGAACCACCTGATCACTTCCTCGTCGGTGTGGACGGTCGGTGGAATCGACGGAATCGACGCTGCCCGGGAACGGAGCCACAGCGCAGCGAGGGAGCCCGCCTCGCTCGGGAGGGCTCTCCGGATCTTCATGGCACATGATGTCCCAGGGCGCCGGCGGGCCATCTCGGACGGCCCCACCCGGCCAAGCTGGGGGACGATCAGCTCGATCACGAAGCGCCCACCGGAGACGAGGTGGGCGGCCGCGTTCGAGAACACCGCGATCTGTTCCTCCTGGGTCGTCACGTTCATGATCGAGTTGGCGACGAGGTACACGAGCTCGAAACTGTCGGTCAGGCGCGTTGTGGTCATGTCGCCGATCGTGACGGGAACTGCATCGGCGCCTGGCTTGCCTCGGAGCTGCTCCACCATTTCGGGCGAGAGCTCGAGGCCGTGGACCGGGACGCCCCGCGCGCTGAGCGGCAACGCGATGCGGCCCGTGCCGACGGCGAACTCGAGGGCAGCACCATCGCCAGCCAGCTGGGCGAGCAGGTCGACGATCGGATCGACCACCGAGGGCTCCGCCAGAGCCGCGTAGGTCGCGTCATAGACCTCTGCGATCTCCCTGCCCCAGACGCTCGATCCCATGGCCCAATTCTGCCATCAGCTCTCGTCGCAGAAGGGTAAGGGCATCCAGACCTTGACGCGCAGAAGGGGCCCGGTGGGCCCCCTCGCACGGTGCTGCCGGTCCTTGACTACGAACAGGATACCAACTCCCCGCAGGGGTTTGAGCGACCGTTCTTCAGTAGCGCCTTGGGACTGGATGTCTGCTGGTCCTTGACTAAGACCGTGCACCGGGCCCGATTCCCGGCCGGGGCGCCCCCACCCGAGCGTCGGGCCGCTGGCGGCTGGTCAACATGGAGAAGGCAGCCCGGCACTCAGGGTGAACGAGGAACTCCGACCGACGTGCCCGCCGCAACAAGTCAAAGAGCTGGGCGGTGGGAACGCGAGATCAGTCGATCAGGGCTCTGTCGCCACGTTCTCGCAGCAGCCGATACCAACCGGAGTCCGACGTCCGGGCGATCTCGGGATGCTTCGTCATATCGGAATGCTGACACCGTGCGCCGTAGGCACATAGGAAAAGATTCGCTGCGTCCAGCAACTCGCGCTCGGCCGCGTCGAATCGGGCACCTCTGATGAGTTCGTAGTCACTGACGAAGGACCGCATCTCGCCGACGCTCGGAAGTGGATCGTCCTCGGAGTCAGTCCAATCAGCCGTGAACTGGGCCGCCGTGTTCCCGACCACGACCGCTTCAGGTGCCGCACAGACCGAGTCCCAGTCGTAGATCGCGCAGATGTCGTTGTCTTGGAAGGCCAGGTTCTCGACTCGCCAGTCGAAGTGGCCGATCACCACGTTCGAACCGGCCTTTTCGAGTCGGCGCCGGGCGAGCACAGCGAAACGATCGATCCATCCGGCGCCATCGGCGGTGCCGTCGAAGTCGAAGCGCACGTCATGGGGCTCGAACCACAATGGTGCACCGACCGGCCTCAAGAGGAGCGGCGCTCCGATGTCGACGTGTCCGACAAGAGGTGTGGCTGCGGAAATGAAATCGTGAAGTCCCCCGGCAATGGCCCGGCGTATGGCAGGGTCCCGACCACTCGCACGCCCTCCACGTCGTAGCTCCTCGAGAGTGGCTATCCCATTGACGAGCGGTTCCGGCTCCGTGAGGGGCCGGGGCACGGGAAGGCCCTTATCGGCCAAGAATGCCTGCACCTTCTGGACGGCGGCCAGACGAGCGAACGAGACATTCCAGCGGTGGATCTTCACCACGACCTCGGAATGGTCGCTGACGCGGAGACCGGCAACGATTCCGACTCCGGGGCGGTAGAAGACGCCGTCGGCGATCGGTCCGTATCGTGAGCTGACGAACGACTCGATCATCGTAGCGATCTCGTCGGCCTCACCCGTGCCGAGAATTGCCCGTTCGACAGCGGGGTCCCACTCCTCGCAGGCCTTCCTCACCAGGGTGACGAGCTGAGCCACCGCCACATTCTCGCGTTGACCGGACCTCCTCTGCGCCTGATCCCGCATTCCTCACGACGAGGGTTGGAGAATGTCTCTCAGACCGATCTCCAAGTCGGAGTTGGAGAAGGCGAACCCGCTCGATTCCAGGACTGCGGGCTGCACCCGGGCGCTGGTGAAGAGCAGGGCGTCGGCGAGCTCGGACCCCAGCAATAACCTCGGGCCGAACCTGGGCACAGGCAGCCGGGCTGGTCGGGAGAGCACCGCGCCGAGGATCCGGGTGAACTCGCGGTTGGTGACGGGATTCGGCGCCGTCAAGTTCACCGGCCCGCGAATGTCGTTGTCCAGCACCCACGCAATCGCTCGGATCTCGTCGTCGAGGGTGATCCAGCTCCACCACTGCGCACCGGATCCGAACCTTCCGCCGAGCCCGAGCTTGAACAGCGGCAACAGCTTCGGGAGCGCGCCGCCCTCCCTGCTCAAGACAAGGCCGGTGCGAGCGCAGACCACCCTGACGCCAGCCTCTGCCGCGGGGGCAGTTTCGGCCTCCCAGCGGACGCAAAGCGATGCCAGGAAGTCGTCACCCGGTGGGCTCTCCTCGGTGACGATCTCGTCACTTCGATCACCGTAGAACCCGACGGCCGATGCGCTCACCAGCACCCGGGGCCGGTGATCCAGACCAGCCAACGTTCTCGTGAGCAGTGCAGTGGAGCGGACACGGCTCTCGACGAGAATCCGCTTGCGGGACTCGGTCCAGCGGCCGTCGCCGACACCTGCGCCGGCCAGGTGAACCACCGCGTCAGCTCCTTCGAGACCATGGGCATCGATCGTGCCTGCCTCCGGGTCCCAGGCAAGCGCGACCTCGCCCGGACCCACCGGGCGGCGCACGACCCTGACGACGTGGTGTCCGGCACCGGCGAGATGGGAGCACAGTGCCCGGCCGATCGGGCCGCTCGATCCCGTGACCACGACCTGCATACTCGTCGCAGCATAGGTAGGTTTGGCTTCGTTCACCGACAGAACGAGGAGCACATGGCTGAAGGAACTCCCATCTCCTACGAGGCGCTGGCAGTCGGCACGCCGGTTCTCAGTTCGACCGGCAACCAATTCGGCACGGTTGAGCACGTCTTGCAGATTCCCGAAGAGGACCTGTTCGACGGCATCGCCGTCAAGACCCATCACGGCCTGCGATTCGTCGACCGGGATCAGATCATCGAGATGACGACGACCGCAGTGCAGTGCGCTCTCACCGACGAAGAGGTGGCGGCGTTGCCGGCACCCAAGGGGACTCTGGTCCTTCATCCCGATACCGCTCACGACGAGGGGCCATCACTGACGGCTCGGTTCGGACGCCTCTTCGGCCGGGAACGCTGGAAGGAACTCGAATGACCGCGAGCCGGCGATCAGTCCATTACGCCGATGCGGACCTCAATGCAGATGCCCGCATCGCCATCTTGTTCATCGCCTCTTGTTCGATATCCGCTGAGACGGGAGTTCGGTAAGAATTGAAAGTGCCCTGTATGAATGCCGAACCCACTTGGGCGCTGATCACATCGGTGTACCAGGTACCAGTCGCTCCGTTCCCCGTGCACGACATGTCGGCCACATAGCGGTCGACAATCGAGCCTGGTGGGAACCCTGTGGCTGGAAGCCCAGAAATCGAAGAGCCCGTCAGCCGGAACGAGCCGCAGCTGGTCGTCGGGGTCATTGCTTCACTATCTGCATCGAAGGCGGGCTGGAAGCACGTCGTGTCATATCCCGGAGCGCCAATGGCTTCGAGAGCAGCGCTCGCGTCAGAAGGGGGCATGATCAGGACTTCGGAGTACACGTAGTCATTGCCAATTCCGCTCGGGTCATAGGTCTGGGAGTCGTAGTCGGCCACGAAGGGTTGGCTGTGGACCGGCGAGCAGGGTGACGCGGCCACCGGAGACGTGTCATAGGGAGCGCCCGGGTCAGAAGGAACCGCCACGGTCCCGGACGGGAAGTCGGACTGCTGGAAGGCGATCTCCTTGGCGAGTGTCCATTCCGACAGGCCCGAGGGATCCGAGGGCTGGCCCCCCGAGTAGCCGATGGCGAGGTAGAAGTTGGCGGCGTCCGATCGCAGGGCGACCAGGGCGTGTCCGATGTTCTCTCCATCCGCAATGGCGTTGGGGTCGTTTGAAGAGTTCGTCTCGGCGTCGGTGATGGTGGTGTGGCAGTCGTGGACGAGTGCAGCATCATCGGACGCGACCGCCTGAAGAGACGACGATGCCGACACGTCCGAACCCACAGGCGGCCTCGGGACGGGTTGATCCGCCAATTTCGAACATGCTGCCTCGAATCCAGCTGCACTCGGTGTTGGCTCGGTCAGCACAGTCACAATGTCAGTTCCGTCGGACAGCATTGCCCCAACCGATTCGACGGCCGGAGTCCAATTGATCTGCCCAGGTGTCGTCGACGTCGACCTCGGGTTCTGAGGTTGGGTTGTCGGCGTGATCGGGGCCTCGCGGGCAATCGGGTTCGCCGAATGCACGGGGGAACGGCGAGCGCTCGAACCGGGGCTCATGCCGATCAGCAGGAAGCCGACGACCAGAGCGGCGACCACCGCGAGTCCGCCAAATGCGGCAACGACGGTCCGCCGGCTCACCATGTCGTCCTGCATGCTGCTCCCCCAGACGCGGGCCGGTGAGGTCGGCCCAAGAGCCCCCAAGGTATCTTGGACGTCCGGCGACGAATTGTCTCTAGGACTTTGGTCCTGTGATTCCCCGATCTGATCGATCCGTAGAACCGGTGGCCGAAGTCAGGTCGGCAGTGGTTCGCACCGTGATCTCTGACGCGAACGGTGCGGAGTTCTCTTTCCCGTCACCTTTCGGCTTCGCCATCATGGGTTGCCTCGGAACCCCGACTCGGAGTTCTACAGCTCGCGCAGGGCGGTGGCCAGCGGCTCGAGTACGCCCGGGTCCAGCGGAGGTCGGAGGTAGACGATGCCCAGATCGACGCCGACCTCGGCCAGGGCGGCGGCCTGTTCGGCGGTGGCGTGCGGGTCGCCGGTGAATATGACGTGGCTCGAGAGGAGGATCGCTTTCGGTTCGCGGCCGAGGTCCTCGCAGTGCTGATGGAGGATGTCACGCTTGCGGGAAAAGTCCTCCGGCGTGCCACCCAGGAAGTTCCAATGCTGGGCGAATCGTGCTGCAGTGCGCAGCGTCCTTCTCTCACCGCTGCCGCCGACGCAGATCGGCGGGTGGGGGCGCTGGACCGGCTTGGGCTCGTTGCGGGCATCGCTCAGCTGGTAGTACCGGCCCTCGAAGGTCGTCGTCTCCTGCGTGAGGAGCCCGACGATCACCTCACACGCCTCCTCGAAGCGGTCGCTGCGCTGGGCCGGCGTGCCCAGCGGGATCCCGTAGGCCCCCGACTCCTCCTCGTTCCACCCGGCCCCGATGCCGAGCTCCAACCGGCCCCCGGACACGATGTCGAGGGTGGTCGCCATGTTGGCGAGGATCGCCGGGTGGCGATAGTGGATGCCGGTCACCAGAGTCCCCATGCGCAGGCGCGTCGTCGCCTGGGCCAGCGCGGTCAGGGTGGTCCAGCCCTCCATGCAAGGTCCGGTGCTGTCGGAGAAGATCGGATAGAAGTGGTCGAAGGTCCAGCCGGACTCGAACAGCTCGATGTCGTCGGCCGCCTTCCACACGGCGAGCATGTCGGTCCAGGTCGTGCCTTGCGGCGAGGTCTTGAAGGCGAAGCGCATGAGCCCACGCTACGTCCGGCCGCGAGCTGATGCTGCACGCGACGGAGCGAGCCCGGGCACTTTGGGAGGCAGCCGGGGTTCGAACAAGAGCGGTCCGTTGAGAAGGCGTCTTCCATGGGTACCCTTTCCGTGGAGCAGGCGTGAGATGTTCGCCGGAAAGCAGGGATCGTGCACGAAGAAGGCTGGTACATAGACCCTTATGGGCGGCACGAGGCTCGCTGGATCTCCGCCGGGACCCCCACGGCGCTCGTACGGGACGCCGGAGTCGAGTCCCACGATCCGCCTCCGGACGAACCGATCACAGTCGCGATGGAGCGGGTCGCAGAGGCTGCTCACGTGGACGGCAACGATCTCAGGCGTGCGGACGACGCCGAGAGCCAAGCGTTCGACCCCTATGCGATGACGGACGTGGCGGAGGAGTCGATCGAGGGCAGCTCTGGCGCTGGTTAGGCGGGCCAGCGCCCCGCGGAACCGGTCCCGTCGGCACGAGTCCGGCGGGCTCTCACCGATCCGGTGACTGCTACCAGCCCGGGCTGCCCCAGTTGGACGCATCCTGAGCCGCCCGGTACGACATCGTGGGGTCGTACGGCGCGGCCCGCTCGGCGTCGTCGGCACGGCGCAGATCGTCGGGTCGTGCCCGCAGGCGCTGCTGCCGCGACGAGGACCGCAGAAGGGCGACACAACAGGCGATCAGTGCCGCAATGAACAGAAGGACAAAGATCAGGTCGAACATGTCACCTCCTGTGGAGCCCGCTTCGATGGTACCCGAAACGGCCCTAGCGGTTCACCGGCGACATGTCCGCATAGCGGTCGCCCTTGGCCGGAGCCACGGTGTCGAGGATCGCGAGGTCCTCCTCGGTCAGCTCCACGTCGAGCGCGGCCACGTTCTCCTCGAGATACGTGCGCCGCTTGGTGCCCGGGATCGGCGCGACGTCCCGGCCGGCCGCATGGACGAAGGCGAGGGCGACCTGCCCGGGCGTGCAGCCCTTGGAAGCGGCCAGCTGGTCGAGCACCTCGACGATGGCGATGTTGTCGGCCAGGTTGTCGCCCTGGAAGCGAGGCTGGTAGCGGCGGAAGTCGGACTCGTCGAGGTCGTCGAGCGAGCGCATGGTGCCGGTCAGGAAGCCCCGCCCCAGCGGGCTGTAGGGGACGAAGCCGATCCCGAGCTCCCGCAGGGTCGGGAGGATCTCCCGTTCGGGGTCCCGCGACCACACCGAGTACTCGGTCTGCAGCGCCGAGATCGGGTGCACGGCATGGGCCCGCCGGATGGTGTCGGGCGCCGCCTCCGACAGGCCGAGGAAGCGCACCTTGCCCAGCGCCACCAGTTCGCCCATGGCGCCAACCGTCTCCTCAATGGGCGTGTCGGGATCGACACGGTGCTGGTAGTAGAGGTCGATGTGGTCGACGCCGAGGCGTGACAACGACCCGTCGCAGGCCTCGCGCACGTACTCCGGTCGGCCGCTCACGGAGCGCCTCGCCGGGTCACCGGGGTCACGCACGATGCCGAATTTGGTGGCGATGACGGCTTCGTCGCGGCGCCCCGCCAGTGCCCTGCCCACCAGCACCTCGTTCGTGTGCGGCCCGTACATGTCCGAGGTGTCGAAGAAGGTGACCCCGAGGTCGAGCGCCCGGTGGATGGTGGCGGTCGACTCCTCGTCGTCGCCCGGGCCATAGAAGTCCGACATGCCCATGCAGCCGAGCCCCTGGCGCGAGACCTCGAGGCCCTGGTTTCCGAGAGCGATCGTTTCCATGCGTGCGTACTCCTCCCGTCGGTCCGACGAGACCCACCCTAGGGGTGGTCCGCCCCGGACCGACTCGTCACCCGGAACCGGCGTTCGTGGAGACGCTGTCCGCCCGCACGAACACCGCGCAGCGGCGTTCCTCGGCCATAACGCGGTCGAACTCCGCCCAGTCCCCGTGGCTCCCGCCTGCCGCCCTGAACACCGAGCGGATGGTCTCGGGCACGTCCAGCCCGAGCTCCGATCCGTCGTCGGGGCCGACCAGGCGGACCGGCCCCGAGACGGCGGCCCACTCCCAGCCGTCCTTGAACACGAGCGTCGCCCGGCCCGCCGCCCGCAGCAGGGCGAGCTTGCGGGCCCCGCCGCCCACCACCGCCGCGACCCCGGGGGATCCGTCGACCGGATCGTCCATGACACCGGCGCTCACGACCGACGCGTGCACGCTGCCGTCGGGTCGCGCCACGCTGAACACGGCCAGGTGGTGGTCGGCCGCCGCCAGACGGTTCACGAGTTCGAGGTCGGCCATGTGCAGCATTCTGCCGCGGGCGGCCGGCGCGCGCGGCCCTACCGCGAGCGCCCCTCCTCGACCGCCACCCCCGTCGCAGCCAGGTGGTCCAGCCGCTCCGCGTAGCTCTCGCTGTCGATGTCGTACACCCACATGACGAGTGCGTCCTGCCCCGTCACCGGGTAGTAGTTCTTGCGCACGCCGACCGGGGCGAACCCGAAGCGGCGGTACAGGGCCTGCGCCGGCTCGTTGTTGGCCGCCACCTCGAGCGAGATGTGCTTGACCCCGCCCGCCCGCAGCGTGCGGATGCCGTCCACGATCATCGTCGTGGCCACCCCGGTGCGCTGGTAGGCGGGCGCGGTGGCAATCGTCGTCATGTGCGCCTCGTCGTCGACGATCATGAACCCGATGTAGCCCGCCATCTCGTCGCCGTCCCACGTGGCCCGGTAGAGCCGGCCCTTGCGCAGCGCCAGCTCGGAGTTGAAGACCTCGGGTGACCACGGCTCGGGGAACACCCGGCTCTCGATGCGGAGCAGCTGCCGCAGGTCCCGGCGCCGGAGCTTCTCGATGCGCAACGTCACGACGACACCCGGCTCAGGCCCGCTCCGCACGTGCGAAGTTGCTCGTTGCGTCCGCCTCACGCATGTAGAGGGGAACGACTCGACCCGGCGCGACTGGCGATTCTCCCGCCCCGATGCGCGCCAGGGCGAGGCCGAGGAGGGCCGCCGGGGGCGGGAACGCCAGTGCGGGCGCCGTGGCCCGGACGCCCGGCACCGGCTCGAGGACGGCGCGGTAGCGCTCGGCGCCGTCGCCGACCGCCAGCACCGCGGCGCCGCCCAGGCCGTCGAGCGCGACCGCCAGGTCCATGGGCGCGCACAGGGCGGGCGCGATCGGCTCCGCCACGACCTCCCCCCCCTCACCGACCTGGCGCACGGCCGCGAAGACCTCCGCCCGCCGCGCGTCGACGCAGGCCAGCACGAGACCCCGGTGGCCCGCCGCCGCCGCACCCGCCGTGAGGATGTCGAGGCTGGTGGCGCCGACGACACCGATGCCGAGCGACTGGGCGAGGCCCTTGGCGGCGGCCACGCCCACCCGCAGGCCGGTGAAGAGCCCCGGTCCGATGTCCACGGCCACGACCCCGAGGTCGGACGGGGTCAGGCCGACCTGCGCCAGCAGGTGCTCGACGGCGGGCGTGAGCGTCTCGACGTGGCGGCGCCGGCCCGTCAGCGCGAACTCGGCCTGGACGCCCGCGGGCGTCCGCACCGCCACCCCCACGGTCTCGGTGGCGGTCTCGATCGCCACGAGGGCGAACGGGGCGGACGGGACCAGGCTGCTCACGGCGCCCGCCGCTCGGGGACGGGTGCCAGCACGTCGGCCACCTCGTCCGCCCGCTCCGCCCAGCGACCCCTCCCCACGACCGAGACGGCACGCCGCTCGGGCGCCCCGAGCGCGTCGGGGACGGCGAGCGTCACCTCGAGCGCGCTCTCCCCCAGCGCGGGCACGGCCAGGTCGCCCCACTCGACGACGGCGACGGCGTCCTCCTCGACCAGCTCGGCCAGGGCCAGGTCGGCGATCTCGTCGACCGACCCCGTGCGGTACACGTCGGCATGGATGAGGCCCCCCACGGGGCTGCCCGCGCCGCAGCGGTAGTGGCGCACCAGCGCGAACGTCGGGCTGGTCACCGGGCCCGGCACCCCGAGTGCGGCCGCGAACCCCTGGGCGAAGACCGTCTTGCCGGCGCCGAGGTCGCCCACCAGGAGCACCACGTCCCCGGCGCGGCACAGGCGGGCCAGCCGTCCGGCCAGCTCCCTCGTGGCGGACGGCGAGTCGGTCGTGTGCTCGACGGGCCAGGTCACGCCCGGCCCGCCGCCACGAGGCGCTTCGCCCGGACGAGGTCGGCCCGCATCTCGGCCATGGCCTCCCCGCCGGCCCGCAGCACGTAGGCGGGATGGTACGTCGGGACGAGGCGGGCCCGGCCGCGCTCGAAGACCTGGCCGCGCAATTCGCGGATGCCCCGCGTCGTCTGGAGCAGGAGCTTGGTGGAGAAGTTGCCGAGCGTCACGATGACCAGGGGGTCGATGACGGAGATCTGCTCGGCGAGATACGGCCGGCACGCCTCGATCTCGTCGGGCGCGGGGTCCCGGTTGTTCGGCGGCCGGCACTTGACCACGTTGGCGATGTAGCACTCGGCCCGGGTGAGGCCGATCTCCTCCCACATCAGGCGGTCGAGCAGCTTGCCCGAGCGGCCGACGAACGGCTCCCCGGCCAGGTCCTCCTCGCGTCCGGGGCCTTCGCCCACGAAGAGCAGGTCGGCCCCGGGGTCACCCACGCCGAAGACGACCTGGGTCCGCCCCTCGGCGAGGGCGCACCTGGTGCACGTCGACGCTGTGAGGCGCAGGCGCTCCAGGACGTCGGCGTCAGGCACCGCGCGCATCGGGGCGGTTGACCGGGACGCGGGGCATACGCGGGCCCACGCCGCACACCACCTCGTAGCTGATCGTCCCCAGCATGGCCGCCCAGTCGTCCGCCGTGACCGCTTCGTCACCCTGCCGGCCGAGCAGCACGACCTCGTCCCCGGCCCGCACCGAGTGGTCGTCGCCGCAGTCGACGACGATCTGGTCCATCGTCACCATCCCGGCCAGCGGGCGCCGGACCCCGCCGATGAGCACCTCGTAGCCGGCGCCGAAGAGGGCCCGCGGCACGCCGTCGGCGTAGCCGATCGGCACCGTCGCCACCAGCGAGCGCGCCGGCAGCGGGCGCAGCCGGCCGTAGGAGGGGCGCTCCCCCGCCTCCAAGGTGCGCACCGCCACCACCCGCGCCTTGAGCGACATGGCCGGGCGCAGCCGCTCGCCGCCGGCCTGCGCGTCGAACGCGGCCTGCACGGTGCCGCCCGGCAGGTACCCGTAGAGTCCGAGGCCGCAGCGCACCATGTCGTGGCGCGAGAGCGGGAAGGCGATGGCGGCCGCCGTGTTGGCGGCGTGCAGGACGGGGGCGGTCACACCCTGAGCGGCCAGTTCGGCGACCAGCCGGTCGAAGAGACCGAGCTGCGCCTCGGTGTACGCCCGGTCCTCTGCGTGCTCGCCGTCGGCCACCGGCAGGTGCGTCCAAATGCCCTCGAGTTCCAGCATGGGCTCGCGCCTCACCGCGGCGACGGTCTCGGCCAGCTCCCCGGGCGCGACGCCGACCCGGTGCATGCCGGTGTCGACCTTCACGTGGACCGTGCTGCGCCGGCCCGACGCCCGGGCGCCGGCGCCGAAGGCCGCGATGGCCTCCGCGGAGTAGAGGGTCGGCGTGAGCGCATAGGCCAGCGCCGTGTCGACGGCGTCGAGGCCGCACTCGCTCAGCAGCAGGACCGGCGCGTCGACGCCGTGCCGGCGGAGCTCGACGCCCTCGTCGACCAGTGCCACGGCGAGTCGCTGCGCACCACCGGCCAGCGCGGCGCGGGCCGCCGCGGGACCTCCGTGCCCGTAGCCGTGGGCCTTGACGACGGCGCACAGCTCGGCCGGCGCCACGAGCCGCGCCAGCACCGCGGCGTTGTGGCTCACCGCGGCGAGGTCGATCTCCGCCCAGGCCGGGCGCGAGCGCCCCTGGGCCATCGTCACGGCGGCGTCCTCGTCCGCGGGGTCCGGCACCACGAGCCGCATCGGCGCGCCCTCAGCCACCGGCGTCCCCTTCCCCGGTGTCCGGCTCGAGCAGCGAGGACAGCAGCTCGGCGAGCAGGCCCGGCAGGTCACCGGACACCAGGCCCTGTGACGGACCCAGCGACGCCGCCCGCCCGTGCGCGTGCGCGCCCAGCGCCGCCGCCTCGAAGGCGCCGAGCCCGCGGGCGCAGAAGGCGGCGATGATCCCCGACAGGACGTCGCCGCTGCCGGCGGTGGCGAGTGCGGGACCACCGGCGGCGGCCAGGAGCACGTCGGGCGCCGCAGCCGCGCCGGCGGGAGAGGCCACGGCGGTGAGGGGACCCTTGAGCAACACCACGGCACCCGTGGCGGCGGCCAGTCGGCGGGCCGCGTCCAGACGGTCCCCCCCGGGCGCCGAGCCGGCGATGCGGGCGTACTCGCCGTCGTGGGGGGTGAGGATGCTCGGGGCGTCCCGCATGTCGAGCAGCGTGCGCGCCGACGCCGCATCCCCCAGCGCCGTGAGCGCGTCGGCATCGATCACCAACGGCACGGGCACCGCCGCCAGCAGGGCCCGGATCTCGCCGGCGGCGGCGTCGCCGGTGCCGAGCCCGGGCCCGACGACCACGGCCTTGCACTTGGCGGTGGCGTCCAGGAAGGCGCCCGCCCAGCCGTCGGCCGGCAGGTGCATGCGCACCACCTCGGTCGGCCACGCCGCGGCAGGGTCCCCCGGCGAGCCCAGCCGGATCATGCCGGCACCAGCGGCCATGGCGCCCCGGGTGCACAGGATCGCCGCGCCCTCCATGCCCGCCGAGCCGGCCGCCACGCCGACGGCGTTCGTCCACTTGTTGACCTGGCGGGGCCGTGCCGGCAGCAGCGCGGCGACGTCGGCGTCCTCGACGAGGAGCGCCCGGGGCGTGGGGAACCCGATCCCGATGTCGGCCACCTCCACGGTGCCGCTCAGGCGCGGCCCGTCCCCCTGGAGCAGCCCGGGCTTCAGCGCGGCGAAGGTCACGGTGCGGTCGGCCCGCACGGCGTCCCCGGGCGCCTCGCCGCTGTCGGCGTCGACGCCGGAGGGGATGTCGATGGCGAGCACCGGTGCACCGGCGGGCACGGCCGGTGCGTCGTAGGAACCCCGGAACCCGGTGCCGTAGGCGCCGTCGACGACGAGGTCGCAGGGCGGCAGCACCATCGCGCCCGGGGCATCGGCGGCCTCGAGGACACGCACCCGTGCCCCCCGCCGGGACAGGACCGAGGCCGCGACCCTCCCGTCGGCGCCGTTACTGCCCTTGCCGGCCACCACGACGACGCGCCGGCCGTAGGCGCCGCCCAGCATCCGCAGCGCGGCATGGGCCACCGCCGTGCCGGCGCGGGCCACCAGGGTCTCGTGGGAGACCGTGTCGAGGGCCGCCGCGTCGGCGGCCCGCATCTCGTCGCGGGTCAGGACGGGGCGCACGAGGCTGCCTGCGCCTGCTCGGCGACGACGAACGCGATGGCCACACCGTCGGTATGGGTCAGCGAGAGGTGGAACCGGCTTGCGCCCTGGGCGCCGGCCAGCTCGGCGGCGGTGCCGTGGAGCACGAGATAGGGGGCATTGCGGGTGGCGCCCGTCCCCGTCGTCCGGCGGACCTCGACGTCGGTCAACGCGAAGCCGCCGATGCCGGTGCCCAGCGCCTTCATGACCGCCTCCTTGGCGGCGAAGCGCGCCGCCAGGCTCTGGGCCGCGTCGGCCGATCCGGTGGCGTCGGACTGCTCGGACGCGGTGAAGCAGCGCGTCGCGAAGCGCGGGCGGCGGTCGAGCAGTCGGCGGAACCGCGCCACGTCTACCGCGTCGACCCCGACGCCGACGATCGGGCTCACTCGACGGTCACCGTCTTGGCCAGGTTGCGCGGGCGGTCCGGGTCGTGCCCGTGCAGGCGGGCCAGCCGGTAGGCCAGCTGTTGCAGCGGCACGACGCCGACCACCGGCGCGAGGAGCGGGTAGGTCGGGGGGACCCAGAGCACGTGGTCGGCCGCGGCCGCCGACTCCTCGTCGCCGTCGTCGGCCACCAGCACGACCGTGGCGCCGCGGCTGCGCACCTCGGCGATGTTGGACAGCATCTTCTCCCACAACGGGTTGCGGGTCGCGATGCCGACGACCACCGTGCCCGGCTCAATGAGGGCGATCGGCCCGTGCTTGAGCTCGCCGGCCGGGTAGCCCTCCGCCCGCAGGTACGCCAGCTCCTTCAGCTTCAGCGCGCCCTCGAGCGCGACGGGGTACCCGACGTGGCGCCCGAGGAAGAAGAAGTCGCGGGCGTCGGTGAGCTTGGCCGCCACGTCGTCGACGTCGCCGGCGCGGGACAGCGCCTCGCTCACCAGCCCCGGCAACACGTCCATGGCGTTGAGGATCTCGTTGATCTCCGCTGCCGGCTGGGTCCCGAGGATCTGCGCCAGGTACAGGCCGAGCACCTCGAGCGCCACGATCTGGGCCAGGTGGCACTTCGTCGACGCCACGCCGATCTCGGGCCCCGCCCGCGTGTAGAGCACGCCGTCGGCCGCCCGGGCCATGGAGGAGTCGACGACGTTGGAGACCACCAGCACCTTGGCCCCGAGCCGCTTCGCCTCGCGCATCGCCTCGGACGTGTCGAGCGTCTCGCCGGACTGGGAGACGCCCACGCACAGCGTGCGCTCGTTCAGCACCGGGTCGCGGTAGCGGAACTCGCTCGCGATGTCGACCTCGGCCGGCACCTTGACCCAGTGCTCAATGGCGTACTTGGCCACGAGCGCGGCGTGGTAGCTGGAGCCGCAGGCGACGATGAAGACCTTGTCGATGCGGCGCAGGTCGTCGGCGCTCAGTCGCATCTCGTCGAGGATCAGCTCGCCGCCGGTGCCGCGCCGGTCCAGCAGCGTGTCCGCCACGGCCAGGGGCTGCTCCTGCATCTCCTTGGACATGAAGTCCTCGTAGCCGCCCTTCTGGGCCGCCTCGACGTCCCAGCTGATCGTGAGCTGCTCGGGCTCGACCACCGCCCCGTCGAGCGTGGTCACCGCCAGCTTCCCGGGCGTGAGGACGGCCAGCTCGTCGTCGGCGAGCGCGAAGACCTGGCGGGTGTGGCCGATGAGGGCGGGGATGTCCGACGCCAGCAGCGCCATGCCGTCGGCCAGCCCGAGCACGAGCGGGGTGGAGCGGCGGGCGGCGACGATGGTGTCGGGCTCGTCGGCGGAGATGACGGCGATGGAGAACGCGCCGCGCACCCGGCGCAGCATGGCGCGGGTGGCCTCTGTCAGGGACGCGCCGGCGGCCATCCCCTGCTCAATCAGGTGGGCCATGACCTCCGTGTCGGTGGCCGACGTCAGGGTGTGCCCGCCGGCGACGAGCTCCGCCCGCAGCTCGGCGTGGTTCTCGATGATCCCGTTGTGGATGAGGGCGATACGTCCGGTGCAGTCGACGTGGGGGTGGGCGTTCTCGGCGGTGGGGCTGCCGTGGGTCGCCCACCGGGTGTGCCCGATGGCGGCGGCGTGGCCGGTGGGCGCGTCCTGCGTCAGCTCGGCGAGCGCGGCGACCGACTCGGTCCCGCCGGCGGCCCGCGCCCTCCAGATCTCCCCGTCGACCACCATGGCCACCCCGGCCGAGTCGTAGCCCCGGTACTCCAGCTGGTGCAGGGCGCCGAGGAGGAGCGGCACGGCGTCGGCCTCGCCGGTGACGCCGATGATGCCGCACATGGAGGACCAGGCTACCTGGGCGCCTGCGGCTCGATCTGTCCCAGCACGGCCCGCACGACGCCGGCGAGCTGGGCGGCCACCGCGTCGGCCTGGGTCTCGGCCCGCGCCTCGACCATCACCCGCACCACCGGCTCGGTGCCGCTCGGGCGCAGCAGCACCCGGCCCTCGTGCCCGAGCTCGGCCTCGGCCTTCACCACGGCCTCCCACACCTCGGCGCAGTCGGCCAGCCGCTCGGGCTGGGGGACGGGCACGTTGACGAGGCGCTGGGGCACCCGCTCGACCAGCCCCCCCGAGAGGCCGGCCAGGGAGCGACCCGCCCGCAGCACCAGGTCGGCCAGCGCGATGCCGGTGAGGATGCCGTCGCCGGTGGTCGACAGCGAGCGGAAGATGATGTGGCCCGACTGCTCGCCGCCCAGGCTCAGCCCGTCGGCGTCGAGGGCGGCCAGCACGTGGCGGTCCCCCACGTCGGTCTCGCGCACGGCGATGCCGCGGCCCTCCATGGCCAGGCGGAAGCCCAGGTTCGTCATCACGGTGACGGCGACCGTGTTGCGGGCCAGCCGCCCCCGCTCGGCGAGGTCGAGGGCGAAGAGCGCCAGGAGCGCGTCGCCGTCGATGATGCTGCCGGTGTGGTCGACCGCGATGACCCGGTCGGCGTCACCGTCGAGCGCCAGGCCGATGTCCGCCTGGTGCTCCACCACGGCCAGCGAGAGCTGGGCCGGGTCCGTCGAGCCGCACCTGTCGTTGATGTTGTCCCCGTCGGGCGAGTCGTGCAGCGCCGTGACCCACGCGCCCAGCTCGGCGAGCACCCAGGGCGCGATCTCGCTGGCGGCGCCGTTGGCGCAGTCGACGACGATGCGCAGGCCGTCGAGGCGGCGGCCCTCCGTCACCGCCAGCAGGTGCTGCCGGTACACCTCGATCGCGTCCGGGTCCGTCGCGATCCGACCCACGCCGTGGCCGGTGGGGCGCCGCGGCGGGCGGTCGGGGTCGGCGAGCACGCCGTCGAGCTCACGCTCTATCTCGCACTCCACGTCGGTGGGGAGCTTCGTGCCGAAGCGGCTGAACAGCTTGATGCCGTTGTCGCCGAAGGGATTGTGCGAAGCCGAGATGACGGCGCCGGGCGCCTTGCGCTGCTCCGCCACCGCAGCGACGCCGGGGGTCGGCAGGACGCCCAGGTCGACGACGTCGGCCCCTTCGGTGGCCAGGCCCGCCGAGAAGGCGGCCTGGAGCAGCGGCCCGGAGCGCCGGGTGTCGCGCCCGACGACGAAGGTCGGGGCGGGCAGGATACGGGCGGTGGCACGTCCGAGGGCGAGCGCCAGCTCGGCGGTCAGCTCCTCGTTCGCGACCCCGCGCACGCCATCGGTGCCGAAGCGGGCCGGCGCCATTCGCGTTTCGCTTGCTACCGCTTGGAGTACTGCGGCGCCTTGCGGGCCTTCTTGAGGCCGTACTTCTTGGACTCCTTCTCCCGCGCGTCGCGCGTGAGGAGGCCCGAGCGCTTGAGCGCGCCGCGGAACTCGGGATCCATTTCGCAGAGGCTGCGCGCGATGCCGAGGCGCATGGCGCCGGCCTGGCCCGAGATCCCGCCCCCGTCGATCGTGGCCTCGATGTCGTAGGACTCCGCCGTGTTGGTCACGCGCAACGGCTCGGTCACCAGCATGCGGTGCGTCGCCGAGGTGAAGTACTTCTCGATCGGAAGCTTGTTGACGGTGATGGCGCCCTGGCCGGGGCGGAAGCGGACGCGCGCGACCGCCTGCTTGCGGCGACCGGTGGTCTGGCTCAGTGGTACGGGCATTGCGGTGGTGGTGTCCTTCCTTGGTGCGCGGGCTCAACCGGCCCGGCGGGCCTCGGGCAGTTCGAGCGGCTCGGGCTTCTGGGCGGCGTGGGGGTGATCCGGGCCGGCGTAGACCTGGAGCTTGCCCAGCATCTGGCGGCCGAGGGTGTTCTTCGGCAGCATGCCGCGCACCGAGCGCCGGATCAGCTCGTCGGGGTGCTCCTCCAGCAATTCGGCGTAGCTGGTGGCCCGGAGGCCACCGGGGTAGCCGCTGTGGCGGTAGGCCATCTTGGTCTCGGCCTTGCTCGAGGTGAGCACCACCTTGTCGGCGTTGACCACGATGACGTGGTCGCCGGTGTCGACGTGCGGGGCGAAGTAGGGGCGGTGCTTGCCGCGCAGGATGGCGGCCACGGACGAGGCCAGGCGGCCGAGCACCAGGCCGTCGGCGTCGACGACGTACCAGGCTCGCTGGATCTCGGTGACCTTCGGTGAAAATGTGCGCACAAGACCGATCTTTCGCTTCCGCGTGGTGAACGAGCGCACGCCTCGGAGAGCGGGCTCAGGGCTCCCGGGGTCCCGCGAGCCGACGCACCAGGATAGGGCGCCTGGAGAGGGGGAGCAAGCCGCGCTCCTCCGGGCGGGCCGCCGCCCCCTCAGGCCGGACCGCCGCCGGCGGCGGGACCGCCCTGCCCGCCCCCCTCGAGGCCCCCGTAGGCGACCGAGACGAGGCACAGCCCGCGGGCGGGCGCCGGATCGGCCATGCGGTGGCGGGTGGCGGCCCGCAGGCGCTCCATGAGGCCGGCGGCGTTCTCCCGGCCCCGGCCCACCTCGACCAGGCTGGCCACCAGGGAGCGCACCATCTGGTGGCAGAAGGACCCGGCGACGATCTCGAAGCGCAGGAGCCGCGCCTCGCCCTCGCCGCGGGCGTCGGTCGCCTCGGGCCCCTCGTCGACGCTCCAGCGGGCCCTGGCCACCCGGCGCACGATCGGCTCGGCGGGGTCCGTGCCCGGAGGCCGGCGGCAGAAGGACCGGAAGTCGTGGGTGCCGAGCAGCACGTCGGAGGCGGTGCGCATGGAGCCGAGGTCCAGGTGGTCGCGCACGTGCCAGGTCACGGGCGCCAGCAGCGGGTCGGGGGCGGGCGCGTTCCAGACCAGGTAGCGGTAGGTGCGGCCGGTGGCGGAGCGGCGGGCGTCGAATTCGGGCCCGACCTGCTCGGCCCGCCGCACGACCACCGCGGGGGCGAGCTGGCGGTTGAGCGCCCGGGCCAGCCCGGGCCCGTCGTAGGGGATGTCGGGCAGGTCGACGTGGACGACCTGCCCGCGGGCGTGCACCCCGGCGTCGGTGCGGCCGGCGCAGGTGATGTGGGGCGGCTCGCCCGTGCGCGCCGTGCGCTCGAGCGCCAGGCGCAGCGCGCCGGCGACCGACGGGACCTCGGGCTGCACGGCGAAGCCCCGGAAGGCCGCACCGTCGTAGGCGATCAGGAGCCTCCAGCGCTGCAGCGCAGCGCCGGCGGGTCGCTCCACCCCTAGACGAACTCGATCCGTGCCATCGGCGCGTTGTCACCGGGGCGCGGGCCCAGCTTCAGGATGCGGGTGTAGCCGCCGGGCCGATCCGCGTAGCGCGGCCCGATCTCCTCGAACAGCTTGTGGGTCATGTCCTTGTCCCGGATCAGCGCGACGACGTTGCGGTGCTGGGCCACGCCGCCCTTGCGCGCCGCGGTGACGCACTTCTCGGCCACCGGGCGCAGCGCCTTCGCCTTGGCCTCGGTGGTCACGATGGACTCGGCGGCGATGAGGGAGGCCACCAGGTTGCCCAGCATGGACTTCTGGTGCGCCGACGAGCCGCCCATCCGGCGACCGCGCTTGGGGGTTGCCTGCATCGCCGGTCAGTCCCTCGTGCGGAGCGACAGCCCGCGCTCGTCCAGGCGCTGCACGACCTCGTCGGCCGACTTCTGCCCGAAGTTGGTGATGGCGAGGAGGTCCTCCATGGTGCGCTCGACCAGCTCGCCGATCGTGTTGATCTGCGCCCGCTTGAGGCAGTTGCGGGGCCGCTCGGACAGGTCGAGCTCCTCGATGCGCAGGTCCAGGTCCGGCGAGCCGCTGGTCGTCGTGCCGACGTCGCCGGGCTCCAGGCCCTGCGGCGCCTCTTCCAGGTCCGCCACGAGCGAGACCAGGTTGCGCAATGTGGCACCGGCGGAGGCCAGGGCCTCCCGGGGGGAGATCGTCCCGTCGGTCTCGATGTCGAGCACCAGCCGGTCGAAGTTGGTCGACTGCTCCACCCGCACCGGCTCGATGTCGAAGGTCACCCGGTGGACGGGCGAGAAGATGGAGTCGATCGGGATGACCCCGATCGTCGTCGAGCGCTTGTTCTTGTCGGCCGACGCGTACCCGCGTCCGCGCTCCACCGTCACGTCGACGGCCAGGCGGCCTTTGGCGTTGATGGAGGCGATGTGCAGGTCGGGGTTGAGCACCTCGACGTCGGAGGTCAGCTGCAGGTCGGCTGCCGTGGCGTCGGCCGGGCCGCGCACGTCGAGGCGGAGCGTCACCGGCTCGTCCGAGTTGACCCGGACCAGCAGGTCCTTGAGGTTCAGGATGATGTCGGTGACGTCCTCCTTGACGCCCGGGAGCGTCGTGAACTCGTGCAGCGCCTCGTCGAAGCGGAGCTGGGTCACCGCGCCGCCCGGGATGGACGAGAGCAGCGTGCGGCGCAGCGAGTTGCCGAGCGTGGTGCCGAAGCCGGGGTCGAGCGGGCCGATGGCGAAACGCTGGCGGTTGTGCAGCTCCTCGTCGAGGACTTCGACGGTCGGCCGTTGGAAAATCAACATGGTGGGACTCCTGTTGCTGGGGACGGGGCTACTTCGAGTAGAGCTCGACGATCAACTGCTCCTGGACGGGCTCGTCGATGTGCTCTCGCAGTGGCGGGTTGAGGACGGCCACCGAGAAGCCGGCGTCGCCGGTTTCGAGCCAGGCCGGGGTCTGGCGCTCCAGGGTGTCCATGTTCCGGCGGACCAGGAAGTTCCCGCGGGTGGCCTCGCGCAGCACGACCTTGTCGCCCTTGCGGACCCGGTAGCTCGGGATGGTGACGCGCTTGCCGTTGACCTGGACGTGGCCGTGGCGCACGAACTGGCGGGCCTGGCGGCGGCTGGCGCCCCAGCCGGCCCGGAAGACCACGTTGTCGAGGCGGAGCTCCAGGTTGCGCAGGAGGTTCTCACCGGTGATGCCCGGCTGGCGGTTGGCCTCCTCGTACATGTTGCGGAACTGCTTCTCCAAGATCCCGTAGATCCGGCGGGCCTTCTGCTTCTCGCGCAGCTGGGCCAGGTACTCGGAGCCCTGGCGCATGCGATCGCGGCCGTGCTCGCCGGGCGGGTAGGCGCGGCTGTGACGGTCCGTGACCGCCTCGGAGACGGGGCACTTGAGCGAGTAGCAGCGCTCGCCCTTCAAGAACAGCTTGGTCCGCTCGCGCCGACAGAGTCGGCAGACGGGACCGGTGTATCGAGCCATGGGGTGTGGTTCCTCTTCCTTGTGGGCCTAGACCCGGCGCCGCTTCTTGGGGCGGCATCCGTTGTGGGGGATCGGCGTGACGTCCTTGATGCCGACCACCTCGATGCCGACGGCGGCCAGCGAGCGGATGGCGGTCTCGCGGCCCGAGCCGGGCCCGCGCACGAGGACGTCGACCTTGCGCACGCCATGCTCCATGGCCCGCTTGGCGCACGCCTCGGCGGCCAGCTGGGCGGCGAAGGGGGTGGACTTGCGCGACCCCTTGAAGCCCACGTTGCCGGCGGAGGCCCAGGCGAGGACGTTGCCCTCGGGGTCGGCGATGGAGACGATCGTGTTGTTGAACGAGCTCTTGATGTGGGCGACGCCGTAGGCGACGTTCTTACGCTCCTTGCGGCGGGGACGCCGGGCGCCGGGCTTGGCGGGCTTGGCCACTACTTCTTCACCTTCTTCTTCCCGGCCACCGTCTTCTTGGGGCCCTTGCGGGTGCGGGCGTTGGTATGCGTGCGCTGTCCGTGGACCGGCAGGCCCTTGCGGTGCCGCACGCCCTGGTAGCAGTTGATCTCCATCTTGCGCTTGATGTCCTGGGAGACGTCGCGGCGCAGGTCACCCTCGACCCGGAAGTTGGTGTCGATGTAGGTGCGGAGCCGGGCGACCTCCTCGTCGGTCAGGTCACGGACGCGGGTGGAGGGGTTCACGTCGGTCGCCTCGCAGATCTGCGTCGACAGCGTCGGGCCGACGCCGTAGATGTAGGTCAGCGAGATCTCGAGCCGCTTCTCACGCGGGATGTCCACCCCAGAAATTCGGGCCATGCGTCCTTCCTCTCCCTAACCTTGCCGCTGCTTATGACGCGGGTTGTCGCAGATCACCCGCACCACACCGCGGCGCCGGATGACCTTGCACTTCTCGCAGATCGGCTTCACGCTCGGCCGAACCTTCACTTGACTCCCCGTCCTACTTGTACCGATAGGTGATGCGACCCCGGTTGAGGTCGTACGGAGTGATCTCCACCTGGACCTTGTCCCC